>Ga0196963_10001121_pt1 | contig 19613 bp, 18 predicted proteins | sample S1_5metaG_FD_148600 | JGI IMG/M metagenome (GOLD analysis project Ga0196963, IMG submission 148600) | Soil microbial communities from Anza Borrego desert, Southern California, United States - S1_5 | ecosystem: Environmental > Terrestrial > Soil > Desert | place: USA: California | collected... | reverse complement strand
CCCGCGGAGGCGACGGTGCGATGGGGCGGGGATGAGCCGTCGGGCCGATTTATCGGGCGATGGGCGGGGCCGGTTTGGGCGGGGCGGGCTTGGGTGGCGCGGCGCCGGGCGCCGGGGCGGCCCCGGGCAGTTCCCACACCGTCGGCGGAACGCGGCGCTCCGGCGTCAGCCCGATCGCGGCAACGTGTCGGCCGTCGGGCGAGATTAGCGGGGCCAGGATGCCCGTGTCGATCGGCCCGAACTCCGCGACCCGCGCGCCGTTCGCCGCGTCGAGGACGACCACGCTGTTGGGGCCCGTACGCTCGCACGTGCCCGCGGCCAGACGGGTGCCGTCCCCAGACATGGTGAACCTGATCACGGGCCGGGCGAACCGCAGGTTGCCCACGTACTTCGCGGCCGGGACGGCGAACGAGTAGAACCCGCGCCCGAGCTGGTCGCACTGGATCAGGAACCTTCCGTTCGGGGAGAACACGCACATGCCCGGGCTATACGCGCCCGGGCCCTGATCGGCTGGGGGCTCGACTCGTCCGGTTCGCCGACTGGTGCGCAGGTCCCAGATCCAGGTCTCGAGTGCGCCGTCGTTCTCCATGATCACGATCTGGTTTCCGTCGGCGGACATCGCCCCGTTGTTGACGTAGCCGGCCCGCCGGTTGAGCGTGCGGACGAGTTGCCCGGTCGCCATGCTCCAGGTCCGGACGTGGTCCGACGAGGTCACGAGTTGGGTGCCATTGTTGGCGAACCCGCGAACGCTCACGCCCTCCTGGTCCCTTTTGGGCAGCTTGATCGCGTGCCTCACCTCGCGCTTCTGCACGTCGAACACCCGCACGTCGTGCCCGAACGAGCCGACGGCGAGCAGCTTGCCGTCGGGCGAGAAGCATATGGTGTGGGAGAAAGCCTCGATCGGCAGGCGACCGTCGACCTGCCGGCTCGCGACGTCCCAGAGCAGCACCTGCTTAGCAGTGACCAGCGCGAGGGTGCGCGAGTCGGGCGAGAAGGCGGCCGCGTAGACGTAGTCGGTCACGGGCAGCGCCGTCCCGCCGGCCGGCGCGGTCGCGGGCGTGGCGGGGGCGGTGGCAGGTCGCGAGGCGGCCGACTGCGGCGCGTCGGCGGCCGGGGCGCGGACGGACGACGCGATCACCGCCAGGAGGGTTGCACAAGCGGCGAGCGCGGCGCGTGGCGGCCGACGAATTGCATCGACACGGGCCCGGCTTTCGGGACGGCGCGCGTTGGCGATCGTCCGCCCGATTTCCGCGCCGTCGTTCGGGTGCGCCGCGGTCAACCCGTACCCCATGCAGTCCGTCCTTTCGCCACGCGCAGAAGTTCTGATGCGTCAGCCTGATTGGATTGCGATGCTACCATGGGCGGGCAATACGGGCGAAAGAATCTGCGACGGCACGCCACAAGGGTCTCGATACAGGCCACCTCGGTGCCCCCCCCAGAGGCGCTTCGCGACCGCGTCTGGTAGACTGGCGCGTCATCATGCCACCCGCCGAATCCGACTTCAATCCGGAGACCGACGTCGCCTCCACTCGCGTGTTCGCCGCGCCGCGCGAGCGGGTGTACGGCGCGTTCGCCGACCCGGCGGTGCTCGCGCGGTGGTGGGGGCCGGCGGGGTTCGTGAACACGTTCCACGAGTTCGATTTGCGGGCGGGCGGGCGGTGGCGGGTCGACATGCGCGGGCCGGACGGGACGGTGTACGCGAACGAGTCGGTGTTCGCAGAGGTGACGCCGGGCCAGCGGGTCGTGTTCCGGCACGTCGAGCCGGTGCACGGGTTCGTGATGACGATGACGTTTGCGGACGAGGGCGGCGGCGGGACGCGGGTGACGTGGCACATGCGGTTCGATTCGGCGGAGGAGGCGGGGCGCGTGCGGCGGTTCGTGGAGGCCGGGAACGAGGAGAATTTCGACCGGCTGGGGGCGGTGTTGATGGCGATCGGAGAATCTGCGAAGTGAATAACGCCTCCCGCCTCAACCTCGTCGTCCTTCGCGTCGCCGACATCGAGCGCGCGGCGGCGTTTTACGGGCTGCTCGGGCTGCGGTTCGAGAGGCACGCGCACGGGAGTGGGCCGGTGCATTACGCCTGCGAGGACGGCGGTGTGGTGTTCGAGTTGTACCCGGCGACGGCAGAGATGCCCGTGTCGATGTCGGCGCGGGTCGGGTTTGCGGTGGCGGACGTGGACGCGGCGGTTGCGGCGCTCGGCGCGGTCGCGGGGGCGCGGGTCGTGTCGGCGGCGAAGGGTTCGGAGTGGGGTCGGCGGGCGGTGGTCGCGGATCCGGACGGGCACCGAGTGGAGTTGACCGCGTGGGCCGATGGTTCCTCATCCTGACGACGGCCGCGATGCTCGCGGGGTGCGCGCTGTCGTACCGGACGGGGTGTACGGCGGGACGGATCTTCGCGAGCCGGCTGCACCCGTGGGCGGACGTGCGCGCGGGCGTGGTCGAGGTGGGGTGGAACCATCGGTCGTATCAGCCGGCCGAGGCGGAGTTGAAGGGGTACTGGCTGACGTACCCGGCGTCGCGGCCGCAGGCGCGGACGCCGACGACGTTCGGGTTCGCGGTCACGCGGCTGTCGGAGGGGTGGCTGCTGAGGTTCCCGGCGTGGGTCGTGCCGGGGGCTTGGGGGGCGGCGGGGTTGATGTTCGGATGGTGGCGGCGGAGACGGCGGCGGGCGCGGGCGGCGGGGATGTGCCGGGTGTGCGGGTATGATTTGCGGGCGACGCCGGGGCGGTGTCCGGAGTGTGGGACGGATTCGACGGAGGTCGGCGAGAGACCATGAAGACCCAGTACTACACCGCGTCGAGCCTCGACGGGTTTATCGCGGACGCGGAAAACTCGCTCGACTGGCTGATGCAGTTCGGTGACGTGGGGCAGACGGATTACCCGGCGTTCATCGCCGAGGTCGGGGCGATCGTGATGGGGGCGACGACGTACCGGTGGCTTTGGGAGCACGCGGTGGGGCCGGGGGCGGCGAAGCGCGAGCCGTGGCCGTACGGGCAGCCGACGTGGGTGTTCACGCACCGCGCATTGCCGGTGGTCGAAGGGGCGGACGTGCGGTTCGTGAGCGGGGATGTGCGGCCGGTGCACGCGGAGATGGCGCGGGCGGCTGGCGGGAAGAACGTGTGGGTCGTGGGCGGGGGTGAGTTGGCGGGGCAGTTCTACGACGCAGGGTTGCTTGACGAGGTGATCGTCACTTACGCGCCCGTCACGCTGGGCGGTGGGGCCCCCCTGCTGCCGCGGCGGATCGCGACGCCGGCGATGCGGTTGGTCGGGGTGGCGCAGTTCGGGCCGTTCGCGTGTTTGAGGTACGAGGTGGGGAAGTAGTTGCGAGTTGCGAGTTGCGGGACCCGGCGCGCTCCCCTTCGGGCGGCGCTGTCGCCTGCCCTCCGGGTCGCGGCTAAACGGGGACGTTCGTGGACGTCACGCGGCGGCGATGGGGCGGAGGAAGTCGCCGTCCGCCGGCAGTGAGGCCCCCTGCTGGTCGAGGATCTCGCCGCCGTAGGCGATGAAGGTGGGGGTGAAGCCGGGGACGCCGTTGCGGACGACTCGGCTTGTGGGGAAGAGTTGCTTGAGCTTTCGGCGGGAGAGGAGGCAGATGTCGGTGCGGTCGGCGCCCGAGCCGTACTTCTTCTTGATGTGCAGGTAGCCGAACTTGTAGCCGATCTTGTGCTGCACGCCCTGCGGAAGCCAGGTGACCAGCGGCAGGCGCAGGTGCGGCTCGAACGGGAACCAGCGGTTGGGCGTGGTCACGAACCAGCTCTTGGCGACGCGCATGATCTCGCGGGCGAAGAGGTGCTGGTTCTCGAAGTTGAAGACGTGCTCGATGACGGCGTTGCAGTAGCAGATGTCGAAGGACTTGTCGGCGAACGGGAGTTGCAAGCCGGACCCGCAGACCGTCTTGAGTTCGGGGACGGCCTTTTGCGCGCGCTGGACGTCGGGGAAGAACAGGTTGATGAGGGTGATGTTCGACTTGGTCGGGTAGGAGTCGATCAGCTGCTTGTTGGGCTGGATCGTGTTGCCGGCGGCGTCGCCGGCCTCGCCGCCGACGTCGAGGATGCGGGTTCCGGCGCGGGGGCGCATGATGTCGTAGAACATCTGGATCTTCCGCCGGCGCGAGCGGTCGGACACGACTCGGAACATCTTCTGGATCATGGGCGGGGCATTCTAGGCGGCTGGGCCGTCATCCTGAGCGGAGCGAAGGATTTGGCTTCGAACTGCGGGGGGCGGTCGCCAACGTCGAACGGGCCTCGAGGCGCCGGCTAGATCCTTCGGAGTACCTCAGGATGACGGTCGACGCGGTGTGCGGGAATGGCGGAATGCCTCACCCGTCCTTGCGGGCCCAGTCGTAGGGGATGTCCTTCGAGTGGGGGTCGACGCGGAACTCGTCGGGGTTCTTGTAGTCGTAGCACTCGGTCGTGTAGTTGACGACGATCGCCTCGTGGTCGGAGACGCACTTGAACCCGTGGTAGACGAGGTTCGGGATCTCGATCAAAAACGGGGCGTGGTCGCCGATCACGAACTCATTAACCATGTTGTGGGTGGGCGAGTCCTTGCGGCTGTCGTACAGGACGACCTTCATCTGCCCGCGGACGCAGACGAAGTGGTCGGTCTGCTTCTGGTGGTAGTGCCAGGCCTTGACCACGCCGGGGTAGGCGGTCGTCATGTAGATCTGGCCGAACTTGATGTTCGTGAACTGCCCGGCCTCGTCGGCCCGGAGCATCTCCATGAGCCGCCCGCGCTCGTCGCAGTGGATCGTGAGCTTCTTTACCGTAACGCCTTTGATCAGTTCCTTGGGCATGTCTGTCTGGTGCCTTCCTTGACGGTCTTTTCGGCTATCGCGGGGCGCGGGGTGCGTAGATTCGAGGTTTAGTTTATCGGCCGTGGTCAGGCAACGACTGAACCGGCGATTCTGAGGTCGGGGGCGGCGGAGCGGGCGGGTTCGGCATGTGGCACGGGCGGGTCGGCGTCGACCTCCTTCGCCCGGCGGACGATTTTGCCGCTGAACAGCGTTTCGTACGCGTCGAGCAGCACGGGCACGCTGTACTGCCAGGCGAGTTTCTCTTCGACGCGCCGGCGGCCGTACTCGCCCATCTGCCGGCGGAGCGTGGGATTGTCCAAGAGCTCGGCGACCTTGTCCGCCAGCTCGCCCGCGTCGTTGGGCCGGGCGTAGAGCGACGCCAGCCCCGCCGACACGCGGCCTTCGGTGAGCTCGAACTGCACGATCGGCCGGCCCAGGGCCATGTACTCGATGATCTTGTTCATCGTGCTCTTGTCGTTCATGGGGGTGGCGAGGTCCGTGTTGACGCAGACGTCGCACGAGCAGATGGCCTCGATCATGGTGGCGTCGTCGATGCGGCCGGTGAACGTGATGTCGGCGGCGTCGAGCCCTTCCCGCCGGGCGAGCGCCTCGACGTCGGCGCGCGCCGGCCCGTCGCCGACGACGACCCAGCCCACGTCGCCGCCTCGTTTTTCCTTGAGGATCCGCGCCGCCTCGACGAGGAACTGCAGCCCCTCCTGCGGGCCGATCGTTCCGAGGTAGCCGACCAGGTGCTTTCGCCCCTTCTTCCACCGTCCCGGGTTGGGCGGCGCCGGCTTGAACCGCGCCAGGTCCGGCGCGCTGCGGACGACGAACACGCGGTCCGGGTCCATCCGCCCGCGCTCGACGGCGATCTGCTTGTACGACTGGTTGGTCGCCATGCTCGCGCGGCGGCTGAAGAAGAACGTCAGCCGTTCCGCGAAACACACGGCCTTGTACAACAGGCGCTTGGTCAGAGACATCCGCCCACCGAACTTCACCTCGAACAGCTCGGGGTTGATGTCGTGGTGGTCGAACATGAACCGCACGCCCAGCGGCAGGAACGGGAGCGCGACCAGGAACAGCAGGTCCGGAGGGTTGCACGCCTGGATGGCGTGGAACTTGTCGGTCTTGTAGATCCGCCAGGCCAGGCGCAGCTGGTGCCAGAGGGCCGCGCCGTACTCGCGGAAATAGCCCTTGGCCGACTGCTCGTCCTCGGCCGGCAGCGGGTGGCGGTAGATGCGGACGCCCTCGAGCTCCTCGTACGCGGCCGTGTACCCCTTGAGCATCGGGCAGATGACGGACACGCGGTAACCGGCGGCAGTCAGCGCGCGGGCCTCCTGCCAGACCCGCCGGTCGAACGGGACCGGGAGGTTCTCGACGAGGATGAGGATGTGGCGCTGTTGCGACTTCACTACTTCGTGCGATCAAATCCTACCGAACGACATTCCTGCGTACCCGAGGGGCGAAGCCGCAAGCGGCACGTCACCAGCAGATCCCCACGTACCGCGGGTCTCCTGCCATGAGGGACTTTCCGGCGCCGTCGACGTCGATGACGGTCTGCGACTCGCGCAGGACGCCGTGGGCCCAAGCCCAGTCGAAGTCGGGGTCGACGACGATGACCGCGTCGGCGCCGATCACGTCGTCGGCACTATAGCGGATCATCTGGGCGAGCGACGGGATGGCCTGGTCGGCGAACTGCTTATTCGCGCCGATCAAATTCTCGACCGTCACGCGCGGGTCGTGCACGACGACCTCGCAGCCGTCGCGTACCAGCCGCCGGGCGACCGAGACGGCGGCGCTCTCGCGCAAATCGTCCGTCCCGGCCTTGAACGTGATGCCGAACAGGCCGACGCGCTTCGCGCCGGCCTTGCGCACCTGTTCGACGACCTCGAGGATGTGGGCCTCGTTGCTCCGCAGGATCTCGCCGAGCAGGAGCAAATGCGCCCCGCTCTTCTCGCCCTCGCGCACCAGCGCCCGCACGTCCTTGGGCAGGCACGACCCGCCGAACGCGAACGCGGGCCGGAGGTACGCCTTGGAGATGTTCAGCTTCGTGTCCTGGCAGAACACGTCCATCACTTCCTGCGCGTCGACGCCCCACTTCTTGCACACGCGGCCGATCTCGTTGGCGAACGTGACCTTGAGCGCGTGGAAGGCGTTGTCGGCGTACTTGACCGTCATCGCGACGGCGGGCGAGGTGACGAGCATCGGCGCCTCGATGCCGTCGTAGAGGGACTTGATCAAGTCGGCCGTGGCGGCGTCGCGCGTGCCGATGACGGTCTTGGGCGGGTGGAAGAAGTCGTGGACGGCGGTGCCTTCGCGGAGGAATTCGGGGTGCGTGGCGAAGCCGAGGCCCTCACCCAAGCGCCGGCCGCTCTCGCGCTCCAGCGCGGGGAGGAACTCGGATTCGGCTGACGCCGGCAGCGTCGTGCTGCGGATCGCCACGGTGTGCGGGCCGCGCTTTTGCGCGATGGCCCGGCCGATCTGTTCGCAGACGCGGACGACGGCGGTGAGGTCGGGCGAGCCGTCGGGGGCGCTGGGCGTGCCGACGCAGACCAAACTCAGATCGGTATTGGCGACGGCGTCGGCGGCGTCGGTCGTCGCGCGGAGCCGGCCGGTCTTCATCACGTGTTTGGCGAGTAGGTCGTCCAGCCCCTTCTCGAGGATCGGGCTCTTGCCGGCCCCGAGCGTCCCCACCTTCGCCTCGGAAATGTCGACCCCGACCACCGCGTGCCCGCGCTCCGCGAGACACCCGGCGGACACGGCGCCGACGTAACCTAGGCCGAAGATGCTGATCCGCATGAACGTCCGATCTCGAATCCGCGGTAACGATTAACGATTAATGCTTAAGCGATGGCAGGGCTGCTTAAGCATTAATCGTTAATCGTTACCGCCACTGTCACCATGACCGCCCGACATCTTCCCTCACATCCGCTCCTGCTCGCGCCAAAGCCGGACGAGCAAACTCTCCTCATCCAACTCCACCGCGTCTTCCGGGATCGGCTGGTCCTGCTTGATCGGGCGTTTGAGCTTTACGCCCTCGGCCAATCCGATCGGGAGCAGCCCTTTAGCGTTCTCGACCACTTCGAGCTCGCCGTACTGGTTGAAGCCGCCGATGCCGTCGAGGACGTCGCCGGGCTTGAGGTCGCGCTTGGCGATCGCGATCGTTTGCGCGACCGGCCGGCCGCGCGGGGCGATCGTTGCCTCGCCGTACACGACCGCCTCGGCGGCGCTCAGCGGCGTCTCGATGTGGCAGAGGTGGTAGGGGCGGAAGAACATGTAGTTCGGCCCGTCACCCATCTTCAAATACTTCAGGTAGGGCTGGACGAACTCGCGATTCTTGCCGCGGGCGATGATGAAGATGCCGCCGCCGAAATCGCCGGCGAGCGTGTAGTCGACGATGCCCGGCCCGCCCTCGATCGCCGCCCCGAGCGCGCCAGTCGATTCGAAGTCTTTCACGGCGTTCTTGAGGTCCGTCTTCACGCCGATCATGCCGCGCTTGGCGGGCACGAGCCCCGTCGCGTTACAGACGACGTTCTGTTCGATGTTCATCTTCGTGCCGTCGGTGAACGCGCACGTCATCCGCGGGCTGGTCCGCTGCTTGATGGCCCACTCCATGATCGAGTCGGGCGTGGCCCGGACGTTCATGAACCCCTTGCAGTTCACCGCCGCCAAGACCTCGAACCCGCACCCGGCGCACCACTCGGCCATCCGCATGATCACGCCCGGCTGGTCGCCGTCGGCGTTCGTGTAGACCACGCCCGCCTGGTCGCCGCGCGCCTTGAGCAGACAGCCGATCGTCCCGTCCGTCTCGGCGTTGAGGGAGACGAAGTGTTTCTTGCCGGCGAAGCAGCTCAGCGCCTCGCGCGCCCCGCCCTCGACGGCGCCGGTCGCCTCGATCACCACGTCGAGCGTCGGGATCTTTCCGGCGATGCCCACGGCGCCGCTGACCGCCGGCCGGCCCTCGGCGATCGCCGCGGCGAGGCGATCGACGTCGTCGCTGACGACGACCTTGCTGCGGTCGTAGCCCGCCTCGACGTACGCCTGCACGCCCTTGTCCGTCGACCGGTTGACGACCAGCGACGGCCGCATGCCGGGCATCTTCGAGAGTTGGTAGACGATCCCCTTGCCCATGAACCCGGCGCCAATGACGGCCGTCCGCACGGGCTGATTGCGGGCTTCGCGGCGCTGGAGTTCTCGGAACAAATGGGTCATCTACTTACCGCTTTCCCGAATCGCAAGTCGGCGGGAATGGCCCGCTGCTCCATTGCAGGTCCTGACTGAGCTCGCCGCCATCCAACCATTCAACCGCGGCTGCATCCGCCGCGTTGCGCGGCACCAAGTGTCGGGAACGGACAAAGGTCGCCTCACCTTGATAGACGAACTCGGTGTCGTCGCTGCCGTCGTCGCCTGTCACCGCGCGGTGTGTCTGATGGCCAACCCGGTCAACCAACTGCAACGTCGTCAATTCGCAGCCGACTCCGATGCAGGCAATCCGCTCGCCGCTGTAAACATTCACCAGTGTCGGAAACTCAAACACTTTCTCACTCAAAAACCGCAAGTGGGCTAGCAGCTCTGACCGGCTCAAACATGACCGATTGCCTTCCAACTCGAATGTTCGCACTTCAAAAGTGGCCATGGCAACGCTGCTCAAGCTTGATCGATCAAATGTCTCCGCTGCTTCCTGAATAACCGCCAATGCTCGTTCCGCGTGTCCTCGTAAACCCGGATCTTCTCCATCAACTCCGGATCGTGCTTCCGAAACCCGGCAGCGAATCGCATCAGCGGCGCTCTCACGGCGAAGAACATCCACATCCAGAAATTCGCGACCCACATGTAGGTCTGGCCGTAGTGCTTGCGGAACAGCTTCAGCAGCGCGCGGTCGATGTGAAACAATCGGTTCGAAGTCGCCTTCTTCGCCGACTCGCCCACGAGGTGGATGATCTCGGCCGACGGGCAGAAGACGAGCTTGCCGCGCTCGCGCATCCGCCAGCAGAGGTCCGTCTCCTCGGCGTACATGAAGAAGTGGTCGTCGAACCCGCCGGTCTGCTCGTACACGTCGCGGCGGATCATCAGGCAGCAGCCGGTGATGACGCCCACCTCGCGGACCGAGTCGCGCTGCCAGTAGTCCATGGCTTCGCGATTAAACAGCGCGCTGTTCTTGAACAGGATGTGGAGGCCGAACGCCTTGCAGATCAGGGGCCACATGCCGGGGCTGCCCCAGCAGCACGAGCGCTCGAGCGATTTGCCGTCCTTTTTGAGCGTGCGCCCGCCGACGGCCGCGGCCTCGGGGTGCTCGTCCGCGAACTTCGTCAGCTTCTCGATCGCGCGGTCGAGCACCACCGTGTCCGGATTGAGCAGCAGCACCCACCGCCCCCGGCTGTGCTGGTAGGCGACGTTGTTCGCGCGGCCGAATCCGAGGTTCTTCCCCGGCTCGACGAGCGTGACCCACGGGAACTCCGCCCGCACCATCTCGGCCGACCCGTCCTTCGAGAAGTTGTCGACCACGATCGTCTCATACCGGACGTCGCCGGCCTGGGCCTTGAGCGAGTTGAGGCAGTCGCGGAGCAGGTCTTTCACGTTCCAGCTGACGATGCAGACGCTGACGTCGACGACGCCTGTGTCTGCCGTATCACGGGCGTCTCGCCCGTGATGCAGCGACGAATCGACCGCGGGCGCGGCGCCCCCACTCCGCGAACCTCGAACGACACTTGGCTCCATCATCGCCGTCATCGATTACCCGATCTGCTGCCGTTCCAATACTGTCGATCTCGCCGAACCCGTCCCAACTGTCATTCCGAGGTACTCCGAGGAATCTGGCCAGTCCGTCGAGGCCCGTTCGCTCGCCAAAACGCAGGCCCTGACGCGCCGGCCAGATCCCTCGGATTACCTCGAAATGACATCAAGACGTCAACCCTGCTGAGCTCACGCCGCAGTCGTCACGGCGGTCGTTTCCCTCAGGGCCCCTTCCGCGGGCTTCTTCCACACCGCGACGAACGTCAGCGTCTGCAATTCCTCGTCGGCGTACTCCGTCAGCTCGCCGCCGGCCTTGATCTGCTTGATCTCGTCGAGCAGGCCCGGCGTCTCATCCGGCCAGGCCTCCAGCGCGCACCCCGGCAAATGCTTCTCGAAGATCTCGCGCCACTGGTTGATGCGGATCTTGTTCAAGTAAGCGTTGGTCTGCACCCGGTCCTGGTACTTGGGCCGCAGGTGGCTCCACTTCGGCAGCATCTCGCGGCGGTGGGCGAAGATCCGCGCGTCGTGGCACCCGCTGTCGCTCGTGAACAGGTGCAGGTCGATGAAGACGATCCCGCCGGGCTTCAGGACGCGCTTGACCTCTTCCAGCACCTTCCCCGGCTCGGGCAAATGCTCGAACACGGCCGACGTGTAGACGGCGTCGAAGCTGGCGGCTTCGAATTTCAGGTCGGCGGCGTCCATCTGCAGGATGTTCTGCAGCGGCTTCATTCCGCCGAGCTGGCGCTTCATTTCCTTGTGGTACTTGGCGTCCAGGCGGAGCATCTTGCGGGCGACGGTCTTGCACGTGCGCGTGAACCCGTTGCTCTTGAGCATCTTCACGTAGCCGATCGGGTTCCAGCCGTTGGCGACGTAGTCGATGTCGATCCCGACGACCTGGTTTTTCCGGCCGAAGTACAGCATCTGCGGCTGCTTCTGGCCGGGGCCGATCTCGAGGATCCGCATGTTCTCGACGGTCGCGCCGGTGTGGCGCTGGATGGCGGCCTCGGTGCGGTGGATCCGCTCGATCATCCGCCTCACGATCCGCTCGACGTCGTGGGAGTGGAGCTTGAACAAGTTGCGGAACTCGCTGATCCGCTTGCCCAGGCCCATCTTATTGGACGTGTATGACTGCATCGCACTCCTTCACGAACCGGACGCGTACGCTACCTGCGCATCGACCAAAGGACCGAGAACCTTGAACCGCGACACATGCGCACCGGAGGTGCCCAAGCCGCTCACCGCGCCACCGGCTCCTCTTCGGGCGCGGCGCCCACCGGGGTGACCATCGCGAGCTTCTGCCCGGGTTTGAGGTGGTACACGAGCATGACCGGCTTGCCGTCCACCTCGGCCATCACGCCGACCCGCCGCGTCGTGCTGCCGACGTACAGCGTCGCGTTGGCGACGACCGCCATGAACATGTGGTAGATCACCTGCATCTCGCCGAACAGCGCGACGACCAGCATCGCCCATTGCGACGCGACCAGGGCCGAGAGGAGCGCCCACAGGATCCACTCGTCGGCCAGCCCGTGGGCCTTCTTCTTGGCCTTCCAGAGTTGCCAGGCGCACACGCCCAGAAGCGTGTAGAACCCGACCAGGCCCATGATCCCGTTGTAGACGGCGATGTAGACCCAGTGAATGCACAAATCGTTGAAGTGGTGGTACGGCCACGGCTCGCCCCACCCGGCCAGCCACTTGCCCGCCATGCCGGTCGACAGCGCGAACTTGTTCAGCCCGACCCGGTACCACGAGCTGCCCGCGTCGAACCCCATGTTCGCCATCAGCTCGAGCACGTTGCGGTTCGACGCGACGCTGAACGCGACCCCGAGGATCGCGGCCGCGATCAGCGCCCCGCGCCAGTACTGGCGCAGCGGGAACAGCGCCATGAACCCGAAGCTCAGCGCCGCCAGCATCATCGGCCCGCCGGCGATCGACGAGATGATCCCCATCGGCAGGCCGACCGCCCACGGGATGATCCACGGGAAGAACTTGCGCTTTTCCCAGTACAGGGCCGTGCTCCACGCCAGGAGCAGCGAGAAGAACCACCCGAACATGATGCACTGGAGGAACGGGCAGTTCGCCCGGTACCGGAAGACGCCGAACATCTTCCGCATGTCGCTCTCGCGCGTCACGAACGCCTCGGTGATCGGCGGGATCCCGTGGCGCATGATCTCGTAGTACGGGTGGTAGCCCGTGAAGTGCTGGTACATCCCCCCGATCCCCAGCACCAGCGCGCCCCACAGCCACCCCTTGATCAGCGCGAAGAACGACTCGCGGTCGCGGATCAGCATCCGCACGCACCAGAACGGGGCCATCGTCCCCATGAAGAAGCCGGCCCGGTTGTTGATCGCCTTGGTCAGCCCCTGCGACATCAACTGCGACGCCAGCAAGAGCAGGAAGTACAGGATCGCCGCCTTGTCGACCCAGTCGAACGTGTACTTCCGCCGGATCTCGACCGACGTCAGGCACCGCAGCAGCAGGAGCATGGCGATCACGCGCTGCGGCGTCAGCCCCATGTTGTCGGGGGGGAGCATCGCGTTCCCCGGGTACATCGAGATCGACAGCGCGAGCGGCACCAGCGCCCAGCGCGCGGGCAGCACCCAGCACAGGACGCTCCCGAGGAGCGCGACGGCGATGTTGAACGGTTTGTCCGGAGTCACAACTTCAGATCACGTCCCGATCGCCTGAGGCTCCCGCGCGCCCGCCGGCGCACCGCCGACCACGCCGTCTAAAGTCGCCGCCAGGCGCTCGGTCAGCGCGCGGCGCTCGAATCGTTCGACGGCGGACCGGTCCGGGTTCGCCGGCGTGCGGCCGTCTAGCTTGGCCCGGTACCAATCCGCCAGCAGCCGCGCGGCGCCGGCGCCGTCGTCGCCCGCCACGCACGCGCCCGAGCTCGTCTGCCTCACGAACTCCTGCATGTCGCCCGGCGGGCCCATCGCCAGGATCGGCCGACCGCTGCCCAGGTACTCGTACGTCTTGCCCGGCACGATGAGCGTCGGCCCGCCGTCCAGGGGCGTGTGGTTCGGCAGAAACAGCACGTCCGCCGACTCGACCCACCGGACCGATTCCACATGGGTCCGATAACCGAGCAGCTTCACCATCTTAGCGACCGGCGACGACTCCACCATGGCCCGGTCACTGGGCGTAACCTCCCCTACTAACACGAGTTCCAGCTTGTCGGCCGGAATCTCGCCGGACTGGGTCACACGCTCCATCGCCTCGAGCAGGTAGCGGGGCGTGCGCGTCCAGAGGTTGATGGGCCGCAGCGCCGTCTTGAACTTGTTGACCCACCCGCGTTTAGCGAACAAGTCGTCCCACAGCCGGGCCATTTCGGAGTGGAAACTGCCCGTGTGCACGATCCGCAACACGTCGCGCGGCGAAGGCTCGACCGGCGTCGGGTCCGTCCGCCCGAAGTCGGCGGCGTCGTAGCCGTTGGTGATAAACGTGATTTTGCCCCCCTGCCGGGTTTCCTTAGGAAACGCCTCCGCCGCCCGCTCGGCCGACATCGGCGTGTTCATGATGATGCGGTCGGCGGCGGCAAAAGCGGCCGACATCGCCGCCCGGTCCCGCCGGACGTGCCACTTGGTCGGGTACATCCGCGTCTCATCGAGCGTCCACGGGTCGCGCAGGTCGAGGACGAGCGGAAGCCCCGTGGCGGCCTTGAGTTCCATCCCCGCCTTGGCCGCCGTGAACGGTGACATCGTCACGTAAATCAGGTCGGGCTTGTGCTCGGCGATCATCTCCCGCCCGAGGCGGACGGCCGGGCTGACCCACCAGTGGATCGGGTCCGTGATCGAGAGGCGGTGTCGCCACTTTTTCTGGGAGTTGCGGTAGACGCGCTCCTCGCGCTCGTTGAGGCGCGTGTACCGGACGACCGTATCCGCCGGCACGTCCTTGAGTAACGTCTGATCCTCGACGGGCGAAACCCAGTCTTGGGTCGTGCCCCCGTTGGCGACGACCAGCGGCCGCCAGCCGAAGTCGGGCAGGTACTTGACGAACTTGACCGAGCGCTGGACCCCCGCCCCTCCGCGCGGCGGAAAGAAGTAGGCCAGGAACAACACGGAGCGGGACAAGGCGAAGCACCTCTACACAAAAGCGGACCCTGCCCCCCTGCTGTCACCATCGGCAGGCGGCCGAATGCCGTTCAATATCGGCGGGCGGGGTGATGATATGGAGTTGGGTGCGAGCGGGGCACCCCGGAAAACGCGCCGTTCAAATCGACAGCGGCGGCTCCGCGCCCGCGCGCCATTGCGGCACGTTGCGGACTTCGCGGCCTTCGAGCGCGGCGCGGTAAACCTCGGCCATCAGGGCGGTGTTGTGCTGCCAGACGTAGTACTTCTCGACGAACCGCCGGCCGGCCTCGCCCATGGCGCGGCGTTTGGCGGGGGAGTCGACCATCTCGACGCACGCGGCCGCGAGGGCGCCGACGTCGCGCGGGGGGACCAGCAGGCCGGTCTGGCCATGCAGCACGGCCTCGGGGACACCGCCGACGCGCGAGGCGACGACGGGGACGCCGCTGGCCGACGCTTCGATCGCGGCGACGCCGAAGGTTTCGGACTCGTAGACGCTGGGCATGACCATGACGTCGAACGAGCGGATGAGGGCGGGGACTTTTGCGTGGTCGACGCGGCCGAGGATCTGGACGGCGTGGGTGAGGTTCAGTTCGCGCACGCGGGCTTGGAGTTGCGGTTGCATCTCGCCCTTGCCGGCGAGGATCAGTTTCGTGTTGGGGCGCGCGGCGTGGATCTTGGCGAAGGCTTCGATCATCACGTCGGGGCCGTACTTGGGCTTGAGCCACTTGACGAAGCCGAAGGTGACGGGGCGGTCGGCACCGTTCGACGCGCTCGCCTGCAGACTCGCCTGAGGCTCGCCCTCCGGGTCGCGGCTAAACGAGAACCTCGCGAGGTCGACGCCGAAGGGGATAACGTGGATGGGGACGCCGTTGGGGACGAACTTCGCCGTCTCGCGCGCGAGCATGTGCGTGGTTGCCGTGACGTACTTGGCCTGCTTGAGGGTGCGGTAGAGGCCCGAGACGATTTTCGGGTGGGGCGGGCCGTCGAAGACGACGTCCTGGCCCCAGGTGCTGGCGATCATGGGGACTTTGACTTTGTCCCAGTACCAGGCGCGGCCGGACTCGCAGACGAAGTGGAAGTGGATCAGTTGCGGGTCGAGGTGGCGGATCAGCTTCTTGAATGACGAGTAGCCGAGGATCGTCTTGAGCTTGGGGATGCGGTGGACGAGGCCCTCGCCGGGGAACTTGACGACGCGCACGCCGGTGATCGGGTCGGCGAACGGGGAGAGGACGGTGACGTTCGCGCCGGCGTGGGCGGCCCACTGGGCCCAGCGGACGGTGTGCGTGGTGGAGGAGTCGGCGACGATCAGGACGCGGGTGCCCTTGGGGAGGGAGTTGTCGGGGGCGGTGAGGGCGGGCTCGATCGCGGGGGCGTCCTCCATGACGGGCATCATAGTCGTTCTCGGGAGCGGTAATCGAGGTCGAGCGGATCCGGGGCGGCGCTCTGGTCGCATAGCTCCCGGCGCTCTGCCCCGGCGTGAATCGGTGGTGGATGGCGTTACGCGACGCGTTGCCGGGACCGGGCGATCCACTCGTTGCGCTGGATTTCGCCGACCTTGCGGATCGCCCACGCGTACAAGGTGCCCACCCACTGGGGTTGGTGGCGGATCAACTCGCCGAGCTTGAACCGCCAACTGTCCGGGGCCAGCTCGTTCTCGAGCAGCGGGGTGTAGCCGTTGGCCTGCTTGCCCTCGCGCATGATCTGCTCCTGCAGGAGCGTGATCTGGCGCCGGATGCGGGCGGTGAGCACCTCGTGCGTGAACGGGTCGCTCACGTCCTTGAGGTGCGTGAGGTTCATCTTGATGCTGCCGGCCAGCGCGAGCGTGTCGGTCTTGGGGAGGTTGTCGGGGTGGCTGCGGTTGCAGGCGAGCGGGCGCGTCGTGTAGCACATGTCGTATCGCTTGGCGATGCGGTACCAGAGGTCCCAGTCCTCGACGACGGGCAGCGTCAGGTCGAAGTCGCCGATCTCTTCGATGACCTTTTTGCGCACGATCACGCCGGACGTCTGCGTGGGCATGTAGCGCATGACGCGGTCGAACGGCTTGCGCAGGACGCCTTCTTCGGGGTCCGGGTCGATGTACATCTTGCGCTCGGCGAAGACGACGTCGTCGTCGTCGATCCCGAGGATGCCGCTGAAGCCCATCCCGCAGCCGGGGTTCTGGTCCATCAGCCGGGCGACGGTTTCGACGAACGTCGGCAGCCAGAGGTCGTCGGAATCGAGGAACGCGATCAGCGACCCGCGCGCGAGCTGCATGCCGACGTTGCGGGCCCTGGGAGCCTTCTGGTTCTTCTGCTGGTGGAAGATGACGTCGATCCCGCGGCTCTCGAGGTACGGGCGGCGCGAGTGGACGACGTCGACCGTGTTGTCGGTGCTGCCGTCGTCGACGATCACGACCTCGATCGGCCGGTAGCTCTGCGCGGCGACGCTGTCGAGCGCGCGGACGAGCAGCGCGGCTCGGTTGTAGGTCGGGATGATGGTCGAAACCAACTCGGGCATGGCGATTGAACCACGAAGCTCACGAAGGGCACGAAGCGACAATGATGATAACCTGTTTAGCCGCGACCCGCAGGGCAAGCGTAAGCGCCGCCCCCAGGGGAGCGCGCCGGCGGGGCCTGCGGACGCCTTACCCTGCCACACGCCGAACCACTCGTGCGTCCTTTTCGTGACCTTCGTGCCTTTCGTGGTTCACTGATCTCTCATCGGTCATCCAGCGGACCAACGTGCTGACTTCGTGCTCGAGCGAGAACTCGGCCTCGGCCTTGGCCCGGGCGGCGGTGGCCATGGTCCGATACTCGGCCGCGGGCATGTCGATCAGCTTCGCCATCGCGTCGGCCAGGGCATGGGGGTCGTCGGGGGTCACCAGGTATCCGGTTCCGGGCGACACGGTCTCGTGCAGGCCCAAAAGCTGCGTCGACAGCGCCGGCAGGCCGCACGCCATGCCCTCGCGGAGGGCCAGGGGCATGCCGTCGCGGTTGCCGTCCTTAGCGATCACGCAAGGCAGGACGAACGCGTCCTGATCGGGCAAAAACCCGGACAGGAACGTGGCGTCCCGCTTGCCTAACAATTCAAAGACGTCGCCGATTCCCAATTCGTGAATCCGGGCTTCGAGCTGCGGCCGTAAGGGGCCGTCGCCAACGACCTTGACGGTGAAATCGCGGCGTTGCTTAGCCAGCAATCCGACGGCTTCGACCAGGACGTGAAAGCCCTTGATCTCGACCAGCCGGCCGGTGCCGGCGAATCGGAACGGGCGGTGCGGGTCGTGCGGGCGGGCGTCGAACTTGGCGAGGTCGATCCCGTTGGCGAGCACGTGCACCTTGGCCGGGTCGAGCGCCCTGGCCAATTTGAGGATGGCCTCGCGGTTGTACTGGCTGACGGTGACGACGGCCCGGCATTGGCCGAGCGTCCAGTCGAACCAGTTCGACTGCGGGTTGGTGAAGATGTCGTGGGCCTGGAGGGTCACGCCCAGCGGCAGGTCGAGGAGGCGCGACGCCCAGAAGCCCAGGAGCAGTTGGCGCATCGCGAAGTGGACGTAGAGGAAGTCGCACTTGGCGTCGGCGATCTGCGCGATCGCGGCGTCCCACGTCTTGCGGTCGGCCCAGAGGCCGTCCGGCATGCCGGGCGGCTTCTCGTTGTAGTCCTGCTGGTAGTGCGAGCGGGCGGTCGGCTCCATCGCGCGCATCATCCGCCGGCGGGCGGCGATCTTGACCCACTTCCGCTTGAGCGGGTTGCCGGTCAGGCCGGCGGCGCGGACGATCTCGCCCTTGATCTGGTAGTTGGGATTGCCGTCGGTGGCGGGGTCGCCCGGGCCGAGGCTGAACACGGTCACCTCGTGGCCGAGCGCCTCCAGCCCGCGGACGTCGTTCACGACGAACGTCTCGGAAAGCCAGGGGAAGCCGGCGGCTAGGTAACCGATCTTCATAGTCGGCGGGCGTTATGAGTTTGATGGGCGTTGGCGAGGCTCGGGAATGACGAATGACGAAATTCGAATGACGAATCAATGACGAAGGTCGAAGGTCGAATGACGAAACGGTCGCCGTGCGGAGGCGGTGTGTTTCGTCATTCGGAATCGAAACTGGTCATTTCTCACGCCACTGCCGCCCGCGGCGCCTCGGCGGGCGCCGCGCCGCGCGCCCCGCGCGGCATGGCCTTGAACCCGACCTTCTCGAGCGTCCAAAGCAGGTCGAGCGACTTCTCTTCGGGCAGCATGAGCTGCATGCGGTACTTTTCCTGCGGGTCGCCCTCGAGGTGCTCGTTCTCGTACAAACCGCCGGGGCCGACCCAGAAGTAGCGGTAGTCGAAGTCGGCCATGAGCTTCTCGAGCGGGTTTCCTTTGCCGCCGGAGAGGACCTCGCAGATCATCGCGGGCCGGTCGCGCCGCAGGACGCCGCGCGCGCCGGCGATCACCAGCGCCTCGGCGCTCTCGACGTCGATCTTCATCAAGTCGATCTTGGTCAGCCCCTTGTCGGCGGCGAACTGGTCGAGCGTGACGAGCTGCACCGGCACCTCGTCGACGTCGTCGCGGAAGCCGGCGACGAGCGAGCCGTCGCGGACGTTCGAGAGGCGGTTGCGCGGGACGTAGAACTTCGCCTCGCCCGCGCGGTCGGACAGGGCGACGTCGTGGGCGGTCAGGTTCGTCAGGCCGTTGATCTTGATCAGGTCTTTGAGGATGGCCGAGTTGTCCGGGAGCGGCTCGAACGCGTGCACCTGGGCCTGGGGGTTGTCGGCGGCGACGGCGAGCCCGAACACGCCGATGTTCGCGCCGATGTCGAGGATCGTCTTGCTCTGCTTGGCGAGCGTGCGGAAGACGGTGAGCTCGGCCGACTCGCCCTCGTCGAACCCGTACCAGTAGAGGGCGGTCAGGAGCCAGTCCTCCCGGCGGGTGAGCAGCGTGAGCTTGTCGCCCCACGGCAGGCGCACGGGGAACGTGCCGACGATCGGGTAGTGCTTGCGGCGGCCCGGGCGGGCGGCGGTCAGCAGGCGCGCGAGCGGCCGGCCCGCGCGGTTGACGGCGGGCC
>Ga0196963_10001119_pt1 | contig 19621 bp, 15 predicted proteins | sample S1_5metaG_FD_148600 | JGI IMG/M metagenome (GOLD analysis project Ga0196963, IMG submission 148600) | Soil microbial communities from Anza Borrego desert, Southern California, United States - S1_5 | ecosystem: Environmental > Terrestrial > Soil > Desert | place: USA: California | collected... | reverse complement strand
GGCGCGGCGACACGCCCGGGACCGCCGAGACGGAGTTTCCTCTCTACGCCTACACGGCCGGGCTGGCCCAGCGGGCGCTTGGATTCCACCCCTGGGTTCCGCGGGCGCTCTCGGTGTTCGCCGGCCTCGCCACGCTGTGGCTCGCCTACCTGCTCGTGCGCCTCCGCTCGGGAACGGACGTCGCCGGGTGGTCGCTCGCGGTGCTGGCCCTGCTCCCCCTCGTGACGTTCTTCTCGCGCACCATCCAGCCCGAGTCGTGGATGCACGCGGCGTTCGTGGGCTCGATCTATTGCATGGCCCGCTGGTCCGCGGGAGCGCCGACGCCGTGGCTCTTCGCTTCCGCGGCCGCCGCCGCCCTGACAATCCTCCTCAAGCTCCCCTCCGCCGTGATCGGGCTCCCGCTCGCGGTGCTGGTCCTCGAGCGGCGGGGCTGGAGAGGACTCGGCTCACCCCTCCCCTGGATGGCCGCGACGCTCGCGCTCGCGCCGGCGGCGCTCTGGTACACCCACGCCCACCGTCTCGGCGCGGGGACCGGCCTCTCGTTCGGCGTGCTCGGATCGGACAAGTGGGGCACGCTGACCGCGCTCCCCAACCCCGCGTGGTGGCGCAACGTCTTCGTCGGCAAGCTCGCCGAGGACCACCTCGCGGTCGTCGGCGGCCCGCTCGCCCTGCTGGGCCTCTGCGCGTCCCGCCGCGAGCCCTCCGAGCGCGTCTTCGACGCCTGGTCACTGGCGATGCTGGCGCACATCCTGCTCATCCCCGTGGGCCACGCGGTGCACGACTACTACCAGCTTCCCCTCTCGGTCCCCCTGGCCTTTTACATCGGGCGCTTCCTGGCCCGCGGCCCCCTCGGACCGCGACCCGCCCTGGCCCGCGCCGCCTGCGTCGCCGCCCTCGCGCTCGGGTCCGCGCACACGCTCGCCCGGCTCTACAGGAAAGAGCTCCGGCACCCCCTTCCCGAGATCGAGCTGGCGGCCGCCCTCCGCGGCGCGACCACGCCCGGCGACCTCGTCCTCGTCTTCGTCCAGGCCGGGCACCGCGACGACCCGACCGTGCTCTATCTCGCCGACCGCAAGGGATGGACCGTGACGCCCGAGCAGGCCTCACCAGCCCTGGTCGCCGACCTGTCCCGGCGCGGGGCGTGTGCCGCGGCGGTCTCGCGCCAGCTCACCAAGGACGAAGACCGCTTCCGCGCGATCGTCTCGGCCCTGGGCGGCGCCGGGGACCCCGCCCCCGACGTGGTCGTCCGCCGGCTCGGCGGCGCGGAGCCCCGGGACCCCGGATAACCATCCGCGCCGACTCCGGCCCGGCGCCCCTTATTAGCACCCGGCGTCGAGCGCCGCGAACCACTCCGCGAGAAACGCGGTCAGGTCCGCGGTGGTGACCAGGCCGGAGCCGTCCAGGTCGGTGCCCAGCCCGCCCGTCGCCAGATCGCCGAACCAGGCGACGAGGAAGGCCGAGACGTCGCCCGTGCCGACGGCGCCGTCCTGGTCCCAGTCTGCCGCGCAGTCCACCGGGAAGCGGTCGGTCAGCATGAGGCCGAAGAACCCGGCGATGTGCAGGCCCCCGTCGGGCCGCTTGCGGATGATGTCCAGCGTCTGCGAGTCGTTGCTGCGGACCCAGCGGTTCCAGGTCGCGCCCCCGTTGAGAGAGCGCATGATGATGTTGTTGGAGCTGCTGTCGAAGCCGACGGCCCAGACCTCGCTGGCGCTCAGGGGCACGGCGTCGAAGAGCGAGTTCGCGGCGCCGATGTTCTGGAGCTGCCAGGAGGCACCCCCATTGGTGCTCTTGGCGCAGTACCCGAACCGCCCCACGACCCAACCCGTGCTCGCATCCAGCCAGGTCATCGACTCGAGCACGAGCGGGTCGCCCGGGAGCGTGGAACTCTGCCACGTGGCGCCCCCGTTGGTGGTGCGCCGGATCACGTTGTTCCCGACCAGGACCCAGCCGTGCAGCGGGTCGGCGAAGTGGATCTCCACGCCCGTGACCCCGGGCACCGGCTCCCAGATCAGCCCCCCGGTGAAGGTCCGGTAGAGGCCGCCGGCGAGCATCCAGCCGTTGTCACGGTCGAGGAAGCAGATGTCGGTGATCCCCAGGTTGCCCTCCAGCAGCAGCGGGTAGCCGATGTTCTCCCATGTCTGCCCGGCGTCGTAGGTCCGGTACATCAGCCCCCCGCCGCCGGCCACCACGGCGAACTGGTCGTCGACGACGTCGACGGCGTTGAGGTCCTCGCTGCGGCCGAAAATGAGCGGATGGTCCAGCACGCGCGTGACCACCCAGCGCCGCCCGCCGTCCACGGTGCGCCAAAGGTATCCGTGCCCTCCCACCGCCATGCCCAGCGCGTTGTCGAACATGTCCAGGTCGTTGGCGAGCAGGCCCATCCCGCTCGACGACTGCGTCCAGGTCAGGCCCGTGTCGATGGAGCGCAGGATGAAGCCATACTTCCCGACAACCCAGACCGCCCCATCGGGCGCCTTGGTGATCGCCCAGGCCTCGTCACCCAGCTCGGCGAGCGGGCCGTACACGAGGTCCCAGTACGCGCCCTGGTCGACCGACCGGAAGATCTCTCCCAGCCCGGTGACGGCGACGAGCGCGTCACCCGCCTGCACGTGCCCGGCCGTGCCCGGGGGGAAGGCGATCCCGCCGGGCTGGAGCGTCCAGGTCAGCCCGGCGTCCTCGGAGCGGATCGTGCCGTCGGAGGTCGAGGCCTCGGCGACGACCGGCGAGAGCCAGCGCACGTCGCGCGCCACGTTCTCATAGACGCGCGTCCAGGTCTGCCCGCCGTCGGTGGTGCGGTAGATGCCCTGGTCGTAGGGCTGGAGCCGCCGCCCGCTGACCAGGCCCAGCTCGTCGGTGACGAAGTCCATGCTCTCCACGATGGGGCAGTGCGGATAGCCCGATCGGATCGACCACGTCACGCCGCCGTCCGGGGTGTGCGCCACCGCCCCGTTGGTTCCGAAGTAGACGCTCAGGGCCGAGGAGGCAAAGTCAGCGTGGTCCCAGGAGCCGATCGGAAGGCTCGGCATGGGGAGCCAGGTCTGCCCGCCGTTCTCGGTGCGTAGGGCCCCGTTGCCCAGGATGAACCCGTGCAGGTTGTCTTGATGAAAGGCCAGGCCGTACCACGGCTCGGTTCCTGGCGGGTCCTGCCGGTCCACGGTCCATGTGGCGCCCCCGTCCTCGGTGCGCAGGATCGTCCGGTTGGCGCCGATCACGAAGCCGCGCTGCGCGGTGGGGAAGTGAACGTCGGCCAGGTGGCAATAGGAGGGAGTGCAGGACGTCTGGATCCAGGCCGGCGGCTGCGCGTGCGCCGCGGTCACGATGCCGGAGAGGGCCGCCAGCGCGGCCAGCCGAGCGCGTCTGGACATGTGTGATCTCCTGAAGCCGTCTGCCGGAGCCACGACCGGGTGCTGGCGGCGCCGGGTCGTGGCGAGGCCGCCGCACACAAAGGCAGCCGCGGAAGCGAGTTACCGACCGTTCGCGGCCTGGTTGCCCCGGTTTCCGCCCGCCCCGGGCGCGCCGGCGAAATGGCGAAACGTTCCGCCCGCGGTCCTGCTGACCCCCCAAATCGACGGGGTCATCCCGGGAATTCTTATTGGCGGCGTCCCGGCCATGGGTAGACTGTTTCCCAGCGTGCCCGCCCTGGAAAGCGGCCACGCCCGCGAGAGGAGAGAGACCATGCGCCCCTTCCCGTCCGCCATTGTCTGCGCGCGCGCCCTTGCCGGCGCGGCCGCGCTCACCGCCCCGCTCGCCCTCGGGGGACTGGCCAGCCGCGCCGAGGCCCAGGCGAGCGTCGCCGGGTTCCCGACCAGTCACCTGGACGTCTCGACCGGGTGGTCTGGGTGGTATCCGTTCGACTTCCCGTACGGGGCGGGAAACCCCTCAGCGGGCTCGTCGGGGATCGTCAACTACACGTACAGCGGGCCCAGCGTGGCCAGCGTCACGGTGAACATCAACGAGCTCCGCAACAGCCCATCGCCGAGCTTCCCCAACAACGTGATCCACAGCGGCGAGATCATCTTCACCCCGACCGACCCGGCGGTGCAGTACACCCTCGGCGGCAGCGTCGGGCTGGTCATGAGCGGTTCGGTCGGTTCGTCGCTCGCCACCGGCTCGCTCGCGCTCTTCGAGGTCGGCGGCCCGCTCCTGGCGAGCTACACCGGCGCCCTCGCACGCATCGGCGCTTCCGAGGTGGGCGGGCTGATCTTTGATGCCGCAACGCCGATCCTGGGTTCCCAGGTCGGGGTGCTCTCCGGCGCCTCCACCTACCGCCTGATCTGGCAGTTCGACGCCAGCACCGTGCTGGCGGGCGATACGACCGCCACGGTGAACGTGGACCCGAGCTTTCAATCGAACTTCTCCATCGCCTTCGCGGTGGTGCCGGCCCCGGGTGCGGCGGCGCTCCTGGGCGTGGCGGGGCTCGTGGCGGCGCGCCGGCGCCGGAGCTGAGGCGGTCCCTTCCTTAGTTCCCCCACCGAGGTGCGCCCCGCGACGGCTCAACGTGGCGGCCCCTGGCCCGGCGGCGGGCCGTGCGCGAGTACCATCCGCCCACCTATGCAGAGCCGAGCCACGACGGTCGAGGCCTACCTGGCCTCTCTCCCTCCCGAGCGCCGCGCCGCGCTCCAGGCCGTGCGCCGCGTCATCCTCGACAACCTCGACCGCGACTTCGAGGAGGGGATGCAGTACGGCATGATCGGGTACTACGTGCCGCACCGGGTCTTCCCGCCGGGGTACCACTGCGACCCGAAGCAGCCCCTCCCCTTCGCCGGGTTGGCCTCCCAGAAGAACTACATGTCGGTCTATCTGATGGGCCTCTACGGCGCGCCCGAGGAGGAGAGCTGGTTCCGCCGGGCCTGGGCCGCGTCGGGCAAGAAGCTCGACATGGGCAAGTCCTGCATCCGCTTCAAGAGCCCCGACGACCTGGCGCTCGACGTGATCGGGGCCGCGATCAAGCGCGTGACGGCGGCCACGTACATCGAGCACTATCAGGCGGCCCGCGGGGCCCAGGGCGCGGGCACAGCCGCGGCTGCCGCCTCCCGGACCAGGGCCGGCTCGGCCCGGCCGCCTGCGCGTAGCGGGACGGGGCGCGCCCCGGCGACGGCCGCGCCCAAGAAACAGACAAAGAAGACCAACGCCGGCTCACGCCGCTAGGCGCGGTGACTGTGCCGACGCCCGGGGCGAGAGGATCCGCCGCAAGCACGTCAGGACCTCACGCGCGGGGGGCGCCCCGCCGAGACCGCGGCCAGCCGTCCGGCCTGGGCTTGAAGGCAACAACCCCACGTGCCACCAGCGTGAACAAGCCCGCCTCGGCCAGGAGGCCAGGCCAGAAAACCCGCAGGGCGCTCGGTCGGTCGGTGAGGGCCAGGCCCGCCGACGGGGCCGGGCCGAAGGTCCGGTCCTCGTCCTGCAGGAGCCAGCGCATCGGCCAACCGAGTGCCGTGGTGATCCCGGAAGCGGGCCGCCCGGCCAGAGCTTCGCGCGTGACCGTCCAAGCCCGGGGGAGCGTCAGCATGGCGGCGGGCAGGTTCTCATCAACCGCGAGACGGCGCAGGAAGCCCTTCTCTTTGGCGTCGCTCGCGGGAGGCATGGACGATTCGCCTTCGAAGCCCGGCATGCCCGTCCAGTTGTCCTCCGGCTCGATCGGAACCAGGTCCTCGTCCACGGGCTCCAAGGCCTCCGGGGATGAGCCGTCCTCCGCCTGAAGCCAGATCCCCCGGACGCCTGTGACCGACCAGGCAATGACGTCCCCTACCCGCGAATGCGTGCTGGTGACCCGCCACAGCAGGTTACCATCGCCGCAGTACTCCCACGCAAGCGGGACCGTCCGGGGGCGGGCCAACCAGCCGACCGGGATCTCGAAAAGCACCAGGGCCAGTGCGACCAGTGCGGAAAGCGCCCAGGTCCTGGGAACTGTTCGCCCGGAGCTTCGCCTCGTGGTGCGCGGGCTCAGCATCCGCCGGCCAGCGCGCCGAACCACGCCCCCAGGAAGGCCGAGATGTCCGCGCTGGTCACGGTGCCGGAGAGGTCAAAGTCGGCCACCACGGTGCCGCCCGCCAGGTCGCCGAACCAGGCGCCCAGGAACGCGGTGATGTCGGAGGTGGTCGCCGTCCCGGAGCCGTTGAAGTCCGCCGGGCAGCCCGCGAGGTACGTCTCGTCGCAGGGCGTGTCGCCCCCGGTGCGCAGGTGCCCGCGGGCCGGGTACCGCCACACCCCGCCCGCGGCGTCACGGAACAGAAAATAGAACGACCGGCACGCGCCCGACGGGGGGAGCACCGCGCGGTAGGTCCCGCGCGCCGTGGTACCCAGGTAGGGGGCCATCGCATGCGGCACGCCATCGATCACGACGGTCGACTGCGTCGGGGCCGCGCCCGGCGTGGCCCAGTAGTTCGCCAGGAACTCGAGCTGGGTGGCGCTGCGCCGGATCGCGGTGCCATCGGCGAGCGGGCCGCAGGCAAAGCTGTTGGGCGGCGGGCAGTCGTACGCGAAGTCCTGCGTCCAGTAGTGGTCGAAGGGCGAGGCGAGGTTGAACGCGTGCCCGATGCCGATGTCCTGGAACGTCCCGTTCATGATGTTGGCCCGGTGCCCGTCCGTCGTGCCGTCGGCGGCGGGAACCCCGGGAGAGACTTCATCGCGCAGCCAGAGGTTGGTGACCGCCAGGGGCGTGGGATGGAAGGCCCCGATGTTCTCGCCCACCACGCCGCAGGTGCTGCCCGTGTAGGACTGGATGCGCGCGGCCCAGGCGGTCCCGTCGCACGAGTTGTGCTGGAAGCAGAAGTTGGTCGCCATATCGGTGCTGTGCGCCCGCGCCGCCTGGCCCAGCGCCACGTTCCAGCGGAGCGGGGGCTGCGGCGGGTAGATCACCAGCACGTTCGGGAAGTTCCCGATGTACTGGTTGCGGTAATCGATCGGGGCGGCCCGGACCGCGTTGCTCAGCACCAGCACGCCGCGCTCGCGCCAGTTCGGGGCCCCGCCCACCGGCACGCCGTGGTCCGCGCACGGGACCTGGGCGTGCGCCGGGGCGGCGGCGCCGGCGACCAACGCAAGACCCAGCGAACGTACCGCCCGGGACGGATGACCCATAGCCTTGCTCCACGCTCTGTTCGCCCCCGGGGCAGTCTACCACCCCGCAGAGAAGGATCCCCAGGTACAGGGCTTCCGCGAGCGGGTGCCGGCGCTGCCAGGCAAAACGAAACGCACCCGGCCCTTGTGAGGGACCGGGTGCGTGCCGTCGTGCGCCCCCTCGACCTGTAGGACCCGCCGGCCTGGCGCCGGCGCCGCCGCCACTGGTCCGGGCGCGTGACCCCCGGCCGGGGTCGCCTCCGGGGCGCGGGCTCGCCATCGCCATCGATCAGGAGAGCTGGTCGTGTCCGGCGACCTTCACGAGCTTGTTGTACAGCCCGAGAATCAGGAGCGTCGGGGCCCACTGGCCCACGAAGTTCGAGCGCTCCTTCTGGCCGAGCATCTGCAGCACCAGCGAACCGGCGATCGAGGCCCCCGCGGCCCAGAGGAAGATGTCAGAAGGCAGCTTGGCGGTCTGCTCCTCGATGGCCCGCGCCACCGGGCCTTCCGTGTGCGCCATGCGCCCGCCATGAGTCTCAAGCATGATGTCCCCTTTCGGCTGTGTATTCACCCCACAACTCTTGCCCCGCCCCGGCACGGCGCGTAGTGGAACCTCGCCCGATGCGGCCCGTGCGCCGCGCCGGATCGATCCGTGTCCCTAGGGCTCGGCCCCCCCGCTCGCTTTAGGCTCCTCGTGAAGGGAGCACCCCATGGCCGAGCTCAGCACCACCCAGCGCACCGGGGCCGCCGCCACGGTCGGCATCGTCGCCGCGATCGCCAGCGTCGTCATCACGCTCACCGGCCACCCGATGTGGGGCCTGCTCGCCGGCGTGGCCGGGCTCGTCGCGGGCGGGATCGGGCTCCTCATGTCCGCCTCCCCGAGGGTCAGCGGCGGGATGCTGAGCATCGGGGCGATCGTGCTCTCGATCTTCGGAATCGGCCTGGGCGTGATCGGCGCCTTCACGAGCCTGCTCCTGTAGAGCAGGTGTCGAGGTGTCGAGGTACAAGGTGTCAAGATGCCACGCGCGCGGCTCGCCACCTCGGCACCTCGACACCTGGATACCTCGGCACCTCCGCCGCTTAGCCACCTCGGCACCTCGACACCTGGATACCTCGGCCTCTTACCTCCTCGTCCTAGTGCGCATTGCGGTGCACGAACCCGCGGAAGAGCGTGAGCACCAGGATGCGCAGGTCGAACCCCAGCGACCAGTTCTTGATGTAGAAGAGGTCGTATTGCAGGCGCTTGCGCAGGCTGGTCTGCCCGCGCAGGCCGTTGACCTGGGCCCACCCGGTGATGCCGGCCTTCACGTGCTGGCGCAGCATGTAGCCGCGCCAGTCCTCGCGGAAGCGCCGGATCAGCTCGGGGCGCTCGGGCCGGGGTCCGACCAGCGACATGTCGCCCTTGAGGACGTTGAGGAGCTGCGGGAGCTCGTCGAGGCTGGTGCGCCGGAGCACGCGGCCCAGGCCGGTGATGCGCGCGTCGTTGCGCTCGGTCCACCCGGGGGCCGCGCCGGGCCCCAGCTCGTCGCGCACGTAGTGCATGGTGCGGAACTTGTAGATCTTGAAGGTCTGCCCGCCCAGGCTCACGCGGCGCTGCTTGAAGATCACCGGGCCCGGCCCGCTGAGCCGCACCAGCACCGCCACCAGCGCGATGAGCGGGGCGAAGAGCACCAGGCAGGCGGCCGAGCCGACGATGTCGAGCGCCCGCTTGGAGAGCCCGCCCAGGCCCGCCGTCGGACACTCGCGATACGACAGGATGGGCATCCCGTCGAGCTCGGAGATGGCCATGCTCTGCGGGAGATAGCGCGGGCTCACGTCGGGCACGATGCGCACGTCGACCGCGAACTTCTCCAGCCGCGCCAGCAGGTCCTGGAGCTGGCCGAACCGCCCGGCGGGGAGCGCCAGGTACACGGCGTCGGGCTTGTGCTCGTCGAGCGTCCGCTCCAGGTCCGCCAGCCCCCCGCGGACCGGCCAGGCCAGGCACTGGCCCTGGCGCGGCTGCTCGTTGTGGCTGATGAAATAGGCGACGCGCAGCCCCGTCCAGGTGTTGCGCTCCAGCGTCCGCGCCACGATCTGCCCCAGCCGCCCGCACCCGATGATCGCCACGTGCCGCTGGTTCCAGCCGCGCCGCCGCAATCCGCGCAGCCCCAGCCGAAACGCCGCCCGGTGCAGACCCAGGGCCAGCGGCAGGAGCACGATCAGCGAGCCGATCTGCACCTTGCCGGCGTCGAGGGGCATCCCCAGCACGCCCACCGTGCGGAACTTCGGGTCCAGGAGCTGCGCGGGCGTTGCCGGCTCGCGGATGATGACGTTCGACCCCACCGCCCAGAGGAAGACCACCAGCACCACCACCGAGGCCGTCGACGCCTTGAGGAGCTGCAGTTGCTCGTTCACCAGCGAGCGGTCGCGCCGCGGGCGGTAGAGCCCGAAGAACCAGATGGCGTAGACCGCGGCGGGCACCAGGAAGACAAAGAGCGGCTCGCGGAGATAGGTCTCCCAGCTCCGCGGGAACCAGCCCTCGATCGCCAGGCGCCGCACCGCCCACGCCACCAGGCACGCCACCACCACCATGGCCGCGTCCACCACGCACAGCAGGCCGACAAAGAGCTGATGTTGCTGCTTCAGCACCGGCGTTGACCCTCGGGCGGGCTCGGCTTGGGGGGCGGCATGGGCGGGGACGGCGCGGGCGAGGGCGTCGTCGGCGGCCCTCCGCCGCCCCGTTCCCCTGTCGTACCCCGAGTTCCCGTGTGTGGTGCGAGCGCGGGAGGTGCAGAGACTGTCCCCGGGTCGGGACGCTCTGTCAAGCCGCACCCAGGTCCGAAGCCGGCAGGAGCGTAGGGAGCGGCGCCCCGCGAGCCCGGTGACTCCGAACCGGCCCTTCCAGCCCGGAGCAGGTCCGAGGCGGCGCCGCGGGCAGCAGGCCGACGCGCGCCGGCTCCGGGGCGATGGAGGCCCGCCCGCGTTCACTCGGTTGTGGCTCACGCCCCGTGCACGGCGGCGCACGGCGCGCTCCCGCCGCGCGTACGTGCGCTTGTGCACCGGGCAGGGTGAGCGCCGCGCGCTGCCGCGAACACAAAGGAATTGCGAGGTCGCCGGTTCACGCACACAATATTACTTGTTTATAGAATTGCCTTGGTCGTCCGGTCACGAGCCAGTACCCTCGGCGCGTGAGCCTCTCCGCCCGTCCCGCGCCGCGTGCTCTGCTCGAACTGCTCGGCGCCGCCCTCGGCGTCCTGTTCGTCTTCGGGGGCGTCGCGAAGCTGGCCCACGCGGAGCGCACGGCGCTGGTTCTTCGGCCCGTATGGCCTTGGCTTTCTGCGGGCATCATGGGCGCCGTGAGCCTTCTGGAGCTGGCCCTGGGCCTGACCCTGCTCCTGGCGGTCTTTCGCGCCGGCGTCCTGCTCGTGACCGGGGGCGTGCTCATCGCCTTCACGGAACTGCTGCTCTACGGCAAGGCCCACGGCCTCGCGGAGTGTGGCTGCTTCGGCGGGGTGGTGCGGTCCACGGTTGAGAGTTCACTCAGCCGGAATGCCCTGTTCCTGTGCCTCACGAGCGCCGCGTTGGCGCTCGAGTGGCGCGGGCGGGCTCCGACGCCCTCGGAGACTCACCTTGAAACGCCTCGCATTTCTCGCCATGGCCACTTGCTGTCTCGCCACCGCGGCCGCCTCGATGAACGACTGGGAGATCCTTTCGACAACCGAGGACAGCCAGCGGAGCTACTGCTACTGCAAGTTCTGTCCTCTCTGGGGATTGGTTTGTCCGGGCGATACCAGCCTCGTGACAACGGGTTGCGCCCTCCCGCTCCGTTGCTGCTCCCACGCGAACTGCACCACGGGCAAGTCGACGTGGGGCACGTGCTGCGCCGCGGGGACCTGTGCCTTTAGGTTCGATCCCATCACCGGTGATCCCGAGTCTTATTGCGCGGTGGTCCCTTGACTGTCGCGCCCCGTCCGAGTCCGCGCCGGGTGTGGTTGGCTACGGGAGTCAGCCTCGCTGCGCTGATTACCGTGGTCGCGGGCGGGCGGTCCGCCCCGGCTCTGGGCCCGACCCCGCCGGCGCCGACCTCGTCCCCCGTGCCGGCCGACGCGGCCGAGGCCCGGGAGAACGCGCGCCGAATCGCCGCCCTCGCGGCGCCGGCCTGGGAGAAGGACGGCCTCGATCCCGAGCTCGCGGCCCAGCTCCGGAAGGACGTGGAGACCGTCATCACGAGCATCCTGGCGGAGGACTTCTACTCCTACGACGCCTGGATGCGTGCCCGGGGTGGGACCGCGGACGCCAAGATGGCCGCCATAGTCCAGAGCCTGCGCAGCGGCGGGTTCCGCACCGACACCGATCCCTGCTGGAACGGCACAGACCCGGTCGCCCAGATGGCGCGCGTCTGGAGGTCCCCACGCAACTGCCGCGCGGAGTGGGCAGCGCTCCACGTCGATCAGACCCGGGCGGGCTATGGCCTTCGCTCCACGCACACCAACCCGAGCGGGGCCGGCGAGATCGCGCTCCCCAGTTATGAGTTTCCACGCTACTTGGAGATCGTCGGCGACGCGCAGTTAGACCTCCATCCCATCGCCTGGGTCACGCTCGTCGGCGACTTCAAGATCGTCCCGGAGCTCATGTTCCCGGACCAGGTCGAGACCCTCCGCGCCCGCGGACGGGATGTCAACGGGCCCATGCACATCCAGCTCGCCTTCGCGTACGACGACGAAGCGCGCACGTGGGTGCCCGTCTGGACCATCGTCATCGGCGAGTTCGGTCGGCCGCATTTCCGGATGTAGCGATCCCGCCCCCGTCGAATCACCCGGCCGCCCCCAGGCCGGGTTTTTCCTGGGCGCCGCGCCTCAGACCGCCGGCACCGGTTCGTCCGCCGGCGGGACGATCGCCTCACCCTCCAGGCGCGCGATGATCGCCGCGGTCAGGCCGTCGCCCGTCACGTTCACCACCGTCCGGCACATGTCCAGGATGCGGTCGAGCCCCAGGATCACCGCGATCCCCCCGGCGATGCTCGCGGGCGGGATGCCCACCGACTCCAGCACGATCACGAGCATGAGCACCCCGGCCCCGGGTATGCCCGGCGTGCCGATCGCCGCCAGCGTGGCCGTGAGCAGGATCGTGAGCTGCTGACCGACTCCGAGGTCGATCCCGTACAGCTGCGCGATGAACAGGGTGGCGATGGCCTGATACAGGGCCGTGCCGTCCATGTTCACGGTGGCCCCGAGCGGACAGACGAAGCTGGTGACCGCCTCGGAGACCCCCAGCCGGCGGGTGACGCACTGCATCGTCACCGGCAGGGTCGCGTTCGAGCTCGAGCTCGAGAAGGCCAGGAGCTGCGCGGGCGCCATGGCCCGGAAGAACCGGCCCGGGCGCACCCGCGCCAGCGCCCAGACCAGGAGCGGGTACTCGATGAGCAGGATCAGCGCCAGGCCCAGCAGGACCGTGCCGGCGTAGACCGCCAGAGTCTGCAGCACCGTCAGGCCGAGGCGCGCGACCACCGGCACCAGGAGCGCAAAGACCGCGAAGGGGGCGAGCCACATGATGGCCCGGACCAGCACCATCATGACCTCGCTCAGGGCGTCGCACACGTCGAGGACCGGGCGGGCCTTCTCCCGCGGGATCAGCGTGAGGCCGATCCCCACCGCCAGGGCCACCACGATCACCTGGAGCATCCCACCCTGCCCCAGCACGACCGACCGTCCCGCCTCGGTGCGCACGAAGAGCGCCGTGTCGTGCGCCAGGGCCGCGAACGGGTTGCCCGGGATCAGTTCGACGAGCTGGTCCCACAGGCCGGGGACCTCCCCGGTACGCCCGATCTGCGCCACGATCTCGCCCTGGCGGTCGCCCGCGAGCCGATCCCGCGCCTCGGCCCCGATCGACGCCCCGGGCCGGACCAGGTTTCCCAGCGCCAGTCCCAGCCCGACCGCGATCAGGGTTGTGGCGATGTAAAGCAGCAGGGTCCGCCCCCCGATCCGCCCGACCCGGCGCAGGTCGCCCAGGCTCGCCGCCCCGACGATCAGCGAGAAGAGCACGATCGGCACCGCGACAAAGCGCAGGGACCGGACGAAGACCCGCCCCACGAGGTCGTTGAGCCGGACCAGAAACCGGACCGTGCCCGCGCCGACGCCGGCGCTCGCATTCGCCGGCGCGTCCCGACCGGCCAGGAACGCGGGCGCGTCGCCCACGCCCAGGCGCGACCAGGTCTGCGCATCCCAGGCCTGGTTGAGCGCCAGGCCCACCACGATGCCCAGCGCCATCCCGATCATGATCCGGTAGTGCAGCGCCAGCTTCATGCCCGCGATCCTACCGGATCGGGGCCCCGCGTTGCACCCGCGCGGCAAGCGCCCCGCACGCGCCGGCTAGGATCGCCGATGCCGGCCCGGCCGCTCTCGAGCAAGCTCCAGTTCGAGCGCTTCCTCCAGAAGGTCCGCACGCGCCGCCGGGCCGCGACCCCGGCCGCCGAGCCCGCTCCGGGCGCCCCGGCACCCGCGCTCGCCGACGAGAAGGAGGAGAAAAAGCGCCAGCGCCACCGCTCCTTCCCCACGATCGTGCGCGAGTTCTGGCGGCTGCTCCGCGGGCACCACCTGACCATCATCCTTTCCCTGCTCACCCTCTCGGCCGCCACCGGGCTCAACCTGCTCCAGCCCCTGGCCACCAAGATCGCCTTCGACTACATCCTCATGGACAACCCCGGCCCCGCGGGCCTCCCCGCCTGGCTGGGGCTCCCGCGCGACCGCCTCCGCCTGCTGGCGATCCTCGGGGCGGCCCTCATCGTCGTGGCCCTGCTCGCGGTGGCCATCGGCATGTGGGGGCGGACGCAGATGACCTGGATCACCAAGCGCGTGCAGGTGAACCTGCGCCGCCTGCTCTTCGACCATGCCGTGCGCCTGCCCCTCAACCGCGTCTACCAGCTCAAGAGCGGCGGGGTCGCCAGCATCCTCCGCGAGGACGCCGGGCAGGCCGGCGACCTGTGCTTCAGCCTCATCTACAACCCCTGGCGCGCCATCGTCCAGCTCACCGGCACCCTGGTCGTGCTGGCCCTGACCGACTGGCGCATGCTGCTGGGCGGCTTGGCCCTGATCCCCTCGGTCTGGCTCAGCCACCGCACCTGGATCTCGCGCATCCGCCCCGTCTTCCGCGAGATCCGCGCCATGCGCAGCGGGATCGACGCCCACGCCACCGAGGCCTTCGGCGGCATGCGGATCGTGCGCGGCTTCGGGCGCGAGCGCGGCGAGGCCGGCCGCTTCGTCCGCTCCGGCCACCTCATGGCCCGCCAGGAGATGCTCGTCTGGTGGTGGTCGCGCGTCGTGGACGTCGCCTGGGCCCTGATGATCCCCACCGCCAGCGCCGCCGTGCTGGTCTACGGCGGGTGGCAGGTCCTCCGGGGCAACCTCACGATCGGCGACGTGATGATGTTCTCGGCCTACCTCTTCATGCTGCTCGGGCCGCTCGACGTGCTCGTCGCCACCGCCACGGGCATCCAGACCAACCTGGCCGCCCTCGACCGCGTGCTGGACCTGCTCGCCGAGCCCCGCGAGTTCGAGACCGTCGGCGCCGCCTCGGGCCCGGCCTCACCGCCGCTCCTCGAGGTCGATCCGGCGCGGGTCCGCGGGCACATCGCCCTGCGGAAGGTCTCGTTCTGGTACCCGGGGCACGACGCCGTCGTGCTCGACGGCGTGAGCCTCGACGTGCCCGCGGGCGCCACCGTGGCCCTGGTGGGCCCCAGCGGGTCGGGCAAGACCACGCTCTGCAACCTCGTGGCGCGGTTCTACGACCCCACCGCCGGCGCCATCGAGCTCGACGGCACCGACCTCCGCGCCATCGACGTCGCCAGCTACCGCCGCCTGCTGGGCATCGTCGAGCAGGACGTCTTCCTCTTCGACGGCACCGTGGAGGAGAACATCGCCTACTCGCGCCCGCAGGCCGGCCCCTCCGACGTGGAGGCCGCCGCCCGGGCCGCCAACGCCCACGAGTTCATCGTGGCCCTCGAGCGGGGCTACCGGACGCTCATCGGCGAGCGCGGCGTGCGCCTCTCCGGCGGGCAGAAGCAGCGCCTGGCGATCGCCCGTGCGGTGCTCGCCGACCCGCGCATCCTCATCCTCGACGAGGCGACCAGCAACCTCGATTCCGAGAGCGAGGCGCTGATCCAGACCTCCCTGCGCCGCCTCATGCGCGGGCGCACCTGCCTCGTCATCGCCCACCGCCTGAGCACCATCCGCCATGCCGACCTCATCGTGGTGATGGAGCGGGGGCGGATCATCGAGCGCGGCACCCACGACGAGCTCCGCGCCGCCGAGGGCCGCTACTGGGAGATGCTCATGCGCCAGATCCACGCCCACACCGAGCCCGTCGGTGGGCACGGGCCGGGCGCCGCCAACGGCGTGGTCGCGCCGCACGCGGCTCCGCCCGCCAGGCCGTGACCGGGCCCGCGGGCGTCACCCGCGACCGCGATATTCTGACCGCCCGCCGCACGTCGTTCGAGGAGCCCCATGCCCCCCACCCCCACCCGTCCGCCGCACTACGCCGAGCTCTGCGGCCTGCTCAAGGAAGCCGCCACCCTCGGGTCCATCGGCTCGCTCCTGGGCTGGGACCAGGAGACGTACATGCCACCCGCCGCCGCAGGGCACCGGGCCCAGCAGCAGGCGCTGGTCGCCGGGCTGGTGCACGAGCGGCAGAGCTCGCCGCGGGTGGGCGAGCTGCTCCAGGCCTGCGAGGCCGATCCCGCGCTCCGCCAGGACCCCGCCGCCGCGGCCAATCTCCGCGAGATGCGCCGCGACTACGACCGCGCCACCAAGGTACCGACCGACCTGGTGGCCGAGCTGGCCCGCACCGGCTCGCTCGCCCAGGAGGCCTGGAAGGACGCCCGGGCGCGGAACGACTTCCCCGCCTTCGCCCCGTGGCTCACGAAGATGATGACGCTCAGCCGGCGCAAGGCCGACTGCCTGGCGCCCGGGAGCCCCGAGCCCTACGACGCGCTCCTCGATGAGTACGAGCCGGGGATGACCGCCAAGGAGATCGCCGCGGTCTTCGCGCCCCTCCGCGACCGCCTCGCGCAACTGATCGGGCGCGTGCGCGCCTCCGGGCGCACGCCCGATCAATCGGTGCTCAAGATCCGGACCGACCCCCAGCAGCAGCACCGCTTCGGCGAGCTGGTCCTCAAGGCCATGGGCTTCGACCTCTCGGCGGGCCGCCTCGACGTCACCACCCACCCCTTCTGCTCGGGCATGGCCCCGGGCGACACCCGTCTCACCACCCGCTACACCGGCGAGGGATTCCTCGAGCCGCTCTACGGCACCATGCACGAGGGCGGGCACGGGCTCTACGAGCAGGGCCTCCCCAAGGCCGACCACTTCGGCGAGCCCCTGGGCGAGGCGATCTCCCTGGGCATCCACGAGAGCCAGAGCCGTATGTGGGAGAACTTCGTGGGCCGCGGCCGCGCGTTCTGGGAGTGGGCCCTCCCCGAGGCCCGGCGGCTGCTCGGCCCGGCGCTCGAGCCGGTCACTGTCGACGCGGTCTACGCCGCCGCCAACACGGTGCGGCCCAGCTTCATCCGCGTCGAGTCCGACGAGAGCACGTACAACCTGCACATCATGCTCCGCTTCGAGATCGAGCGGGCCCTGATCTCTGGCGACCTCCGGGCCGACGACCTCCCCGGGGTCTGGAACGAGCGCTTCGAGAGCTACCTGGGCCTGAAGGTGCCCGACGACCGGCGCGGCTGCCTGCAGGACGTCCACTGGTCCTTCGGGCTCGTCGGATACTTCCCGACCTACACGCTGGGCAACCTCTACGCGGCCCAGCTCTGGGAGATGATCAACCGCCAGCTCCCGGGCCTCGAGTCCGACATCCGCCGTGGCGAGCTCATCCCCCTGCGCGACTGGCTCCGCGCCAACATCCACGCGCACGGCAAGCGCTACCGCGCCGCCGAGCTCTGCCAGCGCGTCACCGGCCGGCCCCTCTCGAGCGATCCGCTGCTGCGCCATCTCGAGTCGCGGCTGGCGCCGGTGTACGGCCTCTAGGCACCGGCCCCGGCCCCCGTCCCCGCCCCGGCCCCCGGGGCCGGCGCCACGGGCGCCGCCCGCGTGGGCGGACCGAGGCCGGCGATCCGGCCGATCTCGTCGGCGGCGCGGTCCGCGGCCCGGTGCCCCTCGAACGCGCGCACCACCTTGGCCAGCTCGGCGCGCTGATCGTCCGCCGCCCCGGGCTGCCGCATCAGCCGGATGATCCCGAGGGCCAGCTCCTCGCCATCGCCGAAGTGCGGCACCAGCTCGGGCACGATCTTCTTGCCCGCGATCAGGTTCGGGAGCGTGACGTGCGGCGTCGAGATGAGCCAGCGGTACAGCACGTGGTACATCAGCCGCGAGGGCCGGTAGAACGTGACCATCGGCTTGCCCTGGCGCGCGACCTGCAGCGTCACCGTCCCGCTCACCACCAGCGCGTAGTCGCACCAGCGCACGACCGCGTCGGTCTCGCCCACCGCCACGCGCAGGCCCTCCGGCCAGCCGCGCTCACGCCGGGCCCGCTGCTGCAGGGACCCCGCCACCTCCGGACGGGTGGCGGCGATCACCCCCGAGGCGGCGGGGAAGTCGCGGCGCAGCCGCTCGAACGCGTCCAGGAGCACGCCGAAGCTTCCCAGGATCTCCGCGGGCCGCGACCCGGGCATCAGGGCCACCTTGGGCGAGCCCGCACCGAAGCCCGCGGCGCGCTCGTCCAGGGCGCGCTCGTCCAGCGGGGTGTCGAAGAGCGGATGCCCCACGAACGTCGCCTTGATGCCGCGCTGCAGGAACCAGTTCTCCTCGAAGGGGAGCAGCGCCAGCACCAGGTCCGTCAGGCGGCGCAGCTTCTTGATGCGCCACGCGCCCCAGGCCCACATCTGCGGCGCCACCAGGTGCACCACCCTCACGCCGCGCGCCTTGGCGAGCCGGCAGATCGGGAAGTTCGCCGCCGGGGAATCGACCGGCACGTGCGCCGCCACCCGGTTCTCGTCCAGCCACCGCGCGATCCGCCGGTTGATCCGCGCGTGCTCGGCCAGCTTCCCCAGGCCGGGCAGGCCCATGACCGCGGCGGCGCCCGTGCGCTCGATCAGCGTCGCGCCGGCCCGGGCCATCTTCTCCCCGCCCCACGCGTAGACGCGCAGGCCCGGGTGTCGCCGCAGCAGCTCCGCGATCACCGGGGCCGCGTGGTCGTCCCCGCTCGGCTCGAAGGCGGTGAACAGGATGGCCCGCGGGCCGGGCGCCGGCTCCGCGGGGCGGGGACGGCCCCGCGCCGGCGTTTCGACCTCGGCCCTGGATGTGCCCATGCGCCGCAAGGATATCGATGCGCGCCCGGCGGGCGCGGCTAGAACCCCGCCGCCGCGAGCCACGCCGAGGGCTGGCGCTCCAGCGCCTGCGCCACCGCGAGCAGGGACTCGATGCTGGGCAGGTGGCTCCCCCGCTCGATGCTCGAGAGCTGGCTCACGCTGATCCCGCACGCCTCCGAGAGGTCGCGCAGCGTCCAGCCGCGCTCCGTCCGCGCCACGCGGATCTGCCGCCCCAGCTCCTGACGCAGCTTGTCCTGCGGCCGCTGCCCGAGCCCGAAGGCCGCGGCCGCCTGGGCCAGCGTGCGCGCCAGCTCCTCCGCGGAGAAGGGCTTGGCGAGGTAATCGAACACGTCCTGCTTGAATGTCTGCCGCATCGAACCCAGCGAGGGATACCCCGTCACCACGATCACGCACATCCGCGGCCAGCGCCGCCGGAGCTCCGCGAGGACCTCCTCCCCGTCGTGCCGCCCCATCTTCATGTCCAGCAGCACCACGTCGGGCAGGTGCGCCTCGCAGGCCCGCGTGAGCTCCTCCGGCGTCCCCGCCACGCGCACGTCGTGGCCCTGGCTCTCGAGGAGCCCGCTGATGTACTGGCGAAAGTCGGCGTCGTCGTCGAGAGCGATGATCGAGAGCGACGGGGCCGGGCCCCCGCCCTCGGCCTGCTGGGCCCGGGTCTCAGCCATGCGGGTCCTCCCTCGCAGCCCCGCCGCCCACGCCGGCCACGGTCTGCGCCGGCGCCACGGCCGCCGGCTCCGGGCCCTGCTGCGCCGGGAGCACGATCTCGAAGACCGCGCCCCCCCCGCCGGGCCGATTGCGACCCAGGAGCACGCCCCCGTGCTCGCGCACGATCCCCTCGGCGACCGCCAGCCCCAGCCCGGTGCCCAGCGAATCCAGCCGCGTGGTCACGAACGGCTCGAAGAGCCTTCCCAGCACCTCCGGGTGAACCCCCGGCCCGTTGTCCGCGATGCTCAGCGTCACCCAGCGCCGTCCCGAGCGCTCCGAGAGGGCGCCCCCCGCCTCGATCCGCCCCGGCCGGCCCGCGGGGAGCGCGTCCACGGCGTTGCGCAGGATGTTCAGCAGCACCTGGCCGATCCGGTCCGGGCTGCACTCGGCGACGAGCCCGCGCGGCACGGCGTTGACGAACTCGACCAGGTGCGCACCCCGGTCGAGCCGCACCAGCAGCCACGATTCCTCGACCAGCGAGCGCAGCTCCACCGGCTCGACGTGCATCGGTCGCGCCCGCGCCAGGTCCAGCAGGTTCTCGCTCAGCCGCTCCAGGCG
>Ga0196963_10001117_pt1 | contig 19631 bp, 23 predicted proteins | sample S1_5metaG_FD_148600 | JGI IMG/M metagenome (GOLD analysis project Ga0196963, IMG submission 148600) | Soil microbial communities from Anza Borrego desert, Southern California, United States - S1_5 | ecosystem: Environmental > Terrestrial > Soil > Desert | place: USA: California | collected... | reverse complement strand
TCCGCCGCCTTCGTTACCGCGGCGGGCGTCCTGTCGCTGCTGCTGCCGCGCGGTCGAGCGGCGATCCCGATCGGGGATGGCCGCGTCGTCGGCGCCGCGGGCGATTGATCGGCCGCATGCGACGGCGTCCGTTTCAGCCGACCGTGGCGCGACTTCGCGCCGCCCGCGCGGCCGTACCGTCGGCGGGTGCATGGCGCCGGCCCGCAACCGCTGCTTCTTCTGCCGCCACGCCCGCTTCCCCGACGGGCCGCGCACCTGCACGGCCTTCCCCGACGGCATCCCCGAGGCGATCTGGTCGGGCGCGCACGATCACCGGGCGCCGTTCCCGGGCGACTCGGGCCTGCGCTACGAGCCGATCGAGGCGCTGATCGTCGAACCCGCCATCGAACCGGACGGGATCGAGGACGACCAGCGCGAGTTCGGCACCTGAGCCGCTCCCGGTCCGGGCTGGCGCCCGCCGCCGTCGCGCGCCCCCAGCATCGGCGCCGGAGCCCGCATGCGCCGCATCGTCCGTCACTGCTCGCGTACCCTCATCGCCGGCGTCGTCGCGGTGCTGCCGATCGCCGGCCTGGCGCTGACCGTGGTCTGGCTCGAACGCGAGATCTCGGCGTCCTGGCTGGCGCGGCAGGAGTTCTACTTCCCCGGCGCCGGGCTGATCCTGGTGGCGCTGGCGCTGTACCTGATCGGCCTGGTCGCGTCGACGCTGGCCGGACGCTGGACCTGGGGCCTGGTCGATCGCGCGGTCGCTCGTGTGCCGGCGCTCGGCCGCCTGTACCGCACGTTCAAGCAGATCCTCGGCTACGGCGACGGACCCGACGCGCTGTTCCGCCGCGTCGTGCTGGTGCCGAGCGACGTCCCGGGCGCGGTCGAGTTCGGTCTGGTGACCAGCCAGTTCCGCGCCGACGACGGCCGCGTCCGCCTGGTGGTGTTCGCGCCGGGCGCGCCGAATCCGACCTCCGGGAAGCTGCTGATGGTCGACGAGTCCCAGGTCACCGCGACCGCGCTGCCGGTCAGCGACGCCCTGAAGGCGCTGGTCTCCGCCGGGGCGACGATCGACGCGCCGCCGCGCTAGGCCCGGCGTTTTCGCAGGCGAGTCCGACAAGCGCTTTCCGCCGGCCTTCATCGCGTGTTGAGCATGTCCCAGCCCTCGATCGAGCCGCCATCCGCCATCGCGAACATCCCGGTCCGGGGGCGTGCATGGCGATCGGCGAGGCGTGGTGGGAACAGCTGCACGAGTGCCAGGGCATGCTCGACGACGGCGAGGTCGTCGCATCGCGCAAGCGCCTGCGCAACCTGTTCGACTGCCTCAAGGCCGCGTCCGAACCGAACGTCCTCGACCTGCTCGACGACAGCGATCGCGCCGAGCTCCACCGCCTGACGCGCAGCTTCCGCCTGGTCTGGCGGCGCGCGCAGCTGTGCTGGCTGCTGCTCAACTGAGTCCATCGACAGCCAGGCCGCTGGGCGGCCCACACCGACACGGAGGCCCCATGACGACCGACTTCAATGTCCGCAGCAAGTACGTGCCGCCGATGTTCTTCGGCGACGGATCCGGCATCGCGCCGGGGGACGCCGTCGAGGCGACGCTCGACGACGTGCGCGTGCGCATCGCCATCACCGCGGTCGACGGCGAGAGCCTGACCGGCACGGTCAGCGAGCTGCAGGACGACACCAGCAAGCCGACGTCCTATGCCGACCTCTCGGTCGGCAGCGAGGTGACGCTGCGTGAAGAGCACGTGCGCGCCTGCTGGAAGTCGGCCGCGGCCTGACCATCCGCGCGCTTGGAGCTTGGAGCTTCGAGCTGGAGCTGCGAGCTCGCGCTCAGCGCGGCGGCTCGTCCGCCAGCGCCCACGCCAGGAACCGGTCCAGGTGGTAGAGCGCGAGCTGGTTGCTCGGCCCGTCGAAGACCGCGTCGAAGGCGTGCTCCGCCCACGGGATCTCGATCAGCGCCGCCGGTGATCCGGCGGCGCGCAGCGCCGCGGCCATTTCACGCGTGCGTCCCACCAGGACGACGTGGTCGCGGCCGCCCTGGATGATCAGCGTCGGCGGCAGGCCGGGCGCGACGCGGCTGATCGGCGAACCCTCGCGGTAGGGGACCGGGAGTTCGGCGGGCGTGCCGCCGATGTACGTCTCGATGATGTGGCGGACGTCGAGCGGGTCCGGCCTCGGCGGCACCCTCCAGCCCTGATCGAGATCGATCGGCCCATAGAACGTCGCCACGGCGCGCGCGCCGCTGCCCGGCTCGTACCCGGCGAGCATCGCCAGCTGCGCGCCCGCCGAATGGCCGATCGCGACCAGCCGCGCGCCGTCGCCGCCGTGCTCGCCCGCGTGCGCGCGCGCCCACGCCAGCGCGGCGCGCGCGTCGTCGACCGCAGCCGGATAGCGGTGCGCCGGCGCGAGCCGATACGAGAAGGCCATGACGACGAAGTCGCGGCCGGCGAGCCAGCGGTCGAGCGCGGCGTGCAGGCGGCGCGTGCCGCCGCTCCAGCCGCCGGAATGGAAATGCGCGACCACGGCGTGCGGGCCCGGCGTGGTCGGCACGTAGATGTCGACGCCGAGCGGCTGGCCGTCGCCGCCGATGTAGGTCCGCTCGCGCGGCGCGATGCCGGGCAGGTCGATGCCGGTGAGCGCATCGGCGAGCGCGTAGCGTCGCGGCGTCAGCGCCGTCGCCGCCGCCGGCGTCAGGCGCGAGCGCCAGGCGTCGCCGAAGCCGGCCGCGAACGCCGCGTCGGCGGCGCGCGCCGCGTCCGGGAAGCGCGCCAGCGGCGTCATCGCGAGCACCAGCGCCGCCGCCGCCAGCGCGAGCGCGGCGAGGCGCGTCCGCCGCGCCGGCGATCGCGGCGCCGCGACGACCAGCGCGATCAGCGCGGCGAGCGCGAGCCAGTGGCCGACCTCGACCGCGCCGACCGCGAGCGGATAGAGCGGCGCCAACGGCGCCGGCACGACGATCCACAGCGCCAGGAAGGCGACGATCGCCGCGTGCGCGCACGCCAGGCGGACGCGCAGCCGGCGGACACGCGGCGCGGGCGGCGTCGGCTCGTTCATGGGGGCGATGCTCGGAGGCTCCTCGTCGCGCCCAAGAGCCCCCGTCCCGCCCGCCACGGGGGGCGACGATCGATCGCTTGCCCGACCTGGATGGGTCCGTATTGACTCATCATCTGCCGACCACGCCCACCGATTGGAGACGCCGCCATGTACCTGCACCTGCGCATCCCCGGCTTCCACGCCGCCGTCCACCAGGCCTCCGCCGCGCGGCTGCGCGGGCGGCCGGTGGCGGTGGCGGTCGACGGCGGCGACCAGTCGCCGCTGTTCGCGACCTCCATCGAGGCGCGCAAGCAGGGGGTGTGGCCGGGCCTGCGCGCGGCGGCGGCGCGCCGACGCTGTCCCGGCCTGCACGTGGTCACGCCCGAGCCGGACCTCTACCGCCGCGCCCAGGGCGCCGTCGAACGCCTGTGCCTGGGGTACACGCCGGCGGTGCGCGGGCGCGCCGGGCGCATCGACTGCGACCTGTCGGGGACCGAGCGGCTGTGGTCGACGCGCCTGCGCGACGGCGGCACCGTCGACGCGGCGATCGAGCAGGCGGCGACGATCGCCGAGCGCCTGCGCGCCACCGCCGCGCGCGACCTGCGCCTGACCGGCAGCCTCGGCGTCGCGCTGCGCCTGCCGGTCGCGCGCTTGGCGGCGCGCCTCGCGCGCGACGGCGCCTTCGCCAAGCATCCGCTGCTCGTGGTGCCGGCCGGCGCCGAGCGCGAGCTGTGCGATCCGCTGCCGTTGGCATGGGTCGACGACTGCCCGCGCGCCGCGCTGGCGGCGTTGGCCGAATGCGGTGTGCACACCATCGGCGAATGGCGGGGGATGACCGCCGACCAGGCCGAGGCGCTGATCGGCGCGTCGGCCCAGGCGGCGCTCGAACGCCTCGACCGCGACGGCGAGCCGGTGCTCCCGGAGGACGCGCCCGGCGGCGATCCGGAGATCGCCGTCGCGCGCCATTGCGGCGCGGCGGGCGCATCGCCCGAACACGCGGTCGCCGTCGCCGTCGAGCTGGCGCGCGAACTCGGCTTCCGCCTGCGCGCGCGTCAGCTGACCTGCGGCGCGCTGACCCTGTCCATGCGCTGGACGGACGGCCGCGTCGCCGACGCGACGTTGCGTCCGCGCCGCGCGCTGCGCCACGACGACGAGCTGGCCGGCGCCGCCGCCGACCTGCTCGCCAAGCGCCTGCGCCGGGTGTGGTGCGAACGGCTGACATTGTCCGCCGGCGGGCTCGGTGCCGCCGATGAGCAGCTCGAGCTCTTCGAGCCGCCGCGCGCGCGCCGCCTGGAAGCGGTCAAGGATCGGCTGCGCGCGCGCTTCGGCGATGATCTGGTCCGCACGTTGACGATGGCCGGCGCCAGCGCGGCGTTGGCGGGGTGACCGGATGCCGCGCTGGAAGCCCCCGTGACGCCTTCGCGTTCGCGCGCCTACTCGCTATGCGCCGCTCCGAGCTGCTCCTTCCGCGCCAGGAAGCGTTCAGCCAGGTGGGTCTCGGTCTCCTCGTCGAGCAGCCGCTGCGCCAGCGGGATCAGCTCGGTCTCCTCGAACTCGACGTGCTCGGCGAGCAGCTGGTCGAGATCCTCCAGCTTGGTCGTCCAGTCCTCGTCCTCCGAGATCCCCGCGGTCAGCTCGTCGAGCAGCCCTTCCAGCGCCTGGTGATCCTGGCGCGACTCGACGATGAGCGACGACGCATCGGGCTGCTGCGCGAGCGCGGCGTAGACGATCTCGTCCTCGGCATGCGCGTGCGCGAGCAGGTTCTCGCGCAGGGTCTGGAAGAGATCGCTGTCGAAGTCCTCCCCCTCGGCGAGGCGATCGAGGAGCGATTCCACGTCGCGATGGTCGTCCTTGAGCAGTTGGTACAGATCCATGTCTTCCCCCAGTGCCGCATCGCGGCTCGTGTTGCCGGTGATTGTCGGCGTGGAACGGCGGCCGTGCCACCGCACGCTCGTTCGCTCGACAGCCGACGGGGGGGTGAATCAGCGGCGTGGTCATCGGGGTGGTCGCGCCGCGCCGCGGAGGATGGCCGCCAGACGCCGGCGGATCGGGACGCGCCCGAGGCGGGTGCGTGCAGCCCACGCGAGCCGCCCGTTCCGCGGAGCGACGCGACCCTACGTTCGTGCCATGCCGCCACCGGGCCCGCTCATCCTGCCATCGACCATCGCTTCGACCTGGCCAGGGCCGCTGCGCGGCGAAGTGGTCTACCTGTACGCCTTCGACTTCGCCTACGACCTGACCCGCGATCCGCTCGAGCTGACCACCCTGATGGGCGCGCCGATCGAACGCGACAGCGTCGAGCGCTCCAAGCGGCACCCGCAGCGCCTGCCGACCGTGGTCCAGGCCTGCGTGCGGCTGCCGCCATTCACCGTCGAGGGCCCGGCGGGGCCCATCACCGCCACGGCGACGATCAAGGTGCTTCCGGTCGGCGCGCTCACCGTCGCCGTGCGCGTGCCGCTGGCGTGCGCGTCGTTCGACGACCTGGTCGCCTACCACGACCTGCGCCTGGACGCGCGCGTGCGCGACCTCGCCGAGCGCGCCAAGGACGAGCTGCGGCCGATCTGCGTGCGTCCGCTCGAACGGCTCGAGGACGAGGAGCCGTACACCGTCTTCTGCCTCGCCGCTCCCGACGTGCCCGGCTTCGACGCCCTCGACTGGCTTGAACGGGATCGCGCGCGCGTCGCCGCGCTCATCACCCAGGAGCCGGACGTCGACCTGCTGTCGCGCCAGGAGATCGCCGAGTCGACGACGCGCGCGCTGAGCTACTACCGGCACGACCTGGCGGTGATCGACTGGGACGCGGCCCTGGTGGTCGATCAGCCGGCGCTGTTCGAGCAATGCCTGTGGGTGCTCGAGGTCGCCAACGTCCAGCTCACCGAGCTCGAGGCCTACGACCGGCTGCTCGATTCGGCGAGCGAGCGCGCCTACGCCGACCTGCGCGGCACGGGGCGCGCGGGCCGCGCCGCGATCCAGCGCGAGATCGCCGAGCTGCGCATCGACCTCAGCCGGGTCGCCGACGAGCTGGCCAACATCGGCAGCCTGTACGGCGACTGGCACCTGGCGCGCACGCATCAGGCGATCTCCGACCGCCTCCACCTGATGGAATGGCACGCGTCGATCGACGCCAAGCTGACGACGCTGGACGAGCTCTACCAGTTCATGCAGCAGGAGCGCGTGAACCGCTGGATGGTCGGCCTCGAGATCACGATCGTGCTGCTCTTCCTGGTCGATGTCGCGCTGCTGTTCCTCGGCGGGAAGTGACCGCGCCATCGGCGGCCATCGCGAGCCGTGGACCGGGCGGTCGTTGCCGCGACGCGCGCTCGCTTCAGCATGCGCGCATGCCGAAGCGCGCCGCGATCGTCCCGATCTCCCTGGCGCTGATCGCCCTCGCCGGATGCGACGGTGCCGGCGTGGTGCGGTCGGCCGACGGGCAGTGGCTGACGCAGAGCGCGGCCAGCACGACCGCCGTGACGCAGCGGGCCATCGCCGATTCGCTCGCCGGCGATCTCGGCCCGCACTGGCGCGCCGCGGTCGCGATCACGCCGGATCCGGAGCGCGACGTCGATGGCGAGTACCGCTGGTCGCGCGCCGAGGTGCGCGTCGCGCTGGTCGGCGATGGACAGACGCCGCTGCCCGAGCCGGAGCAGGCGATCGCCGATGGCGTGCGGCGCTACATGGCCCGGAAGGTCGACAACGCGGCGAAGAACCTCGTCGTCGCCGTCGCGAGCGCGACGGACGCCACGCGTTTCGCCCGGCTCGCGCCGAGCGCCGCCGACGCTGCGGCGGCACCGCCGCCCCGGCCCGCCTCGACGCCGGCCGCTGCCGCCCCGGCATCGCGCGCGAGCTACGTCATCCAGGCAGGCGATACCCTCGCCGCCATCAGCGCCGCGTTCTACGGCAGCACCCAGCACTGGCGGCGCATCGCCGATGCGAATCCGGGACTCGATCCGGGGGCGCTGGTCGTCGGCGCGACCATCGCGATCCCGCCGGGACCGTGAACGGCCGCGACGACGATCGCGCGTCGCGGATCAGCTGCCGGCGATCGCCGCGCGCGGCGCGCGATAACGCACGCCATCGGCGCCGTCGTCGTAATAGCGCGGCAGCGACGACGCGACGCGCATGCCGAGCTTCTCGTAGAGGCCGCGCGCGGGATTGTCGGCGCGCACCTCGAGCGAGATCGTGACGCAGCGGCGCGGCGCGGCCTTCGCCAGCGCGCGCAGCAGCCGCTCGCCCAGGCCGCGGCCGCGCGCGGCCGGATCGACCGCGATGGTGTAGATGCGCAGCACGGCGCTGTTCGCGCGCATCAGCCCGTTGATCGCGCCGACGATCGCGTCGCCGCCGCGCGCGACCAGGGTCATCGCGTTGCCGCGCCGCGCCGACGGACCGAGGAGGTGGCGCCAGACGCGGACGGGGAAGCGGTCGGCGGCCGGGAAGCAGCGCGCGTCGAGCGCGGCGAGCGCGGACGCGTCGGCGATGGTCGCGGAGTCGATGGCGATCCGCTGCGGGCGCTGGGCTCGTGGACGTCGCGCCTCGCGCTTCCGACCGCGCGTTCGCGGGCTCGCGCTGCCGGCCCGTCGACGCCGTTTCAGTCGTCGCCCTTCACGTCGATCCAGCCTTCCCATTCCTCGCGGCACAGGTGGCGGATCACGTTCCGGTAGACCTCGGGCGTGTTCATGTCCTCGCTGCCGGCGTCGATCGTCGGGTTGTCGTTGACCTCGATGACCACGAAGCCGTCGTCGAGCTGCTTGATGTCGACGCCGTAGAAGCTGCGGCCGATCGCCGCGCCCGCCTGCAGCGCGACCTTCACCAGGCGCGGATCGACCGCCGACTTCTCGACGTGCTCGACGCTGCACAGGTTGGGCCGGCCATCGGCGTCCTTGTCGTGGATGCGCCAGGCGCCGGCGGACATCACGTACTTGATGACCAGCAGGACCTTGCCGTCGAGGATGACGACGCGCCAATCGTAGGACGACGGCAGGTACTGCTGGACGACGAGGCGGTCGGCGCGGCGCAGGAAGCGCTTGCCGGTCTTGACGAACGAGGCCTCGTCGTGCGCCTTCTCGACGTACATGCTGAACGACGAGTTCGGCGCCTTCAGCACCACCGGCGAGCCGTACGACTCGAACAGCTCGCGCGCCTGCTCGGGCGTGACTTCGTCCTCGGTCAGGTAGCAGGTGTCCGGCATGGGCACCTTCGCCCGCTGCAGGTGCTGGTACATGTTGACCTTGTCGCAGCACACCAGGATCGAGTCCGGCTCGTCGATCACGCGCAGGCCGTGGACCTCGGCGAGGCGCGCGGCGACGTAGCTGGTGTTGAGCGGATCGGTCAGCGCGCGGATCAGCAGCCCGTCGTAGCGCGGGATGTTGAGGATCTCGCTGCGGAAGATGAAGTCGCAGTCGTGGCCGAGCTTGGCCGCGGCGATGCGGAAGTTGGTCAGCGCCGTCAGCTCCACCGCGCGGCGGATGGTGTAGCGCTCGGTGAAGATCGCGAGTCGGGCCATGTCTCAGTTTCGCGTTTCGCGTGTCGAGGGACCGGTCGGGACGATCGTCGGGACGACGGGGGCGCGGCTGCCGCGGATCACGCGCGCCACAGGCCGGCTTCCTTGAGGATCGCCTTCTCGTTCTGCGTCAGCTCGTTCTTGGGCAGCGGCTCGATCGAGCTGAACAGGTACTCGTTCTCGGTGACGATGATCTTCACCCGCGCGAGCGGCAGCCGGAAGGTCTGCCACAGCTGCAGGGCGAGATCCTTGTACTCGGGCTTGAGGCACTGGCCGATGACCAGGCGCAGGGTGTCGACGCGGCTGTCGGGCTGCATGTCCTCGAGCACCATCGCGTACTTGCCGCTCATGGTCAGGCTCTTGATCGCCTCGGCCAAGCCGGAGCGGTCGGCGATGACGACGCCCTGGTCCTGGAACGGATTCACCGGGTACGCCAGCACCGGCGGCGGCATCGTCACCGAGCCTTCGTTGACGATCTCCCATTCGGGGATCGGGATGCCGGCGGCTTCGGCCTTCTTCAGCGCCAGCGGCACGACGTAGGCGTCGAGCGCCTCGGCGGGACTGGGCAACGCGATCAGCCCTTCGTGCTCGGCTTCGAGGCTGCGGTAGTAGCCGTCGCTGAGGTAGCTGTAGTCGCCGGCGAGATTGATGAACAGGTTCTGCGCGTGGAGATCGGTCGGCAGGGGCGGCGTCGCGAACAAGGGCTTCTGCTGCATTGGCTGCGCGTGCGCGACCTCCGAGGGCGGGGATGCTAACGCGCTGGCGATGGCGCAACAGGGATGCTGGGGCAGCGGCGGGGGCGATGATCGCCCGGTCGCAGGGCGCTCAGGCGTCGCGCAGCAGGTGCTCGACCAGCACGGCGAACTCGCGCGCCTGCAGCGCGATGAGCGGCGCGCTCGGCTCGGCGCCGGCGACGGCGCGTTCGATCCGGTCGACGACCGCGTCCGCGTCCCAGCCGCCGGCGAGGCCGGCGTCGCGCGCCGCCGCGGCCAATGCCGCGTAGGCCGGGTGCCGGCCGACGCGCGCGAACCAGTACTTGGCGTTGCCGTAGTCGGGCTCGCGCCGGTGCATGATGCCATGCAGCCAGGCGGCGTCGGCGTCGGGCAGGTCCTGGCTGACGGCGTGCGAGGCATCGAGCCGATCGTTCCACAGCAGCGCCGCCGCGCGCAGGTGATCCACGGCGCGCGCCGCGCGCGGCTGCGCCGCCACGAACGCCGCGACCCGCGCTTCGACCGCGGCGACGTCGAGCGCCGCGGCGCGCACCTCCGGTCCGAGCGGCATCGGCGTGCCCGGGCCGATCGCCGCCAGGAAGGCGGCCGCCATCGCCTGCGTCACTTCGCCTTCCATTCCAGGGACACGGCGTCGTAGTCGGTGAGCTCGTCCGGCTCGAGCATGATCGGCACGCTCTGGCCCTTGCCGATGCGCGGGTAGCTGATGCGCAGATCCTCCTTCCTGCCCTTGTGGGTCAGGTGGAAGGTCAGGTCGATGTTGACCAGCTCCTTGTCGCGGGTGTTGGTCAGCGTGCCCGACAGCTTCAGGCGCGTGCCGACCATGATGCGCTGGTCGAAGGTGACCGCGACGCCGTGGACCTCGATGGTCTGGCCGGTGGTGGTCGAATGCTGGCCGTCGGCGGTCTTCCAGCCGACGGTGTAGCTGGCCCACCCGGTCGGCAGCTTGGCGACCTCGACCGCGATGTCGCGCTCGGCGCCCCGGGCCAGGGACCCCACCGGCACGTCGATCACGCGCAGGTCCTTGGCGTTGGCGTCGACGAAGGTCACGGCGATGACCAGACCGACGATGTCGGCGTCGGTGCCGTTGCGCACCCGCGCCTTGAGGCGGTTGTTCTCGTGGCGGACCTGCGCCACCTCGACGTCCTTGGCGCCGGTGAACGCCCCCGGGTCGAGGGTCTGGCTGTCGGGCTGGCGCGTGGTGATCGAGATGGTGGCGAAAGCCGGCACGCCCTTGAGCACGGTCTTGTGCTCCTTGGCGCTGTCCCCCGGCACGAGGCCCTTGTCCGGGATGTACTCGGCCTTGTGGACCTCCTTGCCGTCGCGATCGAGGAAGTGGACGGTCTGGACCACGCCCTTCGCCTCGGCGCCGCCGATGTTCCACAGGTTCCAGGTGACGGTCACCGGACCCTTGGCGTTCTTGGCATCGCGCTCGGCGTTCTGGTTGACGGTGACCAGGAAGGACGAGCCGGTCGATGCCGCGATCGCGATCGGCAGCGTGACCTTGTCCCAGGCGAGGTAGGACTGCTTGCCGCCGTTCCAGGCCAGGTCGATCTGGTAGGCGGTGAAGTTCGTGCAGTTGAGCTTGTAGGAGCAGTCCTTGGCGGCGCCGGCCGCGATGCCGCCGATGGTCTGCTCGTGGCCCTCGACCAGCTTCTCGCGCATCGGCCCGAGCGTGGTCAGGCGGCAGGCGACCTGGTTGGCGGCTTCGCTGCCGGCGCGCACGCGCAGCTCCCACTGGAAGAACGGCTTGTACTCCTGGTCGGCGCGGCCGCTCCAGATGTAGGCGCCGACGATGCCCGGCGCCGCACCGCTTGGCACGACCGCGACGCCGGCCTGGCGCTCGAAGATCTCGGCGGCATCGCGCAGGGCCTGGTCGGCGCCGCCGCCGGCGCCGGTCGGGGCCGGGACCTCGCCGGCGGCGAGGGCGAAGCAGGTGCAGGCCAGGAGGAGGGTGCGCATGGGGGCCCAGGGTGACGGACGGCGGACGAGGTCGAACGCACGACGATGCAGATGGTTCGCGGGCGCGGCAGCTTGCCCCGGCGCGCTGACCAGACGAGCGCTTTCGCGGCCGGCCGGACGGCGCTGTCATTCCGGACGTATCACCCACGAGCGGGGCGGCTTGCGCGCGGCCGGGCTGGTCGACCCGGGCCCGCGGCCATACTTCCCGCCGGCTGCTGCCGACCGGAGTGACCATGCGCAAGTTCCTGGGCGAGATCCTGGTCGAGATGGAGGTGTGCACGGACGCCGACGTCCAGGCCGCGCTCGACAAGCAGATGAACGCCAACGACCGCCGGCCGATCGGCGAGATCCTGGTCGAGCTCGAGAAGTGCCAGCCCGAGGATGTCGCGCGCGCGCTCGCCGAGCAGTACGACATGCGTTTCTACGACCTCGATACGATCGACATCCCGCGCAACATCACCGAGCTCGTGCCGCAGGCCCTGTCGATCGACAAGAAGGTCGTCCCGGTCGGTCTCAATGGCCGGACCCTGACCGTGGCGATGGCCAACCCGCTCGATCTCGAGACGGTCGACAGCCTGCGCTTCACCACCTCGCTGGCGATCGAGGTCGCGGTGGCGAGCGAGCGCCAGATCAAGGCCGCGCTCGAGAAGTCGTGGGGCGTCTCCGAATCGACCATCGACCGGATGCTCGGCGAGCTGACCGAGGACATCTCGCACGTCGTGCGCGACACCGGCGAGGGCGGCGACGGCGACGACGCGCTGATCGTCAAGTTCGTGCAGCAGATCATCACCAACGCCGACACCTCGCGCGCCTCGGACATCCACGTCGAGCCGATGGCCGACCACCTGCGCATCCGCTACCGCATCGACGGCGTCTGCTTCACGATGGATCCGGCGCCCAAGCGCCTGCAGGGCCCGGTCATCCAGCGCCTGAAGATCATGGCCGACATGAAGATCGAGGAGCGCCGCCTGCCGCAGGACGGGCGCATCAAGCTCAAGCTGGGCGAGCGCCGCCTCGATCTGCGCGCCTCGTGCCTGCCGGCGGTCTACGGCGAGTCGATGGTGCTGCGCCTGCTCGACAGCAACTCGCTGAAGAGCTCGCTCGAGGACATGGGCTTCGACTCGACCGACCTCAAGATCTACCAGGGCCTCATCAAGCGTCCGAACGGCATCATGCTGGTGACCGGTCCGACCGGCTCCGGCAAGACCACCACGCTCTATGCGACGCTCGCCGCGCTGAACACCATCGACCGCAAGATCATCACCGCCGAGGATCCGGTCGAATACCACCTGTCCGGCATCAACCAGTGCCAGGTGAACAGCAAGATCGGCCTCGATTTCCCGCGCATCCTGCGCTCGATGCTGCGCCAGGCGCCCAACGTCATCCTGGTCGGCGAGATCCGCGACAAGGAGACCGCCAACACCGCGATCATGGCGGCGCTGACCGGCCACCTGGTGTTCTCGACCCTGCACACCAACGACGCGCCGAGCGCGATCACGCGCCTGATCGACATGGGCGTGCCGCCGTTCCTGGTCGCGACCTCGATCCAGTCGGTGCTCGCCCAGCGCCTGGTGCGCACCAACTGCCCGCAGTGCCTCGAGGTGTTCGAGCCGGATCCCAAGCACCTCGAGCAGCTGGGCCTCAAGCCGGAGCAGTACGCCGGCCGCCAGTTCAAGCGCGGCAAGGGCTGCGACAACTGCAAGGGCTCCGGCTATCGCGGCCGGCGCGCGGTGTTCGAGATGATGGTCATGAACCGCCAGCTGCGCGACCTCGCGTTCAACAAGTCGTCGACCAGCGAGATCCGCCGCGGCGCGATCTCGAATGGCATGAACACGCTGGCGATGGATGGCGCGCGCAAGGCGATCCAGGGCATCACCACGCCGGAAGAGGTGCTGCGCGTGGCGAAGACGGATACCTGAGCTCGAGGCTCGACGGTCACTGGTCACTGGTCACACGTCGGTGATGGCTCTGGCGCGGGTGCGGACGCGGCGCCGAAGCCCCAGTCGACGCCGCGCGCGGTCGCGTCGCCGAGGAAACCGTAATACAGCCAGCGCCCGTCGTTGCTCTCGGTGGCCACGACGTGCGCTGCGCTGAGGTAGGCCGAGCCCTCCTCGATGGCGAGATCGCGTTCGCCTGCGCTCGTCGCGTGCTGGGCGCGCAGGATGCAGTCGATCCAGCGGTCGGTCCACCAGGCCTGCACGTGTTCGCGAACGTGCGGGACACGCGCGATGATCGGTGCGACGTACTCGGGCATGGCCGTGATGGACACCGCGACGATGCTCGCCAGGACGAAGGCAGCGATGTTCAGCGAGGACCACGACATGATCGATCCGCGCATGCGCCTGAGGTTATCGGCCTTGGCGTGGTGCGCGTGTATCGCCTTGGTAATCGTCCTGGGCGCGTGCGGGGGCCAGCGCCGCGACGTGGCGGCGCGCGAGCTGGAGCAGGTGGCGTGGTGGGTCGAGGACCTCGCCCACGGCAAGCCGCGCACCGCCACCGAGCTGGTCGTCGCCGACGCCAGCGGCGGCATGCTGCGCATCGCGCGCTGGGCTCACGGCCGCGACGATCAGCGCGAGGAGATCCCGCGCGCGGTCGCGCGCCGGCGCGATCGCTGGCCGCCGCTGCGCGCCTTGATCGCCGAGGGGCTGGTGGTCAGCGATACGGCGAGCGGCGGGCTGGTCCTCGCACCGGGCACCGAGCGGCATGGCCAGCGGGCCATCGCCGAATCGCTGGTCGCCGCCGAGAACGGCGAACGCGAGTCCATCGACCTGCTCGTGCTGTCCCTCGGCGATGCCGACGATGGCGCGACGGTGCGGTATCGCGCCGCCGTGCGCGCGGCGCGACTGGAGCTGGACGGTCGCTAGGCTTCGGCTGCGCGCAGCGCGGCGACCAGGTCGATCGCCATCGCCGGCGGCGTCTCCCCGGCGTCGATCGCCCGCGTCAGGCCTTCGGCGGCCGCGACCAGCGGTCGGAGCGCGAATGGCCAGGTCCCGTCGTCGCGCAGATGGATGCACGCCCGGGTCAGGAGCGCGCGCGCCGCGCGGCGATTGCCGCGCTCGAGATGGTAATTCGCGCCGGTCAGCTGGATCAGGCCCTGGATGACGGTGCGATCGGCGCCCGGGTACGCTTTCCATGCCGCCTCCCACGCCTCGTGCGCGTGCCACCAGCGCCCGCTCTCGCACAGCTGCGCGCCCTCGACCAGTCGGCTCCACACCGCGGTCGCGCGCAGGCGGAGGTAGGGATCCATGCCGGCATGGTGGCGGCGACACCGCCCCCGCCAGGCGTCGGGCGGCACCTGGCGAGCGCGCTGGGCGGTGCCACCGTCCGGCATGCGTTTCCTGCTGCGCGTGGTGCTCATCGCCGGACTGCTGCTCATCGCCTGGCCGTGGATCCCTGCACGCCTCCGGCCGGCCTCGACGGCAGCGGTGCCGGCGCGGACGATCCAGATCGCCGGTGGCGCCGCGGTCGCGCTCGCGATCGCCCTGGCGCTGGCGACGCGCAGGCGCCGCGATGGCGAGGCCGACGACGCCGCCGAGATCCGCGCCCGTCTGGCCGACGCGGGCTTCCGCTTCACCGATCTCGACCGCGGCTGGCAGGCGGAGGGGCTGTGGCAGAAGGAGCGCGTCGTGGTGCGCAAGGTCAGCGATGTCCACGCCACGCGCTTCGGCCGGCCATGGACGCTGCTCATCACCTTGCCGGGAACGCCGCGCGAACCGTGGCCGTTCCTGCCGGACCAGGGCGGGATCGTCGAGCGCGGCAACGGGACCTTCACCGTCGTCGCCGCGGACCTCGGCCTGGCTGGCCGCTCGGCCCGCCTCGGCTCACGGTTGGATCACCTGCTCGCCGCGCGCGAGTGAACGGCCCGATCACGGCCGGGGAGCTTCGAGCTTCGAGCTTCGAGCTTCGAGCTTATTTCGCCGCCGGATCCTTCTCGACCGCTTCGTCCTTCGTCTCGTCGCCGTCCTGCGGCACGAGATCGATCGGATCCTTGGCGTTCTTGTCGCTGACGATGCGGATCTTGAGATCGATGTCGAACTCGCCGTCCGGGTACTGCTTCTTGAACTCGGCGACGGCTTTCGGCAGCTGCTTCTCGATCTCGGCGAGCATCTGCAGCACCTCGGCGAGGGTCGGCTCCTTCTTCTCGCCGATGCCGGCGTTGCGCCGCGTCTCGTCGAGCTCCCGGCGCATGTCGCGGACCTCGTCGGCGACGCCGCGGATCGAGGCCGCGCGCTGCATCGTGCCGGAGAGCGTCTTCTTCTCGGCCCCACGCTGCACGTCGATCGTGATCGCCTCGCCGATCTTGAGCGTCGGCATCAGCGTCTGCAGGTCGGCGATGCGGGTCATGCCGGTGCCGTTGACCGAGGTGATGAGGTCGCCGACCTGGACGCCCATCACCGCGGCGGTCGAGCCGGGGATGACATGCAGCACCGGCAATCCCTTGTCGAACGCGGACGAGCGTTCGTCGATCTGGACGCCCAGCTGCGGGCGCTCGTCCTTGCCGGCGGCGGGCGCCGGCGCAGGGGCGGGCGCTTCGCCGGCGTGACCGGCGAGACCGGCCACCCCGGACAGGGCGGCGATGAGAAGGGCGACGACGGCGGAGCTGCGCACGGGCGGACTTCCAGGATTGCGGGACGACGAAGGTTTCGGCTCAGTGCTGACCGGTACCGAGGCGGACATCGATGCGCCAGGGGTCGCTCGCGACGACATCGGCCTGGGCGACCACCGGCGCCTCGGCGGTGCCGGCGGCGGCGGGTATCGCATCGGCGTCGATGCCGACCGCGAATTCGAGCTTCCACGACGGCAGCGCCTTGAGGAACGCGGCGGCCTCGGCCATGGCGCGATCCGGACGCGGCGCGGCGGCGACGTCGTCGGCGGCGCCCCGCGGGTTGGCGAGCTCGTCCTTCAGCGCCTGGAGCTGCTCGCGCAGCTGCGCGACATCGCGCTGGTTGCGCTCGAGGTGGCGGCGCTGCCAGTCCTTGAAGCGCTGCTCGACCGCCGGGTCGAGCGGCTCGCGCGGGATGTTGTCCGGCCACTTCTTGAACGTCCCGGCCATGTCGATGCGCTGGCCGTTCCGGACGACGGTGAAGCGCACCGGATCGCCGACGTTGTTGAAGCCGACCTCGTTGCGCACGTCGGTCATGCTCGTGATCGGCGCGCCGTTGACGGCGATCAGCACATCCCCGGCGAGCATGCCGGCCTCGTTGGCGGCGGTGCCTGGGAACACCTGGCGGATCTGGACGCCCTCGTCCATGCCCAGGCCGGCCTCGGCCTGCTTGCTGAGCGTCGTCGGGCTCATCTCGAAGCCACCCATCGGCGGACCGTCGTCCTGGCTCTCATAAGTGCCGTCGGCGGCACGGGCTAGCGACGACAGCGAGGCGATGAGGGCGAGCGCGACGGCGATGCGGGCCATGGGGGTCTCCGAGGCTCAGGACGGGGCTGCCGAATCTACCTGACCGGCTTTCCGGCGCATGCGTTACCGCCGTGGGCTTCAGCGCGCCTTCTCGGCCGTGGCATTGAAGATCGCGTCGATGAACGCGTCGGGGTCGAACGGCTGCAGGTCGTCCATCTGCTCGCCGACGCCGATGTAGCGCACCGGCAGATTGAGCTCGCGCTTGATGGCGATGACGATGCCGCCCTTGGCGGTGCCATCGAGCTTGGTCAGGACCAGGCCCGTCACGCCCATCACCTGGCCGAAGACCTTGGCCTGCTGGATGGCGTTCTGGCCCGCGGTGGCGTCGAGCACCAGCAGACACTCGTGCGGCGCCGCCGGGATGCGCTTCTTGATGACCAGCTGCACCTTCTCGAGCTCCTTCATCAGGTGCTCCTTGTTGTGCAGGCGACCGGCGGTGTCGATCAGGACGATGTCGATCCCGCGCGCCTCGGCGGCGACCACCGCGTCGTAGGCGACCGCGGCGGCGTCGGCGCCCGGGTGCGACTTGATCAGGTCGCAGCCGACGCGCTCGGCCCAGATCGCCAGCTGCTCGATGGCGGCGGCGCGGAAGGTGTCGCCGGCGGCGATCAGGACGCTCTTGCCGTCGTCCTTGAAGTGCTTCGCGAGCTTGGCGATCGACGTGGTCTTGCCGGCGCCATTGACGCCGACCACCAGGACGACGGTCGGGCCGCTGGTGTTCCAGCGCAGCTCGTCCTCGTTGAGCGACAGCTCGGCGCGCAGGCTCTTCTTGAGGAAGTCGAGCAGCTCCTCGCCGGGCGCCACCTCGCCCGCCTTGTAGCGCAGCTTGAGGTCGGCGAGGATCTCATCGACCTTGGCGATGCCGATGTCGGCGCGGATCAGCACGTCCTCGAGCTCGTCGAGGAAGGCGGCGTCGATCTTGCGGCCGCGCCCGATCAGCGACAGCAGCGCGTCGCCGACCACCGAGCGGGTCTTGGCCAGCCCGGTGGTGATGCGCTGGAAGAAGCGGCCGATGGCCTTGAACACGCGCGGTCCTCGTTCGTCTTCGCGTCAGTCGTCGAGCGGTGTGGAGGCGCCCGCGGGTTCGAGCTTCGGCTCGGGCTTCGGCTCGGGCTTCGGCTCGGGCTTCGGCTCGATGCGCGGCAGGGTCGCGAGCTCGCCGCTGATATCGAGCAGCTTGGCGTCCGGCCACAGGCGCTCGAGGCGGTAGAAGTCGCGCAGCTCCTGCGACAGGGCGTGGACCACGACCTCGTAGCAGTCGATCAGGTGCCAGCCGCTCTCGCCCTCGGCGGGGAAGTGCGGGATGCGGTGGCGTTTGCAGAAGTGCAGCACCTCGTCGACGATGGCGCCGACCTGGCGGTTGCTGCGGCCGGTCGCGACCAGCGCGTAATCGAAGATCGCGTGCTTCGCCGGCAATTGGTAGACGGCCAGATCCAGGCCGCCCTTGTCATCGATCATGCGCGCGCAGTGCAGAGCCAGCTCGCGCGGTTTCAGCACCGCCATGCGCCTCCTTCGGGGGACCGCATCCCGGCCGAGCATGAACCGGAGGTTCATCAGAAGCTCGCCGGGCTGCTCGCTGGTTGTACGGGGTCTTGGCCCCCGAGCACCCAGGCTCCGCACGATGCGGAGCCCCGGACGTTAGCCGCGCGAGGGGTCGGGCAAGCCGGGAATGCGAAAAGGTGGCGTGCCGAGCGCCTCTGGCGATCGTCCGGCCATGCGTCCACGCGTGCTCATCCCGGCGGAGCGCATCGCCGCGCGCGTGCGCGGTCTGGGCACCGCCATCGCCCGCGACCTCGCGGGCGGGCGCGATGCGCCGCTGCTGCTGCTCGCGCTGCTCGATGGCGGCTTCTGCTTCGTCGCCGACCTGGCGCGGGCCCTGCCGCTGCCCGACGTCGAGATCGGCTTCCTGCGCACGTCGAGCTACCGCGGCGGCACGCGCTCGACCGGTGTGGTCGAACGCGAGCCGGTGCCGGCGGTCGCGGGCCGCAGCGTGCTGATCGTCGACGACATCCTGGACACCGGCCGGACCCTGGCGGCGGTACGCGGCGACCTCACGCGCGCGGGCGCCGCGGCGGTGCGCGCCTGCGTGCTGCTCGACAAGCCGGCGCGGCGGATCGATCCGGATGGGCGCGCGGATTACGTCGGCTTCACCATCCCCGACGTCTTCGTCATCGGCTACGGGCTCGACCACGCCGGCCGTTTTCGTCATCTGCCCGACCTCTGCGTGTTGGACGACGGCTGAGCGGCGCTGGAGCCGCCGGCGTCGGCGTGCAGCGTCCGGCATGAAACGCCAACGTCCCTCCGCCCACGTCGCCACGCATCCGGTCGCGCTGGTGACGGGCGCGGCGCAGGGCATCGGCAAGGCGATCGCCGCGCGCTTCCTCGCCAGCGACGTCGGCGTGGTCGCCGTCGACGCCGACCGCGAGGCGCTCGAGGAGACGGTCGAGGGGTTGACGGCGGGACGGCGCACGCCGGGCATCGAGGGGGTGGTCGCCGACGTCGCCGACGAACGCGCCGTCGCGCGCGCGGTCGCGGCGGCGATGCGGCGCTTCGGCCGGATCGACCACCTCATCAGCAACGCCGGCATCTCCCAGTTCACGCCGCTCGAGGAGGAGACCCTGGCGCACTGGCAGCGCGTGCTCGCGGTCGACCTCACCGCCGCGTTCCTCTTCGCGCGCGCCTGCGCACCGCACCTGCGTCAGCGCCGTGGGTCCATCGTCACCATCGCCTCGACGCGCGCGCACATGTCCGAGCCAGGCGGCGAGGCCTACGCCGCCGCCAAGGGCGGCCTGGTCGCGCTGACCCATGCGCTGGCGATCAGCCTCGGGCCCGAGGTCCGCGTGAATTGCGTCAGCCCCGGCTGGATCGACGTGTCGACCTGGAAGAAGACGGCGGCGCGCAAAGCCGAGAAGCTGCGGCCGGTCGACCACGCCCAGCATCCGGCCGGCCGCGTCGGCAGGCCCGAGGACGTCGCCGAGCTGGTCGCCTGGCTGTGCTCCCCGGCGGCCGGATT
>Ga0196963_10001116_pt1 | contig 19635 bp, 18 predicted proteins | sample S1_5metaG_FD_148600 | JGI IMG/M metagenome (GOLD analysis project Ga0196963, IMG submission 148600) | Soil microbial communities from Anza Borrego desert, Southern California, United States - S1_5 | ecosystem: Environmental > Terrestrial > Soil > Desert | place: USA: California | collected... | reverse complement strand
TCTATCCCCTTCTGGCTGCTGGTAACCGGCCGGATTCCGAGCGAAACGCAGCGATTCTTCGCGAATTGCGTGCTAACCGCCATCGCCGAGCACGGTCTGGTGCCGAGCGTCGTGGCGGCCCGGATGACCTATGCGGCGGCGCCCGAGGCGTTCCAGGGCGCGGTCGCGGCCGGCCTGCTCGGCTGCGGCACGGTGGTGCTCGGCAGCGCCGAGGCGGCGGGCCGGTTCCTGCACGGGCTGGTCGAGAGCGGCGAGGATCCGAAAGCCGCCGTCGCCAGGCTGCGCGCGGAGAAGAAGGCCGTTCCCGGTTTCGGCCATCCGCTCCACGCCGGCGGCGACCCGCGCGCCAACCTGCTTCTCGATCTGGCCTCCGAGAAGGGGATAGAAGGCAAATATATCAACAGCTTGCGTGCCGTGGAAGCGGTTCTTCCCGAGGCGCTCGGCCGCGCCCTGCCGATCAATGTCAACGGCGCGATCCCGGCGGTCATGCTCGACGTCGGCTTCCCGCTGGCGGCGCTCAAGGGCATCTCGCTGCTCGCGCGCACCGCCAGCCTGATCGCCCATCTCAACGAAGAGACCGAGCGGCCGATCGGCTTCATCCTGTCCGGCGAGGCGGCCGCGGCGATCGCCTATGACGGCCCCGAGGGCTGAGGAGTCTTCATGCTGCTGCCGACCTCGCTTGTTGGATCCTATCCCCAGCCCGACTGGCTGATCGACCGCGCCAAGCTCGCCGGCCGCTTCCCCCCGAGGGTTCGGGCGAGGGAGCTCTGGCGGGTCGCGCCCGAATGGCTCGACCAGGCGATGGACGACGCCACGTTGCTCGCCATTCGCGACCAGGAGCGGGCGGGGCTCGACATCATCACCGACGGCGAGATGCGCCGCGAGAGCTATTCGAACCGCTTCGCCACCGCCCTCGACGGAGTCGACCTCGACAATCCCGGCATCGCGCTCGACCGCAGCGGCGAGCCCAATCCGGTGCCGCGCGTGACCGGCAGGATAAGGCGCCGCCACCCGGTCGAGGTCCGCGACGTCCAGTTCCTGCGCGCCAATACCGACCGGACGATCAAGATCACCGTCCCCGGCCCGTTCACCATGGCCCAGCAGGCGCAGAACGATTTCTACGAGGACGAAGCCGAGATGGCCCGCGACTACGCCGTCGCCGTCAACGCCGAGATCAGGGACCTGTTCGCCGCCGGCGCCGACATCGTCCAGATCGACGAGCCCTATATGCAGGCGCGCCCGGACAAGGCCCGCGCCTACGGCCTGGATGCCTTGCACGCTGCGCTGGACGGCGTCGAAGGCCGCACCGCGCTCCACATCTGCTTCGGCTACGCCGCTCTCATCCACGAGCGCCCGCAAGGCTATAATTTCCTTCCCGAGCTGGCCGCCACCGGGCTGGACGAGATCTCGATCGAGACCGCCCAGTCCAGGCTCGACTGCTCGATCCTCGAGAAGCTCCCCGGCAAGACGATCATCCTGGGGGTCCTCGACCTGTCGACCCACGAGGTCGAGTCGCCGGAGACGGTCGCCGCCCGGATCCGCCGCGCCTTGCCCCATGTCGAGCCGGAGCGGATCATCGTCGCCCCGGATTGCGGCCTCAAATATCTGCCCCGCGACGTCGCCTACGGAAAGATGGCCGCCATGGTGGAGGGCGCCCGCATCGTGCGCGAGGAGCTACAGACTTCGCATAGCGAAAACTAGTTCGCAAAACGAATTGCTGCCTATTTTGGCCTGTGTTAGGCTGAAGCCGCGACAGAGGAGCCGAGAATGACCAAGCTGCCCAACCGTCTCCATCACACCGCCTACGTCACCAAGGATCTCGAGAAGACCCGCCATTTCTACGAGGACGTGCTTGGCCTGCCTCTGGTCGCGACCTGGTGCGAGAAGGACCTGCTGTTCGGCGCGGAGCGCACCTATTGCCACTGCTTCTTCGGCCTCGGCGACGGCAGCGCGCTGGCCTTCTTCCAGTTCGCCGACCCGGCCGACCAGGAATTGTTCGATCCGCCGCTTCCGCCCTCGCCTTTCCGCCACATCGCGCTCCACGTCGACGCCGACACGCAGGCGGCGATGGAGCGGCGAATCCGGGACGCGGGCTATGTCGAGCCCGACACCTTCACGCTCGAGCACGGCTATTGCCGCTCGCTCTACATCACCGATCCGAACGGCATGATCCTCGAATTCACCGTCGACGCCCCCGGCGCGGACGCGATCAACGCCGAGCGCCGCAAGGACGCCCATTCCGAGCTGAAGCGCTGGCTCGCGGGCGACCACAGCATCAACAACACCTATCGGCACGAGGAAGAGCACGCCTGAGGCCCGGATCCTCGAGGTCCCGGTCGCCGGAGGTTCGCTTTCCGTCGAGATTGTCGGCACGGGAGCGCCTCTGCTGCTGCTCCACGGCTGGTCGCTCGACCGCACCTCATGGACGCCCCAGAAGGCGCTCGCCGATCGCTTCCGGCTGATCCTTCCCGATCGCCGAGGCTTCGGCCGCTCGACCGCGCCACCCGACCTCGCCGCCGAGACCGCCGACCTGCTCGCGATCTGCGACCGGCTCGGCATCGAGCGGGCGACCCTGGTCGGAATGTCGCAGGGCGGCCGGGTCGCGCTTCAGTTCGCGCTCGCCCACCCGAATCGGGTCGCGGGCCTGATCCTTCAGGGCACGCCCCTCGCCGACTTCCTGCCGCCGCCTCGCGGAGAAGATCATGTTCCGATCGCCGTCTACCGGGAGCTCGTCCGCGAGGGACGGATCGCCGAAATGAAGCAGGCCTGGGGCGGCCACGCGCTGATGCGCGGCGTCGACTCGGCCCGTTTGCTGGCCGGCTATGACGGACGCGACCTTCTTGCGCCCGCCGGTCCCGCCGTGCCGCTCGCCGGGTTCCTCGGCAAGATCGACGCGCCGGCGCTGGTCGTCACCGGGCTGAGCGAGACTTCCTGGCTCGACCTGGTCGCCGACGCGCTCGCTTACGGCCTACCCAACGCCCGCCGGGCACGGGTGCCGGGCGGCCATCTCTGCAACTGGAGTCATCCCGACCCCTACAATGAAATAGTCGCCCGGTTCGCCGCGGCGACGGCGGCGTGAGAGCCTCAACCCCAGAAGCGCTTGCTGGCGATCGCCGCGCCTTCGGCCAGCGCGGCCAGCTTGGCCCAGACGACCTCGGGATCGAGGCCGCCGCTGCCGACATGGATCGAGAAGCCGCAGTCGACTCCGCCGATCACCCGCTCGCGGCCGACCCGGTCGGCATAGCGGCCGATACGCTGCGCGATCAGCTCGGGATGCTCGATATAGGTGGATTGCGGCTCGATCAGGCCGGGGGCGAGGATCTTGTCCTCAGGCACGGCGATCTCCTCGAACAGGGCGAATTCGTGGCCGTGGCGCGGGTTGGCGGCCTCGAACAGGATCGTCGCCGGCTTCGCCGTCCAGACGAGGTCGACGATGTCGGCGAGCGGAACGTCGCAATGGTGCGGGCCGGGATAATTGCCCCAGCACAGATGCATCCGGAGCCGCTCGGCCGGGATGTTGCGCACCGCATGGTTGAGTGCCTCGATGTGGAGCGCGATCGCCTTGCGGAAGCCGGCGAGGTCGAGGCCGGCATATTGGACGTGCCGGCCCATGGCGAGGTCCGGGCAGTCGATCTGGAGAATGATCCCGGCGTTGGCGATCGTCTCATATTCCTGGGCGAGAGCGTCGGCGATCGCGAACAGATAGGCTTCGTGGCTCGGATAATATTCGTTGGCGAAGAACAGGGAGGTCGTGCCCGGAGAGACCGCGCTGATGAAAGTCGGCCGGCCTTCCGCAAGCCGCACCAGCCGCTCCGCATCGATTCGAGGCGCCTCCATGTCCCGGACCGTGATCGGCGCGTTGCACGCCGGCGCCTTGCGCTTCGCCCGGCCAGTATCGGCGAAGACCTTGGCCTTGGTGCCCGGAAACTCGTCGAGATCCTGGAAGCTGTAGCTGCCGCTCTCGCCGCCGAAGCCGTTAAGGCGGTCCTTGATGTAGGTGGCGTAGCTCGGCTTCGACATCTCGCCGTCGTTGACGATGTCGATGCCGGCCGCGACCTGCCGCTCGACCATCTGCGATGCCGCCTCGTCCACCGCCGCCGCCAGCGCGTTCGGCTCGACCGGCACGTCTTCCTGCGCCGCGAACATCATCCGCATCAGGTTTTCCGGCCTTGGCAAGCTGCCAGTGTGGGTGGTCACGAATCGATCGGTGCTGCGCATCGGCGCCCAATGCCGAAGGCGCGCCGCCGTGGCTAGACCCCGGACCCTCTACGACAAGATCTGGGACTCCCACGTCGTCGCGCAGCGTCCCGACGGCACCGCCCTGCTCTACATCGACCGCCATCTGATTCACGAGGTGACAAGCCCCCAGGCATTCGACGCGCTCCGCCTGGCCGGCCGGTCGGTTCATCGGCCCGATCTCACCCTGGCCGTGCCCGACCACAATATCGCGACGACTCCGGGCCGCGGCACGAACCCGCAGATCGACGCGCTGCGGCGCAACGCCGAGGCCGCCGGCATCCGCTACATAGCCGCCGATTCGCCCGAGCAGGGCATCGTCCATGTCGTCGGCCCGGAGCAGGGCTTCATCCTTCCCGGGACGACGATCGTCTGCGGCGACAGCCATACCTCGGCCCACGGCGCCTATGGCGCGCTCGCCTTCGGCATCGGCACTTCCGAGGTCGAGCACGTCCTCGCCACCCAGTGCCTGTGGCTGCGCAAATCCGCGGCCATGGAGATATGCGTCGAAGGCGAATTGGGCGCCCACGTCGCCGCCAAGGACCTCATCCTCTACATCATCGGCGAAATCGGCGCCGCCGGCGCGGCCGGCCACGTCATCGAGTATCGCGGCAGGGCGATCGAGGCCTTGTCGATCGAGGGCCGCCTCACCTTGTGCAACATGTCCGCCGAGGCGGGCGCCCGAGCGGGACTGATCGCGCCGGATGCCACGACCCTCGCGGCCCTCGGCCGGCGCCGGCCTGATTGGAGCGGCCTGCGGAGCGATCCGGGCGCGTCGTTCGACCGCAGCGTCGCGATCGACGCGGCCGCGGTCGCGCCGATGGTCACCTGGGGCATCAGCCCCGACCAGGTCGCTCCGGTCACCGGCACCGTCCCCTGGCCGTCCGGCGAGGGCGAGCGCAGGGCCCTCGACTATATGGCCCTCGTTCCCGGCCAGAGGCTGGAAGCGATCGCGATCGAAAACATCTTCATCGGCTCCTGCACCAACGGCCGGATCGAGGATTTGCGCGCCGCCGCCGCGGTGCTGAAGGGCCGCCGAATCGCGCCCAGCGTCCGCCAGGCCCTCGCCGTCCCCGGCTCGGGGCTCGTCAAGCGCCAGGCCGAGGCGGAGGGCCTCGACCTCATTTTCAAGGCGGCCGGCTTCGAGTGGCGAGAACCGGGCTGCTCGATGTGCCTCGCCATGAACCCCGACCGGGTCCCGCCGGGCGAGCGCTGCGCCTCGACGTCGAACCGCAACTTCGTCGGCCGGCAGGGCCCGGGCGCCCGCACGCATCTCCTTTCCCCGGCCATGGCGGCGGCCGCGGCCGTGATGGGGCGGCTGGCCGACGTGCGGACCCTGTGAAGATGCTGCGCGATTCGGGCGGTTCGCCGTTTGCCCTGCTGCGCCGCTCTTCTACCGCTTCAAGACAGGCGCGGCGGGATCCTCGGGGCTCGTCAATCTCGTCGATGGGCCGGTCACCGTCAGGCTCGTCCTTCACTAGCGGCCATGCCCGCCCTGTTCTCGCGGCGAAAGCGTCAATCGGCCCGCGCGTGGGCGCGGCGACCGCGCAAATAGGTGGCGGCGACGGCACGGTCGTCGCCCAGCACCTCAAGGGCGAACAGCCGGTCGTGCAGCGGCGCGCCGGCGCAGCGGCGGGCGAGCAGCGGCGTCGCGGCCGCGTCGAGGACGACGAAATCGGCCTCCTGCCCGGGCAGCAGCGCGCCGACGCGGTCGGCGATGCCCATCACTCGGGCGCCGCCCGCCGTGGCGAGATGAAGCGCTCGGAAAGGGTCGAGGCTGGCGCCTCTCAGCTGACAGGTCGCGTAGGCGACGCCGAGGGTGTGGAGCATCGAGAGGGTCGTGCCGGCGCCGACGTCGGTACCGATGCCGAGCCGGACGCGGTGGCGATCAGCCTGGGCCAGGTCGAACAGGCCCGAGCCGAGGAACATGTTGCTGGTCGGGCAGAAGGCGATTCCGGACCCCGCCTCGGCCATGCGCGCCAGCGCCCGGTCGCTCATGTGGACGCAATGGGCGAAGACGGACCGCGGCCCGACCAGGCCGAACCGGTCGTAGACGTCGAGATAGTCGGCGGCGTCCGGGAAGCGCCCGGCGACGAATTCGATCTCGCCTGGATTCTCCGCGAGGTGGGTGTGCATCAGCACGTCGGGATGCGCGGCGACCGTCGCGCCGGCGTCGGCGAGCTGCTCGGCGCTGGAGGTGGGCACGAAGCGCGGCGTGACGGCATAGCCGAGTCGGCCTCGGCCGCGCCACCGTGCGATCAGCGCCTCGGTCTCGGCGCGACCGGAGGCGATTGTGTCGCGCAGGCCCTCCGGCCCCAGGTCCATCAGCACCTTGCCGGAGACGATCCGCATGTCGCGCGCCAGCGCGGCCTCGAACAGGGCGTCGACCGAACCGGCGTGGACGGTGGCGAAGACCAGCGCGCTGGTGGTGCCGTGGCGGAGCAGCTCGTCGAGGAAGAACGCGGCCGCCCGGTCGGCGTGGGCGCGGTCGGCGAAGGCCTTCTCGGCCGGGAAGATATGGCGTTCGAGCCATTGCATGAGCTGCTCGCCGTGCGAGGCGATGCGCTCGACCTGCGGGTAATGGACATGGGCGTCGACGAAGCCGGGGACGATCAGGCCGTTCAGCCGTTCGGCGGTAACCTCCGCGAACCGGTCGGCCAGCTCGGCATGGGGGCCGCAGGCGAGGACCAGGCCGTCCTCCACCACCAGCAGGCCATCCTCGAAATGGCGGATCGCGTCGGCGCCGGCTTCGGCGGGATCGTCGGGGACGCTCAATATCTCTCCGCGGAACGCCTTCACGCGGCGCTGCTCAGCATGAGCAGTTGCGCGAGCGTGGCGATCGCGATCACCTCCGGCTCCCGGCCGCCGATGCCCGGCAGCCCGATCGGGCAGGTCAGGCGCGCGGCGTCGATGCCGTCGGCGGCGAGGCGCTTGAGGAAGCGGGCTCGCTTGGTCTTCGAGCCGATCAGCCCAACGAAGCGCGCGCGGCCGCCCAAAGCTGCCGCGGTGAGGCGATAATCGAGCCCGTGATCGTGGGTCATGATCACGACCGCGGCATCCTCGGGAGCCGCGGCCGCCCCGCCTACCATCTCGTCTTCACCGGCCAGCACGACGCCGGGCGTGTCGGCCATGTCGCTCCGGCTGTCGTACCAGGCGATGCGCAGCGGCAGGCCGGCCGCGCGGGCGACAATGGCTCGGCCGACATGGCCGGCACCGAAAAGATGGACGGGAAGGGCATCGCTTTCGACCGGCTCCACGAAACGCGCGCCGGCGTTGGGCAGCGGGCCCCTCGCGACGATCGCTTCCAAGCCTTCGCGATCGAGCGGCCTGCGCTCGACCCGATCGGACAGGATGACGTCGAACGGGCCTTCCCCCTCGGGCACGCTGTCGAGATGCTCGACCAGCAGCCGAACCCGGCCGCCGCAGCACTGGCCGAGCAGCGGCCCCAGGGGATAGTCCTGGACTCGCCAGCTTCCCGGCTCGAGCGCCAGGATCGCCCGCGCCTGTGCCGTCGCCTGATGTTCGAGCCTGCCGCCGCCGATCGAGCCGGCGAGGCCGGTCTTCGTGACGATCATTCGAGCGCCCGGCCCGCGCGGGGCCGAGCCTTCGGTCGCGAGGATGGTGACCAGCGCCGCCGGGCCCTGGCTCAGCGCCTCGCGGGCCCGGCTCGTCCAGTCAGCCATTGCGGGCCTTGAGCTCGTCGATCGCGGCGAGGACGCGCTCGGGCGTGGCGGGGGCGTTCAGCTTCGGCAGCCCCTTGCCGGGCACCGCGGCGGCGACGGCCTGGGTCAGCGCCGAGAAGACCGATATGGCCAGCATCAAGGGCGGTTCGCCGACGGCCTTGGAGCGGTGGATGGTGGGCTCGGCGTTGCGCCCGCGATCCCAGATCGCGATCTCCATCCTCGCCGGGCGATCGTTGGCGGTCGGGATCTTGTAGGTCGAGGGCGCGTGGGTGAGCAGCCGGCCGCGGTCGTCGAAGACCAGCTCTTCCGTGGTCAGCCAGCCCATGCCCTGGATGAAGCCGCCCTCGATCTGGCCGAGATCGACCGCCGGGTTGAGGGACCGGCCGACGTCGTGGAGGATGTCGACGGCGACGACCTTGTGCTCGCCGGTGAGCGTGTCGATGACCACCTCGCTCAAGGCCGCTCCGTAGGCGAAATAGAGGAAGGGGCGGCCGCGATGGCTGGCGCGGTCGTAGTGGATCTTCGGAGTCGCGTAGAAGCCGGTCGCCGACAGCGGGATGCGCGCGAGATGCGCCCGCCGGCAGAGCTCGGCGAAGCTCCAGTCCTCCGATCCCGGCTGCCCCGCCGCGAAGGTGTCGAGCCGTTCGCGGATCGTCTCGGCGGCGCGCTGCGCGGCCATGCCGTTCAGGTCGGAGCCCGAGGAGGCGGCGGTGGCCGACGTGTTGGGAATCTTGTCGGTGCGCGTCGCGCTCACCTTCACCGTCTCGATCGGCACTCCGAAGACGTCCGCGACCACCTGGGCGACCTTGATCATCAGCCCCTGGCCCATCTCGGTGCCACCATGGTTGAGGTGGATCGAGCCGTCGGCATAGACCAGCACCAGCGCCCCGGCCTGGTTGAGGTGGGTGGTGGTGAAGCTGATCCCGAACTTCACCGGAGTCAGCGCCAGGCCCTTCTTGAGAACATTGTGGCCGGCGTTGAACGCCTCCACCTCGGCGCGGCGCGCTGGATAGCCGGCGCGCTCGGCCAGCTCGGCGATCAGCTCCGGCGCGACATTGTCCTCGACGGTCATGTGATAGGGGGTGACGTCGCGGCCGGGGCCGTAGAGATTGGCCCGGCGGACGGCGAGCGGATCGAGGCCCAGATGCTCGGCGATCGCATCCATCACCCGCTCGATCGCCATCATCCCCTGCGGACCGCCGAAGCCGCGGAAGGCCGTGTTGGAGACGGTGTGCGTCTTGAGCCGGTGCGAAACGATCTCGACCGCGGGGAGATAGTAGCAATTGTCGGCGTGGAACATGGCGCGGTCGCTGATCGCGAGGCTGAGGTCCACGGTTGCACCGCATCGCGCGGCGAGGGTGAGGCTTATGCCCTCGATCCGGCCCGCCCCGTCGAAGCCGACGTCATAATGGGCTCTGAAATCGTGGCGCTTGCCGGTCATCGCCATGTCGTCGTCGCGGTCGGCGCGGATCTTGGCCGGGAGGCCCGTCTTCGCGCACACCAGCGCGCAGGCCGCCGCATAGGCGGCCGCCTGCGTCTCCTTGCCTCCGAAGCCGCCGCCCATCCGCCGGACTTCGACCGTCACGTCGGCGCTGCTCAGGCCGAGCAGGGTCGCGATCAGATGCTGGACCTCGCTCGGATGCTGCGTCGAGCTGACGACATGGATCTGGCCCCGCTCCCCCGGCGTGGCGAGCGCGGCCTGGCCCTCGAGGTAGAAATGCTCCTGCCCGCCCATTTCGAGCGTCCCCGACAGGCGGTGCGGCGCGCGCGAGAGAGCCGACTTGGCGTCGCCTCGAACCATGCGCTGGGGCGGCTCCAGCTCGTAACCCGCCTCGAGCGCGTCGGCGATGGTGACGAGGGCGGGAAGCGGCTCGGCTTCGGCCTTTGCCAGCCGCGCGGCGATGCGCGCGGCGCGGGCATCGGTCGCGGCGACGACGAACAGGGGCTGGCCGGGATAGAGGATCTCGTCCTCGGCGAAGAGGAGGTCGTCGTGGAAGACCGGGCCGACATTGTTCTCGCCGGGGATGTCGCCGGCGGTGTAGACCGCGACCACCCCCGGCGCGGCGCGGACCGCGGCCAGATCGAGGCCGGTCAGCCGGGAGTGGCCGTCGGCGGCGAGGCCGAAGGCGAGATGGAGCGTGCCCGGCATCTCCGGGATATCGTCGACATAGGTGGCGGCGCCGGCGACATGGAGATCGGCGCTGTCGTGCGGCAGCGGCCGGTGGACGGTCCCTTGTCGGGATGGCGGCCGGGGGGCGGTCCGGTCAGCCATGGAGCACGCTGACCGGTTCGCTTTGCTCGGCCCAGAGGCGGCGCAGCAGATTGGCGGCGGCCTTGCGGCGATAGGCGGCGGAGCCGCGCAGGTCGTCGAGTGGCGTGTAGTCCTCGGCCAGCGCCTGAGCGGCCGCCTCGACGGTCGCTGCGGTCCAGGCCTGGCCGTTCAGCGCGGCTTCGCAGCCGGGCGCGCGGGCGGGAATGTCCGCCATGCCGCCGAACGCGACGCGCGCCTCGGCGACGATACCGCCGTCGATGCGGAGGGCGAAGGCGCCGCAGACGCCGGAAATGTCGCTGTCGAATCGCTTGGAGAGCTTGACGACGCGGATCAGCGTGTCGGGCGACGGGCGGGGAATGCGGACGCTCTCGACGAACTCGCCCGGCGCGAGATCCTGCCTTCCGTAGCTCAGGAAGAAGTCCTCGAGCGCGAGCGTGCGGCGCTCGGACCCGAGCCGGAGGGTGAGTTCGGCACCGAGCGCGATCAGCGCCGGCGGCATGTCCCCGATCGGCGAGCCGTTGGCGATATTGCCGCCGATCGTGCCAGCGTTGCGGACCTGGACGCCGCCGATGCGGCGGACCAGCTCGCCGAGGTCCGGATGCAGGCGGGCCAGCGCCTCGCGGGCGTCGGAATAGCGGACGGTCGCCCCGAGCGTGAGCGCGTCCGGGCTCTCCTCGATGTGTCGCAGGTCGGCGATGTCGCCGATGAACACGGTCGGGCCGAGGTCGCGAAGCTGCTTGGTGACCCAAAGGCCGACGTCGGTGGCGCCGGCGACGATCCGCGTCTCCGGCTGCGCGAGGAGGAGGTCGGCGAGCTCGTCGGAGCTGGCGGGATGGCCGTAAGCGGGCCGCAGCGCGCGCAGCGCCGCGACGGTGGCATCGTCCTGTTCGACCGCCATCGGCACCGCTTCGCCCGCCGCGAGGATCCGGCCGTAGCCGGTGCAGCGGCACAGATTGCCGGCGATGACGTCGCCCACCGGCACTCCCACGGTCCCCGCCGCGCCGATGCTCCGGCCGTAGAGCGACATCACGAAGCCCGGCGTGCAGAAGCCGCATTGCGAGCCGTGGCGCTCGACCAACTCGCGCTGGACCGGGTGCGCACCCCCCAGGCTCTCGACCGTCCTCAGCGCCTTGCCGTCGAGCATGGGCATGAACAGGATGCAGGCGTTGACCGCGCGCCATTCGACTCGGTCCCCGGCCAGTTCGCCGAGCAGAACGGTGCAGGCGCCGCAATCGCCCTCGGCGCAGCCTTCCTTGGTGCCGGTGCGGCGGAGGGTGTAGCGCAGATAGTCGAGGACCGTGCCGGCGGCATCGGGCAGTTCGGCCTCGATCACCTCGCCGTCGAGCAGGAATCGGATCATCGCGGCGCCCCCGCCGCGATCCAGGCGCCGAGCTTCTGTCGTTCTTGCTGGGTCATGCCCGTGGGGTTGCCGAGCGGCATCGCATGGGAATCGACCGCGACCGCCTTGATCCGCGCCGACGCGGCCCGGACATGCTCCCAGCTGTCGAGCGCCACGCCGAGCGGCGGCGGCTGCACGTTGTGGCAGCCCGCGCAATGGGAGGCCAGGATCGGCTCGATCTCGGCATAAGAGGGCTTCTCGGCCGATCCCGACGCGACGCCTTTCCTTTCCAGCGAGACGTAGGTGACGCTGGCGAGCGCGAGGACGATCGCCACGGCGATCGTCGGGCCCGTCGCCCGCCCACGGCCGCGCAGGTTGAAGACGTGACGCACCGCCACCCCGGTCAGGCCGAGCAGGGCGAGGACCAGCCACGGCCGCTCGGCGCCGTAGGTCATCGGATAATGGGGGCTGATCATGATGAACAGCACCGGCAGGGTCATGTAATTGTTGTGCAGCGACCTTTGCTTGGCGGTCGCCCCCAGCGCCGGATCGGGAGTCCGCCCGGCGATCAGGTCGGCGACGACCTTGCGCTGGTTCGGGATGATGACGAGGAACACGTTGGCGACCATCACCGTGCCGATGATCGCGCCGACGTGCAGATAGGCGGCGCGCGAGTTGAACAGGCTGTCGAGGGCGGAGGCGGCCAGCAGCAGGCAGACGAACCAGAAGAGGCCGAGCGCCAGGTTGCTCGACCCCACCGGCGAGCGGCACAGCCCGTCATAGACCAGCCAGCCGACCGCCAGCGTCGCGAGGCCGATGGCGATCGCCGCGGCCGGGGCGAGCGCCGCCTTGGCCGGATCGATCAGGAAGCTCTGCGCGCCGACATAATAGATCAGGACCAGCAGCGCGAAGCCGCTGATCCAGGTGAAATAGGCTTCCCATTTGAACCAGTGCAGCTGCTCGGGCATCGCGCTCGGCGCGACCTGGTATTTCTGGTTGTGGTAGAAGCCGCCGCCGTGCACCGACCACAATTCGCCCGAGGCGTCGCCCTCGGCTGGCGCCTTCAAATGATTGTCGAGCCAGACGAAATAAAAGCTTGACCCGATCCAGGCGATGCCCGCGGTCAGATGCAGCCATCTGATCCCGAGGTTGAGCCACTCGCCGAGGTCGAAGCCCATCTCTCAGCTGCCCCGGTAGGTCGAATAGCCGTAGGGCGAGACGAGCAAGGGCACGTGATAATGGCCGCCGTCGGCGGCGATTCCGAAATCCACGCTCACCTCGTCGAGGAAGGGCGGATCGGGCAAGGCTGCGCCAAGGCCTCGGAAATAGTCCGCCACGGCGAAGCGGAGCGCGTATCGCCCCGGCGCCAGCTGGGGAGCCAGACCCGGGCAGCGGCCGTCGGCGTCGGTCGTGCCCCGGGCGATCTCGCCGCCCGGCCCGCTCAGCACCACCGCCATACCGGCGGCGGGCCGGCCGTGCATGGTGTCGAGCACGTGGGTGGAGAGCGTGCTCATGCCATGTCCTCGAGACGCAGCCGGACGATCTCGCCGATCTGCTCGATCGCGGTGGCGATCTCGGTGTCGCGGTCGTTGCCCAGTCTTCGCTCCATCGCCGCGAGAATGCCCGCTTTGTCGGTCAAGCGCACGCAGATGATGAACGGGAAACCGAACTTCTCGCGATAGGCGGCATTGAGCGCGTGCAACCGGTCGAATTCGGCCGGGGTCAGCCGGTCGAGCCCCGCGCTCGCCTGCTCGGCGGCGCTGGCTTCGGTGAGACGCCCATCGACGGCCGCCTTGCCGGCGAGCTCCGGATGCGCGCGGATCAGCGCCAGCTGCTCGTCCCGGGTCGCGTCGTGGACGACGGCCATCAGATCGGCATGGCGGTCGCCGGTCGAGGGGCGCTGATCGGCGCGCGCCTCCACCCACGGCGAATGTTCGAACAGGGCGCTCATCGCTCGGTCCGCCCGATCAGCCGCAGCCGGCTGACTCCGCCGTCGGGTACGATGTTCAGCCGAACGAAGCGGACGGCGCCGAGATCGGCCAGTCCGTCGCGGAAGACGTGGATCGTGTCCGCCTCGAGCTTCGCTTCGGGGAGAAGCAGCGGCCAGCGTTCCGAAGCCGCCGCTATCTCCTCGGGCGAGCCGACCGCGGCGGGCGCCGCCTGGAGGAAACAGCGGTCGGGATAATTGCCTTTGAAATGGGCGGTGTCGACGACGACCTCGTCGATCACCCCCGGAGCGCCCAGTTCGAGCACCGCCCAGTCGTGGCCGGGCTCGCGCCGCCGCCGGGTTTCCCAGCCGTCGCCCATATTCACGCCTCGCCCCGGCGCGGTGAGATTCTCGATGCGGCCGTAATGCTCGTCGTTGGCGATGATGCCGCGGCCGCCATTCTCCATCGCCAGCAGGTCGAGCCGCTCATCCGGATCGACCTTCGACCAGTCCTTGGCGACCCTCCCCCAGACGCGCAGGCGGGCGACTCCGCCGTCGGGAAAGATGTGCAGCCGCACATGGGTGACCGGCTCGTCATGCTCGACGGGCACAAAGACGCGGTCGTCGCCATTCAGCGCGAGACGGCGGGTGACGTTCGTCCAGCCCGCCTCCGGCACCCTCTGGTCGCTCCGGCAGACCTCGATCTCGGCGCCGGGCGGATAATTGCCGGTGAAGTGCCTCGTGTCGATCTCGAAGCCCGCGACCCGTCCCGGCACGCCGAGGCGGATCACGCACCAGTCGTGGCCCGGCGTGCGTTTGCGCCGGCTCTCCCATCCGTCCATCCACTTGCCGTTGGAATCGTACTTGCCGGGAATGAACATGGGTTCGGCGGGATCGATCAGGCGCGCCTTGTCGGCGAAGAAGTCGTCGGTCGCATGGACCACCTCCGCCCCGAGCCGGGGCTGGGCCAGATTGACGTAGTGCCGGCGCAGATCCTCGAACATGTCAGGCGGCATAGGGGTGCGCGGCCCGCCAGTGCCGCGCGATGTCGATGCGGCGGCACATCCAGACGTCCTGATGGCCGAGCGCGTGCCTGAGGAAGCGCTCGAGCCCGGCGAGCTTGCCCGGCCGGCCGGCGAGCCGGCAATGGAGCCCGACCGACATCATCTTCGGCCGCTCCTCCCCCTCCGCGTAAAGGACGTCGAACGTGTCGCGCAGATAGGCGAAGAACTCGTCGCCGGTGTGCATGTTCGCGGAGGCGAAGCGCATGTCGTTCGTCTCCAGCGAATAGGGGATGATCAGGTGACCTTTCCCCGCCGTCTCCGTCCAGAAGGGCAGGTCGTCCGAATAATCGTCGGAATCGTAGAGGAAACCCCCTTCCTCGGCGACGATCCGCCGGGTGTTGGGGCTGGTCCGGCCCGTGTACCAGCCGAGCGGCCGCTCGCCCGTCAATTGCCGGTGCACCTCGATCGCGCGCTCGAGGTCGGCGCGCTCGTCCGCCTCGGGCACCGACTGATAGTTGATCCACCGCCAGCCGTGCGAGGCGATTTCGTGCCCCGCCTCGAGGAAGGCGTCGACCACCGCCGGATTGCGCTGCATCGCCAGCGCCACTCCGAACACGGTGGCCGGAACGGCGTAGCGCTCGAACAGCCGAAGCAGCCGCCACACGCCGGCGCGCGAGCCATATTCGTAGATCTGCTCCATGCTCATGTGCCGCGCCCCCTGGACGGGCGCGGCGTTGGCGATGTCCGACAGGAAGACTTCGGAGGCCGGATCGCCATCGAGCACATTGGCCTCGGCGCCTTCCTCATAATTGAGGACGAGCTGGACGGCGATCCGCGCGCCGCCGGGCCATTGCGCGGGAGGCGGCGTGCGGCCGTAGCCAATTAGATCGCGGGGATATCCTGCTTCAGTCAAATGGACCGCCTAGTCGGAGCATCGTGCGCCTGATCCGCATGTCTCGTCATGCCGGGCTCGACCCGGCATCCACCTTTTCCTACGCAACGGCTAGGGAGAAGGTGGACCCCGGGTCAAGCCCGGGGTGACGATGTCGGTTGCACAGGCACCAGCGAAGGAGGACTGATGCGCGAACTCACCCCGGAGCCGCTGACCGCCGAAGCCTTCGCGCCCTTCGGCAGCGTGATCGAGGCCTCGGACGAGGCTGTGAAGCTGGACATCAACCAGGGCCACGCTATCCGCTACGACCATCTTGCCGAGGTGGATGCCGCCGACGGCGGCGGCGTCCCCGTAATCAGCCTGTTCCGAGCTCGTCCGCTCGCCGAGCTCGTGCTCCGGTCGTTCGAGCGCCACCCGCTCGGCAGCCAGACCTTCGTCCCGCTGAGCGGCCGCCCCTACCTCGTCGCCGTCGCCCCCGCCGGTCCCTTCGACCCCACCCGAATCCGCCTCTTCCGCGCCGAACCCCACCAGGGCGTCCACTACCGCAAAGGCGTCTGGCACCACTTCCTCCTCGTCCTCGCCGAAAGCGACTTCCTCGTCATCGACCGCGCCGGTCCGGGCGACAATTGCGAGGAAGTGGAATTGGCGGCGGGCAACCAGATCCAAGTGCATCGATGACGAATACCTCTCGGCCTCGGCTCCTGGGTTGCTCAGCGTGATGTCCGCCTTGCCCCGACCAGTCGTTCTGGGCAGGACCCCCAACCCCGAAAGACAGTCATTCGGCCGGCCGTCGAGCCCGACCGCTTAGCGCTCGCGCGCTGCCCGAAAGATAATTTCCTGCGCCGTAGAAGCATCTGTGTGTCAGATTTCGGTTAGGCTAACCGTATCCGGCAGGGATCGGCCGGCAGTTCGAAATGTCGATGACAGGCCTAGAAAAATTTCCTTTAATCGTCTATTCTGAATGAGCATCAATGGGGCGACGACATGGCATCCACCTCGTCGGAGCGTAACGTCTTTGCCGACTTCGTTTTGCACGTGCTCTTCGGGGGGGTCTCATTTGTAATCGTTTTGCTTGTTGCAGTCGTTATCGGCGCAGTTGCGCGCTGGCTGGAAAGCCAAGGGTATTTGACTGAAAATATATCCACGATAACGCATGTTGCTGAACTGATTATATATATACTCGACCTGATACTATTTGTTTTACTAACAGTAGCCGAAGGCCTTAGTCTTATTTTAGGGTTGTGGAGACAGCACGGGGGCTAAAAGATACTGAGTCTGTCGGAGTAACGGTGATGGACTTGCAATATGTAGCTAGACAGTCGCTTGAGGGCGTCCGCCGGTTCTTCTCGCCTGTCCGTAACATTCGCGAAATTAAATACGCAGTACAAACCGGCATAGAAGAATCAAATAAGTCTGCCGGCGAGCTGAAGGAAGCCTTTTCTGTGTTAACGTGGAAAACTTTGTTCAGGATGATTGCACGAGCCTTGAAGAAACTGCTAGGTCTATCTTAAGAGCAGCCAGCCAGATAGGAAGATGCTGTCATTGCGGATTGGAGGGAGCTGCCATTTCAGGAGGTGACCCCCTCCTTTTCGACCCCCACTCTCAGTCCCACGTCGTCACCCCGCCGACAGCCACACGAAGCGCGCCACGAACAGCGCCGAGATCACCAGAAGCAGCCAGTCGGTCCAGGCGATTTTGCCCCGCACCAGCTTGAGCAGCGCATAAGCGGTGATCCCGAAGGCCAGGCCGTTGGCGATCGAGAAGGTGAGGGGGATCATCGCGACGGTGAGGAAGGCGGGGATGGCGGCCTCGGCATCGTCCCAGGCGACGTCGACCAGCGGCGCCATCATCAGGCCGCCGACCAGGATCAGCGCCGGCGCGGTCGCGGCGAGGGGGACGAGCTGGGCGTAGGGGGCGACCAGCATCGCCAGCAGGAACAGCGCTCCGGTGACGATCGCGGTGATCCCGGTGCGCCCGCCCGCCTGCACGCCGGCGGCGCTCTCGACATAGGAGGTCACCGTGCTGGTGCCGACGAGCGCTCCGGCCATGGTCGCGACCGAGTCGGTGAACAGGATGCGGTTGAGCCGCGGGATGCGCCCCTCCTCGCCGATCAGCCCGGCGCGGCGGGTGACCCCGACCAGGGTGCCGATATTGTCGAACAGGTCGACGAACAGGAAGACGAACAGGATCTCGAACAGCCCGATCCCGTAGCGGCCGGAAAAGACTCCGGCGAGGTCGAGCTGGAAGGCGGTCTGGGAGATCGCCGTCAGGTCGTAGGGCTGAGGCTCGAAGCGGACGAAGCCGAAAGCCCAGCCCGCGAGCGTGGTGGCGAGGATTCCGATCAGGATCGCTCCGCGCACTCTCCACGCCGCCAGCGCGGCGATGATCGCGAGTCCGAGCAGCGCCAGCCCGGCCGACGGCGCGCGCAGATTGCCGAGCGTGACCGAGGTCGCTTCGCTCGAGACGACGATGCCGGCATTCTTGAGGCCGATGAAGCCGATGAACAGCCCGATGCCGCCGGCCACCGCGGCGAAGAGGTAAGGGGGGATGGCGGCGATGATCAGCTGGCGGATGCCCGCGAAGGTGAGCAGCAGGAAGGCGACGCCCGAGAGGAAGACGCAGCCCAGGGCCACCGGCCAGGGCACGCCCATCGCGCCGACGACGGTGAAGGCGAAATAGGCGTTGAGGCCCATGCCCGGCGCCAGCGCCAGCGGCATGTTGGCGCTCGCGCCCATCAATATGCTCGCGAAGCCCGCGGCCAGGCAGGTCGCGGCCGCGACGGCGGCGACCGGCATTCCGGCCTGGCCCAGGATCGCCGGGTTGACCAGGATGATGTAGGCCATGGTCAGGAAGGTGGTGATTCCGGCGAGGATCTCGGTGCGCAAGTTGGTGCCGCGCTCGGCGAGCTCGAAACGGCGTTCGAGCAGGCCCGCGGGCTCGGTTTCGGTTTCCGTTTCAGCGTCCGGCAATCGCCGTGCTCCCCTCTCGCTTCTTCAGCATAGCGGGTGGCGACGGCATCGGAAGGCCCTCTGCGCTCCGGTCAGGCCGGACCCCGGTCCGGCATCGCCCTTTTTCCTTCGCAGGCAGTGATTTGAACAGGGCGGACGACAGGGCAGGCTCGTCTTGACCGCACGGACAGGGAGCCTAGCAAGGGATCGTGCAGCGGCCCGCCGCCTCCGATCCGAATGCCCTGGTCGATTCGTTCGGCCGGCGGATCAGCTATGTCCGGCTGTCGGTGACCGACCGCTGCGACCTGCGCTGCCGCTATTGCATGGCCGAGACCATGCGCTTCCTGCCCAAAACCGACATCTTGGCGCTCGAGGAGATCGTCCTGCTCGCCGACATCTTCATCGCACGCGGCGTGACTCGGATCCGGCTGACGGGGGGCGAGCCGCTGGTGCGTCGCGGAGTCGAGGACCTCGTCGCCAGGCTCGGCGCCCGCATCGGCCGCGGCCTCGACGAGCTCACGGTGACGACCAACGGCACCCAGCTCGCCCGCTACGCGCGGCTGCTCCGGGCAGCGGGCATCCGGCGGGTGAATGTCAGCCTCGACAGCCGCCGCGACGACAGGTTCCGGCACATCACCCGCGGTGGAGATCTCGGCCGGGTGATGGCGGGCATCGACGCGGCCGACGCGGCCGGCCTCGCGATCAAGATCAACCTGGTCGCCCTCAGGGGCGTGAACGAGGACGAGATCGGGGACATGCTGGCCTGGTGCGCGGGCCGAGGCTTTGATCTCACCTTGATCGAGACGATGCCGCTCGGTGCCGTCGAGGAGGACCGCACCCGCCATTATCTGCCGCTCGACTCGGTCCGGCGCCGTCTCGAGGAGCGTTTCGCCCTGATCCCGAGCCTGGTCCGCACCGGCGGGCCGGCGCGCTATTTCGACGTCGGAGGGACCTCGGTCCGTCTCGGGCTGATCACGCCGCTCACCGGCAATTTCTGCGACGGCTGCAATCGCATCCGGGTGGCCGCGACCGGCACGGTCTATGGCTGCCTCGGCCACGACCAGAAAGTCGAGCTGCGCGATCTGCTCCGCCTCGGCGGCCGCGCGGCGGTCGACGCGGCGCTCGACCGGCTGCTCGCCGGCAAGCCCCGCCGGCACGACTTCCGGATCGACGCGCCCCGGCCCGCGGTCGCGAGGCACATGAGCGTCACCGGCGGCTAGTGCGGCCGCCGGGCCCGCTCGACGATGGCAGGCCCGGCGGTTTCGGCCCCGGAGCCTGGAACGGCCCGCGGCTCCGCCTCGCCTGATTCCGCTTCGACGTCGCCCTGTTCACCA
>Ga0196963_10001114_pt1 | contig 19652 bp, 15 predicted proteins | sample S1_5metaG_FD_148600 | JGI IMG/M metagenome (GOLD analysis project Ga0196963, IMG submission 148600) | Soil microbial communities from Anza Borrego desert, Southern California, United States - S1_5 | ecosystem: Environmental > Terrestrial > Soil > Desert | place: USA: California | collected... | reverse complement strand
TCTTTCCGAAACAATGGCGTGAAACCCTGCAAACTGTCCCCATTGGTCGGTCAACCCTGCACTATCGCTCTGTTGCTCCCGATGAAACTGTAAAATATCTCCTACGACTCGCAGATGGTCAGATTATTGAAGCCGTTGGTATTCCCACCGAGAAACGGCTAACCGTTTGTGTATCGACTCAAGTGGGTTGTCCCATGGCTTGCGATTTCTGTGCCACAGGTAAGGGAGGCTTCCTGCGAAATCTGGCACGTCATGAAATTGTGGATCAGGTCTTAACTGTTCAAGAAGACTTTCAACGACGAGTTAGCCACATTGTCTTTATGGGGATGGGTGAACCCTTACTCAATATCGAAAATGTTGTGGGTGCTATTCAGTGTTTTAACCAAGATATTGGCATCGCACAACGCGCAATGACCCTTTCTACGGTTGGTATTCCTGGTCGCATTCACAAACTGGCTCAGTATCAATTACAAGTTACCCTCGCGGTTAGTCTTCATGCTTCTAACCAGCCACTGCGAGAAAAACTTATTCCTAGTGCCCGTCCCTACCCTTTAAAGGATTTATTAGCCGAATGTCGGGAATATGTTCAGCTAACAGGTCGTCGCGTCACCTTTGAATATATTCTGCTTGGCGGTTTGAATGATTGCCCAGAACATGCAGTTGAATTAGCCGACCATCTGCGTGGTTTCCAAAGTCACGTCAACTTAATTCCTTACAATCCCATTCAAGAGGCTGACTATCAACGTCCTAATCACCAGCGCGTACTGGCTTTTGCCGAAGCTTTGAAAAAGCGACATATCGCAGTCAGTATTCGCTACTCTCGCGGTTTGGAAGCAGATGCTGCCTGTGGACAACTTCGTGCTAATCAATCAACTTAGGACTGACGCATTTTTACGGAAAAATCAAGGTTTTAAGAGTTGGCGCTTCGACAGGCTCAGCGACTGAGCGATCAAACTTGGTAAACCCGTAACTTTATCAACAATTCTTGAGCATTAAAGAGACGTTCCGGCGAACGTCTCTTTAATATTTTGACTAATCTATAGTGGGGTTATTAAACGGGATTTGATATCAACAGGACTTACGCAATTAGAGAAGTTAAAAACTCAAGAATTGTTGAGAGAGTCAGGCTTTACCCAGTCCCCAATCTGGTCGCTGGGGTCACTAAGCTTGTCGAAGCGCCAAACTCAAAAACCTTTATTCTGTCGTAAAAATGCATAAGTCCTAATCAATTGGAGATTGAGTCGTCTTCAATGAGTCGTAATCTCATTCTCCACTGATTAAGCCTGAAATCAGCTTTAACGGTGGGCATATAGACCAGGAGCATAAGCTTCTATTACTCGCCCAGTGTGAGAACAAGTCACCATAAAGTAGTCACAGTCAGGGCATTGTGTGCGTGTGATCTGGCTGCTTAAAAGGTGATGACGTTCAGCATGATTGCCGCAGTTTGGGCACCGAATCGCTTGTGTTATTCTCATATCTGCATCTCTCAGTTCTTAAAGGCAAATGAAATTTAGACCCACTTCTAGGGAGGGTTTACCAAACTAAATCAAAAAAAAACAAAGGGTATCTTAGCTAATCAATTCAAAAAGAATCCTAGCTATACTATGTCTGTAAATTTTTGATTTCGCCATCTATCTTGGGATCAGGGATCAAGGTCTAAGCCGTAGGAATCAACAAAAAATAGCTTGGATCTAGCTGAAACACTTTCCTTCAAGATGACATGAAATCAGGGAGTAAATTCAAAAAATTTGCTTAAATTTTTTTATAAACTAGGGATTTTATGTTGCACCGCCTGGGTTACACGCCTTTTCTAGGATTTGTGTGAACATCCTTGAATGCTTCCGCCTGAATATCAGAATTGGGCAAAGTATAGTAGCCGCTCGCTGCTTGCTATTCTGTATTGGCAATAACTTTCTTACACAAAACTTAATATTGCTATCAAAGAATTGCTGCTTTTTTTGAGAAAAGATAGCTAGCTACAGTTGCACTGCTCTAGCGATCGCTAGAGCAAGCTTCAAAATTTTTGCACAAGCTTTATGAGGATGTTGTAGCGGATTTAACATCTTGCACTAAACGATTAAGTTCTGCTTGCATTTGCTGACAGACTTTTTCATAGCAAGCATCAACATAAGCGCGATCGCTTGCTGCTTTGCGTCCAGATCGTTCAAAAACAATCGGCGCACAAACCCGAGTATGAATGTGTACAGGGAACGGAATATCAGGTACAGGGCCAATCCCGACGATCCAAGGCAATCCTAAGTAAACCGGAAACACAACCGGATCAATACCAAATAACCACGGCATACCTCTTTCATGAAGTTGCCGTAGCTGTTTGTAAAAATCAGCCAGAACAATTAACGTATCGTGGGCACCTTCAGAAATGACTGGCACAATGGGAACCCCTTCACGCAGTGCCAGTTTGATAAATCCCTTGCGCCCGGCAAAGTGAATTTGATGGCGTAGATGATGAGGACGAAACACATCTTGGGCACCGCCTGGATAAACGAGGACAGCCGCATTACGTTGCAGGGCGGCGATCGCCATTTTGGGATGAGCAACCACTGCACCACACTGTACGCCTAAAGCGGCAAGCGGTGGTAATACCTTCCAGATAGTGGGATGCATGAGTCCGTAGGCTAGGCGTTCTTCACCAAACCGCCGAAACCAGTCGTACATAAACATAAACATATCCGGCGCACATAAGCCCCCATTATGGGAACCGACCAGCAGTACCTTCCCCGAAGTAGGTACATGTTGCCAGCCGTCGGTAGTGACCCGAAAGTAGTGTTCGTAGAACCAGCCCCACAGTGGCATAAAAGATTTAATCACCTGAGGATCTCGGTCATCTAATGACCAACCGTTAAACCGAGGGGGTTTACCGTTCGGTGACTGATTAAATACATCTATATAATCAAACAATGCTTCTTAACTGCTCCTAATCCCACCATGGCGTTTTTTAGAATACGCTTTGGCTGTGCCTTCTGGCAAATGCCTATCACGACTGAATGTTACAGTTTACAAGTTTCGCAGTGAGAGCAGAAATTAAAACGACAATTTTGCCAAATCGGATTACTGGAAGATGACCGATAGGGGCATCCTTTGTGTAGTTGAAATCCCTTTGATGATAGAGCCAAGCGCCTCTGGCACGCCAACCAACGCGATCGCCAAATAAAGCATAGGTTTTCCCATCTGCGTTTTGACGACCTCCCATCTGCTGCCAAATACGTCTCTGCACACTGAAACCAAACTGTCCATTACTGTACTTCACCCAAAGTTCGTTAATCGTGCGGAAGTCTTCACAGGGAAACTTATCAAGATTTTCAGCCGTTAGAAAGCGTTCCTTTTCGCGGCGGGATACCTTCAGCATGATTGACGCCGTTTCTTGATCCGCCTCTTTCCACTTTTTTGCTGCTAACAAATCCCGTAATTTTCGGTAATCGATGCCTACCGCTGAATTCAAAGATTCAGGCGGTGGACTTACCACCGTTTCTGGAATCGGAACTTCTACACGAGGAGGATTAGCCGTGCCAGCATTTAAAGCTTGCAATACCTCATCAGCCGATTGATAGCGATCCTTGACATAATCTTGCAGCAACTTATCCAACACTTTTGCCAGCGTTGGACTAATCTTGGTACCTGCTGACAAACGTTCCCGCCACATCCAGCGACCTTCTAGGGGATTATAAAGATCATTAGACCCGGAATCTGTGGGTAAACATTGAGTCAAAAGACAAACGCAAGTAACCCCTAAACTATAGAGGTCACTTGCTGGGAAAGCTTGACCACGCATTTGTTCTAGGGGTGCATATCCAGGGGTACCTACGGTCGTTCCGGCTGTACCATACATGGTTACGGTTGCCTGTTTGGAAACCCCAAAATCAATCAGCACCAACTTGCCATCCTGACGGCGTCGCATCAGATTTTCTGGCTTGATGTCCCGATGAATAACGCCATGTTCATGGACAAATTTTAAGACAGGTAGTAAATCGGTGAGGAGCGATCGCACCTTTTCTTCGTTATAAGGACGAACGGTTGCATCTCCCCTGCCTAATTCTTTGAGTAAATCCTGTCCATCAATCCACTCTTGCACCAGATACAGGCGCTTCTCTTGTTCAAAATGCGCCAGCAACCTAGGGATTTGGGGATGTCCTCCCAATTCAAATAGGCGCACCCCCTCTTGGTTAAACAGTTCTGTCGCCTTCTGGAGGGCATTCGGACTAGCTTGAATATCTGGCGAAGGTGAAAACTGCTTGACGACACAAGGCGCATTCATGCAATCAATATCTTCTGCCAAGTAGGTTTTGCCAAATCCACCGCCGCCAATCGGTTTGATCACGCGATAGCGGTTTCTCAATAACGGTTCTAATTTAGAACCGCAACTTTGACAAAACTTATAACCCTCAGGATTAAGCGGATTGTGACAAGTGGGATTCAGGCAGCAAGGCATAGCTGATAGGATTTTGAATTTTAGATTTTGAAAGCTTGAGAATCCTGATGTTACCTAGAATTAATAAACTCTAAGCCCAATCAATTCAATTCTTTCTCTACTCTGATATGACTGTTATTTTTTTTACTACTAGATTATTTCTACCAAGCAGTCGTCGGTCAGTGAATTGCCTAAATCGCTGAGGAGTGGCTTTTCGCTGATCTTAATCGATTCACATCAGCGCTGTCTCTGATGAGATTTGCCAAGCGTTGCCCAGTATATTTCTAATCCTCAATCCCAACTCTTGGTGATTGGGAGATCTACTAAGAGATATTACACTCCACCAATCGGGAAACGAGAGACGTAATTCTTTCTACGCCAAACCCGCCGAACTTGCCAATTAATCTGACGCCTAAAGCAATATCACCTGCGCGACCCGAAGGGAGATGTCCTTGAGGCGCTGTGAGGTCAAACGTCAAGTTAGAGTAGTACAGCCAATCTCCTTTTGTGTGCCAACCAATGCGATCGCAAAACTCTTCATAGGTTTTCCGGTCTGGAGTTAAGGTACCGCCAATCTCTTCCCAGATATGCTTTTGTACGCTAAAGCCAAAGTGACCTTTGCTGAATTCTACCCACAAGCGATCGATGGTCTGCAAGTCAGCGCAAGGAAACATTTGGATACTTTCAATATCAATCCACCGCTCTTTTTCTCGGTCTACGGTCTTCAGCATTAAATTAACGGTTTCTGCATCCGCCGCTTTCCAGTTATTCGCCGCTAGTAGGTCTCGCAACTTGCTGAATTTTGCCTCCACCTCAAACTTAGGGGCAAAGTGAGAAGGGGTTAGCTTCAGCGCTTGCATCACTTCCTCAGCGGATTGATAACGATCCTTGACATATTCTTGGAGCAATTTATCTAAAACTTGCCCTAGTATCGGGCTAATGGTGGTACCGCGTGGAAGATAATCTCGCCATCTCCAGCCACCTGATCGGGTATCGTAAAGGTCATTTGAACCAGAATCTCTGGGTAAAGAATTCGTCAACAGACAAACACAGGTAACTGCCAAACTATAAAGATCGCTAGCTGGATAGGATTGACCCCGCATTTGTTCTAAGGAAGCATATCCCGGCGTCCCCACGGTTGTCCCCACTTTTCCTAACGCTGTAGCCGTGACCTCTGTAGAAACCCCAAAATCAATGAGAATTAACCCAGCTTTTGTACCACCAGGGAAAGCTGGCGATTGCGGAAGAGTGCGCCGACGCATAATATTTGCTGGCTTGATATCCCGATGAATCACCCCACGTTCGTGGATAAATTTTAGAACCGGGAGCAAATTTAGCAACAATTGCCGGATTTTACGTTCACTAAATGCTCCCTGGAACTCCAGTTCTTGCAATAAATCTTGTCCATCAATCCACTCCTGCACCAAATAGAGAGACTTGTTTTGTTCAAAATGGGCGAGTAGCCGAGGAATCTGGGGATGTTCTCCCAATTCAAACAGCCGCACAGCTTCTTTGTTAAACAGTTCTGTTGCTTTTTGCAGTACCTCTGGTCTGGCTAGGATACTGGACGAAGGCAGAAATTGCTTGACAACGCAAGGTGCGTTCATACAATCTTCATCGACTGCTTGATAGGTTCTACCAAATCCACCGCCACCAATCGGTTTAATAATGCGATAGCGGTTTCTCAGGAGTGGTAATAATTGAGTTCCACAACTTTGGCAAAACTTATAACCATCAGGATTAAGCGGATTGCTACAGATGGGATTGAGGCAGTAAACCATAGCCGGGAAAGGATTCAGCGAACTGGATCTATCTTAAGGTTTTCCCTGTGACGCAATCGTGAATGTTATCACGATGAGACATAAGAGGCTTTTTCAATAATCTGACGAATTTGAGATGATCGCTGTTGGTACTCTGCATCATTCAAAACGGGTACCTTACCTTGAAGAGAAATTGGTGCCGCGACATCCATCCATGACTTGCACCCGCCATACTCTAAGGAATAGGGAATCATTGTCACTGAGGAAAGACGGTAAGTCCGCAGCAACAGAACAAAGAGTGGTTGGCGCGACTTCCATTTGAGGCGATCGCTCACAAATTGCTCGTTCCAAATATGATGAGGAAGCAATGCCGCTACAGTTTGCTCATCCCTAACCGGAAAAATATCCGTAATCTCCGCCCAACTACTGATACGAACGCTTTCTGGATGCCAACCCGATGCTACTGGCTTTACCTGTTCTGCATACTCAGGTTTTAGCAAGTCTGGCTGTTGATGTTCATAGGTAGGGTAAAGCAAAACTTGGTCATAAAGGACTTTGAAAAGATTATCCTCTTCCCGAATACCACCTTTACGTAGCAACAGGATCGTTTTGCCCTCCTCCAAAGCATCAACAGCAACAGCCCATTCTTTTAAAGCGTGAGTCGTAGTTGCTTCCATAGTGCGATTTCCCTGCTTTTTGATCAGGCTAACAACATCTGGAAGGAACTGGCGAGAATGATGCCGGGGTCAGAGGAGAAGGGAGGTATTTTGAGTCAAAGTGATATTGGTAGTTAGCGCTTAACTACCAACCCCAAGTCCCTGGTTCCCCCTTGAATGGCCCCACAATATCACTGGTAATCCAGCCGCCATAGAAACCGCCGGGTTGTGGTTGCACTTGTTCTCCATCCACGTAGCAGGCATCCATCATCTGAGGATAAAAAGCGAGGTAGTCTTTAATGGCAGCAAAGGCAGGAGTAGGGTTGGGATAAGCCCATGCTGCTTTAAATGCTTGTTTATCACCCACTACCACTGTGTAGTAAACTGCATTCCCTTTCCACTCACAAAATGACCCTTGGCTAGTTTGCGTCAGGTATTCCATTTTTATATCAAGGGGAGGAATGTAGTAGACAGGGGGATGGCTGGTTTCTAGGACACGCTTTGCTTGATGAGTGTCTGCTAGGGTAATGCCCTGGAAGATGATTTGGATATGTTTGGATAAAGCTTCTAAGCGCGGTGGGCGCGGATAATCCCAAACTGATTCTTGACCAGGGCCGGGGGGAATGCGATCGCGATTCACCATAAAAAGTCCTTCTACACCAGAATAGTAGCTGACAATACTATGTCTTACCGCATTCTGAATGCAACCTGGCATTAGAGAGGTCTTGTTATCCTAATCTGGAACCCACCTGTAACACATCCTGCTTATGCTAATAATGTCGCTGCGGAAAAAAATTGCTTTTTACTTAGAAGATATTGAAACACCCATCGGTAAAGTGATTAATTTCATCCTTACAGGCTTGGTGATTCTATCTTCCGCAATTTTTGTAGCAGAAACTTACCCACTTCCAGAGTATGTACGACAGAATCTAGAAATTATTGATCTAGCTATTTTAATTTTATTTGTTTATGAGTATTTATTGAGATTATGGTGTGCAGAAAATAGAATCCAATACATATTTGGTATTTATGCGATTATTGATTTAATAGCAATATTGCCTTTCTTTATCGGTACGTTCGATGTTACTTTCATTCGTATATTTCGTTGGTTTAGAATTTTAAGACTTATCCGATTTATTGAACAAATAACTTTATTTGGTCGGATCAATACTGAAGACAGTGTAATTGCTACTCGAATAATTTTTACTTTATTTTCTATCGTCTTTGTTTATTCTGGTTTAATTTATCAAGTAGAACATCGAGTCAATCCTAAAAACTTTGGTACTTTTTTTGACGCAGTTTATTTTTCTGTCGTAACAATGACAACTGTTGGCTTTGGTGATGTTACTCCAACTTCACAAGCGGGTCGCTTGATGACGGTTTTAATGATTATGACAGGAATTGCACTAATTCCCTGGCAGCTAGGCGATTTAATTAAGCGATTAGTCAAAAATACTAATCAAGTAGACACAGTTTGTTCAATCTGTGGTTTATCAAGTCATGATACCGACGCGAGATACTGTAAAGCTTGCGGAAATAAGTTGTAAGATCTACCAATAATTAGTTGTTAATATTTTTATTAAAAATTTAATTAATATACTTGAATATAATAATCGAAACTTAAACTATTGAAGGCAGTAAAAAAGTTGCTCTAAAATATTTTCTTGACTTACAATTTTTTATGTGGTCAACCTATCAAAAGGAGAATTACATCCTATCTAGAATAATTATTTCTAATTTAATGTTCTTCTATAACCCCCTTAATAAGGCATTCAAATAATAACATCAGTAGCCATCCTGGACTTAAGGTAGATCAGTATATATCTATCTATAGGTGAAAAGACAAGTACAAATAACTTGAGTTATCCTGTTGCCAACTGTTGAATTTATTAGGAAACAGGCTTGTGGTTCCTTTACGCGATGATATTCCCACGCGCATCACCCCGTATGTTACTTATGCGCTGATTGTTGTCAATATTTTAGTGTTTCTCTATGAAATGACTTTAAGCCCAGAATTGCTCAAGGGTTTTTTTGGCATTTGGGCAATAGTGCCACGAGAGCTAACTGCTAGCTTCAATGGTGTAGCGACCTATCAACCAGTACCAGAACCATTGACCCTCGTGACATCACAGTTCTTGCATGGTGGTTTCTTGCACGTTGCTGGAAATATGTTGTTCTTGTGGATTTTTGGTAATAATGTTGAAGATCGCTTAGGTCACGTTAAGTATTTAATTTTTTACCTGGCTTGCGGCGTCTTGGCTGGATTAGCTCAGTGGTATTTTTCGGCTGGCTCTAGTATCCCTTCTTTGGGAGCCAGTGGCGCGATCGCAGGAGTCATGGGTGCTTACATTCTTAAGTATCCCCGAGCAGAAGTTCTGACTTTAGTTCCTCTTGGCCCATTTTTAACTCCCTTTAGAGTTCCTGCTTTCTTTTTCTTAGGTTTCTGGTTTTTACAACAAGCGCTGTATGGCGTTGCCAGCCTTGGCGCTAGAACGAATATTGGTATGGAGAGTGGCGGTATTGCTTACTGGGCACACGCTGGAGGCTTTGCCTTCGGTGCAATTTTGGGGCCGTTACTAGGATTGTTTTCTCCCGACCCTGAATCGCAATCTTTCTAGCAATCAGGTTTTAGGGGCTGGCCAATTGGTAACCGCTTCGACTAGCTTACTTTGACTGGCTCAGCGATTCGGCTAGGTAAAGCCTTCCCATATCAATTCTCTTAAAGTAAGCGATAGATAAGCAACATAGAGGCAATCACTCGGTAGAACATCTGCGTGCCTACGGCATGCGCTACGCGCTCCATCTGTGTTTATCTGCTTTCATCTGCGTTCAAATCTCAAGACTTGATTTTGGTGAGCAAGTCTCATGTGTCAGCAGATTTTAGAGAATTAGTAGAGACGTTCCAGCGGAACGTCTCTACTAGTTTTATTGCAACTGCCCATCCAACTTTGCTTCTTTGTGGCTAGCGAGCAGTATGATGCAGGTCAGATGGCGATATTAGATAGTGAGAAAGTATTGAGAAACCGCATCTCAACAAACTACCAGATGCATTCACAATAAAGTATGACTGAACCCCTGATTGATTTTGATCGCAATGCCCCAATTTCAGCCGATGAATATGATCAAGCGGCTCAGTTAGCTCTCCCTGGCTATCAGGCTATGCACACAATGGTTTTGGCGTGTTTGCAGGCTTATTTAGCCGAACAGGCTCATCTGCTTATTGTTGGTGCAGGCACTGGAATGGAAATTGTCCGCTTAGGTCAAGCTCAACCTCAGTGGCATTTTCATGGCGTTGATCCTTCAGCAAAGATGCTGGCGATCTCAGAACAAAAACTAGCGCAGTATCAACTTTCTCAGCGAGTAACGTTGACTCAAGGCTATACCCAAGATTTACCGGAGGATGTGCGCTATCAGGCGGCCACCAGTATCCTCGTGATGCACTTTATTCCGCAAGCCGATAAGCTTCAGTTTTTGAAAAGTATTGCTCAACGCCTTTGTCCTTCAGCTCCTTTTGTCCTCGTTGATGTGTTTGGTCAAAAAGAAAGCCAGGAACTTGAACAGTTGATGCCGATTATTCAGTCCTACTGGAATTCTATGGGGCTTCCGCTAGACAAGCAGCAACAAATACTCTCCGGGTTTAACCAGGGAGTTCACCCTCTACCTGAAAATACCCTGCTTGATCTCCTCAAGCAAGCAGGCTTCATGAAGACGATGCGCTTCTATACTGGGCTTTGGGTTGGGGGATGGCTTGCCTTCAAGCAATAAGCCCGAATCCTGGTTAATCGAAACTTACACAAAATTTTCCTAGAGGAAATTATTGTGAATTTGGGATTTTCCAAACTTGACTAAAAAGTTTGTAATTCCTCCGTTGCCTTGCCTCTCAAGACAGATGTTACCGACGCAACTTTGTTGGGGTGTCTTCTTTTTGGGTTTCAGCAACAGGTTCCGATTCCTCTACCAACAAGGTTTGAACTTTTTCTGGCGGTTCTGATGGAAGGGGTATAGCCTGATCCACCCCGTTTATAATTACGCCTAAAAGTGGCGACTCTTCTTCTTCTGTCAATTGTTCAATCGCCTCATTCAACATACTCCCTTGTGTATAGCCAGGTCGAGCCACTAACACCATGCCATCGGTGTAGGGTTCTAGTAATAAGGCGTCATTACAACGGCTGAGGGCAGGGGCATCTAAAACTACTAGGTCAAAACGTCCTCTAGCATCTTCTAGCAAGCGACGTAATTCGCTAGATTCAATGATGGCGGCAGCTTGTCGCTGTGGGCCTGCACTGGGCACGATATAGAGATTCTCAATGTCGGGAACTAGCCGAATGCACTCATTTTTAGAGTTGTAATAACGTAAAGGTTCAACATTTGCATCTGGGTCAGGGGCTACCCGAAGAGATTTTGCTTGAGAGGGCGATCGCAAATCCGCTTCTACCAGCAGTGTGCGTTTACCCGCAAAGGCAGAAGCAACTGCAAGATTATAAGCAGTCACCGTCTTACCCTCTTGATCTTCCGCACTGGAGATCAACAGCACTTTGACAGGTGCCTCACCCATCCGACGCAGATTACTACGTAATCGTTCGTAAAATTCTGCATAAGGAGAATGAGAACTCTTTAAAACTGGAATCTCATCCCGATCGAGATCAAAAGTAGGCAGGATAGGCAGTTGACCCAACAGGGGTACATCCTGCTGTGTGAGGAGCGATCGCACTTCCTCGGCTGTGTAAACCTTGCCATCCAGTGCCGATAACAAGAAAATTAACCCACCTGCGACTAAGAAGGCTACGCCAACACCTCCGCCCACAATCAGTACTATACTGGGTGATGGCTGAATCTCAGCCTTGACTTGAGGCGGTCGGGCAATGCTAAGGCTGCTTACCGTCTCTGCTTCAGCGGCTTGAGCATCCACTTTCGCCGCTTGGATTTTGTCATACAGGGTGCGCTTCAGCTGCACTTCTTGTTGCAGTCGCGCTTGTTCTAACTGACGATTGGGTAGCTTGGCATACTCCTGCCGTAATTCTTTCTCATACTTAATCGCCGCACCCAGTTGCTGTATGAGTGTTTCTCGCTGAGTTTGTAAACTGACTAAACTATTGGCTAACTGTTGTCGTGCCGGGTCTAAGTTACTATCTTTACGGATTTGGCTGGGTAAAGGTGCTGCAACACCATTACCGCCCATTAGCTCAGACGCTCGCTGCTGCAACAGTTCTTCATAAGCCTGTTGTTTCTTTCGCAATTCTACGATTGTTGGATGTTCCGGGCGTAAATCTCGGCTAAGAATCTCTAATTGCGTCTCATTTTGTAAAATCTGCGCCCGTAAATTTTGGATAATCGGGTCAGCGCTGAGGGCAGAAGAGGTATACGCTTGATCCGGCGTCAGACCTAACTTCCCAATCAGACTCCGCATCTGAGTTTCAACCCCCTGGATTTGCAGTTGCAGCTGTTGTTGCTGCTGTTGACTGCCAACAATCCCTTTGACTAAGGAATCATCTTCAGCGGCTAATAAGACGGGGCCTCTGGTGCGGTTATATTGCTCTAATTTCTGTTCAGCGGCTTGTAGTTCTTGTTTAACGGGCGGCAAACGTTCATTTAGAGCTTTAATCGTTGCGGTTAATCGTGCTTTATTAATCTCACGACTCTGTTGCACCATCCCTTGCATTAGCGATAACAAGGTTTCCCCAGCTTGCCTGCCATCACTATCGGTGTAGGAAACTTGGATAATTTGGGGCGGATCAGGGTTGTCCTTTGTTGGGGGTTTCGGTAGTCTAATTTTTACTTTATTCAGGACTTCTTTGGGATCAGCTTTCACTCGCTGGGCTGCTGCCGTGACTACCTTTTCAGACAACAGGATCTCTTCATTCAGTTGCTTACCCTGTTCTTGAATCTGCGTTCCTAATGTACTAAAGGCTGCGGGGGGATTGTTAGATGCCAACACACCTGTAGCCTGATAAACGGGGGGAATTGGGGTTGATGAGTGTACAGCAACGAGACCCGATACTCCCACAATCACCGCAAAGGAGGTTAAGGCGAGTACTTTGTGTCGATCAAGGGTGATCAGATAACGTTTGACAATCGGTGGGGCCATAGCGTCTCCAGCAGGGTTCAGGGGTTAGGGGTTAGGGATTAGGAATTAAGAAAGAGGAATTTTGTCCTTGCTTGTGAGCATTCTGCTAATGGAGTCTCCTGCATCAATCAAAAAAATCACCCCTACCCTATATCGGCGAAATTCCTCTTATCTGCGGTAAAAAAACAAGATTACTATGCACACAGGAAGTTTACTGAATTTACCTTCGTTAGGATGCTCTGGGCTTAAAACCTAACTAATAGACAGTCCTCTTGTAAAATTATCACCTTTGAGTTTAGCGATCGCCCGATGTTGGACCAAAGAGGTTTGTCGCGCTATCTCTGAGGGAATCAAAGAACAGCAAGAAACCCAAAACATCACGAAAAGGTTGCGTAAACGTACTCAAGGCATAACTAATTCTGGCAACTAAAGAACGCCCTACCACAATCACATCATTATTTTGTAGGGGCACATTTTGAGACACATCGCCCATGAGGGCACTTCTTCCATCCAGTTGCTGAGTAACCGCTTTCCCTCGTTCTGGATCAAATCGAATCAAACCGACTTTGCGTAAATTGGCAGCATCCGGACTAGGAGCGATTGCGGTTAAAGCATCAACAAAGGTACTTCCATTGGGCAACGCCAGACTGCCAATCCCACCATTAGCGTAACTCAAAACTCGGACGGTGATTTGCTGTTGAGCAACGCTAGAACGTGCGACCAGTGAGCGATTATATTCTTGAGCCGTAGCGACTTCTAGTTTGGGTATGACGATCGCATCACCATCTTGTAAGCGTAAATCTGGCAGCGCTTGTCCATTTTGTAGAGGAGTAAATAGATCTATCTTTTGCTCAATTGTGGAACCATCGACTAAGGTACGACGCACCAGCACTGAACGCAGATCTGCGGTTGTCGTACTACCGCCAGCCACTAGCAATGCAGCAGTTAGTTGCGAACTTGGTGGTAGAGGATAAAAACCTGGTCGAGTCACTTCACCAATCACCGTTACTTGAGTAGGGCGCTGAGAGAGCAAGACCACCGTCACATCCGGATTAATCACAAACCGATTCAGACCCACACGCAGGCGTTCTTGAACTTCTTCCAGGGTTAACCCAGCAATAGGGACTCTCCCCAATAGGGGCACGACAATATTGCCTTCAATGTCAATGGCGGCTTGCACATTCAGGTCTGGAAAGCGGGGAACGACGACAGAAATGGCATCTCCAATTCCGAGTCGGTAGCGTCTAAATTGATTTGATGGGTTGACTTGAAATGGATCGGGCGGAGCGATACTAGGGATTTGCGGTGGAGCAATGTCGCTGGAAGTGTCAGGATTAATCGGAGTTATAGGAGTGAGAACTGGCAACTGCCGGGTTGTACCGGGGTTAGGTACAGACTGTTGCGCGATCGCCTTTTCTAACTCTTGTATAGTTTGGCTCCTTGTGGCACTCGCCCAAAGCAGCACGGTACCAGCTAGCACATACGCCGTAGCATGAAGACTCACTAGCGAGAGGGCGGTTACCTTGCGAAATTGACTAGCAGGAGCTTGGTACATTAATAAACCCAAATTTAACTAATATTTTCTAGATAAGACCTCTTGCACCAGTCAAATTTTAGAGAATTAACCACAGATGAAACACAGATTTTTGCAATAAGTCTATAGATGTTAGTCGTAGGAAGTTTAGTTCCTCAATCTTTAAAAATTCATGTCTATTTGATAGACAGTTTTCCTCTACTGATTTCCTGACTCAGCAACCCCTGAGAAAGCATTTGCCATTAAAGCCGCCTGAATTTTTTGTCCTAAGGAGATAGCCAAAGGTCGAGAAAGTTCTAAATTACCCAACGGTTCAATGGGAATCTGGAGGCAAACAGCAACCCAAGATACCCGACGCCGACGTAATTGAGCGAGTTGATCTGCCCAGAACCAACGACTAGGCGAAGGATTCCCCCCTTCTACCCAGGCATACCATTGCAATACCGCAAAAGTCTGCGCCATTTTCGGCGACTGAATCCAAGCGCGAAAGAAACGGGCTTCCACATTCGCTGCTTTTAGGGAAGTTGGTTTTGATGCGCCTACTGCTTCCTTGACTAAGGATGGCTCAACTGTAAACTGTATCTGGCTCAAAGAATCTGTCTGCCATCCCATCAATCCATCAATATCCATCCACTCGACTTGTGGTTGATCTTTATTACCTTTCTGAGGAAAAATCAGCAAGTTTACAGGCTGCTGTGTCTGTTGTTGAAGTTGCTGAATTGACCACTGATGACCCCCAACTGTGATCGTTTTTTGTTCAACTGTTTGCCAACCTGGGAGCGTTACTCCTGTTTGCCGTAATTGGTTTAATTGCTTGAGGTTAGTAACTTTTGGTGGATGTTCCCAAGGCCAATGACCCGTTAAATAACTGGGAATGGCTCCTACTGCCATCACCACTAATAAAAAAAACAGGACGATGATTTGAGGAAGTTGAAACCGCTGCAATAACTTAGGGACAGTCACGGATTTCATGGAGTTAGCCTACTCTACTAAATTCATAACACAAGCCGACAAACTGTCCTTGTGTGGCGATCGCTATTTAATGCCAGAATAATCGCAAAGTTAGGAGTCACCCCATGAATGTTGCATTTATTGGTGTGGGAAATGTTGGCGCACCGCTGGCTGATTGTTTGCAAACGCTAGGGCATACCGTTAGTATTGCTGCCCGTGATCCGCAATCTCAATCTGTTCAAACCGCAGTAGAGCGCAATCCACATCTGGAGGTAAAATCCCCTACAGATGCAGTAAACGCGGCTGAAGTCGTATTCCTTGCTACACCTTTTTCGGGCATAGAATCAGCTTTAGCTGATCTGACTACAGTCCTGAAGCACAAGATATTAGTAGATTGTACAAATCCTGTGGGAGCGAATTTGTCCCACGGGTTAGAAAGCAAGATTTCTGGGAGTGAAACAGTACAGCAACTTGTGCCCGATGCACGGATTGTTAAAGCTTTCACAATCTATGGTTTTGAGAACTTTGAAGATAGTCATTATCCGGGGTATGGTGACTTAAAACCTGCAATGTTGCTGGCTGGAAATGACAAAGCTGCCAAAGAAATGGTTGCTGAACTGTGCTGTCAACTGGGTTGGGAACCTGTAGATACAGGTAACTTAGCAATGAGCCTGCATCTAGAACACATGGCTCTACTTTGGATTAAGATGGCACGGATTGAGGGACAAGGAGCAGGATTTGTCTGGGCTAAGCTGCAAAGGTGAGTGCTATAGATGGTTTATACACAACAGACCGGAATAGCTGGAATTGTCGCTGTCACTGAAGTTCAGCTATTGGCAGAAGGTATAGCTTTTGGTGAAGGACCCGTTTGGGATAAACGCTACAACCGCCTGATTTTCAGCGATACAGAAGCAGATGAACACAAGTTCTGGAGTGATGGTAGATTAGGCACTTTTCGCAAACCGAGTTTCTCTCCTAATGGCAATGTGTTTGATGCTGAGGGCAGATTGTTTACTTGTGAACATGACTCACGCGCCATCAGCATGACAGATTTAGAGGGGCGGCGAACTATTTTAATTGATCGCTTTGAAGGGAAGCGATTCAATTCACCCAATGATTTAGAAGTGCGTTCAGATGGCACGATTTGGTTTACTGATCCGCCTTATGGATTGGGCGATCGCCAACAGGAGCTAGACTTTAACGGTGTATTTCGCTTTAATCCAAAAACTCAAGAATTGAGCGCGATCGCAACTGACTTGAGTATGCCAAACGGAATCGCCTTCTCGCCCGATGAAACCAAGCTTTATGTGGGTAACTCTGCCGAAGGTGATCGTCAAATTCGCGTATTTACCGTTAACCCGAACGGCACAGTTTCAGGTGGTGAAACCCTATGTCAGATAGATCACCCAGATTGGGGCGCTGATGGGGTAGATGTGGATGCGATGGGTAATATTTATGCGGGATGCGGCGATGGTGTCCACATCTTTTCGGCTCAAGGTGAGTTATTGGGCAAAATTTTGATGCCTAATGCGATCAGTAATTTTGCCTTTGGCGATCGCGATGGCAAAACTCTATTTATGACGGGACAGAGGACTTTGCACGCAATTCCTCTATTAGTAGAAGGTGCAGTCAAACGTTGGTAAATATGCCTTCACATTGGCAAGCTTAAGGAGTTATTTAGGAGGCGTATGAAAGATTGGACGGCAAAGCGAGAGCGTTATTTGCGTGAATCTGTACCTACTCGATTAGGAGAACTCGCTGCAAGTTTAGCTCGAATTCGGTCATTTTCTAATAATGAATTGAATCGTGATGCAGTTGTCTATTTGATAAAAGAAAGTAAGTTTTTCATTGAGTGGACAGCAATCGATGCTGGAATAGACCAAGCAGCAGAGTTAGTTGAGTTACAAGTGCAATTAGCGCATTGGCAACTAAACTGGTCAACAATTTGGGCAGATGATGCACAACGGAAGAAGGTTGCTGACCAAGCTAAAGTTTGGTCAGATCGTGTGTTAAAGATGTCAGGATTGCTGTCTGAGCCAGCGATATCAGCGAGTTAAATCTGATATTTTATGTGATGAGTAAACTACTTTACAAAATCTGCGATCACTTTCACTGTTTATTCTCTACATCCAGAGTGTGCGATCGGTTTAGCAGAAGCGCTTGCGCCTTGCAATCTGGAGCATAAACTATTTTTCGATAGTTTCCTGTTTAAATGCTAATTTGAGTCCTGGTAAACTACAACTTTCTAATCGCTTACGAATCTCTTCTTTAGCAGATGCAAAGGTAGAAAACTCCTCGCTTAGTCCAAAAGGAATCCAAGCACTATATCCAATACTCTCCAGTTTTATATTGACCTTAGCAGGCACTATATACTTACGCGCAGATATATAGAACTTCTCTATATACCCTACCCCATTACTTAAGTTAGTAGCAGCAGGACTAGCAAAATCTTTCAGATACTCTTCAACCAAGAGCCATCCCTTCTTATCAACACTAGCTAAAAGATACACATTATCAAATTGACAAGGTGCAGCATTTCCTTTTTTGTTGTTTAGTATTCCGTAGGCTAGATTATAATAAACAGGATACTTCTGGTTATTAGCATTTGTTTCATATTTACCAGGGAGCTTTAGGTCAACACTAAAACATTTAATATATAGACCCATTCGCTCTCCATTTCCAGGAAAGTTGATTACTCTATCTCTACTATATTTCTGGGGGTCAATTCCTCGCTCGCTCAGTAGCTCTTCAAGAGTAATAAATTCTGAGCTAATAAGTTTGGACTTAATAGGTCGTGAGCGACTACCTATGCCGCGCATTCCTGCTTTATAGTCCTCACTAAGCTTTACCAGAATTTTCTTAGCAGCATCACTATCCACGGGTTCATTGAAAAGTGGTTTTATCAGGTCTGAGCTATAAGGATTGAGTCTCTTTAAGTAGAAAGCAGATTGCTCCTCTCGATTAGGCTGATTTTGAATTTTAGCAAGTGACTCAGGGGTTATTGCCCTAATAGTCTCCTGAGCTAAAGTAGTCTGAGTATATTCTCGAAGTCCCTTGGTTTCTTCTTTAGAAAAGAAACGGCTCCAGTAATTAACTTCAACTACATAGCCATATACCGAGAGCCGATATATATAAGAATAAAAGTTCTCCCATTTACTAGCATAAGCCTTGCGAGTGCTAAATGCTGTTTTAATAAGTGCTTCTTGCTCTTCTATTGACTCTGGCTTAAATATTTCCTTGAGAGCAGTTAAGTCTAGACAAATATGAATGACACTTAATCCTAATCCCTTCTTCTGTGCTAGCCAGTCAATACTAATTTCAGACTCAACTTCTTTTCTAGGTGGCTCTACTCCTAATAAGAATGCAAAATCAGCGATCGCAGTTATGGTTTCCCTTAATAGTGTTTCTACTGGGCGTACCTTTTTCGTCTTTACCGGACTAGAGTTTAAATGCGGATGGTATTTCTCAATGCGTTGCTTCTCTAAACTCCCTAGTTGAGATTCGCTAACTTGTTCATAGTAAATAGTGAAATGTTTCTTTTTTTGAACTTCCAGTTGGTAGATACGATGATGAGATTTACCTTGCCAGCGTTTACGGATATTTTTTGCCTGCCCGATGTACCAAATATTATTACTTTCATCCAGAACGTAATAGATTCCTGAATATTCAGGGAGTAGCTGTTTCGCGTGTAAAGTAATTTTTGGTAGTTGCAAAATTACTGCATCAGCAATCAAATGGGGTACCTCTAGTATTGTTTTACATACTTCTGATTTCAGTATTCCCATTGCCGTGACCATCTCTCTCACTGAATCTGTAGAAATATAAGGTGTTTTTGCCCACAGCTAAAGGGTTTGTTCAGATTGCAGATGCTCAAACCAATTCCTTTTACGTGTAGATGTAACAGATTGGCAACTGCACGGTATAAATAAGAGCTATCGCTCAATCTGTGTAGGTTTGTTTTGGCTGTATGTAGACACTGGTGCTATCTTTCTAGTCTGAGTTTAGGCACTTGCAGCAGTTTGCTCTTCACAGAGAAATGCCAGAACAATTCGCTCTGGAGGAATGCCTGCGGCGATTAAATCTTTAGTAATTCCCTGTTCCATCCCGTCATACTCCACCCAAACCTTGCCCTCACTCAAGGTTACATAAATCAAATTTCCCCTAAGTAGTTCAACCAAATAAAACGTAAGATAGGAGGTAGGTGTAATTGGCTCGAAGGAAATGCCTGCTCCCCTGAAAATTAGCTTAACGGCAGCAGAAG
>Ga0196963_10001113_pt1 | contig 19654 bp, 11 predicted proteins | sample S1_5metaG_FD_148600 | JGI IMG/M metagenome (GOLD analysis project Ga0196963, IMG submission 148600) | Soil microbial communities from Anza Borrego desert, Southern California, United States - S1_5 | ecosystem: Environmental > Terrestrial > Soil > Desert | place: USA: California | collected... | reverse complement strand
CCCTTTCGTCATTCGACCTTCGTCCTTCGGATTTGATTCGTCATTCGAATTCCGACATTCGTCATTCGTTCGAGCTTCGGGTTTCGACATTCGTCATTCTGCCCCATCGCCCTCTCCCCCGCGCCCGCCTATTATCCCCACCGCAATGGACATCAACCTCCTCGTCATCAACGTCGGAAACACCCGCGTCGCCGTCGCCCCCTTCATCGCCGGCGAGATCCGCGACGTCGCCCGCCTTCCCGTCGCCGACAAGCCCGCCATCGACGCCGCCGTCCGCGCCGCCTGGGCCACCCTCGCCTCCACCGAATCCCCCGCCGTTGCCGGCGCCTCCGTCAACCCCGCCACCCTCGAGGCCATCGAGCACGCCGTCACCCAGATCACCGGCAAAAAGGTCGAGTGGGTCGGCCGCGACCTCGACCTCCCCATGAAGGTCCTCACCGACCCGCCCACCGACACCGGCGTCGACCGCGTCTGCAACATGGCCGCCGCGTTCGAGCAGATGGAGAAGGCCTGCGTCGTCGTCGACGCCGGCACCGCCATCACGTTCAGTGCCTGCAACCAGAAGGGCGAGTTCCTCGGCGGCGCCATCGCCCCGGGCGCACAAATGCAGCTCGCCGCCCTCCACGAGCACACCGCCAAGCTCCCCCGCGTCGACCTGACGACTCCCCAGGGCGTCTTCGGCCGGTCCACCGCCGAGGCCATCCGCCACGGCGTCTACTTCGGCATCCGCGGCATGGTCAAGGAGCTCCTTGAAAACTACGCCACCGAACTCGGCTCCTGGCCCGAACTCATCTGTACCGGCGGCGACGCCCCCGCCCTCTTCGACAACTGGGAACTCGTCCACGCCATCTCCCCCGACCTGACCATGTACGGCATCGCCCTGGCCTACACGAACCACCACATCAAGCACGGGACGTAGCGAGATTGCCGATTGCCGATTGCCGATTGCCGATTGCGCGATTGCGCGATTGCGCGATTCGCGCATACGCGTTCGCCACTGTCATCCCGAGGTACTCCGAGGGAACTAGCCCCGAACCCGCGGGCCCTCTCGCTCTCGCCAGATCCTTCGGCGTACCTCAGGATGACACCGCCACGGTTCGCGGAACGAAGCACCGCTAAAACCGCGTCCGGACGTTTAGAATCAATCCCGGTTCGCTCCGCGCCGAACTACCCGTGCAGTCCACCAACCGCGCCATCCTCCTCACCGCCCCCACCCCCGCCGCCATCGCCGTCGTCCGCCTCCTCGGCCCCGCCGTCGACGCCCTCCTAGCCCAACACTTCTCCCGCCCCGTCCCCCCCAACCGCGCCGTCCACGGCGAGTGGCGCATCACCAACCAAGTCCTCGACGACCCCGTCGTCGTCCGCACCCCCGCCGGCGCCGACGTCAACCTCCACGGCGGCCCCTGGATCGTCTCCACCTTCCTCGACCACCTGCGCCACGCCGGATTCGCCATCACCGAGCCCGACCTCGATGCCTTCGACGGTCCCACAACGCTCGACCGCGAAGTCTCCGCCGCCCTCCCCCTCGCCCGCACCGATCTCGCCGTCCAAACCCTCATCGCCCAACCCGCCGCGTGGTCGAATCTACTCCAATCGCTCGACAATCCCACCACGCCGGGGCATAGCGCGCGGACTCCGTCCGAAGCGCCGCCCCGGATCCGCTCGCAAGCCGCAACCTCGTCGATCGACCAGGTCCTCGCCGACCCCGCCCTCCACCACCTCCTCCACCCCCCGCGCGTCGCCATCCTCGGCCCCCCTAACGTCGGCAAGTCCACCCTCGCCAACCAGCTCTTCGCCCGCGACCGCGCCATCACCGCCGACCTCCCCGGCACCACCCGCGACTGGGTCGGCGAGCCCGCCAACCTCGACGGCCTGGTCGTCGCCCTCGTCGACACGCCCGGCGTCCGCGCGACCGCCGACCCCATCGAATCCGCCGCCATCACCGCCAGCGCCGCCCAAGTCCGCGCCGCCGACCTCGTCCTGATCGTCCTCGACGCCGCCCTCCCCCTCGCCCCCCAACTCGCCGCCCTCGGCGACCACCCCAACGTCCTGCGCATCGCCAACAAATCCGACCGCCCCCCCGTGTGGGACCTCGCCACCCACGCCCACCTGCGCACGGTCGCCACCATCGGCCAAGGCATCAACGCCCTCCGCGCCGCCATCCGCTCGCACTTCGGCATCCCCCCCACCTTCGACCCCACCGTCCCGCGCTGCTGGACCCCCCGCCAGCGCGACCTCCTCGTGGCATGGGCGGCCCGCCCATGAAAAGGGGGGCGTGACATGGGCATCTTGCCCATGAAAATGGGGGGGCCGCCGGAGGCCAAGCGGAGCGCTGTCAGACGTTGAACCACGAACGAGCACGAATCGTCACGAATGATCCCCCTCTCCATTCGTGCCCATTCGTGTTCATTCGTGAAATGATCCGCTTTCACGCGCACTCGGAGACCCACGAGGAGAGCGCGTGACCGCTCGCTACCCTTCCCTCCACCCTCACGCCCTCGCATAATCCCCCCATGCGCCCCCTCACCCTCCTCGCGCTCCTCCTCTCCCCCACCCTCCTCGCCCAACCCGCCCCCAAGCCCGCCGCGCCCGCGCCACGCCCCCCCGCCCCCAAGCCCCTCGACCCCAACCGCCCCATCCCGCCCGTCGGCAAACCCCTCGCCCCCGCCGACCGCGCCGCGCTCGAAAACGCCGTCGCCAACCTCGCCACCCGGATCGCCGTCCTCAAGAAGGACCTCGCCGCCAAGCCCGAGCTCCTCGCGCTCGTCCCCGACATCCAGATCTACCACAACGCGGTCCGCTACCCCCTCCAGTACGACGAGCCGATCGACGTCAAGCAGGCCCACCAGGCCATCGTCGACGCCGGCATGCGAATCGACCAGCTCACCGCCGGCGACGTCAAGTGGATCCACACCACCGGCCCGCGCGGCTACGTCTCCGCCATCGACGGCTCCGTCCAGCCCTACAACCTCTCCGTCCCCGCCGACTACAAGCCCGGCGACCCCAAAAAGTACCGCGTCGACTTCTGGGCCCACGGCCGAAACGAAAACCTCACCGAGCTCGCCTTCCTCAACTCCAAGACCAAGGAGCACCAGCCCGCCACCCACTTCGTCGTTTACCTCTACGGCCGCTACTGCAACGCCAACAAGTTCGCCGGCGAAGTCGACTGCTTCGAAGCCCTCGCCGACCTCAAGCGCCGCGTCCCCGTCGACGAAAACCGCCTCGTCACCATCGGCTTCTCCATGGGCGGGGCGGCCGTCTGGCAGTTCGCCACGCATTACACCGACGTCTGGGCCGCCGCGTCGCCCGGCGCCGGCTTCTCCGAGTCGCGCGAGTTCCTCAAGATCAAGCCCGACGAGATCGCCGCCATGCAGCCGTGGGAGCGCAGCCTCTGGCACTGGTACGACTGCACCGACTGGGTCGAAAACCTCGCCATGCTGCCCACCGTCGCCTACGCCGGCGAACTCGACGGCCAAAAGCAGGCCTCCGACGTCATGCTCCGCGAGGCCGCGAAGGAACAGGTCAAGATCGAGCGCCTCATCGGCCCCCAGACCGCCCACAAGTACGAGCCCGAGACCAAGAAGAAGATCGACGCCCGGCTCGACGAGATCGTCGCCAAGGGTCGTGACCGCCTGCCCTCGAAGATCCGCTTCACGACCTACACACTCCGGTACCCGAACATGTACTGGGTACGGCTGACTGGTCTCGAACGGCACTGGGAACGCGCCCGCGTCGAGGCGTCGATCGACGGCCCCGACGCGATTACCGTCAAGACTCAGAACGTGACCGCGATGACCCTCGACGTCCCGGGCGGGTCCCGGCTGAACCCCGGTGCCCCGGCCAAGGTTCACATCGATGAGCAGAGCATCGCCACGTCCACGAACAAGGACGGGTCGCTAACTCTGCCGCTCATCAAATCCGACGGGCGGTGGTCCGCGGGCTTCTACGCGCTGGTCGGTCGCCATTCGGGGCCGGGTACTTCCTGGACCGGCATCCTCAGGAAGACCCCCGGCCTCCAAGGCCCCATCGACGACGCGTTCATGACCCCCTTCCTCTTCGTCGAGCCCACCGGCAAGACCAACGTCGATGCCGTAGACAAATGGGTCGCCGCGGAGTTCAAGCACGCCGTCGACCACTGGCGCAAACAGTTCCGCGGCGAGCCCCGCGTCAAGCGGGACACCGACGTCACCCCCGACGACATCGCCAATTACAACCTCGTCTGCTTCGGCACCCCCGCCTCCAACACCGTCCTCGCCAAAGTCGCCGACAAACTCCCCGCCAAATGGTCGGCCGACAGTCTCACCCTCGCCGGCGACTCCGTCGACCCCAAGACCCACATCCCCGCCCTCATCTACCCCAACCCGCTCAACCCGAACCGCTACATCGTCCTCAACTCCGGCTTCACCTTCCGCGAGTTCGACTACTACAACAACGCCCGCCAAACCCCCAAACTCCCCGACTACGCCCTCATCGACGTCACCGCCCCCATCACCCCCAAGGTCCCCAGCAAGATCACCCACGCCGGCTTCTTCGACGAACAATGGCGCGCGCCGGCAGCAAACTAGGTGAACGAGTGCGCTCCGTCTGCGCGAAACCCTTCTCGGCGCGTCGGCCATACCCTACCGCTTGCGTCGCGCCTCCGCCTCGAACCGCTTGCCCAGCTCCGTGAGCCGCGCCACCACTTCCGGGTGACCGCCCGCCACGTCCCGCTGCTCGGCCGGGTCGGCGACGATGTCGAACAGCAGACCCGCCGCCGCGGCCGGGCCGGCGCGCTCGCCCGGGTACTGGCTCGGGTGGCCCTGCTGCTCCTTGGGCGCCAGGATCCGCTCGCCGTCCGGGCCGCGCGGGTCCGTCCACGGCTCGTCCGCGCGCCACGCCTTCGGCTTGGCCGGACCGGGCGCTCGGACGTACAGCCGCCACCGGCCGGCGCGCACCGACACGACCTCGTTCCCGCGCGTCGCGAAGATCGCGTCGTGCAGCGGCGCGGGCCCCGCAGCGCCGGCGGGGGTCGCGTCCGCCGGGCGGGTCAGCACCGGCAGCAGGTCGCGGCCGTCGATCGCCCGCCCGTCCGCCGGCGGCGCGGCGCCGGCGTGCGCCAGGGCCGTGACGAACAGGTCCATGATCGCCGCCGGCTCCGCGACCACCCGCCCCGCCGGAATGACCCCGGGCAGACGCGCGATCATCGGGACGCGGACCCCGCCCTCCCAATACTCGCTCTTCATCCCCCGCAGGCCGGCCGTGCTCCCGCCGTACCACGGGCCGTTGTCGCTGGCGAACAGGACCAGCGTCCGGTCGTCGAGCCCGAGCTCCTTCAGCCGGTCCAGTACTCGGCCGACCCCGGCGTCAAGCTCGACCACCGTGTCGGCGTACAGCCCCGCCCCCGTCTTCCCGGCGAACGCGTCCGATGCCGCCAGCGGCTTGTGCGGCGCGACGTACGGCAGGTAAAGGAAGAACGGCTTGTCCCGATGGCGCCCGAGGAAGTCGACCGCGCGGTCCGTCAGGCGCCGCGTGAGCGTGGCCTGGACGACCGGGTACTCCGCCCGGGCGTCGCCGTCGAACAACTCGACCGGGTGCATGTCGTTCGAGTAGAGCAGCCCGTAAAACTCGTCGAACCCCCGGCGCAGCGGCCGGAACGGCTCGCGGTGCCCGAGGTGCCACTTGCCGAAGCACGCCGTCCGGTGACCGGCCTTGCGGAACAGGTCGGCCAGCGTCAGCTCGTCCGCGGGGAGCCCGACGTCGTCCGCGTTCTTGACCTGCGCGTCGGTCGCGGGGAACGGGTTCCGCGTCATCCCGCACCGGCTCGGGTAGCGCCCGGTCAGCAGCGCCGCCCGCGTCGGGGCGCAGTACGGGACCGGGACGTACGCGTGGGTCAACCGGGCGCCGTCCGCGGCCAGCCGGTCGAGGTTCGGCGTGCGGTAGCGCTGCAGGCCGTAACACGACAAATCCCCATAGCCCAAATCGTCCGCGAGGATCAGCACGACGTTGCGCGGTCCCGGGCGAGCGGGCGGCGCATTGTCGGCGGCGAAGGCGGACAGGCCGGCGGTCAGGGCCGCAACGACGGCGACGAGGAGCGAACGGGTCATCGGCTTTCCCTCCTCCGCGAGTTGGCGGACCGGCCCGGACACACGCGCGCCCGCGGCCCCCCAGCATCTACGCCGGTCCCGGCCGACCCGTTGCGGCGGACGACCGCGCCCGCTGTCGTCCGACCCCCGACAAAACAAGCAATCTCCCCCGGCCCGTCGCCGCCAAACCCCGTCCCGTGCGCGCCGGTCACCACCGCGCCGCGACACCGCCCGTAAATGGGTATGCAACCCACCCTCACGCTCGCATTCGACGTCGTCCCCCCCGGGGCGCGCGCCCGCCGCGCGGGCCATCCCGCCAAGCGTCCGTTTTGCAGAACGAACCCACCGACCGAAGCACCCCGTTTCCTCGCGGCCATTCATCAACTCGACAAAACGAACCCACCGCGGGCCCCGCTGCGCTCTGCCCCCTTTGTCTTTTCAACCGTGCTCTACCACCCCCTCCCTCACCTCCGCACTTTGCAAAACGAACCCACCGATCCCCCATCCCACCTCCACCCCGCCGGTCTTCCACGGCAAAACGAACCCACCGCCCGCCGCTCGAACGAGCTCCTTCATGTTTCATGTCGTCATGTTTCACGTTTCCGTCTTTCTTCGCGTCTTTGCGGCCCCTCCCCGTCTTCGATCTAACTCACACACCCCCTGACACTTCCCTCCGCCCAGTTTGACAGCCCCGCCGGGCCTTGCGAAACTAGCCGACGCTCGCACCCGTGACGACACACCATCGACCGACAGGAGTCCCGCGCATGTCCACCGTCTCGCGCCCCTCGTCGCCCCGTCGCCCGCTCATCACCGCCGCCCTCGCCGGCCTCCTCTTGACCGCCGGCCTCGGCTGCGAGGGCTTCGAGTCCGATTCGCAGAAGGCCGACAAGAAGGTCCGCGCCGCGGCCACCCAGACCGCCGCCAACCTGCGCCGGGCCACCGAGGCCAACCTCCAGGGCGCCGTGAAGGACTTGAACGCCGCGCTCAAGGAAAAGGACGCCGACGAGGCCCGCCGCATCCAGGCCCGGTCGCTCCTGGCCCAGTCCGAGTTCGAGCTCGGCGACCGCGCGGCGATCGACCTGATCGGCCTCGAGTCCCTGATCGCCGGGAAGATCTGGGAAGTCGGCCAAGCCGGCGACCGGGTCCAGGCGATCAACCTCGAGGTCGACGCGCTGAACCTGGCCAAGCCGGACGAGACGCTCGCCGCGATCGCCAAGCAGCGCGCCGACCTGACCGCCGCCGCCGACGCCGCCGCCAAGAAGGCCGGCGAGCTCCAGTCGCAGATCGAAAAGTCCCGCGGCGAGATCGCCGAGCTCGCCAAGCAGCAAGCCGCCCTCCGTACGCAGGCCGACGCCGACCGCACCCGCGCCGCCACGCTCAAGGGCAAGGAGCAGGCCGACGTGCTCGACGCCGTGACCGAGGCCGTCCGCAAGGCCGAGAACCTGGGCCACCAGATCTTCAAGCTGTCGGGCGCCCTGACCCCCGCCCCGGACTCGAACAACGAGACGCCCTGGGCCGACCCGGCCAACAAGCCGCTGCTCCCCCTCGAGCGCGACCTGGCCGTCGAGAACCAGAAGAAGGCCAGCGCCGACCAGGCGATCGCGGCCCTCGCCGAGACCGAAAAGACCGTCAACGACGAGTGGGCCAAGGTCCAGGCCAAAATCGCCGAGCGGCAGAAGGCCGCCCAGGACACCGGCGCGCAGCTCGCCGCCCAGGCCGACGAGCTGGCCAAGCTCGAGGCCGACGCCGCCGCCCTGCGCGACACCGCCCTCAAGCACTACAAGAACGCCGAGACCGCCTGGGCCACGACTGTGACCGAGGCCAAGAAGCTCGGCGAGCGCATGCAGAAGTGGTCCGCCGACCCGGGCTACGCGAAGCTCCCCGAGTCGGTCGCCTGGAAGCAGCTCGGCCAGATCTACAACAACCACTACTTCCGCCTGCTCCAAGGCCGCGCCCTCGACCGCCAGGGCACGCGCAAGGCCGCGCTGGCCACCCTGAACGACGCCAAGGCGCAGACCGCCGCCCGCGTCGCCCCCATCCTGACCAAGGCGTCGGTCCCCGCCCCGGCGACCCTCAACGTCCCGCCCGGCGACCCCGAGAAGGCCGCCGCCAAGACCGCGTTCGACGCGGCCCTGGTCCTCTACAAGGACGTGTTCGACCTCGGCGTCAACCCCGACGCCCTCAAGGACGCCGCCCTGCTGTCCAACATGTTCACGCTCTACGCCGAGTACCAGCTGACGCAGGACGCGGCCAAGCTCCAGGCCGCCAAGTCCGCGATGACCGAGTTCTTCACCCCCGACCGCATCGAGAAGGACCCGAAGCTCGCGACGTTCAAGAGCCAGCTCCCCGCAGACCTCCGGGCGTGAGGGGTCGAGGGGGGCCTTGCATCCCGCCCCCCGCCTGCTATTCTGCCCCGCGTAAACAGCCCACGGGCGGCACACTCGTGCCCGCCGGACTTTTCGAGAGAAAAGCCCGGCGAGGGAAGGCGGTGAAAATCCGCCGCGGACGCGCCGCTGTAAGGGACGATCACAGGTGCGGGCCGGTCACTGCAGTCGACGCAACGTCGACCGCGGGAAGACCGCCCCGGTCGGAGCCGCATCCGGTTCCGCAGTCGTAAACGCGACCACCCGTCCCGAGCCAGAAGACCGGCCCGAGGGCTCATGACCCGCTCGCGACGTGCGAGCGGGCAATACGGTTTCGTCCTCGCGATACGGGACGTGGCCGGGCATGAGCCTTCTGGCACTCGGCCGCGCACCTGGCGCGTCCGTGCCGTTCGACGTCCCGCCGGCCGTGGCCGCGCGAGACCGTCGCCACCGCCGGCTCACCTCCCGCCACCCTGATCCCGCGATCGCAAGGACCCACCCCTGTCGTGCCGCGCGAATCGGCACAGGAGCCCGGTCCATGTCCGCACCCGATCGTTCCGTCGCCCCCGTCCCACCCGAGGCCCGCACCGGCCCGGCCCTCCGCTTCAAACTCGGCCGCGCCTGGGGCTGCTGCGGGGGTGGCCCCCGCCCCGTCGCAGGCTCAACGACTGCCGCCACGCCCGCGCCAGCAGATTCCGAAGGCCTGAACACGCCGGGGCAGAGCGCACGGGCTCTGCCCGAAGCGCCGCCCCGGATTGCCCTGCAATCAACGATGATCGCGCTCGTCGTAGCGGCGGTGTGGCTGCTCGCGCCGTCGGCCGCCCGGGCGTACAACCCGCCCACCGGCTACCAGAAGACCGGCCAGACCTTCTTCGGGTCGGCGGTCGCGTTCGCGCCCGACGGCAAGGTCGCCGTCGGCACCGACAACTACGGCGCCGGCGGCGCGCAGGTCGCCGTCTACTCGTCGCTCGCGGCGATCGGCGGGAGCCCGGCGTACACGATCACGGCGCCGTCGTTCAAGGCGATCGCGGGGATCGAGTTCAACGGGGCGGGCGAGGTCGTGTTCGCCGAGAACTTCGGCGCGCCGGGCGTCTACAAGGCGACGCTGGCCGCGCCCGGTGCGGTCGCCCCGCAGACGCTCGCGGCCGTGCCGGGCGTGGCGGACGTGGCGATCAACGGCGGCGTCGTCTACGCGACCGTTTCGGGCGGCGCGGGCCTGAACAAGCTCGTGCGCGTCGAGTCGAACCAGACGACGACAATCGTCGTGAACAACTTCGGCACCGGCTACGCGGGCGGCGTCGTGACCGACGCGGCCGGCAACTTCCTCGTCGCCGACACCGGCCCGACCAACGCCAGCGGCGGGGCGACCGGCGCGGGACTGATCCGCGTGTACTCGTCGGCGTTCGCCCCCCTGACGCCCGTCTCGCTCACGGGCGGCGGCGGGACCGGCGCGTTTGACGTAGCGCTCGACTCCGAGGGCGACGCGATCGTGTCGACGGGCGGCAGCCTGACCCACGTCGACTTCGCCGGCGGCACGCCGACCGTCACCAACTTCGGCACGTTCGACCCGGCCAGCTTCCCCTTCCCGACGTCGCTCGCGTACTACGGCACGCGGTTCGAGCCGTTCGACGGTAACGGCGTGCTGGTCGTCTCCGGGTTCACGGACGAGCCGGGCATCTTCGTGGTGCAGACCCCCGAGCCGGGGAGCGCGGTCGCACTGATCGCGGCGACGGGCATCTTCCTCTCGCGCCGGTCACGGCGCAAGGGGGCACGATGAGCTACGCGAAGCGGTTATCGACGCACCTCACGGGTATGGCTGTCGCCGTACCCATGCCACTGATCGTCGCGCTGGCCGTGCCGTCGGTCGCACACGCGGGTCCGTACGCGTCGGGCGTGTACGCGCACCACCAGGGTCCGGCGACCGTGAGCGCCGAGAGCACGCCGGGCAACGTGATCATTTACGACGACCCGACCAAGGCGCTGGGCGCGCCGGACGCGTCGGCGGGGCCGACGGTGCCGTCGACGCAGGTGTTCCAGCTCGGGCAGCGCGGGTTCGTCACGCTGACGTTCGACGAGCCGGTCTGGAACAAGCTGCCCGGGCAGATCGCGACCAACCCGGCGGGCGCGGACTTCGTGGTGTTCGGAAACGCGTTCGAACTCGGCTTCGTCGGGAGCGGGAGCTTCTTCCGCGAGCCCGGGTTCGTCGAGGTCGCGCAGAAGAACCCGGACGGCACGCCGGGCCCGTTTTACCTGCTTTTGTCGCCGTACAAAGCGCCGGCCGCGTTGGTCGGCGGGTCCGACGACGTCGTGGGCGACTCGGGGCCGATGGGCGGCGTGTACGACGGGTACGCCGACGTGCACCCGGTGAACGGCGCGGGCGACCCCCTGATCGCGCCCGACCAGCCTGGGTCGGCGGGCGGGGACGGGTTCTTCCTCGAGTGGGCGGTCGTCCAGTCGTCGCCCGGCGTGCCGGCGCTGGTCGGCGGGCTGCCGCAGTTCGTGGCGCTCGACCACGCCGACTTCGTTCGCATCACCGACGCAATCGAGACCGACGGGGCGACACAACTGGGCGGATACACGACGGACATCGACGCCGTGGTGAACCTGCCGGCGGTGCCGGAGCCGGGTGCGTGGGGGTTGGTGGTCATCGGAGTGACGGTGACGATGAGACGACGCGCGCGAGGTCGATGATGCGCAGGGATTTGACGAGCCGCGATGACGGCGACGGCGCGACAGCGCCGGCGCCGTCGTCGCGCGCGCGGTCGGTGGCGCGGAGCAGTGATCTGTCGAGACGAGTAAGGCACGGACGGCGCTGTCGCCCCTCCGGGGCTCGCGCGTCGGCGCGGGGTAGTCACCCACGGCTTACGCCGTGGGCTATTGGCTGCCGCCCCTCCGGGGCTGTTCCAAAGCGCGCGGGGTTCACCCTCGTCGAACTGCTCGTCGTGATCGGCATCGTCGCGGCGCTGATCGGCATTCTGCTCCCGGCGCTGTCGGGCGCGAGGGCGGCGGCGCGGGCGGCGACCTGCGCGTCGAATTTGCGGCAGCTCGTGACGGTGTCGATCGCGTACGCGCAGGACAATGCGGGGCAGTACCCGCCGGCGCACGTGGGGCTGACCACGACCAATTTGCACCGCTGGCACGGGACGCGCACGTCGACGGCGGCGGCGTTCGACTTCACCGGGTCGCCGCTCTACGCGTATTTGAAGATGGACCGACTGAAGCAGTGTCCGGACTTCGAGCCGGCGGTCGCCGGGTTCGAGGCGTCGGCAGGGGGGTACGGGTACAACGCGGCGTACGTCGGGTCGTCCACGGGCGACGCCGGGTTCACGGCCGACGCGGTCAACCGGCCGGCCAAGACGGCGCAGATCCTGAGGCCCGCGGAGAAGGTCGTGTTCGCCGACGTGGCGATGGCGACGAAGACGGGCGGCGGGTTCACGCTGATCGAGTACTCGTTCGTCGAACCGCCGACGAACGCGTTCGGGCTGACGTCGCCGTCGATGCACTTCCGGCACAAGAACCGGACCGCGGTGATCGCGTGGGCCGACTCGCACGTGACGCGCGAGACGTTCGAGTGGACGCACGGGAAGAACATCTACGGGGCGGACAACGCGCAGGCGGATCTGGGGTTCGTCGGGCCCAAGGACAACGCGTGGTTCCAGCGCCGGTGAGCCCCCACACCTCGATCCTCACCACGGAGACACGGAGAAGCAGAGAAGAGTTCACGAATGAACACGAATCATCACGAATGGAAAACTCATTCGTGCCCATTCGTCTTCATTCGTGAACCCCCTGTGTCTTCACCTCCGTTGTCTCCGCGCCTCCGTTCCTCCATGCTGCGAACCGTCCGATAACCCGCCTGGCTGGCGTGATTAATCCGCATATCCGGCGCAGGGCGACCTCAGTCGCACGCGAAGCCCGCCGATGGGAGGGGTGGCGGGGTGGCGCGCGCATTCGTGGGCGGCGCCGCCGTCATGGTTCGTGGCACGCGAGGGCAGGTCATGCGGAACAACGGTCGATCGATCGGACGGCGGATGCAACGGCAGGGGCGCGAATCGCGCGGGGACCTTCGCGCCACGGCGGCGCTGGCGCGGGCGATCCGGCCGGTCTTTGACCCACTCGAGCGGCGCATCCTCCAGTGCGTCGATCACCTCAACCACGACGATGCGGTCGGGTCGCTCGCGGCGTTCGGGATTCAGGACTCGACCGTCGTCCTCCGGCCCAGCGGGCTCACGGACGATTTGATCCTGTGGAAGAACATCGGGCCGCGCATCGTCAAGCCGCGGACCGGGCCGCAGTTCGGGTCGCTCGGCGACTTGCCGCAACTCAACTCCAAGCCGGGGGCCGCCGGGACGATCTTCCTCGACTTCGACGGCGACGCGGCGCAGCAGTGGGGCTCGTACGCGGCGACGACCACGCCGGCCTACACGCAGGACAACGACGTCACGACCTTCTCCGCCGGCGAACTGACCGCGATCCAGCAGATCTGGGGGCGCGTGGCCGAGGCGTACTCGCCGTTCAACGTGAACGTGACGACCGTCGACCCGGGGAGCTTCGCGGACGGGCAGGCGCTCAAGATTGTGATCGGCGGGTCGGGGGCGTGGCTCGGGGCGGCGGCGGGCGGGGTGGCGTACGTCGGGGCGTACACGAACTCGGCGCCGAACGTCGTCTGGGTCTTCCCGGCGAATTTGGCCGGCGGGAACGTGAAGTACACGGCCGACGGGGCGATCCACGAGTCGGGCCACGCGATGGGCCTGCAGCACCAGAGCCAGTACTCGGGCTCGACCAAGACTGCGGAATATCGGCAGGGCGATTCGCTGGTCGCGCCGTACATGGGCGTGAGCTATTACGCGCAGCGCGGGAAGTGGTCGAACGGGCAGTCGGCCTTGGGCTACAACCGCCTGCAGGACGACATGGTCGTGATCGCGGGCAACCCGTTCGGGTGGCGCGCCGACGAGCACGGCGACACGATCGGCACGGCCGACGCGCTGACGGTTTCGGGGAACAGCGTCTCGGCGACCGGCGTGCTCGCGCGGACGACGGACGTGGACGTGTTCTCGTTCGTGACCAACGCCGGGCCGGTGAGCTTCACGGTCAGCCCCGCGCCGTACGGCGGGATGATCGATATCACCGCGACCCTGATGGACGTGAACGGGAACATCCTGGTCACGGCGAACACGACGAACCTTGGTGAGTCGCTGAGCGCGGATTTGACGTCGGGGGCGTACCGGCTGGTCGTGTCGAGCAAGGGGCTGTACGGGGACGTGGGCCAGTACTCGATCACCGGCACGATCGTGAGCGACCCTGATTCGGTCGCCAACCCGACGAGTTTGACCTCGACGAGCACGGCGGGCGGGGTGAGTCTGACGTGGTTCGATAACGCGTGGAACGAGACGGGCTACGTGATCGAGCGCAGCAGCGACGGCGGGCAGACGTACGACCCGGTCGGCGAGGCCGATGCGGACTCGACCGGCTGGGTCGACGGCGACGCGACGGTGGGCGTGTCGTACCGCTACCGCGTGTACGCGACGGGCGCGGTGCAGGACTCGGGGTATTCGAACGTGGCGACCGTGGCGGTGACGCCGGCGACGCCGGGCTCGCTCGTGGCGACGTCGGTCAGTGCGAGTTCGATCACGCTAACGTGGGCGGACGTGGCGGGCGAGACGGGGTACGTGATCGAGCGGAGTTTGAACGGGACGACGTGGGGCGTGGTGGCGAGCCCGGCGGCGGACGAGACGACGTGGACGAACACGGGCCTGACGGCGGCGGCGCGGTACTACTACCGGATCAAGGCGGCCGGGGCGGTGGGGAACTCGGCGACGACGGCGGCGGTGAACGCGGTGACCCGGCCGGCGACGCCCGTGCTCACGCTGTCGGTCGCGAGCGCGACTCAGGTCACGCTGCTGTGGACGAACGTGGCGGGGGAGACGGGGTACCGGCTCGAGCGGAGCACGGACGGCGGGAGCACGTGGTCGACGCTGGCGACGGCGGCGGCGAACGTGGCGAGCTACGCGAACACCGGGCTGGTCGCCAACACGCTCTACCACTACCGCGTGACGGCGGTCGGCACGGGCGGGGATTCGGGCACGAGCACGGGGAGCGCGACGACGCTGCTCGGCGCGCCGACCGGTCTGACGGCGCTGGCGACGAGCGCGACGCAGATCCACCTCACGTGGTTCGACTCGACGGGCGAGTCGGGATACCGGCTGGAGCGGACGGCGGACGGGAAGAACTGGCTGCAGGTCGCGGCGCCGAGCGCGGACGTGACCGAGTACGACGTGACGGGGCTGGTGGCCGGCACCGCGTACACGTACCGCCTGCGGGCGCTCAACGCGGGCGGGGCGTCGGCGCCGACGGGAACGGTGTCGGCGACGACGATCCCGCCGACGCCGACGCTGACGGCGACGGCGTACTCGAACACGCAGGTCAACCTGGCTTGGACGAACGTACCGGGCGAGACGAGCTATCTCGTCGAACGGTCGGTCGACGGGCTGACGGATTGGTCGACGATCGCGACGCCCGCGGCGAACGTGGCGGCGTACAACAACACGGGGCTGACGGCCGACACGGTCTACTACTACCGCGTGACGGCGCGCAACGCGGCGGGCGATTCGGCGGCGAGCACGGTCGTCGCGCGGCGGACGCTGCTGACGGCCCCGACCGGGCTGCTGGCGACGGGCATGTCGACGTCGCAGGTGGACCTGGTCTGGCCCGACGCGACGGGCGAAAGCGGGTACGTGCTCGAGCGGTCGCCGAACGGGTCGACGCTGTGGACGACCCGGGCGGCGCTGGCGGCGAACGCCACGACGTGGTCGGACACGGGGCTGGTCGCGGGCACGCTCTACTACTACCGGCTGCGCGCGACGAACACGTCGGGGAACTCGTGGCCGGGCGGGAACTCGAGCGCGTGGACGATCCCCGCGGCGACGCCGCTGACGGTGACGGCCGTGTCGCCGACGCAGGTGAAGCTGGCGTGGACGAACGTCGCGGGCGAGACGGGGTTCAAGATCGAGCGGTCGGCGGACGGGCAGGCGGACTGGGCGGCGGTTACCATGACGGCGGCGAACGTGACGGCGTATACGGAATCGAATCTGACCGCGGACACGACGTACTTCTACCGCGTTACGCCGACGAATTCCGCGGGCGACGGGGCGGCGAGCACGGTCAAGGGGACGCGGACGCTCCTGCCCTCGCCCACCGGGCTCGCGGCGGCGGCGGTCGGCACGAATCGCGTGGATCTGACCTGGCCCGACTCGACGGGCGAGACGGGCTACGTGGTCGAGCGATCGTTGAACAACGTGGCGTGGAGCCAGGTGGCGGTGGTGGCCGCGGACGACACGGACTGGAGCAACACCGGATTGAACGCGGGCACGGCGTACACGTACCGCGTGCGGGCGGCCAATGCGGGTGGGAACTCGGCCGCCAGCACGGCGGCGGGTGCGGTGACGGTGCCGGGGGCGACGGCCGTCAGCGCGACCGGCGCGTCGGCGACGCAGATCAACCTCGCGTGGGGGAACATCGCGGGCGAGACGGGGTATCGCGTCGAAGTGTCGACGGATAATTTGCAGTGGACGACGCTGGCGACGAAGGCGGCGAACGTGACGAGCCACCAGGCGACCGGGCTGACGGCGGACACGCTGTACTACTTCCGCGTCACGCCGTTCAACGCGGCCGGCGACGCGGCGGCGACGACGGTGAGCCGGCGGACGGTGATGGGCGCGCCAACCGGAGTGGCGGCGACGGCGCTGTCGGCGACTTCGATCAAGCTCACGTGGTCCGACAGCGGCGCGGAGACGGGCTACAAGATCGACTGGTGGAACGGGAAGGCGTGGGCGCTGTTGGCGAGCGTCGCGGCGGACACGACCGAGTGGACGAAGACGGGGCTGGTGGCCAACCGGCAGTACCTGTACCGCGTGCGGGCGAGCAACGCGGGCGGCGATTCGGCGCAGAGCGCGACGGCGACCGTGCTGACGCCGGCCTCGGCGCCGACCGCTCGGCGGCGGCGCGGGTGACGGTTACCTCGGCGCCGGTTCGGCGCCGTCGCGCGGCTCGTCGAGCGTGATGAAGGCCCCGTCCCGTTCGAACCGGACGGCGGCGAGGCTGCCCATGCCGCCGGCGAGCAGGCCGCGGACCTCGTCGAGCGATTTGCCGGCGACGGGCACACCGTCGACGGAGACCAGGACGTCGCCCGGGCGGATGCCGGCGCGGTCGACGCGCTCGCCCTTGGGGGCCGAGGCGAGGACGGGCTTTCCGTCCTTCATTTCCAGGGTCATGCGCACGGTGCCGTTGGGCGGGATGTTGCGGGCGGCCTCGCGCTGCCGGAGGAGGGCGCGGTACGTGTAGTGGGCCTTCGCGTACGACTCGGGCGGCATATCGCCGAGGAGCACGCCGAGCATCGGGGCCGCCCTGGGGTCGCGGCTGAGCATGAGCCACGGAATGGAGTCCTGGCGGGAGGCGGATTTGACCATCCAGTTGAACAGGAGCTCGCCGGCCTTGAATGCGGCTGCCTCGTCGCCGAGCAGGGCGGCGCGGGCGTAGGTCGCGAACTCGCGTTCGGCGTCGGCGGGGCCGCCGGCGCCGTCGGGTGCGCTGGCGGCGGGGGTGGGCGGCGGGGTGGGGGCCGGTACCGCGGCAACCTTCTCCTCGCGGGGTGCGACGAGGATCTGATTCCCGCCCCCGCGATTGAACTTGACCTGGATCATCGAGCCGGCCCGGCCGTCCAGCATTGCCTGGATCTGCGCCAGCGACTTCTCCGCCGTCGGCATATTGTCGACCGCGATTAGCACGTCGCCGGGCTGGGAGCCGAACTTGGCGAGCGCACCATTGGCGGGGAAGGCGGTGAGCGTGGGCTTGCCGTCCTTGAGTTCGAGGGTCATGTGGATCGTGCCGGTCGCGGGCCCGCCGGCCAAAGTCTGGGTGCGCTGCTGCAGGAGCTGGGCGTGGCGGGCCCTCATCTTCTCGGTCTGCTCGGGCGTGAGCTTGGGCGTGATCTTCACGAGCGCGGCTTTGGCGTCGGGCTCGTTCGAGAGCAGCAGCCAAGCGCAGCCCTCGGCGTCGTCGGACGGACCGAGCTTCCCGTTGAGGATTTGGCCGCCCGCGTTGAGCGCGCCGACCGAGTCGCCGCGCATGGCCGACGTCTGGTAAAGCTTGAAGGCCTTCGCCTGGTCGGCCGGGGCGCCCTTGCCGTCGCGGAGCATGTTGCCGGCGTTGAGCGGGGCGAACTTCGAGCCGAGGTCGGTGGCCCGGAGGTAAAAGCTGAGCGCCTTCTCGTCGTTGGCCGGGGTGCCCCAGCCCTTCGATTGGCCGAGGCCGGCGATGTAGAGGGCGTGCGGAACTTCGCGTTCGATCAGCGGGTTGAGGGTGGTCCAGACGGCGGGGTAGTCCTTGGCCTCGAGCAGGTGACCGACGACGGCGAACGGGTCGCGGTCGGCGAGCTTGAGCGGCTTGACCGTGGCGCCCGACTTGAGGGTCGCCTGCTCGTCGGCGAGTTCGATGGTGAAGGGAAATTCCTTCCCGTTGTGGGTGAACTTGCCGCGTAGGGTGGTGCCCTCCACGCCGGCGTCGGTGAACGGGAGGACGAGGTTGTTGAGCGTCAGGTGGCCGACGAGCGTGCGGTTGGCCTCGAAGACGGCGGCGGAGACGTTCTCGCCGCGCCACCACCCGACGGCGGCGCGGTCGTCGGCGGTGGCTGCGCCGGACGTGATGAACGAGACGAGGCAGACCGCGAGGAACAGGCTGACGTAGCGCATGGGATGCTCCGAGGGTTTTGTCGCGAATGTAGAAAACGCAAGCGGACGTGTCAAGAAATTGTTTGGGTGCGGGAATGTTACGGTTTGAGAGGCCGGGGCTCCGTCCGAGCCGTTGGGATTGCGCGGGGTGACCCCCGCGGCTCGGACGGAGCCGCGCCCTCCCGTTTAAGATTCGGTGCGGGGGGCCTTTTCTAGCGGTGGGCGGGGGGCTAGAATCTGGCCGAGCGGTCGCCCGAAAGGACGGCCGGGTCCGATGCAAGGGTTGGCTGCGAACCGGGTCAGGTCGGAAACGAAGCAGCCATAAGCAGTACCAGCCTTGTGCCGTCGGTCACCCGGTCGTCCTTCGTGGCGACCGTTCTTTTTTGGTCGGCGTTCGACTCCTCCGGTGAGTTGCAATTCGCGAGAGGGGGCTGAGAATCGGCACTCACATGCGCCTCTTCGTCGTCGCGAATACCACCCGGCCGAGCGTGCAGCCGTTCTGGGATGCGCAGATGGCGTGGATCCGGGAGCGGGTCGAGGTCGTGGGGATGGACGACAGTTGCGGGGTGACCCTGCGCGAGGTCGAGGCCGACGCGATCCTGGTGCTCGGGGGCGACGGGACGCTGTTGGCGGCCGCGCGGCGGCTGTCGGGGAAGCAGATTCCGATGATGGGGATCAACTTCGGGCGGCTGGGGTTCTTGGCGAACTTTACGCCGGACGAGTTTCGGACGGACTTTGGGAAGCTCGTCGAGCGCGAGTTGCCGATCACGCCGCGGGCGACGTTGCAGGTGACGGTCGACCGCGAGCCGGGGTCGGCGGGGCGGCCGATGTCGCCCGGTGAATGCGTGGACGGCGGGGAGGGCCTGCACTCGGGGGCGGTGCGGTTCAGCTCGATCGCGCTGAACGACGCGGTGATCGCCGCGGGGCCGCCGTACCACATGATCGATTTGGCGCTGACGGTGCACTCGGGGCCGGGGACGCCGGGGCGGATCCAGTGCACGGGGGACGGGATCATCATCGCGACGCCGTCGGGGTCGACGGCGTACAACTTGTCGGCGGGGGGGCCGATCGTCAGCCTGGGCGTCGACGCGGTGGCGATCACGCCGATCTGCCCGCACTCGCTGGCGTTCCGGCCGGTGGTCGTGCCGATGTCGTCGGCGATCACGATCGCGCCGCTGCGCACCAACCCGGGGACGACCCTGTTCTGCGACGGGCAGGCGTCGACGCCGATCAGTCCGGGCGACCGGATCTCGATTACACGGGCGGACCACGACGTACTGCTGTTCGAGAACCCGCACTCGAGCGCGTGGCAGGCGCTGGCGGAGAAACTGCACTGGGCGGTGGGGCCGGACTACAACCACGCGTGAGCGCGATCCAGCGACGAGGCTTGGTCACTTTAGTGACCGAGACGCGAGCCAAAATCAGATAGAGGACAACTCCCGATGCGCCCGTCCATCCTCCATCTTCTGTCCTTCATCCTCCTGCTTTCCGCGCTCCCCGCGCG
>Ga0196963_10001112_pt1 | contig 19659 bp, 17 predicted proteins | sample S1_5metaG_FD_148600 | JGI IMG/M metagenome (GOLD analysis project Ga0196963, IMG submission 148600) | Soil microbial communities from Anza Borrego desert, Southern California, United States - S1_5 | ecosystem: Environmental > Terrestrial > Soil > Desert | place: USA: California | collected... | reverse complement strand
GCGACGTCGGTGTGCCCGACCAGCGACTTCAGGTCTTCGCGGCCCAGCATCGCCAGACGATAGACGGCGGCGTCGTAACCGGCGAAAAAATGGGCGGGCGTGACGTTGTGGTACTGCAGAACGCGCCCCGATTGCAGCCTGGCGAAAGCGGCGGTCATCGGCGACACCAACGCAAAATGAAAAATCGTGAGATCGCCGCGGCTCGCGCCGGCGTCGGTCCACGGAATCACGTCGCCGCGCAGGTCGTCGTCGATCGTCATCGCGTAGAGATCGGATTGATGCCCCATCTCGCGCAGGAGTCCACGGACGCGGCGCGCCGAATCGCCGATGGCGTCACCCTTGTGCGCGGCTGGCACCCACTGATTCACGGTCATGACCGGGAACCGGGGGCTCCATTGTCCGGCTCCGGCGGCAACGCCTGATAGGCCGCCGGCCGGTATTGCTTGATCTCGTCGTACTCCTCGGCGCGGTCGACCTGATCCCAGAAATCGAACGCCACCGGCGGATGTTCGCGCCGTGGCGCCGCCAGCACGCTGTCGAGGTGCTGCAACAGCGTCGCGCCGAAGTCCTTGGCCTCGAGACGCTCGAGCGCCGCGTACTGGCCATCGACGATTCGCGCCGTTACTTCCGGGCTGTCGACGACGGCGTTGATCAGTCCGGCGACGTGCAGCGGATCCTTGTTCGTATAGAGGACGCCGGCGCCGTCCATCGTCGAGGGCACCGCCGCCGCTGCGTAGGCGATCACCGGGACGCCCATATGAAACGACTCGATCAAGGGAACGCAGAAGCCTTCGTGTTCGCTGGCACAAACGAACACGTCGGCAAGCTCGTAGTACGCCGTCAGCTGTTCGTTCGAAACATGGCCGATCAGGTGCACGTCTTGAGCGCCGAGGCGCGCGATGAAGTTGTGCAGCATCGTGAGGTAACGTTCGAACCCCGAGTGCGCCCCGACCAGGAGCAGGCGCGAGCGCGGATTGAAGCAGGTCTTGTAGGCGTGAAAGAAGCGAATCACGTCTTCAATGCGCTTGTTCGGGATCACCCGCCCGACAAACAACAGGTTGACCCAGTCATCGTCGAATGCACCGGCGAAGGTGTAGTCGGCCGGACCCTTCAGATGCTCGAAGCCAGGGACGACTTCAAGGACGCCGGTCGGTGAGAAGCCGAGATCCTCGAGCTCGCGGCGGTTGTATTCGGAATCGCCGAGCGCGAGGTCACAGCGCGACTTGTACAGCGCGAGCTCGCGGCGACCGCGAAAACACAGCTTCACCAGCTCCTTGTTGACGTCGACGAAGTACTCGGGCGGTGTGATGTTGTGGTAGATGAGCACCATTCGATCGGGCAGCGCGTAGGCCATGCGGGAGGCGCGTGAGCCGATCGAAAAGTGGTGAATCAGAACGTTGTCGGGATCGCTCGCGGCGACGAGATCGCGATAGTCCTGCGTCAGGTGCTCGAGCCGCGGATCGGCGGTCTGCACGAAGATCTCGGACTGGTACCCGGCCTTGCGCAGCACGCGCTGAATGCCAAGCACTTCGTGGCCGATGGCGTCGCCATAGCCAAGCGTCGCGAGAACCTGGTGAATCGCTGCGGTTCGCTTCATCGGCGCTGCGGGCAACGGAACATCAGCGTCCGGCGCCGCCACTACCGCCCGGCCTGCGGCTGCGCTTCTGCGGCCGTCCGCGGCGCTGTCGATCGTCGTTCCGGCGCGGGCGGTCGCCCTCCGGCCGCGGCTGCTGCTGCGGCCGTGACGCGTGCGGCCGGGCGGCCGATTGTTGAGGACGAGACGGCGGCGGCGCCACGGTCGGCTGCGGCACCGATTGCGCGCGCGAGGGGTGCGGCGTCCGCGTTTCCCGCGGCTCCCGTCTCGGCTCCTGGCGCGCCGACTTCGTTTCCGGCTTCTGTTCGGTCGGCCCTCGATACGCCCCTACGGGGAGGGCTTTGACGACTTCGTCGGCGGGCGGGTGCGATCGGCGGCGCCGGCTGAACCAACCGGCAAGCGGTTCCATACGCCGCGAGGGCGTCTCCGTTGACAACTCCTGCAGCATGTCGACGTACTTCTTTTCGATGACCGGCCACGCATAATTGCGCTCGAAGAACGCGCGCCCGTTGCGGCCCAGGGCCGCCTGCAAGCTCGGCGTCGTATCGATGGCCCTCATGGTCTCGGCGAATTCGCGGTAGTTGTCGTAGAACAGGCCGGCATTGCTGCGCAGGCATTGTCCGTGCAGCACATCGCACTTCGCGTTGGCGAGTACCGGCTTGCCGAGCGCCCACGCTTCGAGTGCGACCATCGACAGGCTTTCGAGATACGACGGCATGATCAGCAGCTCAGAGGCCGCCATCGCGTCGTACTTGTCCTGATCGTCCAGAAACCCCAAGTGGTGGATCTTCGGATGCTTTGGAATCGGCACGTGTGCCGTCCCGATCAGCACGAGGTGCATGCTGTCGGCCAGCGACGCGCTGTAGTGCTCGAAAAACTCGAACAACTCCACGGCGCCCTTGTTTTCGTCGATGCGGCCGACGTAGATCGCGAAGCGATCTCGCATCTCGTACTTCTGGCGGAAGCGCGCGCCATTGGAGCGCTCAGGAATCTCGGAACCGACGCCCACCACCACGCCCGGCACGGACTGGTTGTTCGAAACCCCCTGAATCAACGCGCGTTCTTCGTACGAGTTGTACATGAACGCACGCACACCGCGGAACACCGGCGGATAGAGTGCCAGACCGAGCGCGCTGTCGCGCTCTGCGGTCGGAACGAGAATCGCCTTCGACGGTACAGCCCGGCATCCGTGAAACGAGTGGTGATAGCGGAAACTGAAAAAGATGAAGAAGTCGTAGTCGGCGGCATGCTGCTTGATGTGGTCGATCAGCTGCGGGCTCGTCGGCCCTTCGGCGTCGAGCCACGCCAGTTCGTCGCGCAGCGAGTGCGTCTGCGTGAACACTTTCTCGGACCACTTGGCGAACAGCACCGGATCGCGCTCGATCGAGACAGGGAAGCGGTGAACGGCGACGCCGTTGACCAGTTCCTTGCCGGCCGGCAGCTCGTTCTTCCAGGAGATGTAATCGCGGTGCGCACAGGTGGTGAGGACCTCGACGTCGACGTGCTTCGCGAGGCGCTCGGCGATATACCGCGCATGCTGTTCGGCGCCGCCGTTGATGTCAGCGCCGTAGCGTTGGACGACGATCGCGACCTTCACTGCACGTCGTCGTCCTGAGAGGGTTTCGGGGGCTGCGGCACCGCCGGTTCACCCGCGCGGTCCGAAGCTGCTTCGTCGAAATTCTGGTTCAGTTCAGCCGAGTCGCGGCGATCGTCGGCGGATACGTGGGCCGGCTCAGGCTCGCGAGGTGCGGCCGGTGTGTCAGCTGCCGGCGGCGTGTCCCTGAATTCGTTCGATTCGATCGGCCCCGAAACTTCGAAGCCGTTGGCGTCAATGTCATCGCCGTCATCATCCTCGGTGCCATCGAATCCGGCCGCGGACTGGGAATCGGGCGCTCCGAGGTCCCCGCCGGGCTCGCCCGCGCCGAAGCCGCTCAACGCACCTGACGCCGATGCACCTTCGGAGCCTTGATTCTGCCCTTGGCCACGGCGTCCGCGACGGCGACGCCGGCGACGCCGGCTGGACGCGTCGGCTGGTTGAGCAGCGCCTGGCACGAATCCTTCGAAACTGCCCGTGGCGGGTGTCGCGCCTGCCGCACCGGCTGGCGCCGGCATCACAGCGGCGTCATCCTCGTCCCGATCGCGCCGCGGATGGGTGCGCACGGCTTCGGGCCGGTATTGGACGACACCCTCGAGTGCCCGCACCCGCCGCTCGCTGAAGTCAAGACGGCTCGACAGCGACTCGACCTTCATGCGCAGGTTCTGCACCTCGATGCCCATGCGCGTCGTTTCGAGAACGATGTTGTGCAACACCTCGTAATAGAGGGCGTTCCATTCTCCGCGCGACACCGCATGCTGCCGCTCGAGCTCGCGTTGTTCGACCGACCGGCGCGCCTCGCGCTTCAACATGTCGACGTTGAACTGCGCCTGCGCGTGCAGCACCTGATTCAGCGTGTTCGGGTTGAACATCAGCTTGAGCAGCGGCTTCAACAACTTGCGCGCCAATCGCATCAGGCCGCGATGCGATGTGAACAGCGTCTGATCGTCAAACGTGTACGGCGGCTGGATCCTGGGAGGCTCGATGTCCACCGACGGCGGCGCCGGGCGGCTCTTGCGAAACTGCTCGAGCAGATCGGAGCGCAGGTTCTTGGGGTCGAGAAACTTTTCGAGCCGCACCGACGCCAGCTCGCGGATTTGATCTTCGGTGTAATCCTGGCCGCGCTTCTCGAGAATGCGCTGCCGGATCTGCTTCATGATCTGCTCGACGTCAACCGACTCGGATCGAATCTGGAATTCGCTCATCGGAGTTTCCGTGCTTTCTGTGGCTGCTGCGGCCCTACGCGCCGCGCGGCTTGTGGTGCCGCTTGCGGCTGGCAAACTCCGGCGCTTCCTTGATGCAGGTGCCGAGAATGCCCAGTGACTGTTTGAATGCGTGCATGCCGGCGCGCGTGACCTGCCCCGGCGCTTCGCCAACGCTCGCAAAGCCGTCGTCGTCGGGAGTCAACTGCTCCCAGTTCTCGAAGAGGCGCCCCCACGGGCTGTCAAGCACCTGATTGATCTGTCCTTCCGCTTTCATCGGATACCAGAAACTGTCGTGATAGATGACGCTGGCAATGTACGCCCACGGCGCCAGCACCGTCTTGAGCGACCACTCGATCGGCTTTCGCAGCGGCCCCCAGTAGATGTAATGCTGCATCTGCGACGCGAAGGTCATCTTCTTGAACGGCCCGGTGAACTTCCAGTTTTCCTTCGCGGCCTCGAGATCGCCGACCACCTCGATGTCCCGCGGATCGCCGCAGCCCAGCCCCAGCTCATGGGCGATGCGGATGTACTTGATCGACATCGGGTCCATGCCCATCAACTTCGCGGCGACGGCGTCGATCGCGACCTGGTCGGCGCTCGCCAGCATCACGTTCTTGACGTGCGGCACCATGCAGCGCGGGCCCGGGCCGTCGCCGGCGAACGTGCCGTCCATCACCGCGAATACGCCGCGATGAATCTGCTTCTGAATCATCAGCAGATCGACCAGCGTCTCGTGAATCACCGGATGGGTCCAATGGCGCTTCTCGTTGAGCAGGCCACCGAACGCGTTCTTCATCGCGCCCGTCGTGGTCGTGAACACGTGCGTCTTCACGGTCGGCAGGTGGATGATGTTCTCGCCGATGAATCGCTTCGGGATCATGAACCCGTCCGGGTAGACCTGGTTGAGGCACAGAAACTTGTCAGCGAGGCTGCCGACCGCATCGCGGACGTTGATCCACGGCTCGTCCCCTTCATAGAGATGGATGTTGCGCAGCCCGTGCGACTGCACGACCGGCAGCTGCTTGTTTTCGGCCTCACCCAGGTGCGCGTCGATGACGACGGTGCGGTTGTGGCAGGCGTGTATCAGCTTCGGGTCGAAGCCGTCCTTCTTCATGGCGTGGATCACGCCGTCGAGTTGCCACGGCGTGGTCGACGACCCCGGGAAGAAGAAATGCCACGAGATGTTGACCTTGAGCGCGGTATCGGCGTCTTTGGCGATGACGTCCTGATAACCGGCGAGGTTCATCACGGCGTGGGTGTCCTTGCGGACCGTGGCCGGTGACGTCTTGAGAATCGCGACTTTAGATCGTGTCAATACCCTCTTACGATCCGAACGGACGATAGATGATCGCCACCGACGTCAGGCCCCACAACAGCACGCATGCGAGCAACGGCCGATCCTGCAGCAGCAAGTCCGATGGATTGCCTCCGCCTGCCTTGCGGTGGACCAGGTAGAGATATCGGAACAGGCCGTAAACGGGAAACGGCGTCGTCAGCACCATCCATTCGGTGCCGAAGTACGCGTGCGTTTCGGGACTCGCGCAGTAGATGATGTAGGCGACCATGGTGGCCGCGGCGACTACACCGATCATCTGATCGAGCAAGTACGGGTCGTACTCCTCCAAGATACGGCGATGCCCTTTGGCGCCTGCCGCGAGCAGCGTGAGCTCATGCCGCCGCTTCGCCAGGCCCAGGAACAGCGCCCCGAGCATGGTGCAGACCAGCAGCCAGTTGCTGATGTGCACGTCGATCACTAATCCTCCCGCCACCGCCCGCAGCACGAATCCAATGGCGATCGCCATTACGTCGAGCACGACCAGGTGCTTCAACGAGCGGGTGTAGACGACGAACAACGCGAGATACGCCGCCGCGGCCGCGCCGAACGCCGGCCGGAGCGTGACGGCCGCCGCCAGGGCCGCACCAGCAAGCAGCGCCGCCACCGTGAGCGCCAGCGCCGGCGAAATGTCGCCGGCCGCAATCGGCCGCATCCGCTTGATCGGATGCGCCCGATCCTGATCGCGATCCGAGACGTCGTTGATCAGGTAGACGGCGCCCGAGACCGCGCAAAAAATCAAAAAGGCCGCCGTGGCTCTCGCCAGGGCGGCCGGATCGAGCAATTTAACGGCGAAAATCAGCGCGGCAAAAACAATCAGGTTCTTGTGCCACTGATCCGGTCGCAGCGAAACGAACAGGTTCGCCGCCGTTGACCGCTGTGCCAAAATCGAATTGCCTACTTGTAGCTCTTGATCGCGTCCGCCTCGTTGTCGTACGTGTCGAACACGGTCAGCAGCTTCGTGATCGACAGCAGATCTTCGATGCGCTTGGTCAGGTTCAGCAACTTCAGGCTGCCGCCCTGGCGGCTGACCGTCGTGTAGGTCCGAACCACTTCGCCGAGGCCCGCGCTATCGATGTAGGGAACGGCTTCGAGATTCAACAACAGCTTCTTCTTGCCGCCGGCCAGCAGGCTGTTGATCTTGTCCTTGAGCAACTCGTCGCCCTCGCCAAGGGTCATCTTGCCCTTGAGGTCGAGCACGGTCACATCGTTCACAGTGCGTTCGACGATTTCCATTCGCTAGGTCCCCTGCGTCGATAATCCGCTGCCAATGCAATAGTTAGGCGCCCGTAATCTATCACAGGCGCCTAACCGCGTTCCCGTCGCGCTACTCCGTCTCCCGGCGCATCTTTTTGCGATTGCGCTTGCGGGCGAGCGCCTGTTTTGCGCGGCGCTTGTCACCCGGCTTCAAGTAGAAGGAGTGCTTCTTGATGTCCTTGATGATGTCTTCCTGCTGCACCTTGCGCTTGAACCGACGCAACGCGCTTTCGATCGACTCACCTTCCTGCAACTTCACCTCGGCCATCTAGAATTCACCTCCTTCCAATCAGGTTTTTGGCGCCAGATCACCGGTTCAGCAGATCGCGGATCGACGATCACCGCATCACTGCAGCCCAGGGTGACCAGGCCAAGTATGCTAGGCTATCACATCCCTAGAAGGCCATCATGGCGCAAATAAACCGTTTAGACTCTAGGGTTTAGCTCGATGCGGATCCTCGTCCTCGGCTCCGGCGCGCGCGAGCACGCCATCTGTTGGAAGTTGGCTCAGGACCCCGGCGTCAGCCGGGTCACCTGCGCACCCGGCAACCCCGGAATCGCCCGATCGATCCCGACCACGCCAGTCGACATCCTCGATAGCGCTGCGGTGAGACAGCTGATCCAGCGACAACGAATCGATCTCACCATCATCGGACCCGAGGCGCCGCTCGAACGCGGCCTGGCTGACCAGCTGAACGCGGAAGGTCGCGCGGTGTTCGGTCCCACGCAGGCCGCCGCCCAGCTCGAGACCAGCAAGGCATTCGCGAAGGACTTCATGAAACGTCATGGCGTGCCCACGGCGACCTACCGTGTCTGCGCGTCCGCGGGTGAGGCCATCGCCGCGATCCGCTCCGGCGAATTTGGCGATGCACTGGTCGTCAAGGCGGATGGGCTCGCCGCCGGCAAAGGCGTCGTCGTCGCCAGCGATCTCGCCACCGCCGAGACCGCGGTCAACGCTGCGATGGTCGCCAGGAGCTTTGGCGCCGCCGGCGCCCGGGTGGTTCTCGAGGAGCTGCTGACCGGGCCCGAGGTGTCTTTCTTCGTCGTCGCGAATGGCGAGCACTACGTGCCGCTGCTCTCGGCGCAGGACCACAAACGGATCTTCGATGACGATCGCGGCCCGAATACCGGCGGCATGGGGGCGTTCTCGCCCAGCCCGCTGATGAACGAGGCGCTGCAAGCGCAAATCGAGCGAACCGTGGTGCAACCGGTGTTGAAAGGTATGGCCGCCGAAGGGCATCCGTTTCGAGGGTTCCTGTACTGCGGCCTGATGTTGACCGCCGACGGTCCGAAAGTGATCGAATTCAACGTGAGGTTCGGCGACCCGGAAGCCCAGGTGGTGTTGCCGCTGTTGCCGAACGGGTTGGCGGAGTTATTGGCGGGTCCCGCTCATCACCCGCTTCCTGCGTCCGCGATACACCAGGTCGCCGTCGGCGTCGTACTCGCGGCGCGCGGCTACCCTGGCGGGGTGCGCACCGGCGACGTCATCTCAGGCCTGGGCGAGGTCGAGCGCGACTGTCCAGACGTGCGAGTGTTCTTCGCCGGCGTTGCGGAGAAAGATGGCCGACTGGTCACCGCCGGCGGAAGGGTGCTCACTGTGACGGCAACCGCGCCGTCATATGAGATCGCCATCGCCCGCGCCTACGAAGCGGCCAGCAAGATCGCTTTCGATGGCATGCAGTACCGCCGGGACATCGGCCGCAAGGCGCTGGCCGTCGCTGAAGGCTGAAGCTGGAAGGCCGAAGGCGTGAGCTACTGCGGCAACAGCGCTCGCAGCGCATCGTCCAGATGCGCCCGAAACGTGTTGGTGTTGTGCCCCTCTGAAACTTCCAGATACGTCACCGGCGCCTGAAATTCGTCGAGCGTCGTGCGCAGGAGGCGAGCGCCGTCGATCATCGAATCGTAGGCGCCGCCAAGCACGAAAAACTTGATCGACACCACGGCCGCGCGCGCGTGCGGCTGGTTGGACACCACCGACGCCGCCTGTACCGGCGGCGCGAGTGCGGCACACAAGCCGAATACCGACGGCAGCGCGACGGCGAGATCGATTGCACCATATGCCGCAAGCGAGCTGCCCAGGATGACTCGATGATCGGGTGTGGGGAAGGTCCGAAAGCGCTTGTCGACCAGCGGTACGAGCTCGTTCGCGATGAAGGTCCGCCAGCGCGGGTTGCGTGAGTATTCCTCCTGGCGGTCGCCCGGCTCCGTGAACACGGCAATCACGGGTGGAATCGCCTGGTTCGCGATGAGATGATCAAGGATGCGCGGCACGTCCATCTTCTCGACGTAATTACCGCCGTCCAGGACATACACCACCGGAAACAGCGCGTCCGGCGCGGCGGCATAGCCCGGCGGCAGATAGAACCAGGCGCGACGCGTACCGCCGAGCGAATTGGCTCGCAGGGTTTCGGCGATCAGCTCGCCCTTCGGCGCCGATCCTGCTTCGTCGATCTCGGGCTGCCTCTCCCAGAACGGCATCCGCACTTCGGAGCGCGGCCCGGCGAACGCTTGCACGCGCCGCGGGTTCATCGGGTCGACAACGTATTCCTTGTCGAAGAGCAATCCGTATTCCAGGCGCGCGTTGGTGTAGGAGCGGCTTTCGAGAAACGACCACGATGACCCCTCGATGCGCGTCGGCTTGCCGATACTGGCGTCGTAGCCCTGCGGCGTCACCGCCCACGCGTTGAAGTCGCCGACAATGCGTGGTGTCTGGCCATTCTGGTCCTTGGCCAGGAAGATCAAGCGGGTCTGGTTCTCGATGATCGGCGTGCCGCCTTTCGCCGCAATGAATTGTTCGATGGCGGCGTCGCGTTGCGACGGATCGAGCGCGGCGACGTGTTCCCGAAGGTCGGCCCACGACTCTGGTGCCGTAGCGCATGCGCTTGTCAGCGCAATCGCCGCCAACAGCGCTTTCATAACTCCGCGGCCAGCCGCTGGCCCGCCGACTTCTTCGCGGACTGTCCTTCGACAATCAGCTGGCCGCATGCCGCGCGAATGTCGCGGCCGCGGCTTTTCCTGACGGACACCATCAGCCCGCGATCCGCGAGGATTTTCGCGAATGCGTTGACCCGCTCGTCAGATGGCCGCTCGAAGGGAATCCCCGGCGCGGCGTTGAGCGGCAGCAGATTGACTTTGGCCTTCACTCCTGACAGCACTTTGACCAGCTTGCGCGCGTCCTCGTCGGAGTCGTTGACATCCTTCAGCATCACGTACTCGAACATGATTCGGCGCCGTTTCGACAGCGGAAAGCGCTTGCACGCGTCGATGATGTCCTGCAGGGAATACTTCTTGGTCGGCGGCACGATCGCGCGCCGCGTCTCTTCGGTCGCCGCGTGCAACGACACGGCGAGGTTCGGCATCAGCTCTTCCTGTGCCAGCTTGTCCATCATCGGCACCAGACCGACCGTCGACAGGGTCACGCGCTTCGGATGCATGTCGAAGCCCTCTTTCTCGTTCAGCATCCGCAGCGCCTTCATTGTCGAATCGTAGTTCTGCAGCGGCTCGCCCATTCCCATCAGCACGATGTTGAAGGATTTGTCGAGGAGTTTCGTCGCGCGCGCGAGCAGGCGGACTTGTCCGGCGATCTCCGCGGCGCTGAGGTGACGGATTAACCCCATCTTGCCGGTAAGGCAAAACGCGCAGCCCATGGCGCAGCCGACTTGCGTCGACACGCAGAAGGTCTGTTTGGGGGTGTCCGGAATGAAGACCGATTCGATCTGGCGTCCATCAGCGAGACGCAGGACGAACTTCTGCGTGCCGTCCTCGGAAACGTCGTGCCGGACGACTTCGGGAAACGAGACCGTCGCGCGCTCCGCGAGCGCGCTACGCAGTTCGCGGCTGAGGTTGGTCATCTCGTCGAAGTCGACCACACCCCGCTTCCAGATCCACTGGTAGATCTGCCTGGCGTGGAACTTCTTGTGCCCAAGCGACTGGACGAAGTCCTCGAGCTCTTTCAACTCGAGGCCGGCCAGGTCGGTCTTCATCTGGATAGTGTACGCCTTCAGCCGTCAGCCTTCGGCCCTCAGCATTGCGGCCTTCAGCTATCGGTTAATGAGCAAAGCGGGCACGGACCGACTGCAACGTGCGGGTCATCGATTCCCTCGCCGTGCTGTTGACGATCGGCCGGATCAGCGGACCGACGATCGCCGGCAAATCGCGGCTCAATGTCACCGACTCGATTTGCACGAGCACCCCGTCGCCGAGCTGCTTGTAGCGCCAGTACGAGTTCAACCGCCACATGTAGCCGTGGTCGTTCCCTTCAGGCAGGGCCCGCTCGCGTGGCGTGCCGGCGTTTTCGATCTCGACGATCTTGGTCGAGATGCTGTTGCTCAACGCGCGATCTGGTGCGAGGCGTTTGTAGTCGACGTCGTACTCCGTGTCGTAGACCACCGTCACGAACTTGGTGCGCCGCAGCCGCAGATAGACCTTCTGCGAGTCGCCATCGCGCGACACCACGCGCGACGACAGCACGTCTTCCTGTTTGTGCTTGTCGCTTTGCGGCTCCTGCAGAACTTTGAGCAGTTGATCGAGCGTGACCTTGGGCACATACACGGTGCCGCGCCAATGATTGATCGAGCCGCCATCAACGGTAATCTCGCCTGCTTCGGCGCGCGCCGCGGCGGCGCGTTCGACATGCACTTCGCCGCGCTTCAGTAGCGCCAGGATGCGCGCCTGCTCTGCCGCGGGGTAGCGCTCGAATTCGAGGAACGGCTCGTTCTTGGCGAGCTGCTGCGACGACCGCGCCTCGACCGCTGCCACGTACTTGCCGAAGTCGCGGATCGTCCGAGGCTGCAAGGTGGCCTCGAGCGTATTCGACGCAAACGCGCTCGACGCGATCAGCACGGCGATCGCTGCCGCACCCGCGCGGAACACCAGCGTGCTCGCGCCGGCGAAATTGAGCGCGCCAAGCGCGATCACGCTGATCGCGTTTGCCGCGATCGCCGGCAGCGTCATCCATTCAACGAGCATCGCGGTCATCAGCACACTTCCTGCGATTGATGTTACGCCTGTTAGCGCGTTGAAACGCGCCAATCGCGACCACCGCTCCATTGCGGTCTGCGCGGGGCGGTCGCGCCACGTCCAACGGTCGTGCCAGAAGAAGTTGGCGATGATTGCGGCCTCGGTCGCCATGATCGTCGCGGCGATGTAGTGCACTCCCCAGCCGACCAACGCGGCCAGGACCGCGATCTGAATGGCGAATCCCGCGAGGCCCGCGGCAGAGAAGCGCACGAACCGAAGCATCATCGCGGCCTCGTTTCTTCGAGATACAACGCGCGCGTGTTCAGGCCGGAGGAGATGACGAAGGTCACGATCATGCCCGTCGCCCCGATGATGCCGCCCACGTCCCAGAGGCGGAACGGACCCAGGCCGAACGGCTCGACGATAGGTGTGGTAATCAGGGCGAGGGCACCCGCGGCGAGTAGCAGGCGGAGCTCGGTCGGGCCGACGCCGCCGAACGCCATCTTGAAGACGCCACGCGCGTGGGTCGCCAGGTAGGTTTCGGCGGACACCAGAAAGAACGCCGCCACCACGAGCGTAGCGATCGTCACCGACATGTAGCCGGACGCCGCCAGCCCGGCAAACAGCATGGCCGTTCCAGCCAGGTCAATGACATGGTCGACGTAATAGCCGTACCGCGGCCGCTGTTGATCGCGAACTCGCGCGAGCGTACCGTCGAGGCTGTCGCCGAACCAGTTCAGGACCAAGCACAGCACCACAAGACCCGCGCCGGCAACGGGATCCGTCCCGGCAATCCAGAACGAGATGCCCGCCCCAGCCATCGCACTGAGCCCAAGCATGGACAAATGGTCGGAGTTAATCCAGCGCGGCAGCCGCGACGCGATCCAGATCAAAGCTCGTTTCTCGGCGGCAGCGAGCACGCTGTTGTGGTGGCGAACGTGAGTGGCGGACATTCGTTTTTGCTCCTTGACCACCAATGTGCAAAAGGGCCGAAGATCGGCTCGGTGGTGATATGATCCTCAGGTAATTCACTCTGCCGTCATCACTTAAGCGCGGCAGATTCCCACGTGACCGAATCAAACATCCGCCGAACCGTGTTAGCCAACGGTGTCCGTCTCGCCACCGAGCGGATGCCCCACGTTCGGTCAGTCGCCGTCGGCATCTGGCTGACGCGCGGCTCGCGTCACGAACCGGCGGAGCATGCCGGCATCGCGCACTTCGTCGAGCACATGCTCTTCAAGGGCACGCCGGTACGCAGCGCGGAAGAAATCGCGCAGCAGGTCGACTCGATCGGCGGCCAGATTGACGCGTTCACGTCCAAGGAATACGCCGGCTACTACCTGAAGGTGCTCGACGAGCACCTGCCGCTCGCCGTCGAGATCCTGTCGGACCTGATTTGCAACCCGCTGTTCGCTGAAGACGACATCGAACGCGAGAAGAAGGTCATCCTCGAAGAGATCAAGATGGTCGAGGATACCCCCGACGATTTGGTCCACGAGATGTTCGCGGAGGCGTTCTGGACCAACCATCCGTTGGGCCGTCCGATTCTCGGGACGCCGGAGAGCGTGAACGCGCTGGATCAGCGCACGCTCCGCGAGTACTTCAGCCAAACCTACGTGGCCGCGAATTTTGTCGTCGTCGCCGTCGGCAACCTCGAACATTGGCGCGTGCAGGACCTGCTGGAAAAAGCGCTGCGCAACGCGCCGCACGACGGTCCGCCGGCGCAACAGAGCGCGCCGGTCGTCGCGCCGGTGATCCAGGTACGGAAGAAGGATCTTGAACAGAGCCACATCGTGTTCGGCGCCGAGGCGCTGCCGCAGCACCATCCGGAGCGTTACGCCGGCTACGCGCTGAACACGACGCTCGGCGGCTCGATGAGCTCCCGGCTGTTTCAGAATGTCCGGGAAAAACGCGGCCTGGCATATTCGGTGTTTTCCGGCCTGTCCGCCTATCAGGACTCGGGTGCGCTCAGCATCTACGCCGGCTGCGGCAACGACGCGGTCGCCGAGCTGATCGACGTCGTGGTCGCGGAGATTCGGCAGATGAAAGCCGGCGGTCTCGACCCGATCGAGCTGCGCCGCGCCAAGGACCACCTCAAGGGCTCGCTGATGCTCGGCCTCGAGAGCACGTCGAGCCGCATGTCGCATCTGGCGCGCCAGGAGATGTATCGCGATTCGACGTTCGGCCTCGACGAGATGCTCGCGGCCATCGAGAAGGTGACGGCCGAAGACGTCCTGCGGCTGGCCGACCGCTTCTTCACGAACGGCTCGCTCGCGGTCACCGTGCTCGGCAACGTCAACGGATTGCAGGTGACGAAGGAGCAACTGGCTCTTTGATTCCGCGCTACACGAACCCTGAGATGGGTCGCATCTGGAGCGAACAGCGTCGCTATGAGACGTGGCTCCAGGTGGAGGTGGCGGCTGCCGAAGCGATGGCTGCCGCCGGCATCGTGCCCGCCGATGCCGCGCGCGAGTTGCGAGACAAGGGCGCTTTCGACATCGGCCGCATCGACGAAATCGAAAAGACCACGCAGCACGACGTGATCGCGTTCACGACGTCGGTGGCGGAAATCGTCGGGCCGTCGGCACGCTGGCTGCATTTCGGGCTGACGTCGTCGGACGTCGTCGACACGGCGCAGGCGATTCAAATGGTCGAAGCCTGCGACCTGATCCTCGAGAAGATGACGGACCTTGCCGAGACGATCAAGGCGCGCGCCGCGGAACACCAGCACACGCCGATGATCGGCCGGACCCATGGCGTGCACGCGGAGCCGATGACGTTCGGGTTGAAGCTGGCGCTGTGGTACGCCGAGTGGCTGCGGAACATCGAACGCGTGCGCCGCGCGCGGGAGACCGTCCGCGTCGGCAAGATTTCGGGCGCGGTCGGGACCTTCGCGCATCTCGATCCGGACATCGAAGCCGCGGTCTGCGCCAAACTCGGCCTCACACCGGCGCCGATCTCGTCCCAGGTGATCCAGCGCGATCGCCACGCGGAGTTGATCACGACCCTGGCGATTACCGCGGCGTCGCTCGAGAAATTCGCGCTGGAGATTCGCGGTCTGCAAAAGACCGAGATTGGTGAAGTCGAAGAGCCGTTCGGCAAGGGCCAGAAGGGCTCGTCGGCGATGCCGCATAAACGCAACCCAATCGGCTGCGAACAGATCGTCGGACTGGCGCGTCTACTGCGCGGCCACGCGACGGCCGCCCTCGAGAACGTCGCGTTGTGGCACGAGCGGGATATCTCGCACTCGTCGGTGGAGCGCGTGATTTTGCCCGACAGTTTCATCGCGCTCGACCATATGCTGCGGCGCTTCACGCGCATCGTCTCCGGGATGGTCGTCTACCCGGATCGGATGCTCGAGAATCTGAACCGATCTCGCGGGGTGGTCTTCTCCGGCCAGGTGCTGCTGGAGCTGGCGCGACGCGGCATCTCGCGCGAACAGGCCTACGAGTGGGTGCAGCGCAACGCGATGAAGTCCTTCCATGATCGCCAGGATTTCAAATCGCTGCTGCTTGCCGATCCCGACGTCTCGAAAGTGTTGCCGCCCGTCGCGATCGAGAAGGCGTTTGATCTGAAAGAACAGCTGCGCAACGTCGATGCGGTGTTCAGGCGCGTGTTTTATCCGAGTGCGTAGGTCGTAGCGGAGGTTTGCGTCCTCCCGGAACAGGAAGCCATGAAGGCGCGTGTGTACGTCACGTTGAAACCATCGGTGTTCGATCCGCAGGGCCGCGTCGTCGCCGATGCGCTGGTGACGCTCGGCTATCAGGACGTCAAGGATGTCCGGCAGGGCAAATTTTTCGAGGTCGAGCTCGCGGATGCCGATCCGGCGACGGCGAAAGCCCGCGTGACCGAAATGGCCGACAAGCTGCTGGCCAATCCGGTCATCGAGAGCTATCGCGTCGAAGTCCTCGACGACGGTCAGCGAGCGGCCGTCCAGAGTCCAGAGTTCTCACAGACGCCATGAAATTCTCCGTCATCGTCTTTCCGGGATCGAATTCGGATCACGACGCGCTGTATGCCGCTTCGCGCGTGGTGGGCGAGCAGGCCGCGCTGGTGTGGCACAAAGACACGGATTTGAACGGCGCCGACGTGGTGATTCTGCCTGGCGGTTTTGCGCACGGGGATTACCTTCGCACCGGCGCGATTGCACGCTTCTCGCCAATCATGGGCGCGGTGAAGGCGTTCGCCGAGCGCGGCGGCCCGGTGCTAGGGATTTGCAACGGCTTTCAGGTGTTGCTCGAGGCGGGACTGTTACCCGGCGCGATGGTCCGCAACGACCGCATCAAGTTCGTGTCGCAACTCGTGCCGGTTCGGGTCGAGCACACTGACACCCCGTTTACAGCGGCTTGCTCACCCAAGCAGATATTGCGGCTGCCGATCGCGCATGGCGAGGGCAACTATTACGCGCCACCCGACGTCCTCGCGAGTCTGGAGGCGAACCGGCAGGTGATCTTCCGCTATGCAAGCGCCGCCGGCGAGATCGGCACCGAATGGAACCCGAACGGTTCGCTCAACAACATCGCCGGCATCTGCAATCGCGAGCGCAACGTCGTCGGCCTGATGCCGCATCCCGAGCGCGCGTCGGAGGAGTCGCTGGGCAGCGCCGACGGCCGCCTGGTGCTCGCCTCGGCGATCAAGGCGCTCGCTTCCGCATCGAGGTAATGGCAGCGTGGCAGTGATCGATAGCGCAGTTCTCGAGCGGCACGGCATCAAGCCGGACGAGTACGACCGCATCCAGCAGTTGCTGGGCCGGGAGCCCAATCTGCTGGAGCTCGGGTTGTTCTCGGTGATGTGGTCCGAGCACTGCAGCTACAAGAGCTCGCGCGTCCATTTGAAGACGTTGCCGACCACCGGCGCGCGCGTCGTGCAGGGGCCGGGCGAGAACGCCGGCGCCGTCGACATCGGCGACGGTCTCTGCGCGGTCTTCAAGATCGAATCGCACAATCATCCGTCGTTCATCGAGCCCTACCAGGGAGCCGCTACCGGCGTCGGCGGCATCATCCGCGACATCTTCACGATGGGGGCGCGGCCGATCGCGCTGTTGAACGCGCTGCGGTTTGGATCGCTCGACACGCCGCAGGCCCGGCGTATTTTCGAAGGGGTCGTCGCCGGTATCGGCGGCTATGGCAACAGCATCGGCATCCCGACGGTCGGCGGCGAGATCGTGTTCGACGAGATGTACGCCGGTAATCCGCTCGTCAACGTCCTCTGTCTCGGAATCGCGCGGCGGGAAGACATCGTCAAGGGCGCCGCGAAGGGCGTCGGCAACCCGGTGTTTTATGTCGGGGCGAAGACGGGCCGCGACGGCATTCATGGCGCGACCATGGCGTCGGCGGAGTTCGACGAGAAATCAGCGGAGAAGCGGCCGGCGGTGCAGGTCGGTGACCCGTTCATGGAAAAGCTGTTGATGGAGGCCTGCCTCGAAGTGATGAAGACCGGGGCCGTGGTGGGCATTCAGGACATGGGCGCCGCCGGCTTCACCTGCTCGACCTCTGAAATGGGCTCGCGGGGCGGCGTCGGCATGACCGTCGACGTCACTCATGTGCCGCAGCGCGAGACCGGCATGGTCCCGTACGAAATCATGCTGTCGGAATCACAGGAGCGGATGTTGCTGGTCGTCGAGCGCGGCCGCGAGCGCGAAGTCGAGGAGGTGTTCGAGAAGTGGGATCTGCACGCCGTCAAGGTGGGTGAGGTCACCGAGGGCACAGGATTGAAGATCCTCGAGCGCGGCAGCCTCGTCGCCGACGTTCCGAACCGCGCGCTCACTGACGAAGCGCCGGTGTATCGGCGGCCGATGGAAGTGCCGCTCTGGCAGCAAAGCGTCCAACAGGTTGCGTTCAGCGAAATCGGGCCGCCGCCGTCAGCGCAGTCCGCCTTCGATCAGCTGATCACCGTCCCGACCATTGCCAGCAAGCGCTGGGCATATCGGCAGTTCGATCATTCGGTCGGCACCAACACCATCGCTCAGCCCGGCATGTCGGCGGCAGTGGTGCGCGTCAAGGACACCAACCGGGCGCTCGCCATCTCGGTCGACGGCAACGGCCGATACTGCTACCTGGATCCCTACCAGGGCGCGATGCTCGTGGTCGCTGAAGCCGCACGCAACGTCGCGTGCGCCGGCGGCGAACCGATCGGGGCCACGAACAACCTGAACTTCGGCAATCCCGAGCGGCCCGAAATCATGTGGCAGATCGCGGAAGCCGTCCGAGGCATCGGCGACGCCTGTCGCGCGCTGAACACGCCAATCACGGGCGGCAATGTCAGTCTCTACAACGAAACCGAAGGCCGGGCGATTTACCCGACCCCAGTACTTGGCGTGGTCGGCCTGATCGAGGACGCGTCGAAAACCGTCACGCGCGCCTTCAAGACAAATGGCGCCGCCGTTGTTTTGCTCGGCGATAATCTGGGCGAGCTTGGCGGCAGCGAATATCTCGCGACATTGCACAACCTGGTCGCGGGGAAGCCGCCGGCGCTCGATTTGAAGCGCGAGGCGGCGCTGCAGCAGCTGATCGTCAAGCTGATTCGCGATGGCTGTATCGAGTCGGCGCACGATTGCGCCGACGGCGGGCTCGCGGTCGCGCTCGCGGAGTGCACGTTCGACAGCGGCGGCCTCGGTGTAACCGCTGACGTGACCGGCGTCGGCGTTGCCGGCGGCGGCGCATCGCCGGCCTCGTCGTTTGCCGTCAATGCGACGTTGTTCGGTGAGTCCGCGTCGCGAATCGTCCTGTCGGCGGCGAGCAGCCATCTGGATACGGTGATGACGGCGGCCGCAGCGGCAGGCGTGACCGCCCGCGAAATCGGACGCGTCGGCGGCGATCGCATCCGCATCAGTGTCAACGGCCAGCTGGCGATCGACGCTGCCGTGGCCACCGCGGAAACCGCATGGGCGACGGCGATCGAAAACAAAATGCACCGGCAGAAGGCTGACGGCTGACAGCGGAAGGCGTTCGTATGTTGGACAAGTTCAAAGATGAATGCGGCGTCTTCGGCGTTTACGGGCATCCCGAAGCATCGAAGCTGACCTATCTCGGTCTCTACGCGCTGCAGCATCGCGGCCAGGAGAGCGCGGGCATTGCGTCGGCCGACGGCGAGCGTGTGCGTCTCGTCAAGAAGATGGGCTACGTCAACGAGATCTTCGATGAGGCGACACTGGCGACGCTGCCCGGTCGAGTGGCGATCGGCCACACACGGTATTCGACGGCGGGCGACAGCAAGCTCTCGAACGCGCAACCGATTCTGATTGATTGCGTGCACGGGCAGGTCGGCATCTGTCACAACGGCAACATCGTCAACGCCAATGAGGTTCGCGATCGTCTGGTTCGCGCCGGCTCGATCTTCCAGACCAACAGCGACACCGAAGTGGTGCTGCACCTTTACGCACGGTCCCAGGCGGGATCGATCGAGGACGCGCTGGTTGAATCGGTGACGCAGTTGACCGGTGCGTTTTCATTTGCGCTGATCACGAAGGACTCGTTGATTGCGGTGCGTGATCCGCACGGTTTCCGGCCGCTGGCGCTGGGGCGGATGGGCGACACCTGGGCCGTCACGTCCGAAACCTGCGCGCTCGATCTGATTGGCGCGACCTACGTGCGTGACGTCGAGCCGGGCGAGGTGCTGATCATCGGTCCGCACGGGTTGCGATCGATCAAACCGTTCCCGAGGGCGCCGCTGTCGCATTGCATCTTCGAGCATGTCTACTTCGCGCGCCCGGACAGCG
>Ga0196963_10001111_pt1 | contig 19664 bp, 12 predicted proteins | sample S1_5metaG_FD_148600 | JGI IMG/M metagenome (GOLD analysis project Ga0196963, IMG submission 148600) | Soil microbial communities from Anza Borrego desert, Southern California, United States - S1_5 | ecosystem: Environmental > Terrestrial > Soil > Desert | place: USA: California | collected... | reverse complement strand
GGACGAGACTAGGCGGATCCTTGGTGGGCAGCAGAATCAGACCGCCCAGTTTGGCGCCGAGACCAACCGTGCCGTGGGCATGGGCAACCTCGCGCTCGATACCAACAAGTTCTTGCTCGAAGCCTCGACCAGCCCGCGTGACCTCTTCGGGCTGTACTTTCTCCAGCGCGGCATCACCCCGGACTGGGACACGATGGCTGCTGGCGGTACGCCCGCGCAGGGGCAGCCCATCGTCCCTGTGAACCCGATGTCGGCGTATGTCCCGACCACCGCTCCGCCGACTTTCAACGGCACACCGCAGAACTCCTCCGCCGCCGGCGTCGGCGCGGCGACCGCCGCTGGTGTCACCGCCTCGCAGCAGCGCAATCCATTCATTGGGCCGGCGCAGACCAGTCCCGCCCCGGCGGTGGCACCGCCCGCTCCCTTCGTTCAGGGGGCCACGCCTCCGCGGGCGCCACAGGCGCCGCGTGGTAGCGGTGGCCCACAGGGGCCGGGCGTCCCGACCTATCCGCCATCCTCGACCTACCCGGCGCCGACTGTGAACGCCCCGGTGAGGAACAACCCCGGCGGCGGCATCGACTTCCTCAACGCCCCGAACGCTGGCACGACCACTCCTCCGCACGCTGGGTTCCCCAACACTGACGTGCCGGCGTGGGCAAGGACGCAGGGCGCTGGCTGGCTCCAGGCCGACATCGACGCCTACAACCGCAGCAGGAGCACCTACGAGTCCCTGATGGGGCAGGGCCAGGCGGAAGTTGCCCAGCAGTTCAAGGCGATGATGGATCAGGCCGTGCAGCAGCGTGGCGGGCCTCCGCCACCGCGCCTCAACGAAGGCGGGATGGTGAACGACCCGGTGATGATGGTCGGCGATGCCCCGCTAAACATGCCGCCCGATGCGGGCGGAGCTCGCCCTGAGATGATTGTGAACCCGACACAGGCCCCAATCGGGATCATCCCCGCCCATGCGATGGGCTATGGCGTGCGGCGTTTCGCCCTCGGCTCGGGCTACGTAGGCCAGCCTGCCGCTTACTCCGCAGGGCGGCATATGTACGGCTACAACGTCTACAAGCCGGAGCCGCAAGAGGCCGGAGCACTGCCCATCGGGCAGTCGGAGGTTTCCCAGTCGAACCTCTCCGCGCCCGCCACAGCCAAGGGGAACACCCCCTCGTGGGGCTCCACTGGCCCAGCACCAGCGCCGCCCCCCATGCCAGCCGCTGCGCCGCCTCCGATGGGGACCATGCCCGTGCAGCCTGCGCCAAGGCCGGTGGTCACGATGCCCATGCAGCCCTCGGGCGGCGGCGGCGGTGGAGAAATAGCCACGGCACCGCGCCAGCCTGTGCCCAATGAGGATCCACGGTCATGGGGGGGCCCGCGCCAGCCTGTGCCCAATGAGGATCCACGGTCATGGGGGGGCCCGCGCCAGCCTGTGTCCAATGAGGATCCACGGTCATGGGGGGGCCGCACTGCGCCCGGCGCTCAGTGGGATCCGATCAAGGCCCAGTACCTCGGCACCGGCATGGGCCAGTTATGGCAGAACAGCAGCAACAACCCGCATCTCGCGGGCAGCCAGGTTCCACTCCCCACCCGCCTCCAGATGCTGGCGAACTATGGCGTCCCACTGCCGCCCTCGCTGGTGGCCTCGGTCACCGGGCAGATCGCTCCGCCGCTGAACATGGCGGGCGCGTGGACGAGTGGACGGCAGGCTGGCGTGATGCCATCGCTGCAAACCCTGAACCGCCAGTCGCCCGGCGAGTCGGAACTGTTCCGGGGCTACGCCGAGGGCGTGGCTGGCGTCCCGTGGGCCGACCTGATCTCCTACCTCCAGCAGGGCACGGCGGGCCTGAACAAAGCGCAGCGCGCGCGGGCGGCATAAGTGGCCTGGGGCACTGGCAGGCTGGGCTACGGGGTTAGGCCCAAGTCTTTTGACTTCTTCCAAGAAGAGCGAGATGCAAACGTAGGCATCTTTCACCAGCCCGCGCCGAACTACAGCGGGGACGGCTACGACTGGGTGAAGCAGGCCATCTCCGAGGCGCAGATCCAGCAGGAGCGGCGCGAGCGCGAGGAACTACAGCGCGCCAACGACCTCGAAGAGGCCATGATCCTCTCGCGCCAGATGCCGGGGTCGTTGGGCGACAGGATCGAGCGCGACCCCTATATGCAGCGCACCGCGCAGCGCTGGGGCCTCGACCTTCGAAGCGAGGAAACCTACCGCGCGCTAGAGACTGACTGGATGGCGGCGCGGGAAGCGGCCGACTGGGAGGCCAAATACTGGCACCCCAACGACCCACTGTTCGTGGGGCCACGGGCGATGGATCTCCGCAAGGAGTTCAGGCAAGACCCGCTTGAGTGGCTGACCCATCAGCAGGCCAACCCTGATGTGCTGGTCGAGCACTACGGCCTGCCCCGCAACGCGGCCAACCAGGTCAAGCTGCGGCGCGAGGCGATTAGCCAGGGCCGGGGCACCCCGTACGAAGGGGAGAAGCGTGGTGCAACCGAAGGTGCCCCGAACCCCATCTCACTCTACACGTCAGAAGGGCTTCGAAGCGTCGGCGCTCCCGACATCGTGGCGGACATCGCTGGTGGCGTGGCTCCGTACCTCCTCGGGGCAGGCATTGGCGGGGCTATTGGGCGGGGACTCGGCGCTGGTGCTGGCAGTATGGCCGCGAGTGGGGCAGGGGCGGCGATCATTGGGGAAAGCGCCCGCGCTTCGCAGACGATTAACCACGATAGCGACCTCCTTAATGCGATTGAGACAGCGCAGGCCCCGGTGAACGCCATCGCCTTCGGCACGCCCGCTCAGCGCCTTGGTGAGCAGGCCATCCTCAAGAAGATTGGCCTTAATGCCACCAGCCGGTTTGGCCAGCAGGCTGGCGCCGCCGGCGTGCGCGCTGGCTATGGGGCTGGTGCCAACGTTGCGCTGGACGCGCCTGCCGTCGTCGCGAGTGATCTGCCCACAGACGAGAAACTGGAGGCCCTTGGCCTCTCTGCCGGTATCGGCGCGGTGGGCGGCGGGCTTGGGCCGACGCTACAGGCCGTGAAGTTTCTTCCAGAGCCCGTACAGGACGCCATTAGTGCTGTCGCTCCATCGGCCCGCAATGCGGCTGCCACCTACGCCGTGTCCAAGTTGATCCTTAATGAAGACGACCAGACCTCGCTTGAGTTCGCTGTTGCGGCTGCCGCCGCTGGCGGCGTAAAGAACGTCCCGGCCATCCGCAAGTTCGCGACCGAGACGCTTCCAAGGGCCATCGCTAAGGCGCAGGGGCGCGAGGGCCGAGTCCCCGCGATGGGCCTTGGGATTGACGACGTTAGCGACATCGACCCGGTGGCAGCGGAGATTCTGGGGATTACCCGCCCCCCGGTGATGGCTTCTGCGGGCCGCGCTCCAGGGGAATTGCGGGAACTTCCGCCACAGAACGAAGCCCTTCGGCCGGTTGGCGAAGGCGCCGACTTGCGAGCCCTCTCTACAGAACAGCTCCGCGAGAGGCTAGCCAGGGCGGATCGCAGCCTGTCTCGCGCTGAGAGCCGACTGGACCGGGCAGAGTTCCATGAAGGCGAAGGTTCCCAGGAGGCGATAGAGGCGCAGGCAGCCTACGAAATGCTTAATGCCGAGTACGAACGGATTGACGCTGAGGTCAACCGTCGTCGCGTGATGGGCGACGAACGCGGCAACATCCGCGCCGACCTTGCCGCACGCGTTGCTGCGCCTGTGGCCGCTGCGGGGGCTACCTACGCTGTTACCGATGACGAGAAGCTAGCCGCTGGAGTAGGGCTGGCTGCTGCTGGCGGAGCAGCGATGGTGGGGCGTGGGCGGCGTGGGCCGACGCCGGTCCCGCCGGGCACCTACGACATGGATGGGATCATTGCCTCGGCGCGGCAGCAGGCCAGCGCGCCTCGCTACATCGAGGCAGCAATCAAGCAGATCCCGTGGATTGGCCGAGCGATTGCTGGCCTCCCGAACCCCGCTGCGCTCTATGACAACGTACAGAAGAAAGCGGTCTTGGTGGCCTCGATCGCGCGGGAGAATGCGCGCCGGATGTTCCAGAACGAGTGGGCTATCCGCAAGGCGCAGGAGGTCGATGAACTCCTCGACCCGCTGATGCGGGACCGTGGCCCGCGCCTCAAGACCCCCTTCGGCCACCTGTCTTTGCAGGACGTGGGCCGCGCGGGTGCCGAGCTCGCCGCGCCGGCTGCTGGCTATGGCGCTGGCGAAGTGCTGGGCCTGAGCGAAGACGACAAGAAGCGGCTCATCGCCGCTGGCCTCGTGGGGACCGCCTCTCTCTCGCAGTCATTCTCGCTCGGCAAGTTCCGGGCGATGGAGTTCCAGAAGGCGAAGTACATTGGTGGCCCTACCGAACCGCCGCCGCCGAAGGGCACCTACGGCAAGGTCGTAGACATTATCGAGCGGCCACACCTGTACGACCTCAGCGCCATGTCGCCCGCCGCTCGCGCGGTGGTCGAGGACGTGATTGGCGGAGTCTCGAAACTCCAGGAACTCCGCGCCCAGTGGGTGGCTGAGGTTAATGCCGACCGCGCCGCCGCTGGGCTCGCCCCGGTTTCGATGAAGGACGCGAACCGGATGTACCACCTGTGGACGAAGGGCTCGGCCAAGAAGGCTCTCGGCGAAAAGTACGACACAGGCGGCTACCGCCCGGTGCCGATTGGCGGATTCGTCGGCTCCGGCCTTGAGCGCAACCTGCCGGACACCTTCGCCGAGGCTCTTCAGCAGCACCCCAAACTCCGTATCGCCGGCAACGCCGACCCGCGTAACCTGCTGCGCCAGCAGCTTGCAGAACTCGGGGCGATGCGCTCCGACGCGGTGTTCGTGCGGGCGCTTCAGTCCACCCCCGCCGCTGCCCAGCAAATCCTTTCGGATCGGACGCAGGAGCGCATTAAGGCAGCCGAGAAGGCGGGCGACAAGGCTCTCGCGAAGGCGCTTCGTGTGCAGCGGAAGGCGGAGCGCGCCAACGAGGCAGCGTTGCGTACGGACGGTTGGAGTTCCATCGCTGGCTTCGGTGATGGCTGGCTGTTCTCGCCCGATACGCAGGCCGCTGTCCAGAAGCTCTTCATCGACGGGATGAAGACCGAGAACCCCGTCGTGCGGCTGCTCGACTCCGCCACCACCGAGATCCGGCAGGCGGCGTTCGTCTCGGACCTCTCGGCCTGGTCCCTTCAGGGCATGATGATGTTGCTGGAGTCGCCGGGCACGGCGCTGAGGAACTTCGTGCCCCTCGTTGGCTCTTCACTTCTCGGCCCGCGCTACGCGGAGCGCTGGCTGCTCAATCACGCTGACCTGGTACGCGACTTCGAGCGCAGCGGCGGCATCCTCCAGCGCGAGACGGAAGGCACCGAGAAGGGAATCCGCACGCTGGCCGACTTCCCCGGCATCCGCTCCATAGAGCAGCGGGGCTTCGGGGCGTACCTCCCCATCCACCGCGTCCTGACCTTCCAGAACGAGCGGAACATCAACTCGTTCATCCAGCACATGCCGAAGCCCGTTCGCAATGTCTTCGGTTCGGACGTGGCCCTCGCCGGGCTGAACATGGCGAAGTACGGCGGGCTGGGCTTCGCCGCCTACTCGCTCGCCTCCCAAGACGACCTGTCCAATTTCGAGAAGCTGATTGCCATCGCTGCCGCCGGGGGCGTGGCTGCCCTTGGCGCAAAGACCGTCGAGGCCAAGCTGGGGTCGCAGCTCTACAAGAGGCTGAACCCCTACAACCAGCGCGAGGTCGATATCCGCTCGGCCAAGACGGCAAACCGCACGAGCGGCGTCTTCAACAAGGCGCAGCTTGGCATCTCAAACCAGCAGGCGCAGGCGGAACGGATCTTCATGTTCCGCTCCCCCGCCCTCTTCCGAAACATGGCGACCATAGTGAAGCTGGCCGCGTTCCACCCCGGCCCAGAGGGAGCGCAGGCCCGCTTCTACCTTGCGCGGACCTTCTTCCTTACGGCCGGGCTCATGGGCGCGGCAAAGCTGGCTGCCGGGCAGGAAGAGTCGTTCGATCCTGAAGACCCCAACTCGGTGCTGCACCCTGCCAACCTCAGCCGGGGGAACTTCGGCTCGGCCGGCAAGGTCTCCCCCTCGAACCCGTACCTTTCCCTGGTCAGGGCAATCTCACACAAGACCCCGATCGAGGGCCATCCCGAAGGCGGCGAGTGGTCTCTTCGTTCGATGCTCTCTGGCCTAGGTAGCTTCCTCCAGGTGCGCTCACCGGATGTGGCCGGGCCTGTGTTCTGGGAGAACGCTTGGGGCGCGATGGCTCCTGCCGTCAATCCGCCTGAATTTGAGAATGAGCAAGGCGTGCGAAGGGAGAAAAGCAGCCTAGAGCGAGCGACGGCTGCCATCATGTCTGGCAAGCCGGGGGAGATCCTTGAGGAGATCGGCGGGCGCTTTGTGCCTGTCGCTGTGCGCGATGTGGCGGGCACGGGGAACCTGGGGTTCCTCAACACTGGCACGGGCGACATCAAGTTCGACCTTGGCAGTGTTGATTTGCCTGCCGTGGGAAACGTTGACCTCCGTGCCGACACGACGGTTGGGTTGAACCTTGAGCGCAACCCCGACATTAACTCCCCGATGGAACGGCTGCTGGGGACGATCGTGCCCGTTGCCGGCGGGAACTACTCCCCCGAGACGCGGGCGCAGGAGCGCAACCGCCGGGTGGATGCTGCTATCCGCGAGCAGTTCCCCCAGACCACCGACAGCAACCTCAACGGCCGTATCGACCTTGGCGACCTCGACAACCAGCAGCGGCGGCGGTTCAATGCCACGCCCATGGGACAGGAACTCGCCGCCTTCGGCGAGGAGACCCAGGCTTTGCGTGGGCCGCAAGAGCCGTCTCAGATCGACATCTACCTCCAGACCCATGCGACGGAGCGCGACAGGCACGTACAGGCCCTGCAAGGGCTGGAGCAGGCCATTCTCAACGGGTCGCTGACCAAGGCCCAGTACCGAGACGCCTACGGCGAGGAGCAGCGGGCTCACATCGCCCGGAAGAAGCAGATCGATCTCGCTGCTGAGGCGCAATACGCGCAGGACAAGAAGCCGGTCTTCGACCCGGCGACGGGTGAGTCGCACGCTATGAGCGTGCCCCAGTACCTCAGCCGCAGCATGAAGCCGAACGACAAGGCCGTGGACGACTACTACGGGCTGTTCGACAAGGCCCTCGGCCCCAACGGGAAGATCGACTTTGACAAGCTGGAGCAGATGCAGGCAGCCCACAAGGCCAACCTCCCCGCTGAGCAGCGGGCTTACCTTGAAACGCACCTAGCGGACGTAAAGGCGCGCGGCGTCACCAATTCGAAGGGCGAGGTTGTGGCACTGCCCACGCTTCAGCAGTTTGAAACGCTGAAGGACAAGGCCGCTCCGTTCTGGGAGGTCCGCGAGACCGAGTTCGCGAAGCTTCAAGCCAGGGACAAGTTCTTCCAGCAGTTCGAGAACTACAACGACTTCCGTAATGAGATCCGGGCCGTCGCTACCGCGAATGGCATCCAAGAGAGCGACGTGATCGGCCTGCTCTCCCGCCGCCACCCGTGGCTGAAGCGCTACGACATGGCGGTCACTCGGGCGCAACGCCAGATGCGCGGGGCCGACCTTGATCTTGACATGGGCCTCGAAGACTTCTACGCGCGGCCTAGCGTGAACTGGATGGCGCGCATCGCGCGTCAGTACGGCGACAACTCCTACGACACTCGCGGTGCGCGGCTGGCCCGAATGCAGGGGCCGTCGCGCACGCAGCAGATCGCCTTCGCGCGCCGCTATGCGCGTCAGGCCCCGCAGTCACGCGGCGCCTCTCTTCTTGCAGCCTTCGGCTCCTAGATTAGCGACTTCCCACCCGTGCTCACAATGAGATAGCACGTACGCACGGGGGTCTTTCTCTTTGCCAGAACCGGACGATAACGCCCAGAACGACGACGAACTGGGCGGAGGCGATAGCGGAACTAGCGATGTCGAATCCAGACTGAGGGCCGAGTTTGAAGCTCGCCTGAAGCAGGAACTTGAGAGCAACGGTGCGTACAAAGCGCTCCAGACGGCACTCAACAAGAACGTCCAGCGATACCAACAGGAACTCGCTGCGCGTGATGCGAAGCTCGCCGCACTCGAATCGCAGCTCTCCGGCACCAGGGAAGGGGTGGAATACCTCTCCTCGACGGTGTTGGCGAACCTGCCCGAAGAGGAGCGCGACCGGATAACCGCTGACCTGTCCAAGCGAGAGGTTCAGCGTTTGTCCAAGGAAATCCAGGAGCTGAAGTCCGCGCGTGCCTACGCGCAGCAGCCAGCAGCGGAACCTTCCTTTGACGAACAGCAGTGGCAGGCAATCCTTGCCGAGGCCCGCGAGTCTCTTGAAGAGACCGCGAGAGAGTACGGGCTTGACCCGAACGAAAAGGGCCTCGACTACGGCAGCGACGAAGAGCCGTTTGCCAAGCGCCTGAAGAAGCTGAACGCGAGCGCGAAGGCAGTCCGCGCGGCCAAGGACAAGGCCGACGTGGAATCCGTCAAGCAGAAAGCGCCAATCGCGCCAACCCGCACCACTGGTGCCGGCGCAGCGGCCGACCTCGATCCCGGCAAAGACTACCTGACGCAAGGTGCCTCAGAACTGTGGGACCGCATCAGGACGGCAACGCCGGGGTCACGAAAAGCTAAGTAAGGAGGCTGGCAAGACCAGCTAAGAAATGGCTCTAACCGCCTACGACATCGCGCGGTTCAAGGAAGATAACTACGCTAAGGGTATCGTCAACACCCTCATCGAGGAGTGTGACGTGCTGAAGATCGTCCCGATCGAGAACATCGGGACGCTTGCCATCAGCACCCGGCGCGCAAACTCGCTTCCTGCCGTTAACTTCCGTGCGCGTGGCTCTCGCTACACGGACGGCGGCGCAGTTGGCTTTGAGACCGTGACGGACGCCGTGTATGACATCGGCACCGAAATCACGCTCGACAAGGCCGACATGAAGGACAAGGGGCCGTACATCACGAACCCCCTTGAGTACAACACCAAAGCTCGCGTCAAGTCGATGAAGTTCAAGATCAATGACGCGTGGATGAACGGCGATCACGCCACCGACCCCAACTCGTTCGAAGGCGTCATCGCCCGTCACTCGGCGATGGCTGCCGCCCAGACCACGACTGCCGCGTCTGCGGGCGCGGAGGATATCCGGGTTAGCGCCATCACCGACGCTACCGCCCGCGCCTTCCTCAACAGCGTGGATGATGCGGTGTACGCACTGGACGGCAATGGCAAGGGCGCTGTGTGCTTCACGGACGCGGATTACATCCGCGGCTTCAAGCGCTGCCTTCGCCAACTTGGCCTCTACAACGGCCCGGTAGCCATGCCGACCACGAAGCTCCACCAGCGTGACACGTCTGCCGACATGGCGCCGTTCCCCCACTTCGAGTGGGACGGCATCAAGTTCGTGGATATGGGCCTCAAGTCGGACCAGTCCACGAAGATCGTCGGCACCGAGACCGTCAACGGCGTGACCTGCCGGCCGGCGTTCTACTGCCGCCTCGGCGAGCCCTACCTGCACTTCATCCAGCTTGACGACCTCGACGTGTCGGAGCCGTTCATGCTGGACGACGGTGTGAGCTGGCGCATCGTGGTTGGCTGGATGCTCGGCACCCGCCACGTCCATCCCAAGTCGATCAGCAAGCACGCTGGTGCTCGGGTCGCGTAAGGAGCACTGACGTGAAGGACAATCGCATCACTGTCTGGACGAACACGACCACTCACTCGACGGGTTCGACCACGAACACTGGCCCCACCATCGACCTGTACGCCTCTGGCGCCCCGGTTGGCGGCACCTATTGGGGCACCGACAAGCACGGCGTCGGCGTGCAGATCATCCAGTCCCGCGCCTCTGGCACCGGCCAGACGACGGTGTGGGAGTGGGAAGTCTCGTCTGACGACTCCACCTGGCGCAAGGGTGGCTTCATCGGCCTCGGCACGATGGACGCCGCCGGTGTCGTGGACAAGTTCCGCTCGCTGCTCCCCACGCAGTATCGGTACTGCCGCCTGCTCGCCACCAACTCCGGCACTGGTACGTCCACGTCGGTCGCCTACGTCGAAGACCTCGGCGGTATGCCCGGCACCATCGCTGCGCCGGACGACAACTAAGACCTAGCGGGGGCCGCATGGCCCCCGCGCCACTTACGAGAAGGACAGGAATTGCCACTCGCAACCCACTCAAACGACAAGGCTGGGAATCGGTTCCTCATCGAAACCCTGAACCAGGAGTTCACCGGGAAGCGCTTCGGTGTCCGCTTCATTGACGGAGAAGGCGAGACCGAGGACATCAACGTCGCGATCAAGTGCTCCAACGCCGGCTACTACGTCGTGCCCCCTACCGCCCTCAAGAAGAGGGACGACTGGGATCCCACGCTGTTCGATGAGTTCGGCGAGGGCCTTGACCTGAAGGACTGGAACGCTGACCGCAAGGCCATGAGCGAAAAGATCGAGGCCGAGCGGAAGGCTGGTGCCTCTCGTGCTGCCTAACGCTGCCGTCCAGGTGGACATCGCTGGAATGTCCAACATCCTTAACGCGCTCGTGTCGCTGGTGAACCTCAACACGGGGCTCCGGGCGGAGTGTGAGCGCAACGAAGACCTCATCAAGCAGCTCTCGTGGAGGGCACAAAACGAACGGGAAGAAGTGTCCGAAATGCGGGAAGACCGCGTGCAGGGCTCACCAGAAGGGTAAGTAACCACACATGGCGCGTGAAGACGCACTGTGGATCGATAAGTATCCGAACTCTGCCGCCATCGTCATGGCTGACGAAGACGGCAACAAGTTCCGCTTCGTAGCGGAAAACGGCGAACTCATCGTTAGCAAGAACGGCACGACGGTCAACGTTGTGTCGAGCACTGGCGTGGAGTTCGCTGACGACCAGTTGCTCACTCTGGGCAACGACAACGACCAGGCGATGGTCAACCGTAGCACGTCCCTTAGCGCCGCTACAGCGCTCACGGGCGTCCTTATCGGTACGCCGGTCTCTGCCGCAACGCCGGCCAACTCGCTCCTCATCTCCAACGTGACTGCCGATGGCGACATCGCGTTTTTCGGCGTAAACACGGCGGACTCGACGGAGTACCTCCGCTTCGACGCTTCGGCTGATCTGGTGGTCTTCAACGAGGCCAGTGGTGACGTGGACTTCCGCGTCGAGTCGAACGGCAACGCCAACGCCATCGCGGTTGACGGCGGCAACGATAGCGTGGGCATCCTCGCTGCGGCCCCGGCCTCGGGAATCGCCCTGGGCGGTGCCGTTGCAGCTACGTCGTCCATCAAGTCCACGGACGCCACGGCTGGCGTGGGCTATGGGACTGGGGCCGGCGGGGCCGTGACCCAGATGACGAACAAGTCCACGGGCGTGACCCTCAACAAGGTCACTGGTCAGATCACGATGAGCAACGCTGCGCTCAACATGAGCACGAGCGTTGGTTTCACTCTGACGAACTCGGCCATTGCCGCCACCGACGTGGTGGTAGTCAACGTTGCCTCCGGGGCGACGGCTGACTCGTATCTGGTCGGCGTGGATGCGGTGGCTTCTGGCTCCTGCCGGATCCACGTTCGCAACGTCTCGGGCTCGAACCTCTCCGAGGCCATCGTGCTCAACTTCGCCGTCATCAAGGGCGTCGCTGCCTAAGCGACGCCGGAAAGCCTGTGGTCTCTGCCCTTGCAACCTGCGTTCTCGTGGAGAGCAAGGGCGAGACCTTCCAGGTCCGCTTCCACCGAGAATCCGGCGACTGGACCGTGGATACGGTTGGTTGCGACTTCGTGATTCTCACTGACAAACACTTCGAGGTCGGGCGTCGCTACGTCGTGACATTCGTAAAGGAAGAATAGATGGCCTTGGATCTCAACGACCTGTCGCGCAAGGGCAAGGTCTTCTTCGCTGCCGACGCGGACCTCGACGACAGGGTAACCGGCCAGACCTCGTTCGCTGACACGACTCCCACCTTCGTGCTGGACGTGCCCGCTGGCACGACGGCCATCCCGGTAGAGATGACGCTGACGCAGGACGGCACGGTCGCTGGCGCCACCGTCACGGTCCTGATGGAGATCGACAACGAAGCGGGCCGGGTCTCGGGAGGGACTTCCGAGACGGTTCTGTGCGCGCGCACCGTGGGCGGCGGGACCGCTCTCTCCACGTTCTACAGCAACCCCACGCGCACGGCTGGCAAGTACGGCGCGCGGATTGATAGCTGGGTGCTGGGGCAGGACGTGGCCCCGGCCGAGGGCGCCCCGAACAAGGTCAAGTGGCAGATGGGGCCTGCCCCGATCTACCTCGTCGGCCCCTCCTCCTGGCTGGTCTACACCTTCGCTGGCACGACTGGCCCGACGTGGGACTGGAACTTCGCCTGGGCCGAGATCGATTCTGATGAGTTGCCTGCTGCATAATTGAGCACCAATTTCCCGTCGTCACTCGATACGACAACGCAGCTCGAAAACGATAAGACCAACGATTCGCCGCGAACTGACAATCTCTATCAGTTCCAGAACAACGCGGCCGATGCGATCCTTGCTCTCGAAGCCAAGGTAGGCGCAGACAGCAGCGCGGTTGTTACCTCTCTTGATTACCTGACCAGTACTGCCATTGCGATGCGGCTGGCCGGCGCTCAGACGGTCACGGGCGCCAAGACCTTTAACGACGCAACGTTCCTCGACAAGGGCAACCTCGTCTACGACGTAGCGGCCTTTGGCGGCGCCGGAGACGACTCCACGGACAACGTAGCGGCTATCACTGCCGCGGTCGCCGCGATGCCTGCGGCAGGCGGCGTCCTCTACTTCGGGCCTGGCACCTGGCGCATTGCTTCCTCGGTCTCCATTGCCAAGTCGGTTCACATCCTCGGGGCCGGCCGCGAGGCCACGTCCATCCGGGCCACGTTCACGACGGGCGATGTGGTCACCCTCACGGGCTCCAGCACGCGGGTCGAGAACATCCGCTTCAACGCGACGGCAAGCCGCACGTCTGGCGTGACCCTGCTCCTCTCCGGTGCGACGCAGCAGGTGTCGAGCGTCAACGTGGACGGGCAGTTCTTCACTGGCATCCAGATCGCCGGGGCCAGTACCCACCTTCACAACGTTTACGTAGGGTCTCCGGGTTCGTCCTCGGGCGCAACGGGCATCCTCGTGACGAGCGGCACCGCTCTCGCCATCACCGGCAACACGGTGGTGAACATGTCGGGGGGCCACGCCACCCGTTACGCGCTAAGGATTACGGGGTGCGGCGACCTTCAGCTCGCAGACTCGCACTTCCTCTCGGCAGCCTACGGCCTCTACTCGGCCCCGACCGGCGACGGGGTGTACTCGATCCACGCCAGCAACTGCCACTTTGACGGCTGCACCACGCGGGGCGTTTTCCTTCAGCCGAACACTGGCGGGGTTATGCGGCGCCTCCAGTTCGTGAACTGCGCGACGACCTCTACCTCGGGCGGGTCTGGCTTCGAGATCGACGTGAACGGCGGGACGTTCACGGGCGGCGTTGAGATCATCGGTCACCGTAGCTACGGCAATACCGGCGACGGGCTCCTGCTCACGCAGACGAGTGGCACTCTGCCAAAGGTGAACGTCATCGGTGGGACATTCACCGATAGCCTGCTCACGAACAGCGGGGTCGATCTCCACGTCGGCACTGCTGGCATCGATAACTTCCACTTCGAGGGGATGATCGCCGACGACATCACCGTCGAGGCCGGCGATTCCAACAACTACACCATCGCCCCTCGCGAGGTCACGACCATCACGGACGGCGGCACGGGCACGGTCAAGCGGGTCTACGTGCCAGCCACCAACCTCTTGGGCCTGGGTCGCTCCCCCTCGGGCTACAACGTCGATGTTGTGAAGAGCAGCAACACGTTCACGGGCTTCCGGGCCACGAACACCGCCGCCGGGACGGCCGCGCGGGCGATGTTCGAGCTCACCAGCGACGCCTCCAGCCTCTTCGCCAATGCCTTCTCCTCGACGTTCTCCGGCACGACTTTCGGCCAGAACAACGCCGGCGCGACAAGCGTGGTTTCGCTGGGAGCGAGTGACCATCTTCTTATCGGTACGCTGGGCTCGGCCTCCCTGTTCTTTGGGACGAACAACACTCTTGCCGCCAGCATCGACACCAGCCAGATCGTCACGTTCCCGAACCCTCCTGTCATGTCGTCTGGCATCCAGGTCGGCCATGCGACAGACACCACCCTGACCCGCTCCTCGGCTGGCGTACTCGCGGTTGAAAACAACATTCTCTACCACGCTGGCGGGACGGACGTGCCCGTCGCGGACGGCGGCACTGGCGCATCTACGGCGGCGGGTGCGGCTACCAACCTGGGCCTTGGGACAGGCGACAGCCCGCAGTTCACGGCGGTCAACGTTGGGCACGCGTCGGACACCACGCTGGCGCGCCTCTCCGCCGGGGATATCTCTGTCGGAGGCAACCGCGTCTTCCGCGTGGGCGGAGCGGATGTGCCTGTGGCGGACGGTGGCACTGGCGCTTCGGACGCCTCCGGTGCGCGTACCAGCCTTGGCCTCGTTATCGGCACCGACGTACAGGCATTCGATGCGGAACTTGCAGCGCTGGCCGGCCTCACGAGCGCGGCCAACAAGGTGCCCTACTTCACCGGGTCGGGCACAGCGGCCGTCGCGGACTTCATGCCGTCGCCGACAGCCATCACAACCGCCCTCGGCCTCGGCTCCTACGCCGCCAACAGCGGCGCGACGTGGACGATCGATGACGCCGATATCACCACGTTTACGTGGCAGCTCATCGGCAAGCGAATGTTCATCACTTGCTATCTGGCTACAACGACCATCGCCACTGCCACACCCACCCAACTCACCATCCCCATCCCGAATAGCAAGGTCGCGAACAAGCTGAGCATGGGGTGGGCGCGGTTCTTCGACCTGAACGCTGGGGGCGGCACAGGATATCAGGGCAAGATTCATGTGAACGCTGGCGGAACAAACCTGATTCTCACCAAGTTCGATGACACCACTTTTGCCACATCTTCGCACGGCTGGTATGTCCAGTTTACGTTTGACTTCGAGGTTCAGTAATTGGCAGCGACCTACGGCGACGGCAACTACGGCAGTGGCACCTATGGCGGCGCGGATGCGACACCGCCGCGCCTCTCTGGCGGCGCATACGTCACGTCCTCGACGGCTAAGCAGGCCGCATCTGTAGTGAGCACCACACAAAGAACGGGGGCTTCGGTGCGCTAAGTGGCTGTAACTGTTTCTGCCCCAATCGATCCGGTCCAGCTCGAAGAGCTCCAAGATGCTGGCTACACGACGCTCACCCTCTGGGTGGCGAACACCCCGGACGGGGCGTACACCAACTCCGGCGTTACCCCTAGCCCTGCCACGATCGCTCTCATGGAGAGCGGTGAGAACTTCACCGCGACCTTCACCTACTCGGGCGGGACGGTAGCGCAGTGGGGCAAGATCCGAGGCTTCGATGGGTCGAACTACACGCCGCTGGCGGATGCTGTCCCCTTCCACTTCGGTGGCGGCACCACGCTCACACGCGTGCGCCAGCTTCTCGGGAAAGAGATCCGCGACCTTCGCACTGGCACGGCCACGACCTCGACCGACGCCAACACGGTCATCACGTCCACCCCGGACATCTTTCGCTGGCAGACTGGCACCTTCAACAACGCCTTTCTGCACAACACCACCCGCTCTGGCTGGGCGCAGATCACGTCCTCCACGAAGGGTGCCAGCACCACGACCATCGAACTCGGCGCCAACATCGCGTCGCAGGCAACCGGGGACTCCTTCGAGATTACGAAGCGCTGGACGCCTGACGAGTACCGGGACGCCATCAACTGGGCCATCGTCTCCAGCTACCCGTGGCTAGCTCGGCAGGTCACGAACACGGGCCTGATGACGGCTGACCAGGTTTTCCGCCACCAGGTTCCCCACGATATCAAGTCGGTGCTGTCGGTTGAGATCGAGACGGATGCCCATATCACCAGCGAGAGCCAGGCGACGCGAGGCCACCCCTGGATCGACGTGCCCTTCGCTATCCGCAAGGAAGGACTGCTTCAGTACATCGAACTGGAGACCCCGTACACGCCCAACCGCCGCCTGCGCGTGACGGGCATCGGGCCTCTGTCGCAGCTCTACAATGAGTCGGATTACGTCGAGGAGATGCAGCCACAGGTCGAACTGCTGGTCTACCTCGCCGCCTTCCGGCTCTTCAGGAACTACGTCAACGATGCGGCCTCCAGCGACATCGACCGCTACGAGGCGCTTGCCGGCCACTACATGGGGCTGTGCGAGAAGTTCAAGCAGGCCCACCAGCAGTCACGGCCGGCGCGCCGCTGGTGGTCGTCGCTAAACCGCGGGAACCCCCACCACACCGGGACGCTCGGCTCCTGGTCCGGGTCTTCGTTCGACACGTAGATGGCCGCGCACCCGTATGACATCAAGCTGACGGTTGGAGCGACCGAGTACGGCTTCATGCTGGTGACCCCGAAGGGGGAGAGCAAGCAACTCCAGATCGGCGAGACGCCACTGCCCGAGGGCCAGTACAACCTCGTCCGCCAGTCGAGTGACACGGTGCGCGTTCACACCGACTTCGATCCAAAGTTCGACCAGCCGCTAGCCCAGCAAACGTTTTCGGGCGGAGTGGGCCAGCTCGAAATGGACGCCAGCGAAGGCGATATCACCCGCTACTGGTGGAGTGAGGGCGTCGTCACGCGGGCGGACGGGGTGGTTTGCCTCGCCCCGCAGGCTGATACCATCTCGCTTCCCAGTGGCTCTGGCAACATTACGGGCTTCACGACCTGGCTGACCGGCGGCACTCGCTACGATTTCTGCTGGCAGGGGCCGCGCCTCTATCGCCGTGATGCAGCCAACCGCAGCAATGCGTGGGCGCTGGTCTACACGGCCTCGGTGGATATTACCGACTTCAAGATCATCGACACGGACGGCTATATCGCGGTGCCCACGCACGGGACCGCCACGACCGACTTCCTCTACCAGGCGGACCCCACGGCGGCAGCGACCTGGACGCCGGCCGCCGTTAACCACACGGCCTTCAGCGACGTGCTGGGGAAGCCCAGCTTTTTCGAGAAGATCCGGGGCTGGACGTACGCCTTCGTCAGCCCGCGCAAGGTGTTCTACACCAGCGCTCCCACGACCGATGCCTGGGTTGGCCCCATCGACACGTCGCTCTCGGGGAACACGAGCGGGCCACCCGGCGACCTGACCTACAACTTCGTGGGGACGAGCTCGGCCAACGACTTCCTCATGGCCTTCAAGACGGATGCCGCCTACAACATCGATGCCGAGCAGGAGGTTACGGAAGTCATCGCCCATTGGAAGACCAGGCCAGCGACGGAGAACTTTGAGTTCGTCGCCGCTGGTGGCGACCTGATCTACTACTCCTCTTCTCCCGAGGTCTATGCCTATGACCCCGGCACAGGGCGCAATCTGCCGCTCCAACTCACCCAGCAGGCCGGCTTCTCAGTCAAGCAGGTGCTGGGCGTTGCGGCCGACAACGATTCGGTCTATGTCCTTGCCAAGGTTCGAGTGCCCCACATTCGGTCTGCTGACTCGGCGGCGCTCTTGCGCGGGACGAAGGCGGGGGCTTCGCGCTGGGCTTTTGAAGTACTGTGGGAAGACACAGCTTCCACCAGTTATTACCGGCTGGGTGCGGTCCCTACAGCGGCCTATGGCACCCGCCTGTACTGGGGGAAATCGACCCAGACCTACGTGATGGACTGCCCTGCTGAGTGGAACGAAACGTCGTCTGGGACGGATGGCTACGAGCCTGGCGGCAAAAGCATCTACATGAGCATCTGGCGCACGGGCTTCCCGAACTTTATGAAGCGGTGGCTGTGGCTAGCGACGCGGGTGACCATCGCTTCGGGCAGTTCAATGACCGCTCAGTATTCAACGGACATGGGCGCGACGTGGACCGTGCTAGCTTCGCTCACAACTTCCACGCTGGTATTCACAAACTTCTCATCGGTCAACGCTGAGCACATCATCCTTCGCTTCAGCCTTGGGTCGAATGGCGATGTCACCCCCATCCTCCACGTCTACGACCTTCACGGACGGGTGCGCTGGCGCTACCTGCCAGCGCCCGTCGCCGCTGTCCGCATCGCCGACAACCTGGAGCTCAACAACGGCGTGCGGGATTCGGTGGGGGCCACGACCCTGGTGTCGAACATCAACACCCTGCGGACGACCGACAGCACGATCCTCTACGAGGACTTCCTGGGCAACAGCTTCAACGTCTCGCTGGAGTCGTACAGCTACCGGCCGTCCCGGCACAACCCGCAGGAACTCATCCTCAACCCCTACGAGCTTGAGGCGGTGATGCACTTCGCGAGGGCCGATTCTGGGGCCTGACAAAACCTGCCCTAAATGTGGCAGCACGAAGCCTCTTAATGAATTCCATATGAATCGGACCCAGCCAGGCGGAAGACAGTCCTATTGTAAGCCCTGCATGAACGAGCTAAATCGGGCGTCCACCCGCCGTCACCGCGCCCGCAAGCTGGCTTATGGCGCTGCGTATAGGGCTGCGAACCGGGCCGAACTCGCCCAAAAGGACAAGGAATATTACCTCGCTCACCGCCAAGAGCGATACGAGTACACGAAACTTTACAGGCGCACTAGACCATCAAAGTATTGGGAATGGGATAAGCGCGCTAAGGCCAAGAGGAAAGGATCCATTGTTGGGACCGTCACAAAGACAGAGTGGGAGCAAGTCCTGACTGATTTCAACCATGCCTGTGCTTATTGTCTGCGACGTGGGATAGCTTTAACCCAAGATCACATTATCCCAGTCTCAGTTGGTGGCCCCCACCAGGTAGCCAACGTTGTACCGGCTTGTGGCTTTTGTAATTCCTCCAAGCACAACAGAAGCCTACTAGAGTTTCTTCGGCACCAAATAACCACTGGGGCTCTCAGCGGTGCCTAGCGACCGCCAGCGCATTGCCGAACTTGAGGCGATCAGCGAAGACCTCCAAGCGGGCCTCTACCGCACATCCCTGGGCCTCGGAGCCATCTCGACGAAGAACCTGAAGCCCCGGTCCGTGGTCGCTTCGACCATCGACGTGTCCAATCTCCAGTCGGTCAGCCAGAAGACCGGCAACCTCGACGTGACCGGCAGCATCAAGGCGGGGCAGACGGCCCTCGACACCGGGACCGGGTTCTTTATGGGCTCCGCTGGCACGCTCTCGGTGGGCAACTCGGGGGGGAACAAACTGGTCTGGAACGGGACGACGCTGACCGTTACAGGCAGTCTGACGGTCACGGGCGGGACGGTCACGGGCAGCCTTGCAGTCGGGACGGGCGGCAGCATTTCCTCTGGGAAGACCTCCTACGGCGACAACACGAACGCCGGGTACTGGCTGGAGTATAACGGCGGGACGCCCCGCGTGGACATCGGGAGCGCGACGGCTATCGCTAGCGGCGGCAGCCGGCTTCAGTGGGACGGCAGCACCCTCTCGATTGGCGGAACGGTCACGGCTGGCTCAGGCGATGACGTGGCTGTGATGAGCGGCGCGGATGCGACCTATCGCTTCTGGGCGGGCGACGCTACCGCTGCCGACGCTCCCTTCCGCGTGGACAAAGACGGCAACGTGGTCGGCACATCCTTTTCTTCCATGACCGTGGCGGGCAGCCTTGCCGCCAACCAGAACCTCGGTACGGGAGACATCACCGTCAACAGCACC
>Ga0196963_10001109_pt1 | contig 19680 bp, 20 predicted proteins | sample S1_5metaG_FD_148600 | JGI IMG/M metagenome (GOLD analysis project Ga0196963, IMG submission 148600) | Soil microbial communities from Anza Borrego desert, Southern California, United States - S1_5 | ecosystem: Environmental > Terrestrial > Soil > Desert | place: USA: California | collected... | reverse complement strand
GCCCGGAGTACCCCAGCGAGTACGATCTGCCGGAGACTTCCGAGCTCGTGTTTGACACCGCGCCGAGCATTTCCACCGGCGACGCGCCGCAAAACGTTGTTCAGCAAACCGACTACAATCTCGTCAGCTTTCCGCGCTACGTGCTTTACGCCCAGGCTGGGCTGCTCGCGGGAGTCGCGCTCATTTGCTTTCTGCTCGGCGTGATGATGGGCGGCGCTTTCTTTCGCGGCTCGGCAGGCGCCGCCGCGGCAGGACCGGTGACGGTAAGCGGCGTCGTAAAGGTGACGGAGGGAGTCACCACGAAGGCCGATGAAGGAGCGGTCGTGTTTGTGCTGCCTCAGGATGCGCGGAATATCGACGAGCGCGCGCCGGTCGCTGGTCTGCGGCCGCGCGACTCGGAGCCGGAGGGGCACCATCGCGGCCTGGCCATTTTAAAAGAGATGGGCGCCGGATATGCCCGCACCGATAAGGAAGGGCGGTACAAGATCACAGTTCCGAAGGCAGGCAAGTATTTCCTGCTGGTGATTTCGCGCGCGAAGACGGGAGACGGCGCGGACATCGGAGTGGCGAAGCAGCGGATCGCGCGGTTCTTTGAGAACGCCAACGATCTGCTCATGACGCAGAAGTATCAGTTCAGCGCGGAGACGCTCGCAGACGGCCGGAAGTTCGACGTTTCGTTTGAATGAGCCCCGTCGGGGTCCGCTCGAGCTGGACCAATTTCTTCGGCAAAGCAGTCTCGAGCGCCGGTAGCAGCAGCAGATCGCTGATGTTGAACCAGATCGAGCTGCCGCCAGCACAGGTGAGCACGTCGCACGACCGCCGGCCGCGCTGGACGAGCCGTTGTTTGACGCAGGTCAGGCCGAGGAGCTTCAAAACGTCGTATTCATCGGGAATTTGCGAGATCAAGTAGGGCTTTTGCCGCGAGCCGTCGCCAGTCGAGAGGATGCCTTGCAGGCAGGCGCTGAAGGCGAGGCGCTCCACTTCGGCCTGTTCGAGCTCGCCGAGTTGAGCGTGAGCTTCGCCGGCAAAGTAATGTGCCCGCGGCGAGAACGCTGCCCGCGACTTCCAGCCATGCACGCGCTCGATGACAGCGGCTGCTTCGCCGGCGGCGAGCAAATCGCCCACGCTTTGCAATTCGTCCGCCGTGAGCGGCGACACTTGCTGTTGCAGCCAGGCAGTCCGGGCGGCGAGAAACGTCGCGCGTCCTGGCAATTCGAAAAAGCGGGCTAACTCCCGATTCATAACCGTGACTCACGGGTCCTGCGCGCCTTCACATCTTGCTTCGCGTGATGTTCGTTGTTGTGTCGCATGTCAGCGGCCACTTCGAAGCATCGTGAACGAGGAGAGAAGCAAGTGGATTGCGCGCTCATTCATCTCGCAAGATTCAAAGTAATCGACGACCCCGCGTGCTTGCAATTGCTAACCTGTGATCGCGCGCAAGATTTCGAAAAATTTTTTCGCGCGCATCATTGCGCGCCGCGCTGTTGCGATGACGAAGCGCGATGATGATGCGCGCTGCAACATCGATGTTCATTCGCGACCCGCATGCGCGAAGTGACGAATGCCAGCCGCGGTGAGTCGCTCGTAAAGCTGCGCGAGATGCGCGGCGTCGCGCGTCTCGACGGTGCAGAGCACATTCACGGCGGCGACGTTCGGTCCGCAGAAGGTGCGATCGTGCACGATGTCTTGCACGCTCGCGCCGAGCTCCTTGAGCAGCTCGGCGAACGCGGCCAGGCCGCCGGGACGATCGCTGATCTCGGCCGTGAACCGCGCGAGCCGGCCGTCGGCAACGAGCGCGGCATCGATCAAGCGCGCAAGAATCGTGAGATCGATGTTGCCGCCGCAAAGCAGCAGCACGACTTTCTTGCCGGCGAGCTCCGGCAGCTTGCCGCTAAGGACGGCGGCGAGCGACGCCGCGCCGGCCCCTTCAACGACGCTCTTCTCCAATTCCATCAGGCGGACGACGGCGAGGGCCAGCTCCGCTTCACTGGCGGTGACGATTCTATCGAGGCGGGGCCTGGCGATTTGGATCGCTAATTCACCGGCTCGCGAAACGGCAAGCCCGTCGGCCAATGTGGGTTGTGTCGTTACTTCCACCGGTTTTTCCGCGGAAAAAGCGGCGGAAAACGCGGTTGCGTTCGCTGCCTGCACGCCGATGACTTGCACCGCCGGCCGCAGCGATTTAACGGCCAGGGAAACGCCCGCCGCGAGTCCGCCGCCGCCCAAAGGGACGATCACCGCGTCGGCGTCGGGCACTTGCTCGAGCACTTCCAAACCGAGCGTTCCAGCCCCTGCAATCACGCCCGGATCGTCGTAGCCATGGATATAGGTCAGCCCTTCGCTTTGCACCAAGTCATCAGCGATCTGCTTCGCTTCCGCGAAGCTGCTCCCTTGCACGATGACCTTGGCTCCCAGCCGACGGCAATTCGTTTGCTTGATGAGCGGCGCATAGGTCGGCATGACGACCGTGACGGGAATGCCGAGCGAGCTGCCATGATGGGCGAGGGCCAGCGCATGATTTCCCGCGCTGGCTGCCGTCACGCCTTTCTTGCGTTGACCGTCATTCAGTAGCAGCAGCGCGTTGCGCGCGCCGCGCTCCTTAAACGAACCGGTCCGCTGCAAGAACTCCAGCTTGCAATAGATCTCGCAGCCCGTCGCTTCCGACAGCGGCGCGCTCAGCGGACACGGCGTGAGAGCGATGCCATCGCGGATGCGGTCGCGCGCGGCTTGGATGTCGGTTATCGTGACCGTGCCCGCAAAGTCATCTGTCATTCCACACCCGACAGCCGCATTCGCGCCTTTAGCAAACGCATCCGATGCTCCAATTTCATGAGCTGATCCAACACCGCCGTCTCGTTGCTCGACAGGCCTGCGGTTTTCTCTTTGTGGATCAAATCGGCGACGAAGTCTTTCACCGCCTGTGACGGCTCGACGTATTCATCGTTCGCGGCCGCCCGCTGCATCACTTCCAGTTCAGCGAGCAGATTCAGGTTTTCACTCACGCGATGATCTCCCGCTTCCGTTTCACGTAGTCCCACACCACGTAGCGATCGAGATCGTTCCCTGCGGTGAAGAAGACGCGCCCCTTGGTGCTTTCGGCCAGGCGGTAGGCAAAGCGGATGTCATCTTCGGATTGCGACCAGCTGGGGAGCAGGAACAGATTGATGGTGATGCCGTCGCGTGCGCAAAGCAGCCCTTCGCGGAGGGTTGCTTCTTCGGTACGCGGGTCGGGCGGATAGAGCAAATAGAGCCAGTCGCCGCTGTAATGGGCGGTCGGCAGCCCGTCGGTAATGAGAATGATCTGCCGGTTCGGGGTGTCCTGGGTGCTGAGGAACTGCCGGGCCATTGCCAGCGAGCGCTGGATGTTGGTGAAGTGCGGCGGAATCCGGCTTTCGGCAATGTCGTCTTTCGACATGTCGACTTTGAGCCGCACCACCGGATCGAACAGCGTGACCGGCTTGGGCATCAGCTCGACCACTTTGCCCGGCGGCACGAGGCGGGCGAACGTCGCCATCTCGACGAACTGCAGAAAATCGCCGGGGTACTCCTTCCGGATCAGGCCTTCGAGCGCCAAGCCCATGCGTTTGACGTTGATGTATTGCCCGTCGTGCCGCATCGAACCGCTCATATCCATAATCACGACGGTTGCGCACTTCGGCGTGTTCCGTGTTTTGTGAATGACGATGTCTTCCTGATTCAGGCGGATCGGGAGCTGGCCGCCCGTTCGCAGCAGCGCATTGACGAAGGACTGCGGAATGTCCATTTGCGTCAGCGAATCGCCGAATTCATACGGCCTGGTCGTTTGCAGTTCGATGGCCCCTTCGCCGAGCACGGGGTTCGGATGCCGACCGGTTTTCGAGTCGAGCAGGTTGCTGAAAATCCGCTCGAGCAGCCGCCCTTGAAAAAGGCGGTAAGCTTGGGGCGTGAGCCGAAAGCCGTTGCCGTCCCGCTCCAGTCCCTGCCGCTCGGCCATCTCGCGAACGAGGTTCTCGACCATGTTCTGCAGCTCGGTGAGCTTCTGAATATCCCCCGGCTCGGTGAATTGCTCGAGCAGATCGAGATCGATGATCGCGATTTGCGCGTTGGCCTGCGCTTCTTCGAGCTGCTTCAGCAGCTTGTCGATCTTTTCGAGCTCGTCTTTCACCGCCAGCGCTTCGTCAACCGTGAGCGGTGCGCGACCGGTGAAGTCGTACTTCGCGGCCAATTCATCGACCTGATATTTCTTGCCGAGGATGTCGATCAGCTGTACGAGCTGATGAGCGAATTTGCTCCGCTCGTCGCCGGCCGCGTACCAGAGCATTTCGAGATCATGCAGCTGCTCGCCATCGATCGCGCGGCGAAACGATTTGCGCAGCGATTCGGGCGGCTGGGCTTTGTCGCTCGCTTTGTGAAAAGCCTTGTGGGCCGTTTTCTGCACGGAATCGGTTTCGTATTTCGCCAGGATTTTCCGCTTCCGTTCGAGCAGCATGGCCATCAGCGCATCGAGGCTCGGGCCGAGCCCGGCGATCTGGCTGGGATCGAGCCGGATTGCCCGCGCGAGCTCCTCATCAGTCAGCCGGCGCATGTTGCCATACATGAGCATATGCTCGAAGGCCGGGCTCACCAGATCCGGCGGCGGTTGCGTCGGACTGGGAAAGCTGACCGGGTCGAACTTCTGATAGGTATGGATGATGCCGCCGGGACGCATAGGATTGCCGCCTGGATAGGGAACGTGCGCGGAGTTCCTCATTGTACGCACTCGACGTGCGTTATGAGTTCGGTCGTAGCCACGCTCGCCAGAGCGTGGGCCGATTCGAAGCAGTCGCGTCGATTCCCACGGTCTGGCGACCGTGGCTACCCCGGAGGTCGAGGACACCTAGTGCGCGTGCACCCTTGGGCTGCAAGCAGCCGCCACCGCGCAGCCGGCGCAACCGCCGCCTGGCCCCGTGCCACAAGCGCCACCTTCGGCTTCAGGCGTGCCACAGCCGGGGCCGCAACCGGTCGTGAGCAGATCGACGAACTTGTGAAACTGCACGCCGGCCGCATAGATGCTGGCAAGTTCGTTCGTTAGCGCGTCAATCTCGGGCGTCGTCTCGCCGAGAAAATAGAACAGCAGCGATTGGCCATCGAACAACAGCTCCACTTCGGCCAAGCTGGCGGGAATGTCATGTTCGGCGAGCAGCCGTTCGCAGTCTTCGAACGCTTGCTGGCGGTTCTTTTCGAGCCGCGCGAGAAGCAGATCGTCCTCCACTGTCACACGGCGGAGAATGGTGCCTGGCATGGAGCCGACATAGCGGGTTTCCGCCGCTTCATTCAGTGGCGAGAGAATTTCGCCCACTTCCAGACCCCGCTCGGTCCGGCAGACAACGCGGGTGCCGCGGGCAAAGCGCTGCCCTTCGCTCGCGCCGAAGCGCGAGACCTGTCCCATCACGCCGTACCGAACCCAATGCTGGCCTAACACAATCATCCGCCTGCGGTTAAAATCTTCGTTCGCCCCATAGTCGCCTTTCGCTCCGCGAAAGGTAAGTCGTTCGCGGAGCGAACGACAATGGGCGACTGTTCATCTTGATCGAGTTCCCGTTCGTTGCCTAGACGACCAATCGCCCATGATTCAGTCTTCTTCCACTGCTGTCGAACTCTCCACCGATTGGTCGGAGCTCGCGCGGCAGGTCCTCGCCGGTTACAAACTGACCGAAGATGACGCTCTCGGTATTCTGCAGGCTCCTGATGAACAGCTGCTCAACATTTTGTCGGCCGCATATCAGGTTCGCCGCCGCTACTGGGGCAACTCAGTGCAGCTCTACTTTCTGATGAACGCCAAGAGCGGCCTCTGCCCGGAAGATTGCAGCTATTGCTCGCAGAGCAGCGTGAGCGACGCCGAGATTCCCAAATACAACCTGCTAAGCCGCGAAAAACTGCTGGCCGGCGCAAAGGCCGCTGCCGAGCGCAACAGCGGCACGTATTGCATCGTCATCAGCGCCCGCGGACCGAGCGAGCGCGAGATTCGCGCGGTCGAAACGATCGTGCCAGCGATCAAGCAGCAGTATGGCCTGAATGTATGTGCTTGCCTGGGGTTGCTCACGCCGGAACAAGCGCAGCGTCTCGCCGCCTGCGGCGTTGATAAGGTGAACCACAATCTGAATACCAGTCGTGAGTATTATCCTGAAGTCTGCACGACGCACACGTATCAGGATCGCGTCGATACGCTCAACGCGGTGCGCTCGGCCGGCCTCAAGCTGTGCAGCGGCGGCATCATCGGCATGGGAGAGAAGGACATCGACGTCGTGCGGATGGCATTTGAACTGCGCGACCTGGGGGTCGAATCGATCCCGCTGAATTTTTTGAATGCGATCGACGGCACGCCTTTGGAAAAGAACGACCGCCTCACTCCGCGATACTGCCTCAAGGCGCTCGCGATGTTCCGCCTGGCGAATCCCGCAGCTGAGCTCCGCATTGCCGGTGGTCGGGAGTTGCACCTCGGCTCGCTGCAGGCACTGGGCCTGTATGCGGCGAACAGCGTATTCGTCGGCGACTATCTCACGACGAAGGGTCAGCTCCCGGAAGCCGATTACAAGATGATCGCGGAACTCGGCTTCGTCGTGACGAAGACCGAGGATGGCGGCAGCTGCGCGTGATGCGAGCTGGCGGGAGGCAGCGCCGATGAGTCCGCAGTCGCCAGTTCAGTTTCGCGCTGCCAATCTGACGAAGCCAACACGTCTCGATCGCGTGCTCCGCGATCAATTTCCCGATTGGGGCCGCCAGGCCGTGCAGCGCGCGATTGGCGCCGGCCATGTGCGGCTCAATGGCAAGCAAGTCCGCCTCGCATCGTGGGAAGTGCGGAACGGCGATCGGCTGGAAGTGACCGATCCGCCAGCAGCGAAGCCGGCCGGACAAACCGTCTGGGACGACGCCTGGATCATTGCCGAAGAGCCGGACTTGATCGCCATCAACAAGCCGGCCGGGCTTCTTTCCGAACCGACTCGCTATTCGCCGGCGGCCAGTTTACTTGGACTAGCCAAGGAGCGCTTCGGCGACGTGATTTTGTTTCATCGCTTGGATCGCGATACGTCCGGCCTGCTGCTCCTCACGCGGCACGGGCCGATCAACAAGTATCTGACCGCAGCGTTTCAGAACCACGCAATCCAGAAAGAGTACGTCGCGGTGGTTTCCTTGCCTCATTCGCTGGCGGTCACTGGAACGATCGATGCGCGGCTCGGCCCACACGCCGAGCGCAGCGATCAACGGATTGTCGTCGCGCGCGGCGGACAGCGGGCCGTCACGCGCTATGCCCTGGAAGCAACCAGCGGCCCCTGGCAACTCGTTCGTCTCTGGCCGGAGACCGGCCGGACCCACCAACTGCGAGTGCATCTCGCCCATCTCGACGCGCCCATCCTCGGCGATCGACTCTACGGTCCTCAGCCGCCGCCGGCCACGCGCCTGCACTTGCATGCGCAGCGGATCGAGCTGCCGGCTGCTCCTGGATATGAATCCCGAAGCTTCATCGCGCCGCTGCCGGCAGACTTTTGGCCCCCGGAACTCAAAGGCTGAATCGAAAACGTAGCGATGCTATACTTGAATGTCCGAACCGCTCGACTTATAGGCGCAGCGATGAACGCACGAACGAACGTTACCGAAGCCGACATTTGGGAGCGGATCATCCACCCAGGTGGAGCGATGTCGAAGGACATCGCTCGTCGCATTTTGGAAATGGATTTCACCTCTGAAGAACGTCAGCAAATGCATGACCTGGCAACCAAAAACCAGCTCGGCCAGCTCACCGAGGAGGAAGAGCAGTTGCTCGACCATTATTGCAGGGTAGGAGCTTTGCTTTCGGTGTTGATGCTGCGATCGCGGCGGACGCTGAAGACTGCCAAGCGCGGTTCGTGACCATGAACCGAAAGCTGGAAGCGCTGGTTTGGAAGCGAGCCAATCACTGCTGTGAATACTGCCACATACCGCAAGAGTATGAAATGCTTCCGGCGGAAATTGACCATGTGATCCCCGAGGTCCATGGTGGCCAAACAACGTCGGCGAACTTAGCGCTGTCCTGCTTCTGGTGCAATCGATATAAGGGACCAAACCTGGCAGGCATCGATCCGCAAACGAAACAACACTCGCTTGTTCCATCCACGGCGGCATTCGTGGGCTTTCACTTCCGCTGGGACGGGGCCATTCTGAGAGGGAAGACGCCGATTGGTCGAACGACGCTTCGGGTTTTGAAAATCAACTCTCCATTGCGATTGGCGCTGCGAGAAGAACTGATCTTGGCAGGCCTCATGGTTACGCACAGTTAGTAGTTCGATAGATGAATGAAACGAGCAAGTCGGAGGCAGTGGAAAAATGCGTTGGTTCATTTCAGGTTTAACAGCTCTATTGATTTCGACTTCTCCCCTCCGCGCTCAGCTCGACTTCGGTCCCATCACCAAATCGGACGCCGCTTCGCCGACGGAATTCCCCGAGGTCCTCAAGCCGGTCTCCGCGCGCAGCGAAGCAGAAGAAGATCGCCTGCACGCCGCTGCCCATTACGCCCAAGGGCGGCTGCTGCATGCCAAAAAGAAAAACGCGCTCGCGCTCAAGCATTATCAGCGGGCCTGGCGGTATGACAGCGAGTCGCTGCAACTGTTATCCGAGATCGTGCCACTGGCCTTCGAAGCCGGACAAGGTGATACTGCCGCCCGCTATGCCGTTATCGTCGCGGAGCGGAATCCGAAGGACGATCTGCTCGTCCGCCGCCTGGCCATTTATCTGACCAGCAATCGTGAATACGCCCGCGCGATTCGCATGTACGAAAAGGCACTGACCAAGGATTCGCAACTGGCCAACGGCATGCCCGAGGACATCGGCGCCGCCACTGTCTATGCCGAGCTCGGCCGGCTGTACTATCTGACCGAGAAATACCAGGCCGCGGCGGGCACCTATGCCATCCTGCGCAAAGCGGTCGAAGACCCGACCTCGCACTTTGACGAAGCTGGCAAAAAGTCGATTCTGGGTGAAGCGGCCACCACCTATACTCTCTGGGGCGAGAGCTTTTTCGAAGCCGGCAAGTACGACGACGCTGCCGCGACTTTCCGGCAAGCGAATGCTGCCAAGGAAGACAAGCCGCTCCTCGCGTTCCGCCTCGCGCGAATCGTGCTCGCGCAAGACAAACCCGCCGATGCCCAAAAACAGCTCGATGAATACTTCGCCGCCAAGGTCGATACCTCCGGCGATGAACCCTACGCGCTCCTTCGCAAAATCCTGCTCAAACAGGCGGACAGTCCCGCGGCCGCCCAAGAGCAGTTCATCCGCCGCCTGCAGGAGTTGCACAAAGATCAGCCCGACAATGTTCCGCTCGCGTTCAGCCTCGCCGATGCGCTGTGGACGACGCAGCAATTCGAATTGGCCATACCGCTGCTCACCAAAACGCTCGCCCGCAAGCCTGATCCGGAGCGCTATGCGCAGTTGATCGACCATCATTGGCGGCAGAAGGAGTATCGCGAGTTGTTGGCCGTTGCCGGGCAATTGGCCGAAGCCAGGAGTTCGCTCGAGTCGATCGAAAAACTGCTCGACAAGCTGAAGCAGGACGAAGGACTCGTCAAAGGATGCTTTTCACTCGCCCGCGAACAGGCCGCTGTCATTGATCCCAAGCCCAAGCACGGGCCGATCCTGGCCGCTGCCATCCTGGCTCGCGAAGCGGGACAGCTGAAAGAGGCCGATGAGCTGTTCCAGAAAGTGCTGCAGCTCGCACCGCACAAGGCGCTCGACCTGCGCGTGTATTGGGCCGAAGGGCTCTTCCAGGCGAAGCACTTCGACGCTGCCGCTCGTGTCTACCGTGAGCAACTCGCCACCAGGCCGCGCAAAGGGGTTGCAGCGCTCCTGCAGTATTATCTGTCGGCATCGCTGAGCATGGCCGGCGAAGCCGACGCTGCGTTGGAAGCGATTCGCGCGGCACTGAAAGAAGATCCGAACAACGCCCGCTACGAAAGCCGCATTCCCTGGATTCTGTATAACGCAGAGCGCTGGGCTGAGGCGCATGCGGAGTATGAAAAGCTTTTGCAGAAGTATCGCGACAAGCCGGGCAGCGAAGTTCGCGAGATCCTGCGCAATACCCGCCTGCTCGCTTCGAACGTCGCCCTCAAGCTCGATGACTTGCCACGAGCGGTCGAATGGCTCGAGCAAGTGCTGGATGAATATCCGGAAGACGCCGGAGCGCTCAATGACCTCGGTTATCTCTGGGCCGACCGCGGCGTGCACCTCGAGCGGGCATTGAGGATGACCCAGAAAGCGGTCGAACTGGAGCCAAAGAACAAAGCCTACCGCGACAGCCTCGGCTGGGCGCTTTACCAACTGGGCCGCTACGACGAAGCGGTTCGCGAGCTGACGCTGGCCACGATGGTCGACGAATCCGCCGACGAGCCAGCTCCAGACGGCGTGCTTCTCGACCACTTGGGCGACGCGCTCGCCAGGCTGGGCAAAACGAGCGAAGCCCAACAGGCCTGGCAGCGCGCTGTCGAAGCCTTCGAGAAAGAAGGAGAAGCGGAGAAGCGGAAAGCAGTGCAGAAGAAGCTGGCAAAGTAGTCATCTCACGGAGTGCTCGGAGTGAGATGACTGCCATGACGTTGACCGCTTCCGCCGCGCGGGCTAGTTTGTAATCTGCTCCTTACCGGACACGCATCCCCTCGCATTGGACGCTCCTTTGGACCCCCTTCATTTCTGCATCGCGGTGGGGCCCCTGAGCGTTTATTTTCTGCTGCTCGGCCTGATCAACCTTCGTCGCCGGCCGTTCATCACCACCGGCGGCCGCGACGCGATGTCGCTCGGCATCGGCATCGTCGGGTTCATCATCGTCGGCCCGATGGAACTCTTTCTCCCCGAAGCGGCTGCGGCCCATCTGCACATCTGGGCCTGGGCGATGCTCGTCACGCTCTATCTGCTCGCGCTCGTGCTCATCGTCCTGCTGATGCGGCCGCGGCTCGTCATTTACAACATCACCAGCGAACAGCTGCGGCCCGTGCTGAGCGACATTGTCACCGAGCTCGACCCAGAAGCTCGCTGGGCCGGCGACGCGCTGAGCCTGCCCGAGCTGGGCGTGCAGTTGCATGTGGAAGCAAACGCGATGTTCAAGAACGTGCAGCTCATCTCCGCTGGGCCGCATCAGAACCTGGCTGGTTGGCGGCGGCTGGAAGTGGAACTCGATCGGGCGTTCCGCAAGCTGGAAGGCGCGCCGAATCCGTATGGCGCCAGCCTGATGCTTTGCGGCCTCACGCTCGCCGGCTGGGCCAGCTACTGGCTGTATCAAGACCCCGACGGCGTGATCCGCTCGCTGCAAACGATGCTGCGGCAGCCGTAAAGCTCAGTAACAGATCGCGTCTGCTACGGGCCTTCTGAACCGCCAACCGGAGCGCTCGGCGCCACGCCCTGATACAGGCCGGCCCAGATCTGCCCCGACTCGGCGTGATAGACCCAGCCGATGCGGCTGGTGAGATTGGCCGGCGGGGCCGTGTTGCTGCGATAAATATCGCTGCTGTTGTTCAGCGGATTGATGGGCATCCGCGGTTTCACATAAGGCCCGAAGCGATGCGCGGGCGTCGTGCCGATGGCGCCGGCCGCGTTCGTCGAATTGAGCAGCTGCGGCAGCGAATGATTGACGAGCTCATCGGGCGCCCGGCCGTTGTGATCGATCTGGTAGCGCTCGATGGCCATGCTCAGCTGCCGCTGCTGCGCGAGCATCGACGAATGCTTGGCTTCATCGATGGCGGAGCCGACTTGCGGCACGACCACGCCGGCGATGATCGACATTGCCGTGATGACCATCAAGAGCTCGATGAGCGTAAAGGCCCGCCGTCGCTGACGAGCCTGATTTCGATATTGCGCTGCAGTTCTCATCGCTCCGCCATTCTCCGATCCATTCCGCGTCAATCCTGCTACGCAACTCTATCTCACCGCCAGCGCGCTGCGCAATCTCTTCGGCAGCGGCTGCGCAGGCGACAAGATCCGGTCGCGCCAGTTATGCGGATGGTGAGGGCGAGGAGAACGGTCGCCAGCCTACGCGGCCGCTTCCGCATTGCCGCGCTGGTGCCAATATTCTTCGGCGAGCACCGCTTGGGCGGGATCGCCGAGGAGGGCATCGTTGTAGGTCCGAACCCAGGCGGTGGCTTCGCGGAGGCTGAGGCCCCGCGCGACCAGCTCATACTTCGGCAGCAGCAGCACCGAATACGAAGCCGGCATTTTGACTTCTACGCGCGACTTGGTTCCGATCGAGATGTTTGCAGCTCTGGCCATGGCTCATTTCTCCCAAAAAGCGTAATGTGTACAATTGTTCCAATAGAGAACCGAGCGCGGACAACTTAGGTCGCTGCCAGCAGATTCTGCTGGCATTTTTTTCTGAAAGTCGTGCTGGGCTTACTCTGGCGGCGCAGTTGCCTTCCCGAACCGCTCGCCATATGTCTCCGTCAGCGGCTTGGGGCGGATTTCGTACTGCGGCACCACGCCGAAGTTGAGCTGCGAGATCGGGCGGAGAATATCCCGGTCGACGCAGCGCACCAACTCGGCAAACTCCGTTTGCACAGCGCTCAAAGCCACGATGAACGGAATCCACCGCCCCGAGTATTGAAGGAGCCGAACAATTCGGCGAAGCCGATCTAACGGCAACGGCTGTTCAGAATGCAACCGGAAGTCTGACCGCCGCAGGATCAGCGAGCCTGACAGCAACAGCCATACAAGAAGCGGCGGGCGACAAGTACAAACTAGGATCAGCAGACCTAACGGCAACTTCAATGCAATTGTATTGCTCGATGCTGCGGCTTGGGAACATATCGCCGCCGCCACAATGCACCACTTGCGGCAAAGCGACGATGTTAACGCCTTGCTCGAAGATCGAATTTATCCAGCCATTGGCCTTGATGTTGAAACGTTCTATCCGTTCGCAACATACGAGATGATTGGCTATCAACACGAACATGACTTGGACGGCGCAGCCGGAGTTGCCAACGCAACGATTGAAATCAACATCATTGGCGACAATCATTCCGAAGTTATCGCCGCAGCCAATGCAGTTAAGGAAGAACTGAACGGATACGGCGGGATGCTCAACAGCCGGAAAGCGTTGTCGGTTTGGCTCGAAGATCAGAGCGAAGACGCCGAGGCCATCAGGCCCGGTTCGGATGCGTTGATATACCAGCAACAATTGATCTTCCAAGTTCTGCACCTTGAATCACCGCCAATGCTGTTGCTGCCTGCGGATATGGAAAGCAACAAGGTTGAAGCGGGCCTTGTAACTTACCTGACAACGCAACCGCAATTGTCGGCAGTTGGAAACCGAATCTTCCCGATGCGAAGGCCAACCCGTTCGGCACTTCCTGCCATCGTGTATCAACGGAAGAACACGAATGAAGACGTTGATATGGATGATGCAATTGGCTTGTCATCCCCAGTGTTTGAATTCGAGATATTTGGTAGGGACCACGCCGAAGCCTACCGCTTGTCAGAGATGATGCGGGGGGTTCTCGATGGATTGACGGGCGCTATAGGCGAAACGGCGGCGCTTGCCGTGACGATGCTTGGCGAAACGGAAGTCATGGAACATCAGGCCGCAGGCAAGAAGGCGGCATGGTATAGCGTCAAGCAAGATTACGAGTTGATGCACCGAAATTGAAACCAGCGACCCTAAATACCTCGTAGCTTTCTATGAGGTATCAATGGCAATTTTCGCTGGTAAGAATTCAAAGTTTCGGATTGGTGCAAGCATCGTTGCAAAACGAGTGTCAATATCGGGCATCAATGTTACGGTTGGCAAGTTCGATGCAACTGATCTCGATGACGTGAATGTTGTCAATAAGCCGACGCTTCCTGATCCTGGGGAAATCACGATTACTTACAATCTTGATTTGTCGGATTCCACGCATGTTGCAATGCTCGAAGACCTGATGACTGAACAAGCCATGAGCATCGAATATGATGCGGGCGTTAGCAACAAGTATCTGAACTTCCGAGGTTGGATCAGCAGCACAAGCATTGGGGAAGCCAACCCCACAAATTGGGTCCAAGGAACAAGCGTCATTACTCTAGTTACTATGCCGGAATATGGTTCTTCTGCTGTAACTTCCTAAAGGACAATTGTGGATAAGCAAACGCTGCTGGAAATCTGCCAGCCATTTAAGAAGATCGAAGTCGAAGGCCAAGTCTTTTATCTGCGAAGGCTATCACCGAAACACTTCAACGAACTACACGAAAAGTATTTCAGCAGCGGCGAAGAAGAGAAGACCGTCATTGATACCAACATGACGGCTGATGAAGTCAAGCAACTGTCAGAGAAGTTACAAGCCAAGTTCAACCTCCTTGCCGAATGGGAATTGGACATCCTCACCTATTCGCTATGCAACGAGAACGGCGAACCACTATTCACGATTGATGAACGGGAAACGGTTCGCATCTTTGATCCTGTTTTCTATCGCCCATTGAAGAACGCCGCTTACGAATTTTCCTACGGCTACTATCACAAGCAATCGGAAATCCAACGCAAAGCCGAAGCAAAAAAAAGAGATCGAAGAAGACCCGTTGCTCTCGTTTATCCATCGTTGGGCGCACTCCCGAGGCCAAACCAAACAAGAGTTAATCAACTCTGTCACCGATGCCGAGTTCATCGAGCATCTTGCATATTCTTACGTTGAGCCGTTCGGCGATGAACAACGACAAGGCGCAATCATTGCATCATGGCTTGCGGCTCCGCACCTTGGCGAGAGTACTCCAGCAACTGAATATTTCATGGCGTCTAAGGATGCTTGGCTTTTGAAGTTCAAGGAAGAACGTCAGCAACTTGAAGCAATGAGCGGCGAGCAAGCCATTGCCGCAACAACGGCGGCATTCGGTCAAAAGGGAATCAAGATAAACGGTGCAAACAATCCTAAATAGCGTATGGCATTAATAGGATCATTGAACGTACTTCTTCAAGCCTCGACCGAAGGCTTAACTAAGGGACTCGGCAAGGCCAAGAGTCAGGCAACTGACTTTGTAAAGAGTTGGGTTCCATCTTGGCAGACTGTCGCCCTTGCTGCGGGCGCTGCTGCTATTGCGGCGGGCGCTGCCTTCGCATCCTTGGCCGCACAAGCGGCGGAAAATGCCGGGCGTTTAGATGACCTTTCCCAGAACATCGGCACGACTGTTGATCATTTGCACGCCCTCGAATATGCGGGAAATCGTTCGGGAGTTGAAGCCGCCGATCTCGCCAACATCCTAACCAAGTTGAATGTTCAGTTGGCCGAAGCCGCAGTATCGGCAACGCCAACAGCCAAGGCGTTGGAACGCCTTGGCCTTTCTGCCAGTGACTTGACCGGCATGGATATTACCGACGCATTCAAGCGCATCAGTACGGGCCTTGCAGGCATCGACCACGAAGGCCAACGGGCCAGCCTTGCTATGGATATCTTCGGCAAGGCAGGAACGAAGGCAATTCAGTTTGTCACAAGAGGCGCAGCCGGAATTGAAGAACTTGAACAACGGGCCAAGCGGCTCGGCGTTGTAATGAGTCAAGCCGACGCCGAAAAACTAGACGCTGCATCAGACGCCATCAACGATATATCCTTAATAGCGCAGGCCGCAGGGGCAAAATTGGCGGCTGATTTAGCGCCCGCCTTGATTACGCTCGTTGAACTATTCACAGAAGGCGAAGACACCGGCGCTAATATGGTCAAGACCATGAACGCAATTGCTGATGTCACTGTTGTTGCAACAGCCGCAGCACTCGGAATCGGTGATGTGTTTTGGGATATCTTCACAAATGGCCGTCGGGTGATGTATGAATTCGTCAAGTTCGGAATTGATAGTTTCACCCAATTCGCACAAGTGGCAAACAGAGTCAGCAAAGCGCTAGGCCGGGGGAACTTCATTGATCCGGGAACGCTCGACAACCTGCGGATCATGGCCGAAGACATGCGAGACGAAGCCGCCGCCGCTGTTCATCTTTCCAACGCTGGCGTTGATTTCTGGAACAAGTACAGCAACTCAACAAACACGTTCACCGAATCACTAAAGAAGAACCGGGACGCACTCGCCGCCCAACGGGATGAACTAGCCAAGGGCGAACAAGAAGCTGAGAAGTGGATTGAACAACTACAAGAGCAATTGCAAACCGTCGGCATGACAACCGATGAGGCCAAGTTATGGAAGTTGCAACAAAAGGAAATCAATTCCGTTCTGACGGATCAGGCACAAGCCTTGCTCGATGAAATCAAGTTGAAGGAAGAATCGATACAAGCCGAGAAAGACTTGGCCAAGGCCCGAGAGGAAGCGCATCAAAAGTTCTCGGAGCAAATGAACAAGGTGTTTGACGATTTGCGGGAGCAAGAGAAAGCCGAAGCCGCCGCCCGTAAGGCGGCGGCTGATGGCGTTCGTGAAAGTGTCAAGACTGACAAAGATCGGATGAACGAAGAGATTGCACGCCTAACGCAAATGTTCCTTGCTGGAGACATCAATGATGACACCTTCAACAAGGCGATTAAGAACGCACAAGGCGACAAGGGACCGCAGGATGTCAGGTTTGCGGGACTCGCCGAGAAAGGTTCAGCCGAAGCAAGAGCAAGCATCATGCGCAATCAGGCGATGAACCCACAAAACAAGGTAGCCGAGAACACGGCCAAACTTGTGAAGCAAGGCGAGCAAATGGTCAACGGCATTATGAAGGTTGCCGAAGGCGTTGGAAATTTCGTAGCGGCTGCATGGTAACAACGGGAGGCAAATGGCTTGGGTGCAAACAATAAATGATATGGCCGGAAGTTCGGTAAGCGTCAATGAGAAGGGGCATAGAACGCACGTACTGTCAAAGCTGGTTCTGTTCAATGACAAGTTGAATGACTCGCCAAACCGGGCTTTAGCATTTGCGCCGGGCCGAAGAACTCAACACCCGGAAGACGGCCAAGCGTTTTGCATTGGAACGAACGTAGGCTTTGCAAACTGGTATGGAGAAAGCGGCATTGCTTACAGAATCTCGGCGACATACAGCACCGAAGCGGAACAATTCACGAATCCGATTGATGAGCCGCCAATCGTTCAATGGATATACGAACGCTCAACGAAGATTGTCGAAACCGACATCAACGGCAATGCGATTCTTAACAAGGCGGGTGACAAGTACGAAAACCCGTTCGAGATTCCTGATGTCATCGAGGCATTCACCTACACAAAAAACTTGCCATACAACCCAAGGGCATTGGCCAAGCAATTCCGCAACAAGATCAATAGCGGCGCATGGCTGGAATATGACGCACGAACGGCGCTTTGTTCGGGCATCGAGATCAGCGAACGCAAGTCAGCAATGATCAGCGAAACAGCAAGGCAATACTATTGGACAGTGACGGTGGAAATCACAATCAAGGAAGATGAATGGAAATTGACTCCCTTAGAACAAGGCTATCGTGAGAAGATCGACGGCAATCTCGTTGATATCTTCATTCTCGATGCGGATGGCAACGCAACTGATGAGCGTTGCCAGTTTCCGATATTGCTGGACAACTTAGGCCGGGCGCAAATGTCTGATCCTAAAGTTCCGATCTTTACTGATTGGTTTGTATTCGGCGAAGAAGATTTCGCTGGCCTTGGGATTGAAACGTTGGAAGGTTTTTAATGGCGAGCGGTGAGAAGCGGACAACATACAACAAGGAACAGGACCGCCGCATAAGGCGAGCGGTTGAAGCGCACGAGCGGAAGCAACCATACTTTCGCCCGCAAGCCATCAAGCCAAGATTCAGCGGCGGCAAGGGTTCTTCTTTAATCCACTTCCAGCTTGTTGAAGACCTGATTCTAGGAAGTTCTGCGGAAGCGCAAGTATTGAAATTGTCATCGCCGGGCCGTACATGGACGGTTGATGAGGATGCTGAACATATTCAGGTTTACGATGTATTCCATCGCAATCCGGCTGGAAGTTCTGATATAGGTATTGCTTCCCCCGGCATGTGGGCAGGCAAACAATACATGAGGGGTTGGGCGCAAAAGCGAGCAGGCGCAACAAGAGTAACGGATACGGGCGAAACCGAAGGAACTGACGACGATGAAACGAGAGTCAAATACGATATTGTTTGGATGGAGCAACTAGCCGCTTGGATTAAGTTTATAGCTCAGGAAGATATGGGTGAAACCGAAAGCATGGCCGTCAAGGTTGCGGTTGTTGGCTACGATCATCAAGGAATCAGCCCAGTTGAAATACTTGAATCAGAGTCAGACGATGTCTTCGTTTATGATGACGTTGGCGAATGGAGCGATATTGTAAACGGCTCGATGGGCCATGCGTTCTATGACTACTCGCAACAACAATATCAGATAGTCTATTGTGATAGGGTCGTCATGTTTGCAACGGCTCGATTGACGGAAGATATGTGCGGCAGTTCGTCATCAGCGTCAATTGATACCTTTCAACCTATTACGCATGGCGACTTTAATCGTGCGCAAAGCGGTTCTGTTCCGAGTACCGCATACAATGACTTTAAGCATGCGGGACAGGACAATGACGGCGTTCTGTTGATGCGAACAACGATGTTGGGTTCAACGCCGCTCGAATATAGATGGGTTGTCATTGACGTTGAGAAACACGAATCGGAAGTTGTTACGAATTTTCGCTTGGCCAACAACGGTTTCGGAGATACCTACATTCAAAAGAAGATCAGAACCGCTTGGCTCGAATGGTGCGATAGTGAGACTCCAGAATGGATTGACGTTATCCAAGTCTCGAATTGCAACGGGGAAGAAGAGTAATGCTGGTAAGGTCATCAAACGGAAACGGACTGCTTAGGAATGAGGAAACGGGCGGCTTAGCGACGGCGGTTCCGCAATCTATTTTCGGCGGCGGCGTGTTCGGCGGTTCGGAGCATATCACTTGCTGCGGCGGCAAGTGCAATTGCATGTGCAATAAGTTGCCTTCCTCTTGGACGTTGGAATTTCACGACTGCATACGGGAGCAAGCCTGCCTAAATGGAATGACGTTTGAGATTGACCGGGAATCATCCGATCCCCCCGGCACTTGGAGCAATTGCAGTGGTTGCGTTCTAGGCAATCCAATTTGTGCAACTGAGACTGGCCGAGTTAGATCGATTTGCGTACATATGGGAAACACGGGTTCGACATTTATGGTATCAATCGGGATGGAATCGGATCAAGTGTTTTTCGGCATTCCGCCGACTACATGGAACGGAACTTATCTTGTTTCTGGAGGTTTGGCGAATGATCCCTCTCATCATGCTCAAAGGCAAGATTGCCGGAATCAAAGCGGAACGATTACCAATCACGGTTGGTTAACGTACTTCTCAACCCAGTTTCTGGAATGGGGTTTCAGTTGCGACATAACGCCGCACGAATAAGGTTCAACATGCAATGCGAATTCATCCAAGTTGAAGAAGGCATCGTTCGTTGCACAAAGTGCAATCGAACGATGCGAACCAAATCGCCGCCCGATAAGTGTCACGCAATGTGCAAAGGCGAAGATTTCGAGAAAGCCAAGGCGGCTCGGGCCGAAGCGATGGCCAACCGCAAACCATGCAATTGCGGTTCAAATCGCAACCATGCCTGATAAATAAGGCATGCCAGAATTATTTTCAAACAACGCACAGAGCCAGCTTGATGGCGCTATTGACGATGACGATACCTCACTCACCCTAGATGATGCGTCTAGTTTTCCGAGCGGTGAATCGTTCCGCATTAAGATCGATGATGAACTGATGGAGGTGATAGGTGTATCGG
>Ga0196963_10001108_pt1 | contig 19686 bp, 16 predicted proteins | sample S1_5metaG_FD_148600 | JGI IMG/M metagenome (GOLD analysis project Ga0196963, IMG submission 148600) | Soil microbial communities from Anza Borrego desert, Southern California, United States - S1_5 | ecosystem: Environmental > Terrestrial > Soil > Desert | place: USA: California | collected... | reverse complement strand
AGAAGCGCCATGGCCACGAACCTCGACGTCGACATCGCCGCGATCGAGAGCCTCATGGTCCTGGGCGGCTTCAAGAGCAAGCGCGAGGCGGTCGACGCGGCGATCCGCGAGGCGATCTCGTGGCGTCAGCAGCTCAAGGCGCTCGACGCCCTGGGGACGCTCGACCTGCTCGTCCATCCGCGTCCCGGCTCGCTCGGCATGGATGCGCGGCCGTGAGCTGGGTGATCGCCGACGCCGACGTGTGGATCAAGGGCTTCAACCGCAGCCATCCCGATCCGCTGGCGGTGCATCGCCTCGGCGCGCTGGTGCGCGAGCGCCGGCTGCTCGTGCCGGGGCTCATCCGCCAGGGCGTCCTCGCCCGCACGCGCGACGCCCGGCAGTTCGCGCGCGTCGCCGAGCTGCTCGCGGCGTTCCCCGAGGTGCCGCCGCGCATGGCCGACGACCTCGAGGCGGCGCGCCTGCGCCAGCGCGTCCGTGGTCTCGATCCGGCGCGCGCGCTGCTCTGGGCGCAGGCGATCACCTGCGGCGCCCGCCTGTGGAGCGATGATCCGAGCTGGACCGAGTTCGCCGCGCACGGCTGTCCGCTGATCGCGCGCTGACACGCGTCGCCGCGTCGCGCATCGCCGCGCGGACGCCTCGACCATGGCGGTCGCGCGGATGTGCGTGCAGACTCGCCGCATGACTCCGCGCCGGCCCCGTGGCAGATCGCATCCGACCAGCGCGCGCGAGCGCGCCGCCGCCCAGACCGATCTGCTGATGCCCGGGGCGACCACCGTCGAGCACGCGCGGGTCGCCGCGCAGCGCGCTGGCACCAGCGACTGGCGCGCCTGGGGACCGTACCTGAGCGAGCGCCAATGGGGCACGGTGCGCGAGGACTACAGCCCCGACGGCGCCGCCTGGGAGTACTTCCCGCACGAGCACGCGCGGTCGCGCGCCTACCGCTGGGGCGAGGACGGCCTCGCCGGCGTCTCGGACGAGAAGCAGCGGCTGTGCCTGGCGCTGGCGCTGTGGAACGGCCGCGATCCGTACCTGAAGGAGCGCCTCTTCGGCCTGACCAACAGCGAGGGCAACCACGGCGAGGACGTGAAGGAGCTCTACTACTACGTCGACGCCACGCCCTCGCACAGCTGGCTCGAGATGGTCTACAAGTACCCGCAGGCCGAGTTCCCGTACGCGCGGCTGCGCGACGAGAACCGCCGGCGCGGCCGCGATCAGCCGGAGTTCGAGCTGATCGACACCGGCGTGTTCGCCGACGACCGCTACTTCGACGTGTCGGTGGCCTACGCGAAGGCCGAGGTCGACGACCTGCTGATGCTGGTCACGGTGCGCAACCGCGGCCCGGACGCGGCCGACCTCCACGTGCTGCCCCAGCTGTGGTTCCGCAACACCTGGACGTGGGACGGATCGGCGAAGCCGCAGATGTTCGACGACGACGACGCGATCGTCGCCCGGCACGCCGTGCTCGGCACGTACCGGCTGTACCTCGAGGACGGCGCCCAGGCGCTGTTCTGCGCCAACGAGAGCAATCCCCGCGCCCTCGGCTGGGACGGCGACGCGAGCGGCTACTTCAAGGACGGCATCCACGCCCGCGTCGTCGGCGGCGACGAGGCCGCGGTGGATCCGACGCGCACCGGCACCAAGGCCGCCGCCTGGCATCGCCTGCGCGTGCCGGCGCGCGGCGAGCGCACGGTGCGCGTGCGCCTGGTGAAGGACGCCGTCGCCAGGCCGTTCGCCGCCTTCGACGCGATCGTCGCCGAGCGCCGCGCCGAGGCCGACGCCTACTACGCCGCGCTGCAGCGCGACATCGCCGACGCCGACACGCGTCTCGTCCAGCGCCAGGCCTTCGCCGGGATGATCTGGTCGAAGCAGTACTTCGGCTACTCGGTGGAGGAGTGGATCAAGGGCGATCCGAAGCAGCCGCCGCCGCCCGAGGCGCGCCGCCACGGCCGCAACCGCGAATGGATGCACCTGCGCAACGACGACATCATCTCGATGCCGGACGCCTGGGAGTATCCGTGGTACGCGGCGTGGGATCTCGCCTTCCACTGCATCCCGCTGTCGCTGATCGACGCCGATTTCGCCAAGCAGCAGCTCACGCTGCTGACGCGCGACTGGTACATGCACCCGAACGGGCAGCTGCCGGCGTACGAGTGGGCGCTGGGCGACGTCAATCCGCCGGTGCACGCCTGGGCGACGTGGCGCGTCTACCAGATCGACCGCAAGCAGAACGGCGTCGCCGACGTGGTCTTCCTCGAGCGCATCTTCCACAAGCTGATGCTGAACTTCACCTGGTGGGTGAACCGCAAGGACGCCGAGGGCCGCAACATCTTCCAGGGCGGCTTCCTCGGCCTCGACAACATCGGCGTCTTCGACCGCTCGTCGGCGCTGCCGACCGGCGGCTTCATCAACCAGGCCGACGGCACCAGCTGGATGGCGATGTACGCGCTCAACCTGATGCGCATCGCGCTCGAGCTCGCGCTGCACAACCCGGTGTACGAGGACATCGCCAGCAAGTTCTTCGAGCACTTCCTGCGCATCGCCGAGGCGATGACCGACATGGGCGGCCGCGGCTACGGGCTGTGGGACGACGTCGACAAGTTCTACTACGACGCGCTGCACCTGCCCGACGGCCGCGTCATCCCGCTCAAGGTGCGCTCGATGGTCGGCCTCATCCCGCTGTTCGCGGTCGAGGTGATCGAGCCGGAGACGTTGGAGCGGCTGCCGAACTTCGCGCGGCGCATGGAGTGGTTCCTGCAGCACAAGCCCGAGCTGGCGCAGCTGGTCTCGCACTGGGAGGTGGAGGGCGGCGGCAAGCGCCGGCTGCTGTCGCTGCTGCGCGGCCATCGCATGAAGCGGCTGCTCAAGCGCCTGCTCGACGAGGACGAGTTCCTCTCGTCATACGGCGTGCGCGCGATCTCGCGCCGCCACGCCGACGAGCCGTACGTCTTCCCGCTCGGCGGCGGCGAGCACGAGGTGCGCTACCAGCCCGGCGAGTCTGAGAGCGGCCTGTTCGGCGGCAATTCGAACTGGCGCGGGCCGATCTGGTTCCCGGTCAACTACCTGCTGATCGAATCGCTGCAGAAGTTCCACCACTACTACGGCGACGAGTTCGCCGTCGAGTGCCCGACGGGCTCGGGGCGGATGGTCACGATCAACGAGGCGGCCAACGAGATCGCGACCCGGCTGACGCGGCTGTTCCTGCGCGACGCCGACGGGCGGCGCGCGTGCTTCGGCGACGACCAGACCATGCAGCGCGATCCGCACTTCCGCGACCTGCTGCTGTTCCACGAGTACTTCCACGGCGACACCGGCCGTGGCGTCGGCGCCAGCCACCAGACCGGATGGACGGGGCTCATCGCCAAGCTCTTGATGCCGCGCTATCGATCCTGAGCCCTGCTCGAAGCTCGAAGCTCGAAGCTCGAAGCTCGAAGCTCGAAGCGCGAAGCGCGAATCCCGCTCAGACCTGCGAGCGCACCAGCGACGCCGCGTGCTCGATCAGCTTCTCGTGCTGCGGACGGTGCCGCCAGGCATCGAGCGTGACGCGGCGCGCGCGGGCGAGATCGGCCTCGAAGACCTCGGACTGCTCGGCGGCGAAGCGCTGGTCGCGGACGTTGAGGTTGGCCTCGCTGTTGAGGCGGAACGAGCGGCTGTCGAAGTTCGTCGATCCGACCGAGACCCACAGGCTGTCGACGATCATCACCTTGCAGTGGAACATCGTCGGCTGGAACTCGTAGATCTCGATGCCGGCTTCGAGCATCGGACCCCAGCGCGAGCGCGACGCGCGGCGCGTGATGTGGGTGTCGATGATCTCGCCCGGCAGGATGACGCGGATGCGGACGCCGCGTTTCGCCGCCTTGATCAGCGCCTCGCGCGACAGGTCGTCGGGCACGAAGTAGGCGTTGGCGATGTCGAGCGAACGGCGCGCCGCGCTGATCGCGAGCAGATACATGAGGCGGACGCTCTCGCTGCCTTCGTCGGGCGAGCTCTTGAAGAGCTGCATGACCTGGTCGCCGACCGGATCGAGCCGCGGGAAGTACGCGTCGCCGTGCAGGACGTACTGCGCGGTCTTCAGCCAGTTGTCCATGAACGCCGACTGCAGCTGCGCGACCACCGGTCCCTCGACGCGGTAGTGGTTGTCGCGCCAGTGTTCCGAGTCCTGCGAGTGGCCGCGCCACTGGTCGGCGATGCCGACGCCGCCGGTGAAGCCGATGCGGCCGTCGACGATCAGCAGCTTGCGATGCGTGCGGTTGTTGATCTTCGAGATCGTGCGCCACGACGGCGAATGGAAGCGCTGGACCTCGACGCCGTCGTCGATCATCGATTGGACGAGCGCCTTGTCGAGCTTGGCCGCGCCGACGCCGTCGATCACCGCGTGCACGGGGACGCCGGCGCGCGCGCGCTCGGCGAGCGCCGCGCAGAACTCGCGGCCGGTCTCGCCCGACCAGTAGATGTAGGTCTCGAAGCAGATGCTGCTCTTCGCCGCGCGGATCGCGGCGAGCATCGCCGGGAAGATCTCGTCGCCGTCGTGCAGCGCCGTCACGCGGTTCCCGCCGACCAGCGCGGGACCGAGGAGGCAGCACATCAGGCGCTCGAATCGCTCGTCGTCCGCGCTGAAGTCCGGTTCGATCGCGTAGACGACCTTCTTCTCGGAGGTCGTCAGGTTGGAGAGCAGCAGGACGGCGAGGGCGCCGGCCGCCGCCGCGACGATCAGCCACCACCAGGGCATGGGGTCAGCGCGGCGCCCGGCGGCCGACGATCAGCGAGATGACCGCGAGAACGATGAAGAGGAAGAACAGCACCTTGGCGATGCCGGCCGATCCGGCCGAGATGTCGCCGAAGCCGAAGATCGCGGCGACGATCGCCACGATGAAGAAGATGACCGCCCATTTCAACATGTTCGCCCTTCCGATGTGATGAGCGCGACGCTCTCCACATTCGTACCCGAGCGCGACCGTGCTCGGCGACTGAAGTCGCTCTGCTTCAACGGGGGATAAGAGCGGAATCGCGGGCGGTTCGCCGTGCTCACCAGCCGTGGCCGGGCGAGCACCCACCGCGAGCCGAACCGTCGACGACGACCCGCGGTGCGCGGTAGCACGGCGCGGTGGCGTACCGGCGGTAGCCGTACGAGGGTCGGCACGCTCCGTGGATCGGGCGGTAGGTCGACCCGTACGCGTACCTCGGTCGGTACGCCCGATAGCGATAGGCAGGCCGGCGGATGACGACGACCGGTGCCGGATGCCAGGCGGCACGCGGCACGACGACCTGCGGCGCGCATGGCGGCGCGTACGTGACGACCGGGTAGCGCGGCGCGACTGCGTACGGATGCGGAACGCTCTGGGCATGCTCGGCCGCCGCCGAGCCGACCATGACGAGGGGGATCACAGCGCGCAGCAGTTTCATGACGGGTTCCATCGCACCATTGTCGGCGACGCCCGTCGCGCGCGATGCGGAGGCGGTGAAGCCTCATCCGTGGTTATCAACGCCTCTGGCGCGCTGATCAGCAGCTGCGAGCTGCGAGCTTCGTGCGTGGACCTCCATGCTCGCTTCGAAGCGAGGCCGGGCGTCGCGCCTCCGCTCTCAGCCGATTTTCTCGCTGAGCTCGACCCACTCCGTCTCGCAGCGTTCCAGCTCCTCAAGCACCACGCTCAGCCGCTCGCCATCGGCGTGGTCGTAGGCGTCGCCGAGCTTCTTCTCGAGCTTCTTCTTCTCGCCATCGAGCTCGGCGATGCGCCGCTCGAGCTGCTTCAGCCGGCCGCGCAGCTTGTTGGCGTCGTCGCGCGGCCGCTCGACCTTCTTCTCGCCGCCTCCCTTGCCCGAGGTCGCCTCGGCCGAGGCCGCGCGCACGCGCTCCTGGATGCGGTAGACGTAGTTGTCGTACCCGTCGCCGTACAGCGCGACGCTGCCGTCGCGCACCTCGACCACGTCGGTCGACACCAGCTTGACGAACGTGCGGTCGTGGCTCGTGAAGAACAGCGTGCCGTCGTAGCCCTGCAGCGCCTCGGCCAGCGCCTCGACGGTCTCGAAGTCGAGGTGGTTGGTCGGCTCGTCGAGGATCAGCACCGGGCACTTCTGCAGCAGCAGTCCGGCGAGGCACAGCCGCGAACGCTCGCCGCCCGACAGCACCTTGACGTGCTTCTCGATGTCGCGGCCGCGGAACAGGAAGCTGCCGGCGAGATCCTGGATCTGCTGCGTCGGCGTGTGCCCGGGCCCGGAATCGGCGCACTTCTGCAGGTAGTTCATCACCGTCAGCTTGCCGTCGATGGCGGCGTAGACGTGCTGGGCGTAGGTGCCGACGCGGATGTCGAAGCCCCACTTGAACGAGCCGGCGAGCGGCTTGAGCGCGCCGGCGACGGTGGCGAGGAACGTCGTCTTGCCCTGGCCGTTGTCGCCGATCACCGCGACGCGGCTGCCGCGCTCGATCTCGAGCTCGATGCCGGTGGCGACGGTCTTGCCCGGGTAGCCGATCGACAGGCCCTGGACGCGCAGCGCCGTGCCGGTGCGGCTCTCGACCTTGGGTATGGTGATCGACACCGTCGACGCGCTGTGCTCGATCTCGATCGGCTGGAGCTTCTCCAGCATCTTGACCTTCGAGGCGGCCTGGGTTGCCTTCGACGCCTTGGCCTTGTTGCGATCGACGAAGTCCTGGAGCTGCTTGCGCCGCGCCTCGAGCCCGGCGTTGGCGTGCGCCGCCTGCGCCATCTGGCCTTCGCGGTAGGCCAGCCACTTCTCGACGTCGCCCGGGTAGATGGTGATCTCGCCGTTGGCGACATCCATCGTGCTGGTGCAGGTGCGTTTGAGGAACTCGCGGTCGTGCGAGACGATCAGGTAGCCGCCGTCGAACGAGCGCAGGAAGTCCTCGAGCAGCATGACGGTCGTCAGGTCGAGGTAGTTGGTCGGCTCGTCGAGGATCAGGAAGTTCGGTTCCTTGAGCAGCATCGCCGCGAGCTTGACGCGGGTCTGGAATCCGCCGGACAGGCTCGAGACCGCGCGCGACAGGATCTCGGCGCCGAGCAGCATGCGCGCCGCGAGCTTGCCGCAGCGCCAGTCCGGCTGGCCGGAGTAGCGCATCAGGAAATCGTTGACGCTCTCGCCCTCGTGGAACGGGTCGTGCTGCTCGAGATAGCTCAGGCGCAGGTCGCCGTGCATGGTGATGCGCCCGGCGTCGATCTCCTCCTCGCCGAGGATCATGCGGCACAGCGTCGACTTGCCGGCGCCGTTGCGGCCGATCACCGCCAGGCGGTGGTCGTCGCGGATCTCGGCCGACGCGCCGTCGAAGATCGCGTTCGATCCGTAGTGCTTGTGGATCTGGGAGACGGTGATGAAGGTCCGGGGCATGAGCGGGGCGAGACGGTAGCGGAGGAGTCGGGTGAACAAACCGGCGAGACGCGCCAGCCGCTGTGCACGGGCGATCCGGGCTTCACCATCGCGCCATGCCCGACCCCCGCGCCTGGACCGTCCTGTCGTCGAAACGCCTGGTCGACGACCGCTGGCTGCGGCTGGAGGCGCAGCGCGTGCGCACCGCGCAGGGGGTCGAGCTCGATCCGTTCTACCTGATCGACGAGCGATCCTGGGCCTGCGTGCTGGCGGTTGTTCCGGACGGCAGGCTGGTGCTGGTCGAGCAGTACCGCCACGGCGCCGGCGCCGTGACCCTCGAGCTCCCGGCGGGGGACATCGATGCGGGCGAGGAGCCGGCGGCGACCGCCGTGCGCGAGCTGACCGAGGAGACCGGTTACCGGGCCGCGGGCGCACCGCTCGCCCTGGGCCGGCTCTGGCCCGAACCCGGGCGGAACCGGTCGAGCGGCTGGGGCTTCTTCGTTCGCGTCCTGGCTGAGCCCGCCGACGCAACACCCGAAGCATCCGAAGCGATCGTCGTCCGCCTGATGAGCGTCGCCGAGGTCCTCGCCGCCTATGCCGACGGCCGGTTCCGGCACGCCGTCCACGTCGCCCTGCTGTTCCAATGCCTGGCGCAAGGCCTGATCGCCCGCTGAGCGGTCCGCGACCGCCGGCGGCATGAGCGGCCCGCGGATGCAAATTCGTGAGGGTATACTAGCGTCACCCGGTGTGACTCGGCAAGTAAGGTGATGGAAGCAGCTTCGAACATCATCAGCGACGTATTCGCGAGGCGCGCGTGACGCGCTCCGCGATGCGCTGCCTCGCCTGCGAGACGGTCATCGAGGACCGCAGCGTCCGCCGCTGTCCGCGCTGCGGCGTCGATCTCGGCAGCTCGTGCGCGATCAGCGTCGGCGCCACCGCGAGCGGCGGATCCGAGACCGGCACGCATCGCACCGATCATGCGAGCGACTCCACCCGCGATGACCGCCACCGCACGACGCGGCGCACCACCGACCTCGGCACCGATCGCCACACCACGCGACGCACCTCCGCCAACGGCTCGACGCCCGCGAGCGCGTCGTCGCCGACGCTGCCGATGGGCCCGCCGCCGGGGACCATCGCCACCACCGTCCAGCACGAGCCGCCGCAGCAGCAGCAGCAGCAGCAATCGGCGGCGACGCTGCCGGGCGACATGGGCGACGGCTCGGGAAGCGATGCGCGCGAGCCGGACACGACGCCGCTCGAGCAGCTTCGCCTCCAGGTGCGGCGCACCGCGCTGGGCAAGCCGCACGACGACCCGGCCAAGCAGCTCGACTACGAGCTGCTCGAGAAGCTCGGCGAGGGCGGCATGGGCGTGGTCTACGCCGCGCGCCAGACCGCGCTCGATCGCGTCATCGCGGTCAAGATGATCAAGGCCGAGACCGCGCAGAACCCGGAGATGCGCTGCAAGTTCCTGGCCGAGGCGGCGGTCACCGGCGACCTCGACCACCCGAACATCGTGCCGATCCACGAGCTCGGCTCGGACGACTCGGGCGCGTTGTTCTACGCCATGAAGCGCGTCCACGGCCGGCCGTGGTCATCGGTGATCCGCGAGCGCGACCAGGCGGAGAACGTCGAGGTGCTGATGCGCGTCGCCGACGCCGTCGCCTTCGCCCACTCGCGCGGGATCATCCATCGCGACCTCAAGCCCGAGAACGTGATGGTCGGCGAGTTCGGCGAAGTCCTGGTCATGGACTGGGGCCTGGCCGCATCGGTGATGCGCGGCGCCAAGGCCGAACGCCTCACCCAGCGCACCGTCGCGGGCACGCCCTCGTACATGGCGCCCGAGATGGCGCGCGGCGACTACCGCCGGATCGGCGTCGCCAGCGACGTCTACCTGCTCGGTGCCGTGCTCTTCGAGATCCTCACCGGCGCGCCGCCGCACGCGCGGCGCAAGGTCGCCGAGTCGCTGCTCTCGGCCAAGTCGAACGACATCCGCCCGCCCAGGAAGGGCGGCGGCCTGATGGAGATCGCGCTGACCGCGATGGCGACGCGGCCCGAGGACCGCTTCGGCAGCGTCAAGGCGATGCAGGCGGCGATGCGCTCCTACCAGGCGCACGCCGAGAGCCTGGCGCTGACCGAGCGCGCCCAGGGCCTGTACGAGAAGGCGAGCGAGAGCGGCGAATACGCCGGCTTCGCGCGCGCGATCTTCGGCTTCGAGGAGGCGCTGTCGCTGTGGGGCGACAACGCCGCGGCCCGTCGCGGGCTCAGCGAGGCGCGCTTCGCCTACGCCTCGTGCGCGTTCGCCAAGGGCGACCTCGATCTCGCCGCGTCGTACCTCGATCCCAGCGATCGCGGGCACACCTCGCTGTGCGAACGCGTCGCCACCGCGCGCCAGGAGCGCGAGGAGGCGAAGAGCGCGACCGTGCGCCTCGAAGGCGAGAAGCAGGCGCGCCTCGAGGCCGAGCTCAAGCAGCGCGTGCTCGCCGCGCAGGTCGAGTCCGAGGTGCGGCGCGAGTGGCAGCTGGTCTTCGCCGACGACTTCTCGAATCCCGACGTCGCGTCGCGCTGGGACATCCACGGCGGCCATTGGGAATGGAAGAACGGCGAGCTGCGCACCTGGGGCGGGCAGCCGCAGGTGATCGTCCTCAGGCAGCCGCTGTCCGGCGATCTGCGCCTCGAGTTCGAATGCCAGCAGGACGGGCCGCTGCTCAACGACGTCAGCTGCTTCATCGGCTGCCTGCCGGGCAAGGACCCGACCACGGCGCCGACCACCGGCTACGAGTTCAAGTTCGGCGGCTTCGACAACGCGGCGATCTCGCTGCACCGCCCCGGCCGCCGGCTGTTCTACCAGCGCACCGTCGCCCTGCGCCGCGGCGAGCGCTACCGCGTCGTCGCCGAGCGCATCGGCTCGCGCCTGACGATGACGGTCAACGGCCGCACGGTGTTCGAGGTCAACGACGATCAGCCGCTGGACGGCGCCGAGCGCTGCGTGGTCGGGCTGTACGGCTACATGGCCGAGTGCCGCTACCGACTGGCGCGGGTCTGGCGCCTCGCGGCGCCGAAGAAGGCCGACCTGCTCGAGACCGCCGAACGCCATCTCGCGCGCGGCCACTTCACCACCGCGTGCGACCTGTTCACCGACGTCCTGGCCGGGGCCGAGGACGACGCCGAGCGCCATCAGCGCGCGCGTTCCGGCCTCGACCGCGCGACCTTCCTGCGCGAGCTGTGGCGTCGCGTCCCGGACGTCACCGAGCGCCTGTCCGCGACCTGGCCGGGGATCAAGGTCGTGCTCGGCAACCACGGGCTGATCGTCGATCTCGGGCGCACCGGCGCGACGACGCTCGAGCCGCTCAAGGGACTGCCGATCGGCGAGCTGCACTGCGCCGGCAACGCGATCGAGTCGCTGTCGCCGCTGCGCGGCATGCGTCTGGTCATCCTGACCTGCGATCGCAACCGCATCACCTCGCTCGAGCCGCTCGCCGGCATGCCGCTGGCCGAGCTGTCGTGCGCGGGCAACCGCATCGCCTCGCTCGAGCCGCTGGCGGGCATGCCGCTGGCGATGCTCGACTGCTCGTCGAACCGCATCGCCACGCTCGATCCGCTCAAGGGCATGGCGCTGACCCGCCTCAACGCGCGCGCCAACCACGTCGCCAGCCTCGAGGCGCTGCGCGGCATGCCGCTCGCGACGCTGGCGGTCGAGTTCAACCGCATCGCCGACCTCGAGCCGCTGCGCGGCATGCCGCTGACGACGCTCGACTGCTCGAGCAATCAGGTCGCCTCGCTCGAACCGCTGCGCGGCATGCACCTGAGCGTGCTGCGCTGCTCGGCCAACCGCATCGATTCGCTCGACGCGCTGATCGCCATGCCGCTGATCAGCCTGTCGTGCGACGGCAACCGCATCGCCAGCCTCGAGCCGCTGGTCGGCGCGGCCCTCGCGATGCTCAACTGCTCGGCGAACCAGATCGATTCGCTGATGCCGCTGGTCGACCACCCGCCGTCGCGCCTGCTGTGCGGCGCCAACCCGATCGCCAGGCTCGCGCCGTTCGACCGCGACCCGCCGGCCTCGTTCGAGTTCGAGGGTCCGCGCATCACCAACGCCGAGCTGCGCCGCGTCGCGGCGATGTGGGCCGCGTCGCCGGTGGTCGGCACGCGCCAGCACGCGCGCCACGCCGAGCTGCTGATCGCCGTGCGCGCCGGGGACATCCCGGCGGTGCGCGCGAAGGCGCGCGTCGGCGGTGGCCGCGAGTACCTCTACATCCCGGCGTGCTGCACGTGGGAACAGGCGCGCGCGCAGTGCCAGCGGCTGGGCGGACGCCTGGCGATCATCCAGTCGCCCGAGCAGCAGGCGGCGGCGCTCAGCGTCCTGCCGGTCAGCGCCGAAGCGTGGATCGGCCTGCGCCGCACTGCCGGCGAGGCGCGCTGGGCGGACGGCGAGGCGCTCAGCTTCGCCAACTTCCGCGACGACTGGCACGGCGGGATGGACGGCTCGATCAAGCTGGTCAACGACCGCGGCGCGAACTGGCGCGTCAGCCTGGTCCCCGAGGAGGTGCTGGGCTTCGTCGTGATGTGGTGATCAGCGCGCGGTGCTGCGCCGCACCAGGTCGAGGAACGCCGCGGCCGCGGCCTGATCCGCGAACACCCGCTTCGGCACGATGTGCGCCATGCCGCGCGTGCGATGGATCAGGATCTGGTCGCTCGTCACGCTGATGCGGGTGATGCGATCCCACGGGACGCGCGCGGTGGTGAGGGTCGTCTCGAAGCGCAAGCCGTCGGGCTGCACGGTCAGTGCGACGGTATCGTCCATGTCGAGATCGCGGTACGTGCGCAGATGGGCGCGCCGCTGGACGACGCGCACGACCAGCAGGACGACCGAGAGGATGATGACGAAGACGACGATCTGGCTGATCACGCGCGTGTCGAAACCGCGGGTCAGCAGCTTCGGGGTCAGCATCGCCGGAACGAGCACGCCGGCGGTGACGGCCATGGCCACGAGGGCCGGGCGCTGCAGACGACGCACCGCGGAGAGGAACTCGGCTTCGGTGACCCGGTAGCGGATCGTGCCGTCCGCGGCCGCAGCCACCGGCTCGACGGCGACCGGCGCGGGCGGTCGGAACGGATCGTCCTCGCTGGTCACCGGAACGATGGCGCGTTCGCCGCCCACCACACGAACCCCTTCTCGATCGCCGCCTGGCGCTCGAGCTGGTTGCTGTGGGCGTCGAAGCCGAAGTCCTGGCCGGTGATCAGCTCGACGCAGCGGTCGATGTGCTGGCCGGCGACGTTGGCCTCGAGCGCCATGAGCAGGTTCGGGATGCCCAGCTTGTAGTCGACTTTGACCAGCGCCTCGGCGGCGTAGCGGCGCACGCCCGGATCCGAATCGGTCAGGGCCTCCGCGAGCGCGAGACCGTTGCCCGGATCGCCGAGGCGGCCGAGGGCGATCGCCGCGAGGCGGCGGATGTGCGGACGCGCGTCGAAGGCGAGCGCCTTCTTCAGGGTCTCGGCGGCTTCGGCGTGCTGGATCAGGCCGAGGTTCTGGACGCCGCTGCCGCGCAGCGCGTCGCTGGTGTCCTTGGCTCCGCGCAGGTGGTCGCCGGCGCCGATCGCCTTCAGGCGTTCGAGACCGTTGTGGGCCGCGGCGCGCACCTCGGCGTTGCCGTGGCCGAGCAGCTTGCGCATCGCGTCGGCGGTGCCGACGGCGCCGAGATCGGCCAGCGACTCGACCGCCGCCATGACCTCGGCCGGGGTGCGGGTCGAGCCGTCGAGGAAGGGGATGAGCAGGGGGACCGCCGCCGGATCCTGCAGCGGACCGAAGGCGGTGATCGCGGCGACGCGGACCTCCTCGCGGGCATCGCCGAGGTCGGCCTCGAGCAGCGCGACGTGCCGGCTGTACTCGAGGTCCGCGGCGCGGGCGGCGGCCAGGATCGCCTCGTCGCCGGCGGCATCGGCGCCCGCATCGGCGGCGCCGGCCAGCAGGGCGGGCGCCAGGATCAGGCCGATGACGATCGATCGGATCATGCGGAACCTCGTGCGGGGAGCGTAGATCGGCGGATCGCAGCGGCCAGGCGCCGGGGGTCGGGCGATGGTCCGTGTGTGGGTCAGCCGCAAACGCGATCGCCCCGCCCGGAGGGGCGAGGCGATCATCGTCGTCGTCGGCTGTCTCGCGCTATCGCCGGCGGCTCGGCGAGGTCAGAGCGGCTGCGGGTTCTGGCCGCCGTGCTGGTGCGCCGAGCCCTTGTAGATCTTCAGGCGCTTGAGCATCGCGCGCGCCTGCACGGTCTTGGGCAGCATGCGGCGGACGGCGAGCATCAGGATGTCCTCCGGACGCTTGGCCTGCATCGTGTTGAACGAGTACTCCTGCAGGCCGCCGATGAAGCCGGTATGGAACTTGTAGATCTTGTTCTCGGCCTTCTTGCCGGTGACCTCGAGCGCCTCGACGTCGGTCACGACCACGTAGTCGCCCTGGTCGACGTCGCGGCAGAAGGTGCGCTTGCGCTTGCCCATCAGGGCGAGCGCGACCTTGGTCGCCAGCCGGCCGAGGACCTGGTTCTTGGCGCTGGCGATGTACCAAGCGCGCTGGGCTTCTTCGATCTTGGGGAACGTGGTCTGCATGGCTGCGGCTCGATGGCGGGAATGTGTGGGCGGAAGAAGGGGCGGGATGCTGGGCAGGAGCGATCGCGGCGCAAGCCGCGGCGGAAAGCGCTCAGCCGATCTTGACGATGAGGAGACCCTGTTCGATCTCCTGCACGATCAGGTCGATCTTGTCGTAGTTCTTCTCGGCGGGCGGCATGACCATCGGCGGCTGGCCGTTGTTCAGCTCCTTGAGGCGGCGATTGATGAGCGTCACGAAATTGTAGTAACCCCCCACCTTGGTGATCGCGTCGGCGTACTGGGTATTGGCGAGGGTCATGGTGGGTCCGTGCGGGGGGCGCACATGCTAGAGACCGCCGCGCGCGGCTCAAGCTCCTGGCGCGGCGGCGCCTTACGGCTAGTTTCACGGCCCTTTCGCCGGAGCCGCGCGTGAACCATCCCGATCCGAAACCGGTCGCGACCACCGTCGCCCACCTCAATGGCGAGTGGAAGCCGCTGAGCGACTGCTCGGTGCCGATCAACACCCATGCCCTGCAGTACGGCACCGGGGCCTTCGAGGGCATCCGCGGCTACTGGGATGGCACGAGGATCAATATCCTCTTCCTGCGCGAGCACTTCCAGCGTCTGCACCGCAACGCGAAGATGCTGCTGATGGAGCCGCCGACCGCCGAGGCGATGGGCGCGATCGCCGTCGACCTGGTCCGCCGCAACGCGCCGAGGACCAACGTCTACCTGCGGCCGCTGGTCTACAAGAAGGGCACCACCCTCGGCCCGGTCCTGGTCAACGTGCCCGACGGCTTCCTCGCCTACCTCCAGCCGCTCGGCGACTACCTGGATACGTCCAAGGGCCTGAGCGTCTGCGTGTCGTCCTGGCGCCGCCTGCCCGACAACAGCATCCCAACCCGGACCAAGGCCACCGCCGGCTACCTCAACAGCGCCCTCGCCAAGAGCGAGGCGGTGATGAACGGCTACGACGAGGCGATCTTCCTCAACGACCGCGGCCAGGTCTGCGAGGGCTCGGCCGAGAACATCTTCCTGATCCGCGATGGCGTCCTGTCGACGCCGGATCGCACCGCCGACATCCTCGAGGGCATCACGCGCAAGGCGATCCTGATGCTCGCCGCCGACCTCGGCATCCCGTTCGTCGAACGCGCGGTCGCGCGCACCGAGCTGTATTCGTCGGACGAGATATTCCTGGTCGGCACCGGCTGCCAGGTCAGCTACGTGCGCTCGGTCGACAAGCGCGTGGTCGGCGACGGCTCGCGCGGTCCGATCACGGCGAAGCTGCAGAAGGCGTACGAGGACGCGGTGTACGGCCGCGATCCACGCTACGCCGGCTGGCTCACCGCGGTCTGAGGTCCGCGCCGACGGTTCACCAGAACGTCGGCTCCTCGCGCAGCCGCTGCACCCAGCGGATGGTCCCGCCCATGTTGCGCCCGTGCCCGTGGGTGCGGTCCCAGCCGATGCCGAGCTTCTGCGAGCTGTTGGTGCAGCCCCATTGGAAGTTGTCGACCTGGGTGATGAGGTCGTTGTCGAGGATGTGCATGTCCGGCAGGGCGACCGATCCGGTCCACTCGATCAGGTACCAGAGACGGCACTCCTGCGCGAGCAGCGAGCGGAACACCGACTCGTCGTTGGCGAAGACGTCCTGGCGGCCCTCGTCCACGACCTCCTGCCACGAGCGGAAGCCGAGCGTCGCGCCGGCGCCGCAGGTGACGACGAAACGCGCCGGCGCCTGGCGGTAGACGCGGAACCACGAGCGGCCCATCGATTCCGGTCGCGGACGCTGGTCGCCCTCGGCGTACGCCGCCCAGGCGGCGTCGGAGACCACGCCCGGCCAGCCGTTGTCGACCACCGGCTGGGGATCCGGCGCGGTCAGCAGCGCGCGGCCATAGGCGGGATCGCCCTCGTCGGCCGCGGGCGAGCTGAACGGCGTGCGGATGGGATTGTAGGCGACGGTCAGGCGCGTTGCGAAGGGCGGACGCTCGAGCGCGTGCATCGGGCAGCGCCGGAACGTGCCGATCGGCCAGCGCGTGGCGTCGCCGGTGCTGCCCACGGCGTGGTCGGCGACCGGCTTCGGACCGGGCGTGTCGTCGCGGACGTCGATCCAGCCGAAGCATTCCTCGTGCTCGGCGGTCGCGGGATCGTCCCAGCCGATGCGCGACGCCTCCTGCACGTAGCTGCACGCGGCGACGAGCATGATCTTGGCCTGGCCGACGCGCAGCGCGTGCTGCATGTCCTCGGCGCTGCCGCGCATGCGCATGAGGAACGCCAGCGCCATGGTCGCGAGCACCGCGACCAGCCCGGCGACGACGATGACGATGGTGCCGCGACGATGCGCGTCGGTCGCGATGGTCATGCGCTGCCTCATGGTGAATCGAGCGTCGGATCGTTGGCGAAGCCCGCGGCGTTGTCCCAGCGCGCCCAGCCGTCGTCGGGCCGGCGCTGCTGGCGCGCGCCGCGCAGGCTGGTGCCGAACGCCGAGAAGGTGAACTCCATGACCTGACCCGTCAGCGGACTGGCGAGGCGCACGAACGACATGGCGATGAAGCGCCGGTTCTTGATCGCGCGGTTGATCGACACCGACGCTTCGGGCCAATGCGCCGGACGCAGGCGCATGAGCGACCGGCCGGTGCCCGTGGCCGACTTCCAGGTGTCGAAGTCGCTCGGGCCGAACAGACCCCACCAGCGCCGGTCCTGCGCCGCGAGCTGGTCGCCGGTCGTGCCCACGGTCGGCGACACCAGCCCGAACTGGGTGACGAAGGTCAGCCGGTACAGGCCCCGCACCGTCGCCTGGTCGCCGTCGCCGTTGGTGAACGCGCTGGAATTCCAGTTCGGCGCGACCAGCCAGCGCGGGATGCCGCCGTCGGTGGTGGCGCCGTCCTGCCACCGATCGTACCAGCCGTACACCGCGTTGCCGGTCAGGTAGTCGCACGCGCCGTAGAAGCCCAGGCCGTGGAGCAGGCCCTTGGTCTGCCCGTACAGCCACGAACGCGCGACCGGGATGCCGCTGCCGTACGAGCCCGCGGGCGAATCGATGTCGACCGGGCCGTTGGCCGCGTCGACGTGCGCGAACAGCGCGTACCGGCCGTGGCGCATCGTCCCGTACGCCTTCTCGGCCATGTCGCCGCGCCACCAGCACGCCGGATCCGCCGGCGACCATGGATTCTCCGCATCCCAGCCGCGCTGGCGTTCGCGGTCGGAGTCGGCGACGTAGGTCCAGGTGTCGCGCAGCGGCGTGAACGCCAGCCCGCGGCCGTCGGATGCGACCTGGCGCAGCGGGCGCTCGGTCGGCGGCGCGGTCGGATCGTCGTGCCAGGTCCAGGTGTCGACCTGATCGTTCGCCATCAGGTAGCCCTCGCGCAGGACCTCGTTCTCGAGGGCCAGGCGGTTGACCACCGAGATCGATTGCGCCGCGACGCGCACGCCGGCGAAGGCGACGAAGACGATGACGAGTCCCAGGGCGACCGAGATCAGCAGCTCGACCAGCGTGAACGCGCGGCGGCCGGTCATCGGATCACCAGGGTCAGGCGCGGATCGTAGAAGTTGAACCGCCCGACCGACTGCGCGCGCAGGCGCGTCGCCTTCGCCAGCGGTCCGCGATCGAGCCGGCCGTTGAAGTTGCGGTCGGCGCCGTGCAGGGCGCTCATGATCCTGACCGCGCTCGGCGTCACGCCGCGGTCGCGCGAGGTCTCGAAGTCCTCGCCGTGGCGCAGCGCGGCGACGTCGTCGCCGGTCGGACGCCACGCGACGTCGTCGGTGAACGACATGACCTTCTCCGGGTTGCGGAAGGCGTAGAGCTGCGACGAGGCGAAGTCGAACCAGTCCATGCGCCGCTCGACGCTCGCGGGATTGCCGCCCTCGAGCACCGGCCCGGCGATCGGGTACTTGCTGGCGTCGAGCGGCGCGCCGGGCGCGGTCTCGGCGTCCTCGTACGCCTGCCAGTCGACCGCCCAGAACAGCAGCTGGCGGCAGCGTTCGGCCGGCTGGAACGGCGCGGCGAGGCTGAAGCGGCCGCCGATCGGACTGTTGGGGCCCGTGCCGGCGCTGAAGGTCGTCGCGGGGATGTCGCGATCCGGCAGCTGGTAGCTGCGCCCGATATGGGTGATCGGCCGCGCCGGCAGCGGTCGCCACTGCTGCGCCGCGATCGCGCTGCCGAACAGCGAGCCGGTCGCCGGCGGGGCGAACAGGTCCCACTCGATCAGCGGGTGGTCCATCATCGTCGCGCGCTGGTGCGGGCGCGGCGCGCCGAAGTCGTAGGGGAAGCTCGACGCGTAGCGCATGACCAGGTTCATCGCGCTCTCGTGGAAGTAGACGATCTTCGCGTGCGTCATCGCCGTCGCCGGCGCGGTGATCCCGGCGATCGTCACCGACGGGATCGGCAGTCCGGGCGGCTGCAGCTCGGCGTGCGTCCACCAGCGCGTCAGGCAGGTCGCCGCGTGGGCGAGGAAGCGCATCGCGTGCACCTCGCGGTACGCGTTCGCGTCGTCGATGAAGGCGCGGCGGTGCTGCGTCGGGTCGGCGGGCTCGTGGAAGTCGGTCGGCCATGCGTTGAGCGTCGCGATGCGCGCGGCGTACCAGCGCGCCGCCTGAAAGTAGCGCATCGCGCCGGCGGCGCTGAAATCGGCGGCGTTGCCCGGGAAGGCGCCGGGATCGTAGGCGTAGGGCTTGTAGCCGTAGCTCGTGCCGGCCTCGACGTGCTCGAAGACCTTGGCCATTTCGCTGAAGGTCGGGTCGGACGGGTCGTTGCACGGCTCGTAGCAGTAGCTCGGCGCATCGGCTTCGGTGTAGCCGCGCGCGACGTAGCGGATCGCGTCCGCGGGCAGGAACTCGGCGCGGTGCGTGCCGTGGATCGGCGGCGACGGGTACGGGATGTAGTACGGCCAGGCCTTCCACGGCAGGCTGTGCATGGCGTTGGCCTGCGCGTAGCCGTCGACCGCGAACACCAGCCGCTGGGTCTCGCTCGGCTGGAAGGCGCCGAGCGACGACTGGAAGAAGCTCGTCGTCGCCATCGGCTGCGAGTAGTAGAGGTAGCCGCCGCCGGCGAGGATCGTCGCGATCTCGTCGCCGTCCGAATCGAGCCGCCGCGCGATGTCGAGCGGCACCGGGGCGATGCCGTAGTTGTGGGTGGCGAGGCGGATCTCGAGGTCGTTCGACAGGGAGCGGTGGCCGACGGCGACGTCCCAGGCGGCGCCCGCCTCCGTGTCGATCGCCGGGTTGAGGTTGCTGCCCGCGGCGAAGCACTCGACCATCTCCTGCGCCTTGGCGACGGCGAGCAGCTGGAAGCGCGCGAGCTGCTGCGTCTTGATGCCCAGCGGGAAGAGCATGAGCACGCTGGTGACGCCCAGGGCGACCAGCGCGAGGGAGATCGCCACCTCGAACAGCGTGAATCCGGGGTCTGCTGGCCGCATGCCGGGTAGACCCATGGCCTTGGCCGTGCCGGACATGGGGGTCCGTTCGGGGGATGTTCACGATCTTTCGATCGGCGATGCCGCGCGCGCACCGGCGCCGCGACGCCGTGACCGGCACGGCGGATCGCTCGGTTCAGCGCGCTCCGGCGAGATCCCGATTCATCTCGTCCAGCGCGGCGCGCGCCGCCGCCGCCCAGTCCTCGCCGCCGGCCTTCTGCCACGCCCCGATGATGGCGCGGCTCGAGCTGACGATGATGCCGCGTCCGTCGGCCCGCGCGCCGGCCAGCGCGTCGCGCGCGCTGCCGCCCTGCGCGCCGTAGCCCGGAACCAGGAAGACCGTGTCCGGCATGAGCGCGCGCGAGCTCGTCCGCGGCGA
>Ga0196963_10001106_pt1 | contig 19692 bp, 15 predicted proteins | sample S1_5metaG_FD_148600 | JGI IMG/M metagenome (GOLD analysis project Ga0196963, IMG submission 148600) | Soil microbial communities from Anza Borrego desert, Southern California, United States - S1_5 | ecosystem: Environmental > Terrestrial > Soil > Desert | place: USA: California | collected... | reverse complement strand
TCAACTGTGAGGGCCGTCAAGACCACGGAGATGAAGACGTCTCGGTGGCACGGGGGCTCCCGGCAGTACGGGTGGCATAAACGGACCAGGGGGCGGTGGGCAGGCTGTGCTTTGCTGGTTTGGGGGGCGGCGCGGGGTAGGGTGGGAGCGTGAACTTCCAACCTCAGAACGGCGTGGTGCGGGTGTCGCGGCTCCGTCTGGCGGAGAGCGAGGTGCTGACGCGCGGGGCGGACCCGGTGCGGGTGGCGTGGCGCGAAGTGGCGCGGGAGAACCATGCGTCGCGGGTCATGGGCCCGCAGGATGCGCGGTGGGAGCTGGCGCTGGAGGTTGAGGAGTCGATCGAGGGGGGAAGGGCCGCGATCATCCGGCCCGAGGTGCGGCGGCGGCTGGTGACGCGGGCGACCGAGCGCGGGCTGCGGCCTTTTGACGCGAACCTGGTGATCGCGGTGGTGCAGGAGGGGGCACGGCGCGGCGAGCGGGCGAGCGTGGGGCGGCTGGCGGTGGTCGGGCCGGCGCGGGAGAGGGCGCGGCCCGTGTCGCTGATGGTGGGAGCGGTGGCGCTGGGATTGGCCGCGGCGTTGGCGTTGGTGGCGTGGGTAGTGGGGTAAAAGGAAGAGTGAAAAGGGAAAAGGGAAAATGGGGGCGGTGTCACGCCGCAGTAGATGTGCGCGGCGTCGCTCGCGGTTGATGGTCTCACTGCCAACCCCTCCCTAGCCACGGGGGAGGGGACCGGATCAGGTTTCTTCCGCGCGGCGGGCCCATTCGAACTCGAGGGGTTCAAGCTCGCTGTTCACGCGGGTGCGTTCATCGCTGAGCTGGGATGACTTGCGGGCGTCGCGCCAGACGTCGGGGTCGCCGAGGTCCTGGTCGATCTGCTTCAGCCGCTGCTGGAGCTTCTCGATCTTCTGCTCGAGCTGCTCGGTCTTGAGGCGGGCGAGAGCGTTGGTGCTGGGGTTCGCGGCCTTGTGCTGCTGTTGGCGCTGCTTCTCTTTCTGGGCCTGTGCCTCGGCCTGCGCCTTCTTCTGGCGCTCGGCGTTCTCGCGGCGTTCTTTTTCTTCCGACTCCTGGCGGGCGAGCCGCTTCTTGCGCTCGAGCTCCTTCTCGTGCCAGTCGGTGTAGCCGCCGGTGAAGATCTCGGTGTTGCCCTTGCCGTCGAGCACGATGAGGTGGTCGCAGGTGGCATCGATGAGGGCGCGGTCGTGCGAGATCAGGATCAGAGTGCCGTTGTAGCCCTCGTCGTTGTCCTCATCGGGCATGGCGAGGGCGTCTTCCAGCCGCTCGGCCGAAGAGATGTCGAGGTGGTTGGTGGGCTCGTCCAGGATGAGCAGGTTCTTGGCGGAGGCGAGCAGGCCGGCGAGCACGGCGCGGCTGCGCTCGCCGCCGCTGAGCATGCCCATGTCCTTCTCTTGGTCTTCGCCCGAGAAGAGGAATGCGCCGGCGAGGTTGCGGGCGGCCTGCTCGCTCATCGCGGCCTGGGGGGCCTCCTTGAGGATCACGCCCTGGAGGTAGCGGTAGACCTGCACGTCGCTGGGCACGTGCTCGTGGGTCTGCTTGTAGTGGCCGACCTTGACGTTGCTGCCGATGCGGACGACGCCGGAATCGACGGGCGTCTCGCCGAGGAGGCAGCGGATCAGCGTCGACTTGCCGGCACCGTTGGGGCCGATGATGCCCCAGCGCTCGCCGCGGTTGATAGTGACGTCGAGGTCCTTGAAGAGGACCTTGGTCTTGCCTTCTTCGTTGGTGTAGGCCTTGGAGACGCCGCGGGCGGAGGCGACCATGTCGCCGGAGCGCTCGGCCTTAGGGAGGTTAAGCCTTAGCTCGGCCATCTCCATGGGGCGCTCGAGGAGGTTGTCGCGCTTCTCGCGGTCGAGGCGCTTCTCGCGCCCCATGGCCTGGCGGGCGCGCTGGCCGGCCTTGAAGCGGCGGATGTACTCCTCTTCCTTCTTGATCTTGGACTGCTGGGCCTCGTAGGCGCGGTGCATGACCAGGCGCCGCTCGGCGCGGAGCTGGCGGAAGGCCATGTAGTTGCCGGGGTAGTCGATGAGGCGGCACTGCTCGGCCTCGATAATGCGGGTGACGACCGCGTCGAGCAGGTAGCGGTCGTGGGAGACCATGACCACGGCGCCCTTGAACTCGCGCGTGAGGTAGTCCTCGAGCCACAGGCGGCCCTCGATGTCAAGGTGGTTGGTGGGCTCGTCGAGGAGCATGACGTCGGGGGACTCGAGCAGCAGGCGCGCCAGGGCCAGCCGCCCCTTCTGCCCGCCGGAGAGGCTGCCGACCTTGATGTTGAACTGAGCGTCGGTGAAGCCGACGCCGTGGAGGACCTCTTCGATCTTGTGCTCGATCGTGTACCCGCCCGCGGCCTCCATGGCGGTCTCGAGCTCGATCTGCTTCTGGAGCATGCGGTCGAGCTCGTCGCCCTTGGCGGTGGCCATGGCCTCGAAGAGGTGATTGAGCTCAAGGTGGATGCGGTGGAGCTCCTCGAAGGCGCCCTCGGCGGCCTCACGGAGGGTTTCGGTGGGGTCGAGGTTGTGGTCCTGGTGGAGGTAGCCCACGCGGCTGCCGCGCTGGAGGACCACCTGGCCCATGTCGGGCTTGAGCTGGCCCGTGAGGATTTTCATCAGAGTGGTCTTGCCCGCGCCGTTGCGGCCGACGATGCCGATGCGGTCGGTGGGCTCGATGGAGAGCGAAACGCCCTGGAGGATCGGGCGGTCGCCGTAGTTGTGGGAAATATTGGTGGCGGTCAGGATGGGCACGGGGCCAAGTGTAGATGGGCGGTGAGTGGATGGAACCGGGGTCGGGCGGGGACGTCCATAGAATGGGGGAGTCGCGCCGTGGCTATTGAGGGCTTGGCGCGTCCACCGGAGTAAGCCTGTGAAGAAGACCCAGCGTTGGTCGGGCGTGGCGTTGATCGCGGCGGTCGGTTTGGCGGTGGGGCTGGCCTGCGGGCCGGCGATGGGGCAGCAGGAGCCGCCCAAGCGACCGGTACGGACCGCGCCCAAGCAGAAGCCAGTGACCGCGCCGCCCAAGCCGCAGCCGCAGGCACAGCCGACCCCCGGCGCTCAGCCGCAGGCGCGGCCGCCGAAGAAGGACGAGCCGCCGAAGATCGGCGAATACGTCAGGCAGGAGCAGCCGAGGGACCTGACGCTTTCGGTGATGGTGCGGGTGAACCTCAATAGCCCGAACAACAAGACGACGTACAAGGACCCCTTCAGCGGGCGTGAGGTGCACATGCCTGCTCCTACGCCGATGAAGTTCAACACGCTGGGTTTCATCTGGCCCATCGTGCCATCCACGGCGTCGAGCGACCTGTTCTACAACGAGATCGCGGGCGAGCTGCGAGTGAACGACAAAGTGGTGGATACCGCGCCCGAAGTCCTGGAGGGGTACCCGGGGCCGGTGAAGCTGACGCGGTGGGATGCGGGCGCGCCCACAACCGAGGCCGAGGCGAAGCAGGTGCAGCTGGACGTGCAGATCGGCATGCGCTGCTACAACACCGTGTTTGATGAGGCGGCGGCGATGCAGGTGCGCTGGCCCAAGAACTACCCGGCGGACATCGCGGCCAACCTCCAGCCGCAGCTGTATGTGGAGCTGGGCTTGGACGCGGCCGGGCAGGTGCGGCCGTACGACGACAAGGACCTGTCGGAGACGCTGGCGGCGTGGATGGAGGAGGAGGGCGTCAAGGACATCAAGCAGCTGCCCCCGGCGCGGGTGGCGAAGGTGATCGCGGCCAAGGTGTGGCCGCTGATCCAGATCACCGGCGAAGGCCTGACCATGATGCGGACGGGCGAGCTCTCGGGCATGGAGATCAAGCCGCCAGCGCTGACGCTGATGGAGAAGCGCGGCAGCGAGCAGGACCTGACGGCGCTGATGGCCGCGCTCTACCGCAAGGCGGGGCTGCCCACGCGGACGGTGATCGGGTTCGACGTGACGAGCAAGGACGCCAAGTTCCTCCAGAAGAGCGGGCGGAGCAACCGGCTGCGGACGTGGGTGGAGTTCGCCCTGTACGACGAGGCGAAGAACACGATCAACTGGGTGCCGGTGGACATGGCGCGGATGCGCAAGACCACTAACCGGCCGCCGTCGATGGACCGCCCGTGGCAGTTCTTCGGGACGCACGACGAGCTCAGCGCGGTCACGCCGTTCGCGCTGCACTTCCACCCGCCGACGGACGTGGTGGCCTACGGGAGCCCGGGGTTCTGGGGGTGGTTCGTGACGCCGTCGCCGGCAAAGAGCGCGGACCAGGCGCTGAAGTTCGTGGCGACGCTGAGCAGCCAGCGCGGGGGGCAGGAGAAGGGAGACCCCAAGAACCGCGAGGAGAACAAGCCGAAGCCGGCGCCGAAGCGGACCGGTTACTAGGTCATCTACGGCTTCGAGGTCCTCGATTGGTTTGCTCCGCGCAACTCCGCATGCTCCGCGAACTCCGCGGTAGTGCCTTATTTTGCTGTCACTCGCGCGGATTGATAGCTGCGTCAGGGTTGGCTGGGCTGAGGTGGGGGACGAAGTGGGCGTACACGGCGCCGGTGATCGCGCCGAAGATGAGGAAGAGGCCCATGAGCGTCGCGGCGGTGAGCCAGCCGTAGTTGCCGCCAAGGAAGCCGGGGTTGCCGGTGAGCTCGCCGTTGAGCGGGTGCATCTCGCCGAGCGCTGCGAGCATGCCGCCGCCGACGATGGCGTGAGGGATGGCGATGGCGACGCCCCGGGCCCAGGTGGCCCAGCCCCAGGCGTGGAAGATGACGGCGTAGATGAGGCCGACGAGAGCGCCGAACATCACGTGCACGGCGAGGCCAAGCGCGAGCGCAGCGCCACCGGTGTCGCGTGTGAAGAGCGAGCCGAGGAACTCGGCGATGCTGAAGTTGGTGATCCCCATGAGGCGGGCGAGCCAGAGCAGGCCGCTGAAGACGAGGGCCGCGAGGGCGCCGGCGGTGAGCGCGCCGGGCAGGCTGTAGGCGCGGAGGGAGTGGGGGATTGGGGTGGCGACGTCGGGGATGTCGCGGGGGTGGTGGGCGAGGGCCATGGTGACCTCCGTGTCGGGCGATTCGCGCGCGAGCGGCGCGCCGTGCCTGATTGACGGTTCGCGCGGTCGCTTTGAGGCAGCGTGAAGTCAGGGTGATGCGGGCGCGGCCTTGCCGGTGAGCCGGTAGAAGGGCCGGAACGACAGGCCGGGGACGAGGGCGAACGGCCAGAGGGCGCGGACCAGGTGCGGGCGCATCAGCGTCCACGCGGTGAGCTGGCAGGCGGGAAGGCGGAGGCGGAGCTGCGCCGTGTAGCTGCGGTGGAGTTGGTGCTGGGTGGTGTGAAGGCTGTTGAGCTGGTCCCGCGTTGTGAGCGTGGCGAGGCGGGCAAGGGTGGCGGTGTGGTGCGCGAGCTCGGCGCCGGACCAGAGGGCGAGGCCGATGCCCTCGCCGCCGACGGGGTCGACCGCGCCGGCGGCGTTGCCCAGGCGGAAGGAGCGGGGGTGACCGGGCATGATGGGGCGCGAGCGTGGAACGCCGCAGGACTTCCAGGGCGTGGTGCGCCACTCGGGCCGGAAGGCGGGCCAGAGGTGCTGGACGATCGCGTCGGTCGACGGGTGCGTGCGAGAGAGCTCGCGCCGGGCGACCAGGGCGCAGGTGGCGAGGCCGTGCTCGACGCCGATGGTGCCGATGTAGGCGCCCGAGCAGGAGCGCATGGTGATGGTGTCGGGATCCTCAGCGTGCGTGCCCGGCGGGATGCGGAGGTGGCACTTATGGGCGAGCAGGGCGGGGGCGTTGGGGACGGGGCCAGCGGGGTCGTGACGGCCCGAGCCGTCGGCGTGGATGACGATGTCGCAGGTGATGGTGCGGGCGTCGGTGAGTTCGATGGTGACGCAATCGTCGGCGAAGGTGACGCGCCGGGCGGTGGCGGGCTGGAGCACCTGTGCGCCCGCCTCGGTCGCTTTGCGGAGGAGCAGCGTGTCAAGGGCGGCGCGGCTGAGGGACCACGCGGGCGTGGGCTGCGTCCAGGTGCTGCGGTGGTCGCCGGCCTCGAGGACCATGCGGGTGATGCGGCGGGCGCCGGCGGCGGCGAGTTCGTGCGGGGGGATGAGGGACTCGAGGATGGAAGTGGCCGCGGGGCTGATGTACTCGCCGCAGACCTTCACGCGCGGGAAGGGACGGGACTCGAGGAGGGTGACACGGAGGCCGGCGCGGGCGAGGTGGGCAGCGGCGGTGGAGCCCGCGGGGCCGGCGCCGAGGACGGCGATGTGCGGGGCGGGGGGCATGGGTACCAAACACGCAGACAGGGGTACCAAACACTGAGACACGGAGGGGCACGGAGGGTCCGGGACAAGAAGGCGCGTGGAAGGGAGCCATCAAGGGTCGCCACGGCGACGCACCGAGGCATCAACGCTGGACGGGCTTCTCGCCGGCGATGGTGAAGCGGTGGGTGAGGGCGCGCCAGGTGTAGGTGGTGTAGGTGATGCCGGCGCGTTGTGCGAGTGACTCTGCTTCTTCGCGTGTGAAGCCCGCGGCAACAGAGACGCGGGCGTCGTGCTTGACGATGTGGGGCATGCCGAGGGTGAGCAGGCGGATCACGCGGGCGGAGGCGGTGGAGCGGACGAGGTCGTTCCAGATGAGGCCGCGACGGGCGATGGTGTTCATCTGTCGCAGGACGGTGATGATGTCCTCGTCGCTGAGGTGGTGGAGGAAGAGGCCGGCGTGAACGTAGTCGAAGGACGTGGGCTCGAAGGTGCGGTCGAGCGTGAGAGCGTCGGCGTGCCGGAGGTCGATTGCGGGGTGGTTCTGCGTGTGCTCACGCGCAAAGGCGAGCGTCTCGTGGTGCTTGTCGACGCCGGTGATGCGGAGGTCGTACCCGCGGCGCTCGGCCCAGCGGCGGGCGGCGAGGGGCAGGTCGGCGGAGCCGGTGGCGACGTCGAGCAGGGTGATGGGGCGGTCCTTGGGCCAGCGGCACGACCAGGCCTTGAGGTGGCGGAGGAGCGAGGACTCGCCGCCGAGGACGCGGTTGACGGCGCGGATGTAGCGGAGGGAGAGGGCGAGCTGGTCGCGCGGGACGTTGGGGTCGTCCATGAGCTCGGGGGTGAGCGTGCGGTGCATCGGGTGGATCGTACTTGCCGGTGTGCGGGATTGGTGCGGGATCAGGCGGAAACCAGCGATATGAGGACATCCCGACGGCACGGCTACGCTTGGGTGTGAAACAGCCCTCATCCGGCGAGGCGGTGACGATTCGGACCATCCGCAAGATGGCGCGGGACGGGCGGCCGTTCGCGTGCCTCACGTGTTACGACGCGACGACGGCGCGGTTTCTGGCCCGGGCCGGGGTGCACATCCTGCTGGTGGGCGACACGGCCGCGGAAGTCATCCTGGGGTACAGCCGGACGATCGATATGCCGCTGGAGGTGGCGATTGCCCTCACGGCGGCGGTGAAGCGGGGGGCGCCGGACCGGATGGTCATGGCGGACATGCCGTTCATGAGCTACCAGGCCGACGAGGGGGACGCGATCCGCAACGCGGGGCGGTTCCTGACGGAGGGGCTCGCGGACATCGTCAAGATCGAGGCGGACGCCAGCCATGCGCCGCTGCTGGAGCGGATGGCGCGCGCGGGCGTGCCGATCTGCGGGCATGTTGGGAGCCGGCCGCAGCTCGCGGGGCTTTCGGGGGGGTATACCGGGGCGGGGAGGACGCCGCGGGAGGCGGAGCAGATCGTGGCGGATGCGGTGGCGCTCGAGCGAGCGGGGTGCGTGATGCTGCTGATGGAGGCGGTGCCTGAGGACGTGGCACGCCGGGTGATCGAGGCGACGACGGTGCCGGTTATCGGTATCGGTGCGGGGGATGGGTGCCACGGGCAGGTGCTGGTGCTCCAGGACCTGCTGGGGATGACGGATTCGCCGCCGCGGTTTGCGGAGGCTGTGGCAGACTTGGGGCGGCAGATCGAAGCGGCGGGTGCGGAGTGGGTGCGGCGGGTGTCGGAGCGGCGGGTGACGCCCAAGGGCACTGGAACGCCCGGGAATCCGGCTGGTCCGCGGTCCAGCATCCGCGGGGCGGGCGGGGGCGAAAAGACCACGGAGCCTCATAGCGGCGGGGGCTCAGTGGAACCGGGTGCCTCAGAAGCGGGCCGGGTCACGCCGATACAAAGGAAGCAGTAGCCGCCGCGGCGGGCGGTTTGGAGGTTCACCAGCATGCGGCGATTCATGAGCTTCGGACCGGCCTTCGTGGTGCTGGTGACCTCGGCCGTGACGCTGGTGGTGGTGCCCGGGGCCATCCGCAACATCGGCGCGGCGGACACGCAGCGGACCGTGCGGCTGGCCCAGCAGGCGCTGGATCAGGATGACGTGCTGGAGCGGCTGAACCGCGCGACGCGGAACATCGCGGCGGCGGTGGAGCCCAGCGTGGTGCACCTGGACGTGACCGCCGGTCGCGGGCGGAGCGTGGTGCGGCGGGCGACGGGCTCGGGCTGGGTGTACGACAACCTCGGACATATCGTGACGAACGCTCACGTGGTGGGCTCGAGCGACACGGTGACGGTGCAGTTCTATGACGGACATGTGGCCAAGGGGCGTGTCGTCGGCACGGACACAATGAGCGACATCGCTGTGATCCGCGTTGAGGATGCGGAGAACCTGGTGCCGGCGCGGCGCGCGACGGGGCAGCGGGTGGAGCGCGGCGACCGCGTGTACGCCTTCGGTTCGCCGTTTGGGTTCAAGTTCTCGATGTCCGAGGGCATTGTGTCGGGGCTTGGTCGCTCGGCGCGGACGCTCATGGGGCAGTACGGGATCTCGAACTTCATCCAGACGGACGCGGCCGTGAATCCGGGCAACTCGGGCGGGCCGCTGGTGGACATCCGTGGGCAGGTCGTCGGCATGAACGTTGCGATCGCGACGGCCAGTGAGAACGGCGGCGGGTCGGCGGAGAGCAGCGGGCAGTCGGCGGGCATCAGCTTCGCGATCCCGCTCACGACGCTGGAGACGCGGGTGGAGCAACTGATCGCGGGCACGCCGATCGTGCCGGGGTACCTTGGGATCACGTACGCCGACCGGCCGCGGGTTGATGGGCAGGACCGGCGCGGGATTCCGGTGGAGAGTGTGGCTGAGGATGGCCCTGCGGCCAAGGCCGGCATGCAGGCGGGCGACGTCATCATCTCGTTCAACGGCCAGTCCACGGCCGAATGGGGTGTGCTGCGCTCGCTGATCACGACCAGCCGGCCGGGCGAGAAGGTGACCATCATCGTGCTGAGGGACGGGAAGGAAGTGTCGCTCGACGCGGTGCTGGGCGAGATGCCCGCGGCCGCGCGGCTGACGCAGTTGCGCCCGGCGCTGCTGGAGACCTTCGGCGTTGCTTTCACTGATCTTGACGAGGGCCCGACGGTGGCGTTCCTGATCGACGAGAGCCCGGCGAGCCGCGCGGGGCTGGCGCGCGGTCAGGTGGTGACCACCGTGGCGGGCGAGAAGGTCGAGGACGCAGACACGGTGGTGACGGCGCTGGAGAAGGCCGGGCTGTTCGCCGGCAAAAGCGTGAAGATCACCGTCATGGAGACGGGTGAGGACGGCACGTCGAGCACGCGGGAACTGACGCTACGGCTGAGCGGCGGGCGGTGAGGCCGTGGCCGCGGCGGGCTTGGGGTTGCCCGCGGGCCTGATGCGGACGGTGACTTTGGTGTTGTACGGCGGGAGCGTGGACGCGTTGGCGATCAAGCGCGGTTCTTCCACGCCGCTGTCGGGGTTGTACATACGGGGCCAGGCGAGGGTCTCGCCGCCAAAGGTGTGCAGGCCTATGAGCGTGCCGTCGGCGTCGGCGCGGTAGGTGCCTTGGGCCTGGCGGTCGATCATCTGCGAGCCCGCGAACAGCCAGGCGGCGCCGGGCTCGAGGTCGGCGAGCGTCTTCTGGGTGTTGACGTCGAGGACCCAGGCCGCGGGGTTGACGGTGGTGCGCCTGCCGTTGTGCTCGTAGGTCGCGGTGATTTTCACGGCCGGGCCGCTGGGCGGAATCGTCTCGAGCTTCTCGCCCTCCCAGTTCCAGCGGCCGGGAGCGCCGGGCTCGAGGCCGATCAGCAGCAGGGCCGCGTGCACGTGCGAGGGCTTGGCGCTCGTGAGCAGCAGCGCCTCGTGCTCCTTGGTGTCCGGCGGACAGGCGATGACCTCGAGGTACACGCGGGGCTTCTGCGGGTCGTGGGCGTTGATGGGGACGGTGGCGTCGAACTCGACTACCTTGGCGGAGGCGTCGACGCGGACGTGGGGGAAGACCTCGCGGAGGGACTGTTGGGTGGGAGATGCCTGCGCTAGGTTTGTGGGCGCAGGTGGTGTTGGCGGTGTGGGCGGCTGCGGGGGGGTGGGGGGCGTTGGCGGAGTTGGGGGCGCTGGAGGTGTGGGTTGCGCCGGCGGTGTTGGCGGGGTCTGGTGCTGCGGCGAGGCGACGTCGTGACGGCGGTGGGGCACGGCCTCGTGGGCGCGCTGGATGTCGCGGTTGGCGCAGGCGGGGAGGAGTGATCCCGCGGCGAGCAGGAGGAGTGAGGTGCGGGCTGAAAGCCCGCCTCCCCGGTTCGGTGTCGGGCAAGCGGTCATACGCGGGCTCCCATGGCGAGCTCGGCGAAGCGCTGGCCGCGTTGCTCGTAGTTCTCGAACTGGTCCCAGGAGGCGCAGCCGGGGCTGAGCAGGACGATTTCTCCGGGACGGGCACGGGCGTGGATGTGCTGCATGGCGACCTCCAGTGTGCCACAGGGGGTGGCGCGTGCGGCCGAAGCGGCCGCGATGGCGGGGCCGGTCACGCCGATGGTGTACAGCCCGGCGAGCTCGCGTGCCAGCTGGCCGATTGGGGAGAGGTCCGACTTCTTGTCGTAGCCGCCGGCGATCAGGTGGATGCGCTGCCGATGGTCGCCGAAGGCGTTCACCGCGAGCAGGCACGATTCGGGCGTGGTGCTCTTGCTGTCGTTGTAATAGCGGACGCCGTCAACCTCGCCCACGAGCTGAAGGCGGTGAGGCAGGCCCTGAAATGTGCGCACGGCCTCGATCGCCTGCTCGCGGGTGATTGTGAGGTCGAGCGTGGTGGCGGCCGCGATCGCCATCGTGGCATTGAGCTGGTTGTGGGGGCCGGGGATCGCGAGTGAGTGGGTGAGGGGGTGAGTGGGTGAGGGGGTGATCCGATTGACTCCGGTCGGCAGGGGCCAGGTGGCGACGCTCTCGCCGAGGATGGCGGTGTCGCCGGGCTGCATCTTGGAGACGAGTCGGCGCTTGCTGTTGGCGTAGTGCTCGAAGCTGCCGTGCCAGTCGATGTGGTTGGGGCTGACGTTGGTGACGACGCCCACGTGCGGTGAGAACCTGCAGTCGGGGCTGGCCTCGCCGAGCCAGTAGAGCATGGCATTGCTGAGTTCGAGGACCACGAAGGTATCTGGGGTGATGCGCGCGAGGTCAGATAGCAACGAGCCACCAATGTTGCCGCCCAGGACGGTGTCGCGCCCGGTGGTGGCGAGGATGTGATGGATCATCGCGGTGGTCGTGCTCTTGCCGGCGGAGCCGGTAATACCGACGACCTTCGCGCGGTTGGGAAGACGCTCGACCAGCAGGCGGATCTCGGTGGTGATCGGGATGCCCGCGGCCTGCGCCGCCCGCAGGAAGCGGTTGTCCCAGGGCTTGGGCACCGCCGGGTTGGCGATGACGAGGTCGCACGTGGTGAAGTCGCTGACGTTGTGCTCGCCGAGGCGCAGCTCGACCTGGCCAGCGTCGATGAGGTCCTGGATACCGGCGATGGAGGCCGCGAGCTTGTCGCCGGGCTCGATGTCGGTCAGAAGGACCTGAGCGCCCTGCGAGCAGAGCCAGCGGGTGACGCCCGCGCCGCCGCCGAAGCGGCCCAGGCCCATGACGGTGATCTTCCTTGAATCGAACTCTCCCATCTGGACTCCCTTCCCATCCATTCTTGGGTACCCCGCCGCTCCGCGGCGGTTCGGCGGGGCGCGAGTGATGCTGCTTTCTGTGTGAAACGAAGAGCCGCCGCGGAGCGGCGGGGTACCCTGGAACGACAATCACATCAAGGCTACTGGATCGACATCCACCGCGGTGTTGGCATCACTCTTCAGCAAGCCTTTGGCGCGGGCGGCGGCGAGGACCTGCTGGACGATCCCCGCCCGCGGGGCGAACACGTCAAGGGCGTAGCGGTACTGGTTGGCGATCCGCGAGACCGGGCAGGGGCCGGGACCACGCACCAGGGCCGAGTCGCCTGCGATTGAGCGCAGCACCTCGACCAGCTCGGCCGCGCGGTCGCGGGCCTTCTTGTCGTCCTCGTCGCGGCAGACGATGCGGGCCATGCGGGCCGCGGGAGGGAGACGTGAGCGCTGGCGGGTGGCGAGCTCCTCGCGCGCGAAGGTCACGTAGTCGTGCGCGGCCGCGAGGAGGATGGGCGGGGCGTCAGGGTTCATGGTCTGGATGATGACGCGCCCGGGCTTGTCGCCCCGGCCCGCGCGCCCCGCGACCTGGCTGACGAGCTGGAACGTGCGCTCGCTCGCGCGGAAGTCGGGGATGTTGAGCGAGGTGTCGGCATCGAGCACGCCGACGAGGCGGACGTTGGGGTAGTCCAGGCCCTTGGCGATCATCTGCGTGCCGATCAGCACGCGGGCCTCGCCCTTCGCGAACCTCGAGAGCGCGTCGTAGTAGTCGCGGGCGGAGCGCATGGAGTCGGAATCCAGCCGCAGCAGCGTCTCCCCGAGCTTGAGGCCCATGCTGGTGAACTTGCGGATGAGCTCATCCTCGGCACGCTGCGTGCCGCCGCCGAAGACGTTGAGCTTGGTGCCGCACTGGGGGCAGAGGCGGGGCACGAGCTGCTCGGCCAGGCAGTGGTGGCAGCGGACGAGCTCGCCCGCGGGCACGCCGGAGTGGCGGTGCAGCACGAGGTTGGCGTCGCAGTCGCTGCACGCGAGCGAGAAGCCGCAGGCGGCCTTGGGGCAGTTAATGTAGTGGGCGAAGCCGCGCCGGTTGAGCAGGAGGATGGCCTGGGCGCCGTCGGCGAGGGTGTGCTCGAGGGCCTGCTCGAGGGTGGGGCCGAGGAGGTGCAGGCGGCCGTCGTCACCCAGCGGCAGCTGGGCCCGGAGGCGTCGTTCTTCGCGCAGGTCGACGATCTCGACGTCGGGCAGGCGGGCGTTGCCGACGCGCTCGGTGAGTTCCCACAGCGACCACTTGGGGCTGCCGCTGGTGGCGTTGGCGTAGCTCTCAAGGGCAGGCGTGGCGGAGCCCAGCAGCACCGGGCACGGTTCGAGCTGCGCCCGCTTGATGGCGACGTCGCGGGCGTTGTAGCGTGGCAGGCGGTCCTGCTTGTAGCTGCTGTCGTGCTCCTCATCGACGACGATGAGCCCCAAGTTGGGCACGGGAGCGAACACCGCGGAGCGGGCGCCGACGACGACCTGGGCCTGGCCGGCGGCGGCGCGGGACCACTCACGGTTGCGCTGGGCGGCGGTGAGGCCCGAGTGCAGCACGGCGACGCGGGGCTTGCCGAAGCGGGCGGTGAAGCGGTCGGCGGTCTGGGGGGTGAGGGCGATCTCGGGGACGAGCACGATGGCGGATTGGCCGCGCTCCAGGACCTTGGCGATGAGGCGGAGGTACACCTCGGTCTTGCCAGAGCCGGTGACGCCGTGGAGGAGGTGGGCGTGGAACGCGCTGAGGGTGGGGGCGATGGCGTCGATGATCGCCTGCTGGGCGCGTGTGGGCGTGATGGCGGTGGTGGAGACGCCCAGGTCGCCCGAGAGGTTCTCGCGGGCGTGGACCTCTTCGGTGATGGAGGCGTGCAGGGCGCCGGCTGCGATCAAGGCCCGCAGCCGCTGCGGGGTCTTGAGGTTGAGCTTGGCGGCGAGGCTCGCGAGCGGCAGCGGGAACACGTCCGCGGGGAGGGCTCTCACCTGCTCCAGCAGCTTGCGCTGCGGCGGCTTGAGGTGCTCGAAGGCTCCGGGCAGGAGCGACACCTGTTCGACCTCGCGCCGGCCGATGCCCTGCTTCACGGCCGCGGGGATCATCGACGCTATGACCATCCCCAGCGGGCAGACGTAGTAGGTCGCCATCCACTCGGCGAGCTCGACCATGCGGGGCGGGAGCGCCGCCCCGGAACGGCGGGCCACGGGCTTGACCTTGGAGGGCGCGAGGCCGTCGAGCAGCTCGGGGCCGCCGACGGCGACGACGATGCCAGATGTCAGCTTTCCCACACCGGTGCCGCGCCCGAGCGGGACCTCGACGCGCTCGCCGATGGTGGGGGGCGTCGATGCGAGGGGGCCGTCGAGCCGGTAGGTGAGGCCTTCCGCGGTTTTCTCGGCGTTCCAGTCGATCTCGATGCCGCGCTCCACGGCCACGCGGACGTACACGGAGCCGGCCGCTGCGGCGGATTCCTGTACGGCAAAGAGACTTTCGCTGCCCGTGGCCACGCAAATCCCCGGTAGAGCGCGCTACACTCTGGCTCGATGCCCAACCACGACATCGACGCCGCTCACTCCTCCCACAACGTATCCAACCTTCCCCCGGGCCGGCTCGCCCTTGCCGACGGGTCGGTGTTCCACGGCCAGGCGTTCGGGGCGACCGGGCGGTCGCTGGCGGTTGCCGCGGAGGTGGTGTTCAACACCGCGATGTGCGGGTACCAGGAGTCGCTGACCGACCCCTCGTACACGGGGCAGATCCTCGTCCAGACGTTCCCCCTGATCGGGAACACAGGCGTGAACGATGAAGATGTCGAGTCGCGGAAGGTGCAGGTGTCGGGGTTCATCATCCGCGAACTGGCGCGCCGGCACAGCAACTTCCGGGCGACCGGCACGCTGAGCGAGTACCTGGCCAAGAACAACGTGCTGGGGCTGACGGGGATCGACACGCGGGCGCTGACCAAGAAACTGCGGACGGGCGGGTCGATGGCGGGCGTGCTGACGGACCGCACGGACCTGAGCGACGCGCAGCTGGTGGAGATGGCGCGGAACGCGCCGTCGATGGCGGGGCAGAACCTGGTGCCGCGGGTGGGGTGCAACAGCGGCAGCACGTGGAGCGAGACGCTGGGCGAGTGGGCGCCGCCGCATCACGATCCCTCGCGGAAGCTGCGGGTGCTGACGCTGGACTGCGGGGCGAAGGCGAACATTCTGCGGAACCTGGCGGAGCGCGGGTGCGAGGTGGTGGTGGTGCCGCATGACACCGGGGCGGAGGAGATCATCCGCCGCTATGAGCAGGGGGACATCGACGGGCTGTTTATCTCCAATGGCCCCGGCGACCCCGCGGCCGTGGAGCAGACCATCGCGACGCTCAAGGGCGTGCTGGGCAAGCCCGGCGAGCCGATTCCTACTTTCGGCATCTGCCTGGGGCACCAGCTGCTCGCCCTCGCGGCGGGGGCAAAGACTTTCAAGCTCAAGTTCGGTCACCGTGGCGCGAACCAGCCCGTGCTGAACGCGACCAACGGGCGCGTGGAGATCACAAGCCAGAACCACGGGTTCGCGGTTGATCCCAAAAGCCTGGAGGCGGTGGGCGGCACGGCCACGCACATCCACCTGAACGACGGCACGCTCGCGGGCTTTGCGATGAAGGACAAGCCGGTGTTCGCCGTGCAGTACCACCCCGAGGCGTCGCCTGGGCCGCACGACGCGAGCTACCTGTTCGATCAGTTCGTCGCGGCGATGGAGAAGCGCGCCCACGTGGGTGCGCGGTAGCCGCCAGTTTGCGCGCATATGCGCAGAACTATCCACAATCACTGACCTGCGTGAGGGAATCGCGTCCCCGCATCGAGGGGCGAGATGTGAGTTTTTGTTCACTTCACCCGGGCTCCGGGGTTGTGAACCGCGAATCGCCCGGTAGGTTGGCCCGCCCGCGTCGGCAGCGACGCGGCGGACGCGCCGGGACGAAGGGTGCACGCCGAGGAACGGATTCGCCGCCTACGTAGGCGACGCGGCGTGGAGAGGCCCTTCCGGCTCATGCGGCGGGACGGAGTCCCCCGAAGGCAGGCACCATGCACTACGGACGACTGATGGGCGCCGCGGCGCTCGTGGCGGCGATGACCACGATCCCGGCGGCGGCGCAGGATGTAACCCCCATCCCCAACGTTGACAAGAGCACGATCCCGCACATCTACGTGGACGCGTCGACCAAGCAGGTCCTGCCCTACGCACCACGGCTGGTGGTGCAGGACGTGTACGACTCGGACGCCAACGGCGAGTGCATCGGCACATTCGGGCACAACCACCTGATCGAGGACGTTCGGTTCAGCAACGGTCCGTGGAGCAGCTCGATCGACAAGCCGCTGATGGAGGTGCAGCTGCTGATCAGTAACAGCTTCGGGCAGATCAGCGACTACGACATCCTGGTGAAGGTGTGGCAGAACGCGAGCTTCACGAGCAACCCGATGGTGGCGGCGGGGGCGGTGCCGCTGACGACGCTGGGGCCGGTGGCGATCCGCAATGCTCCGGACCTGGCGTACCTGAACCTGATGAGCAACGGGCTTCCGCTGTGCTACATCAACGGTGATCACGCGTACGTGGAGGTGTTCGTGCTCGCGCCGGGAAGCAACCAGCTCGCCAGCGTCACGGGCGGGCTGGTCGTGACGCACCAGAACGACATGCCGGTAGGCTCGACGACCGACCCCTGGGGGCGAGACCGCAACGCCGACGGCGTGATGCAGGGCGGGCCGCTGGATGCGCCGATGCCCAACGAGCACGTGCGGAGCATCTTCGGTGGGGCGCCCTGCACCGGCAACGCGGTGATCGCGGACCTGGTGCTGCGGGGGATCGCGCCCGCAACCGAGCCGCCGGCGACGGAGATCACGCTGCAGGACAGCGGGCTGACCGTAACCGCCCCGCTCGGGCCGGGCGAGATCAAGTGGTACAAGTTCGAGGTGCCGGGCAACGTGACGGACGCGCGCCGGACGTTCCTGGACATCGACACCGAGGGCTCGCAGCTCGGGCCGGTGAACCAGCCGGTGCTGGCGCTGTTCGACGGCGTGGGGGTGCTGCTGGCCACCAACCGCGACAGCGGCAGCGACCTGCAGGCGCAGCTCAGCTTCGGCGTCGGGAACCGGCCGGCTTTCGGCAACGGCCTCGCGTTCGACGGCATGAACGGGGAGCTGACCTTCGCCTTCGGCCCGTACTACCTGGGCGTGGGCTCGTTCCCCGCCGCGCGGGTAGGAAACGGCTGGCTGCTGACCGGCGCGAGCGAGAACTCGGGCACGGTGCGGGTGAACTTCCGCACCAACGCGACGTTCGCGGGGCCGCTGGCGCCGTCGGCGGAGCCCAACTTCATCGAGATCAACAACGGGCAGACGGTCCTCGCGCCCGGGCTGACCGTGCCGCCGGTGAACCCTGGAGTGCCCGGGGCGCTGTGGTACAAGTTCACCACGTGCGGGGCGGACGGCTCCACGCCGGAGAGCTACCTCGACATTGACTTCACCGGCAGCGACTCGCCGCAGACCGCGGACCAGGTCGCGTTCGTCTTCAACAGCAGCGGCAACGTGGTGGCCTCGTCGAACGACGAGGGGCCCTGGGCGCTCCCGCAGTTCTCCTTCGGGGCGACGTGGGCCCGGCCGTCCCGCACCGGCAACCCCGCCGACCCGGTGTTCGCAGGGCAGAACGGCAGCCTGCCCGCGGGCACCTACTACCTTGCCAGCGGCTTCGCGCCGATGACGTCGCTATCAAACGCGGCGACTGACGGCCGCTGGCACGTACGCCCCCGCAGCGGCGATGACCTGAACATCCGCGTCGACTTCCTCACGGGGGTTGTGCAGTGCGGCCCCACCTGCGGCACGTCGGACTTCAACGGCGATGGCGATTCCGGCACCGACCAGGACATCGAGGCGTTCTTCACGTGCATCGGCGGGACGTGCTGCCCCACCTGCTACGCCGGCGGCTCGGACTTCAACGGCGACGGCGACGCGGGGACCGACCAGGACATCGAGGCGTTCTTCCGGGTGCTGGGCGGGCATCCTTGCTGAGCGGCTTCTGAAGCACAACTCCACGACGGTCCGAGCACGGTCGTGCCACCCGTCGGAAAAACAACAGAGCCCCGGGCCGTCTCGCGATCCCGGGGCTCCGTTGCTTTTTGGGGCTCGTAGCGCGGGGACCACCCCCCGTTTCTTCGGTAGCTCACAGGCGTGTGAGCTTGGCGTCGCGCACGACCAGCGTGCGCCCGGGGATCGGGCCGCCGTCGTTGAACTCTCTGATCTCGTCGATGCGCCCGCTGAGCATGACGAACTGGTTGACCTTGATGTCGGTGTCCTCGGGCACCACGGCCACGATCCACGCCGACCCGCGCAGGGTGCTCGGCTGGCTCACCTCGATCCGCAGGGCCTTGCCGCCGTCGGAGGACTTAGTGATCTCCTTGATCGCCACCTGCCAGCCGGGCTCCTTGATCCACTGCCCGACGTACATGTTGCCGCTCATGATCACGTCCAGCGGCGCCTTCTCCACGTCGACAAAGGTCGCCCCCGCGGGCGGGCCCGACGAAGCGGCCACCTTCGGGGCGCTCTGCTCCTGCTTCTTCTTCATCATGGTGATGCCCAGCATCACCGCGACCGCGACCAGGATCAGCGTGACAAGATGGATGGGCTTCATGCGTTGGCTTCCCCCTTGGACGGGGTGCAGCATAACCACGGGTGGGGGGGTGTTTGCAAGCCCACCGTCAGTCCTTGAGGGTGAAGGGTGTAAAGTTTGTGTGGGTATCGAAGTGGTCGACGCCCTCCTTGCGCTTGAGGAAACCCACGATGGCGTAGGTCAGGGGGGTCAGCACCACCTCCACCATCACCTTGAAGAGCCAGTTGAAGATCACGACCTGCACCAGCGTCTCGCTCTTCCAGATCCCGGCGAAGGCCACGGGGTAGAAGATCACGCTATCCAGCCCCTGGCCCACGATGGTGGACCCGATGGTCCGCGTCCACAGGAACCGGCCCCGGGTCAGCACCTTCATCTTTGCGAGCACATAGGAGTTGGCGAAGTCCCCAGCCCAGAAGGCGACGGCGGAGGCCGCGACGATCCGCCACGTCCCCCCGAACAGCGTCTCCAGGGCCGGCTGCATGCGCTCGTTGAAGGGCTCGCGCGGGTCCACCGGCAGGTGGATGACGACCTGGGCCATCAGGGTCGCAAACAGCATGGCCATGAACCCCGCCCAGATCACCCGCCGCGCCCGGGCATACCCGTACACCTCGGTCAGGATGTCCCCGAAGATGTAGGAGAAGGGGAAGAACAGGTTCCCCGCCCCGAACGCGAGCAGCGGGCCCCACAGCAGCGCCCCGTCCTTCCACTCGGGCACCACGTCGGCGTGCAGGTTGAAGAGGCAGGTCTTCCCCGGCCCGATCAGGTTTGAGCACAGCAGCACGGCGACGAAGCCGGCCATGACAAGATCGTAATAGCGGAAGCTCCTGCTTCCGGCGGGCGCGGGTTGGTCGCTCATGGCGGCAGTGTAATGAGGCGGGGTTCCAAACACGGAGGCACGGAGAGCACGGAGGGTTGGATTGGGAACGGGAAGGCCAAGGCACTACCGCGGAGTTTGCGGAGTGAGCGGAGTTGCGCGGACGGAAGGCATGGGTCAAGGCAGGAGACAATGCTCACCCCTCCCCCTGTTCCCGCCCCCGCGCACCTCCGCCCCCTCCGCGTTCCTCTTTCGGTAGCGCCTTTCTCCTTCCCCTCCGTGGCTCCGTGTTTGGTATTCCCGCCTTAGAATCCGCCCGAATGACCACCGCCCTCAACGTCCCCACTACCGAGTTCGAGAAGAAGGACCGCTGCGCCGACCTCCCG
>Ga0196963_10001105_pt1 | contig 19705 bp, 20 predicted proteins | sample S1_5metaG_FD_148600 | JGI IMG/M metagenome (GOLD analysis project Ga0196963, IMG submission 148600) | Soil microbial communities from Anza Borrego desert, Southern California, United States - S1_5 | ecosystem: Environmental > Terrestrial > Soil > Desert | place: USA: California | collected... | reverse complement strand
CCGAGGCTGTCATAGACCGTGTAGCCGCTCGGCGGCGAGCTCAGCGGCGCGCCGACGCCGGTCGGGATGACCAGCAGCGTGTAGGTGTCGCTGGCGGGCAGCGTCCCGACGAGCGTCGCGGCGACGGTCGCGGCGGGATCCGCGCTGGCGACCAGCGCGCCGGCCGACGAGCGGACCTCGAGGCGCACGTCCAGGTTGCCGCCGTTGCGGCTGTGGCCGGGGATGTCGAGCGGCTGGCAGGTCAGCGACACCGCGCCGGCGCCGCACGAGAAGGTGAAGGCGTCGCGATCCTCGGTGCGCTCGATCCGCCCACCGTCGCCGACCGTCGTCCCGACCAGGGTCAGCACGCTCGCCGTCCCGGTCGTGTCGCCGTGATCGCTCGAGCGGTAGCCGAGCAGCGCCGCGATGATCGCGAGATCGTCCTGGGTGTTGCTGGCGTTGAAGTACTCGCCCTTGCTCCACGTGTCCATGAAGCGCGACGACGAGCTGCCCATGATCGGTGCCCACGACGTCTCGCCGGTGCCGTGGCCCGCGTAGTAGCCGGTCGAGCTGCCGACGGTCGCGTCGTGGCTGAGTCCGAGGTTGTGGCCGAACTCGTGCGCGATGCCGAGCGCGAGGAACTGCAGGGTGCTGCCCTCGTTCATGAAGGCCGGCCGGTAGTCCTCGTAGTAGGACTGGCCGAACACCGACAGGTAGGCGATGCCGGCGGCGCCGGCGTGCGGCATGGCCACGCCGTTCGCGTCGGTGGTCTCCGTGATCAGGACGTGGCCGTGGCGATCGTCCGCGGGTCCGAGACCGATCGCCTCGGTCGTGACATCGATGTTGAACGGCGCGAAGTCCTCGGCGACGCGCGCCCAGACGATGCGGATGTCCTCCAGCTCGGCGTCGCTGAAGAACGCCTCGTCGCCGTCGGTGCTGTACGGTTTCGCCTGCCACGTCGCCGGCGCATCCGCGTCGTCGTTCCACGCCGTGTCGCTGACCGCGCCGCCATTGAAGTCGAGGAACACCTTGTTGGTCGACCCGGGCCGGCTGTGGTACACCGGCGGCGTCGAGATCGGCAGGATCGCCGCGGTCACCGGCTCGGGAGCCGCCTCCTGCGCGGACTCGTGATCGTGCAGGTTGCAGCGGTAGTAGAGCATCCCGCGCTGATCGACGTGCAGGCACACGATGTCGACCATCGGCACCGCGAGCTCGCGCAGCTTCTCCTGCGCCCGCTCGCGCGCCGGCGCGGGCAGCGCGTCGAGCTCGCGCTTCAGGCGCGTCGGCGGCAGGTCGGCGATCGTCGCCTCGGGACCGCCGAGCGTGCCGACCAGCGGCTGGCCGGCGTCGTCGACGGCGGGGCCGTGCTCGTGATCGTGGCGATGCTCGACCGCGTCGGCGTCGGCGACCGCCTCGGCGGCCTCCCTGGCTTCCGCCTCCGCCGCGCGGTCGATCTCGATCGCGCGATGCGCGTCGCCGTCCGGCACCACCAGCCAGCGCAGCGCGCCGTCGCGCAGGCGTTCGGCGCGCACCGCGCACCGCTGCGGCGACGCGATGATCGTGACCATGCGATCGTCGGCGGCGTCGCGCGCGGTGATCACGACCTGGTCGCCGGCGCGCTGGACGACCGCGACGGTCACCTGCCAGTGGACCTCGGCGAACAGCGCGACGTCGAGGAGCGTGCCCTCGGCGAATGCCAGCGCGTCGCGCGCCAGCGTCGGCGACAGCCGCACCGCGCGCGAGCGCCGCGCCTGTGGCCAGTCGGGCAAGGCGCCGCGGCTGTCGACACCGCCGTCGACGACGATGCGGTACGGGGCGGCGGCGACGTCGATCGGTTGCCCGACGATGGCGGTGTCGATGCCCGGCGTCGCCGTCGGACGCGGCCACAGGGCCAACGCGACGGCGGACCCGGCGATGACCGCCACGACCAGCCACGAACGCCTGCGCATGCCCATGGGACTAGGGACAGGATCAGGGATGATCGGCCTCGGACGTAGAGGCAAATGTCGACGCCATACAGGCCGCGCCCATCACCTCCGGTATCCGGTAACCCGCTGATCGGGACGGCCTTCCGTTGATGTGGCAGGCCGCCGCTGCGGGCGCGCCGACGATCGGAGCCCTGCCGGGCCCCTCACCAGGTGAACGACAACGCCGTGACCTCGGCGGGTCGGTCGCGCAGGCGGCGGTAGGCGGCCGGAGCGTCGCTCGCGGGCGTCGGCGCGGCGAGGAAGTCGGCGGTCGCGAACCAGCCGCGGGCGATCGCGGCGACCGCCGCGTCGCGGTCCTCGCGCGAGCGGTCGCAGGTCGTCAGGACCAGCGCCCCCTCGGTGTCCTCCGCCCCCGACGGAGTGATCGCCATGGTCGCCGTGTAGGTCGCGAGATAGAGCAGGCGCGGCCAGATCGCCGCGCTGCGCGCCAGATCGGGCCGGAACGTCGCGTGCGCCAGGCGCATCAGGCCGGGCCGCACCAGCGTCCGCGCCAGCTGCGCACCGGCGATCGACGCCGAGGCCTCGACGACGATGTCCGCGCCGACGCCGAGCGTGGCGCGCAGCCGTTCGCGCGCGTCGTCCAGCCGCCCCTCGATGGTGGCGTACGCGCCCCAGCCGCGCGCCCGTTCGAGGCGCGCGGGCACCAGATCGGTGACGCTCACCCGCACGCCGGCGTGCATCAGCCAGCGCGCGGCCAGCGCGCCGACCATGCCCTGCCCAACCACCGCCGCCGACTCGCCCGCGGCCGCGCCGGTGGCGGCGATGCCGCGGTGGGTGATCGCGATCAGCTCGGTGAAGACGTAGGCCCAGGGGTCGGCGTCGGCCGGCAGCTTCACCACGTCCTCGGGCAGGTAGCGGTGCAGGCTGGCGTGGCCGCCCCACAACCGGGCATGGCCGGGGAAGCGCTCCTCGCCGCCGCTGGCGGCGACCAGCTCGCCGACCGACCAGCCGCGCACCGCCGCGCCGACCTCGATGACCCTCCCGACGACGGCGTAGCCGGGCACGATCGGGAAACGGTCCTGCGATTCCTTCGTCCCGGCCAGACCGCGCAGCTCGGTCCCGGGCGAGACCGTCGAGTAGATGGTCTCGACCACCAGGTGCCCGGCCTCCGGTTCGGGCAGCGCGAAGTCGCGCAGGGCGATCTCGCCCGGGGCGGTGAAGACGATGGCGCGCACGGCACGGGACATGACGGATTCCTGGGGTGTCCGCCGAGCATCGCCGACGGGCACGGGCGGCAGCGTCGGCAAACGGCTGGCGATTCCGTTTTCCGGTCGCGCGCGAGGATGGAGCGATGCCGCGCGCGACCGACCTCGCCGCCTTCCTGCGCCGTCACCCGCCGTCGTTCGCGCTCGGCTTCACCGTGCGCGTCGACTGGACGTGCGCGCTGCACGGGCATCCCGACCTCGAGATCGTCTACCATCCGACCGGGCGCGGCAGGACCACGCTGTCGGACGGCACCGGCATCGATTTCGCGCCCGGCGACGTGGTCATCTATCCGCCGCACCTGCGCCACGCCCAGCGCATGAGCGAGCTCGGCGACGACTGCTGCCTGCAGCTGCGGCTGCCGACGGTGTATCCCGCGCCCTTCGATCGGATCTGCGTGGTGCGCGGCGTGCGCGCGCGCGGCCTGATCGCCGAGCTGCGCGCGCTGGCGGCGCCGCAATCGCGCGGGCCGCTGGCGCGCCTGGCGCTCGACCATCGCGCCGGCGCGGTGCTCGCCGCGCTCGCCGCGCGCATGGCGACGGACGACGACCCGCGGCCCGATCCCGCCGCCGCCGCCATGCGCCTGATCGCCGAGAACGCGCACGCGATCGATCGGGTCGACACCGTCGCGCGCGCCGTCGGGCTCAGCGCCGACCGCCTGCGCCACGTGTTCAAGGCGCGCTACGGCTTCGGCGTCGTCCAGGCGCTGACCGAGGCGCGCATCGCGCGGGCCAAGGAGCTGCTCGCGCGCACCAGCCTGCCGCTGGCGGTGATCGCCGGGGACTGCGGCTTCGCCAATGCGCGCTGGCTGTGCACGGTGTTCAGGCGCGTGACCGGGACGACGCCGGCGGCCTGGCGACGCTCGGCCGGGTGATCAGACCGCGCCGGTGGTCGGCGCCGCGCGGAAGGCGGCCGGCGTGCAGCCGAAACGGCGGCGGAAGATCTGGTAGAAGTGGCTGAGGTTGTCGAGCCCGCACGCGTGGCACACCTCCTGCACACCCGATCCGCCGAGCCGCAGCAGCCGGGCGGCATGGTCCAGGCGTCGCCCGGTCACCAGCTGCATGGTCGTCATGCCGAGATGACGGCGAACCTGGCGGTTGAGGTGCTCGCGGCTCCAGCCGAGGCGCTCGGCGAGGCCCGCGGCGCCGCGGCGCAGGCCATCGGGATCGTCGAGCAGGCGCAGCGCGCGCGCGATCGGGGCCGGGAGCGCCGGTCGCGGACGCCGCGCCTCGCGCACCGCGCGCATCGCCTCGAGCAGGAACGCCTCCAGGCGCAGGCGGTCGACGCAGATCCGCTCGGCCTCGAAGCCGGCGAGGCGCGAGCCGAGCGCGCGCTCGGTCTCGCCATCGAGGCGCAGCGGCCGCGGATCGTCGGCGGACCACGGCCAGTCGCCCGCCGCGGCGTAGCGCGTCTCGAGCTCGCGGTGCAGGCCGGGGCGGATGGTCAGGTTGATGAACACCAGCGGGCTCGCGCCGGTCGCCTCGAGGCAGTGCGCGAGATCGGGGTGGACCAGCACCAGGTCGCCGCGCTCGACCGGATGGGCGCGCGGGCCGACGCGATGCACGCCCGGGCCGCGCACCACCAGGAACAGCTCGGCGAAGTCGTGGCGGTGCAGGGGAAAGCGGAAGCCCGGCGGATAGAACGCGCGCTCGGTGTGCGCCCACGGCTCGCGCTCGGCATCGTGCGTCCAGGGCAGGCGCTGCGGAAGAGTCGGCGATGCGCGTCGCGAGGTCATTTTACCATAACCACCATCGCCTTCCGCCAACGCCGGGCAACCGCCGGCCGCCATGCTTCCGGCGGAGATCGGCATGAAGGTCCTGTTCCTGGGCGGCACCGGCAACATCAGCACGGCGTGCAGTCGCCTGGCCCTGGCCATGGGCTGGGACCTCACCCTGCTCAATCGCGGGCGGACGCGGTCGGACTCGCTGCCCGGCGCACGCACGCTGGTCGCCGACCTCGGCGACCCGGCGGCGGTCGCCAAGGTCCTCGGCGACCAGGTGTTCGACGCCGTCGTGCAGTTCATCGGCTATTCGCCCGCCGACGTCGAGCGCGACATCGCGCTGTTCTCCAGGCGCTGCCGGCAGTACGTGTTCATCAGCAGTGCGTCGGTTTACCAGAAGCCGCTCGCGCACCCGGTCGTCGACGAGTCGACGCCGCTCGGCAACCCGTTCTGGGACTACTCGCGCGCCAAGATCGCCTGCGAGCTGCGCCTGACGGAAGCCTGGCGCGCCAGCGGCTTCCCGGCGGTGATCGTGCGTCCGTCGCTGACCTACGACACGGTCATCCCGACCGCGATCGGCGGATGGACCGACTTCGGCATCATCGAGCGCATGCGCCGCGGCGCGCCGGTGGTGGTGCACGGCGACGGCACGTCGCTGTGGACGATCACCCACTCCGACGACTTCGCGAAGGGGCTGATCGGCCTGATCGGCCACCAGCAGGCGCCGGGCCACGCCTTCCACATCACCTCGGACGAGCTGCTCACCTGGGATCAGATCTACCAGGCCGTCGCCGCGGCGGCGGGCGTCGAGGCCCGCCTCGTCCACCTCTCGTCCGACGCGATCGCCGCCATCGAGCCGTGGCAGCGCGGCAACCTGCACGGCGACAAGGCGCACAGCGCGATCTTCGACAACGCCAAGATCAAGCGCTTCGTCCCCGGCTTCCGCGCGACCATCCGCTTCGCCGACGGCATCGGCCGCACGCTCGCGTGGTTCGAGGCCGATCCGGCGCGCCGACGCGTCGATGCCGCCGGCGACCGGCTGCTCGACCGCCTGGTCGCGGCGGCGCAGGCGCAGCGCGTGGGAGCGGCGTCGTGAGCCGCCTGCGCTTCGGCGTGCTCGGCTGCGGCGACTTCCTGCGCTGGAACGAGCCGGTCATCGCGGCGTCCGACGACGCCGTGGTCACCGCGGTGTTCGATCCCGATGCCGCGCGCGCCGGCGCCTGGGCGACGAAGCTCGGCGCGCGCGTCGCGGATTCCGCCGCGGCGCTGATCGCCGCCGCGGACGTCGACGCGATCGCGCTGTTCGTGCCGCCCTGGGCGCGCCGCGACCTGCTGCTCGCGGCGTGCGCCGCGGGCAAGCACATCCTGACTACCAAGCCGCTGGCTCCGGACGTCGCCGCCTGCGCCGAGATGGGCGACGCGGTGCGGCGCGCCGGCGTGCGCTGCGGCGTGATCTACAACCGCACCGGCTCGGCGCTGATCGAGACCCTGCGCGACGTGTTCGACGGCGGCGCGATCGGCCGGCTCGCGCTCTACAAGCACGACTGGATCCACGCCTACCCGCGCTGGAACCGGTGGGCGACCGATCCGGTGCGCAACGGCGGCCCGTTCCAGGACGCGATGATCCACAACCTCAACGCGGCGCGCTACCTGATGGGCCGCGAGCTGACCGCGGCGACGTTCTTCGCCGATCGCCACAGCCAGGACATCCCGTGCGCGGACACCGAGTCGCTCAAGGCGGACTTCGCCGGCGGCGGCTCGGCGCACCTCTTCATCACCTGGGCCGCCGACCTCGCGACCTACGGCACGGCCGGCAACGACCGCGAGCACCACGACATCTTCTGGCTGGTGACCGACCAGGCGTGGCGTGTCACCGTCGACGGCGCGGACCTGGTCGCCAGCCGGCGCGGCGAGACCCGGCGCTTCCCGTTGGTGACGCCGGCGACGACCGTCTACGACGGCTTCGCCCGTGCGGTCGCGGACGGCGCGTGGCCGCGCGATCTGCCCGATCTCGCCGAAGCGGCACGCGACATCGCGATCATCCGCGGCGGCATGGCGGCGCCGAACGCGCTGGTCGCGTACTCCCGGACGGCGTCGGCGTGACGACGACCGCCACCGCCGCCGAGATCGCGACCTACCGCGAGCGCGGCTACGTCCTCCCGGACCGGCCGCTGTTCGCTCCGGACGACTTCGCCGCGCTGCGCGAGCGCTTCGCCGCGATCGAGAGCGACGCCGCGGCGACCTACGGGATCGAGCCCGAGCAGCTCGACAAGCCGCACTTCCTCTATCCAGACCTGTTCGCGTGGCTCATGCACCCCCGCGTGCTCGACCTGGTCGAGGGCTTCATCGGCCCGGACATCGGCCTGTTCACCAGCCACTTCATCAGCAAGCCGGCGCGCACCGGCAAGCGCGTGCCGTGGCACGAGGACTCGTCGTACTGGCGGCGGCTGTTCGAGCCGATCGACGACATCTGCACGGTGTGGCTGGCGATCGACCCATCGACGACCGCGAACGGCTGCCTGCGCGTCGTGCCGGGATCGCACCGCAACGGCTACTCGCGCTACTCGCCGGTCGCCGATCCCGCCGCGGCGGTCTTCGGCAGCGAGATCGACGCCGACCAGATGGACGCGGCGAGCGCCGTCGACCTCGTGCTCGAACCCAACCGCTGCTCGGTCCACCACGCGCGGATCATCCACGGCTCGGAGCCCAACCGCAGCGCGCAGCGGCGCTGCGGCTTCACGATGCGCTACTTCTCGACCCGCTGCCGCTTCGAGCCGGCCGCGATGCCCGACACCTTCCGCATCTTCCTCGCGCGCGGCCGCGACCACGCCGGCAACCGCTACGCGGAGCCCGGCATCGCCAACCAGGCGTGGATCGACGAGCTGCTCGCGGGACGCGTGCAGCGCTCGCACCTCTGAGCGTCGCCCCCCCCGCCGCGACGACGCGCTCACGGTGCGCCGGCGCGCACCAGGCGGCGCGACGCGCGCGCGCGCAGCACGATGCGCGTCGGATGCAGCTCGGCCTCGGACGACCACGGCATGGCCTCGCCGCGCGCGAGCGACGCCAGGACGAGATCGTGGTACTCGGGGCGGGCCCCGCCGATGGCGAAGGCGCCGTGATCGCGCTGGTGCGTGACCAGACGGCGCCGCTCGCCGTCGTCGACCGCCTCGATCATGCCCGCGCTGCCGGCGACGCGCAGCTGCACGTTGCCCCACGCCGGGAAGGCGCGCGGCTGGCAGTAGTTGATCGTCGCCTGCGCGAGCCCGCCGTTGGCCAGCGTCATGGTCAGGGCGACGGCGGTGCGCAGGTCGCCCGTGCCGGGATTGCCCAGCTGGGTCTCGCGCGCGTCGACCTCGGCGATCGCGACGCCGCCGACCTGCTCGATCAGGCGCACGGCGTGCACGCCGGCCTGCGCCAGGAGGCCTCCATCGACGGCCTCGTCCTGCGGCCGGCGGTCGTGGAGCGGATAGCTCTTCTGCGCCCACACCTGGATCGGCGTGCCGATGGCGCCGTCGGCGACCAGCCGGCGCATGCTCCACCACGGCTCGGCGACGGCCGTGCCGGCCATCTCGTGGAAACGCCGGCGGGCGCGCGCGGCGGCGGCGAGCACGCGATCGAGCTCGGACTCGCTCAGCGCGCAGGGCTTCTCGGCGTAGACGTGCTTGCCGGCGGCGAGGCAGCGGATCGCGTCGCCGGCCTGATCGGCGCGACGCGGCGAGCACAGGCTGACGAGCTGCACGCGGTCGTCGGCGATCAGCGCGTCGAGCGTCGCGTGGCGCGCCACCCCGCGCCAGTGCGATGCCAGCGCGGCGTCCTCGATGCCCGCCACGGCGACGACCTCGCCGTCGCGGTGATCCGCGGGCAGATCGCCGATCTGGTGTCCGTTGGCGCCGTACAGGCCGATGCCGATGCGGTTCATGACCCGACCTCCATGACGCGCCGGCCGGGCCCGATGCGCACCCGCGGACCGGGCGCCACGGTCGTGGTGGTCCCCGGGCGCCCGACCGCTCGCGCGTTGAACATGACCAGCGCCATGCGCGCCGCCAGCGACCTCGCGCGTACGCTTTCCCGGCGGAGAAGCACATGGCCAAGCGCATCGTCTATCACGTCTCGCCCAGCGAGCGCGGTTGGGAGATCCAGAAGGAAGGCGCGTCGCGCGCGAGCAACATCGTCGCCTCGAAGAGCTCGGCGATCGCCCGCGCCAAGGAGCTCGCCACGCGCGGCTCGCTCGGCCAGGTCAAGATCCATACCCAGAACGGCAGGGTCGAGAGCGAGCGGACGTACGGCGACGATCCGCGGCGCACGAAGGGCTGAGGCGGCCGGACGCCGCGCGGTTGAGCGGTGCCGACATCGGCGGCGACCTCGGGCAGCGGCTCGGGACACTGCGCCCATGCCAGCCTCCCGCCCCGGTCGCCGCGCGCGCGACGAGAACAGCCCGGCCCCCGACCCGGTCGCGCAAGCCGAGGCGGCGGTGCGCGCCGCCGAGGAGCGCCTCGCGGCCGCCCAGGCCGATCTCACCCAGGCGCGTGAGCACGCCCAGCACGCGCGCTGGCACGCCCAGCGCGCGGAGCAGGCGCGACGCGAGCGCGTCGAGGCGCAGGAGCGCGAGCGTCGCGAGCACGAGCAGCGCAACCGGCCGACGACGCGCAGCGAGCGCGACGATGATCGCCCGACGCCGTCGCGTGCCGCCGCGGAGCGCCGATCGGCGGGCGCCACGAAGCCGCGGCGCGATGGACCGCTGGCGACACGCGGGGCGACGAAACGGCCATCCTCCCGCAAGCGCGAGGCGGCCCTGGCGGCGCTCACCGCGCTGCTGCCGAAGCGCATCACCGCGACCATCGGCAAGCGCAGCCGGATCCTCGCGCTGGATGCCGGCGCCCGCTACCGCGTCGAGCCGCTCAATCCGGCGAAGAAGCGCCATCGCGGGCGCATCGGCCGTCTGCTGACCTGGGATGCCGCCGGCACCACGGGCGTGATCGCCTGGGACGACGGGGAGCGCGAGAGCGTCCCGCTGGCCGATCTCGTCAAGGCCTGATCGCGAACCCGCCGTCGGCTCGCCACGAGCGGCCGCACGTTCAGACCTGTCGAACCAGCCTTTGGCGGACGGGAGGTCGGCGATCCACTGGGGGGATGACGCGATCCCTCCTCATCGTCGACGACAGCGAGGGCGATCTCGGCCTGATGCGTCTCGCGATCGACGAGATCGGCTGGGGCGTGGAGGTGGCGACGGCCAGCGACGGGGTCGACGCCCTCGAACGGCTGCACGACGCGACCGACGGCGCGGCGAACCCCGACCTGATGGTCATCGACCTCAACATGCCGCGGATGAACGGCTGGGAGCTGCTCGACCGCCTGCAGAGCCGCGAGTTCCACGGCATCCGGCGCGTCGTCCTGACCAGTTCGAGCGTGCCCGCCGATTGCAGCCGCGCGCAGGCCCTGGGCGCCGAGCGCTGCTTCGTGAAGTCGCCGGATTTCGATGGGCTGGTCGCCACCGCGCGGCAGATGCGCGCGATGATCGACAGCGGCGCGCACCGCGTGCCCGGGCAGTCGTCGCCGTAGTCCTCGGATCACGTGCGACGGCCGGCGCTCGAATCGTCGGAAGCATTTCGCCATACCTCGCCGCTCGCGTCCGTGTCCGCCATTACCATGCCGCGCGCGGCTTGTACCGCCCTGCAGGAGAAGCATGAGATACGGGATGGCCGACGTCACGCAGTGCATCCTCGTCATCGACGACGACCCCGCCGTCGGCGTGAACATCCGTCTCGCCTGCAGGACGCAGCAGCCGGGCATGTGGGTGGTGCAGGCCGACTCGGGCGCCGATGCGGTGCGCATCATGGCCACCAGCGCGCCCGATCTCATCGTCCTCGACCTCGTCCTCGCCAACGAGACAGGATTCGACCTCATCCCCGAGATGCGCGCGCTGGCTCCCGAGGTGCCGATCGTCGTGCTGTCGGCCCACGACAGCCAACCGACGCGCTACCTGTGTCGCCAGCGCGGCGTCAACGCGTTCGAGCCGAAGCCGAAGGAGGGCGGATACGAGGGGCTGGTCAGCCGCCTCGTCGGCTACATCGCGAGCGGTCCGACGAAGCCGTCCTGACGATCGCTGCGAGCGCCCGCGACGCCCTTCCGGAGCGCGCGTCCGCGGAGGCTGTGGTGCATGCTCGAGTTCGCGCTTGCGCAATCGGTCGGTGTCCCGTCTATGCCTCCATGACATCACGGTTCGTCCTGGTGATCGACGACAACCGGGGAGACGCCGACCTCCTGGTCGAGGCGTTCGCCGAGGTCGCGCCGACGGCGCGCGTGGTGGTCGCTCCGTCGGTCGCCGAAGCGGTGTCGCGCTCGGCGGCGGGGACCAAGCCGGCGCTGATCGTCACCGACCACGGACTGCCGGGCATGTCGGGCGACGAGGTGCTGAGCGCGTTGAGCGCCTCGCCGTCGCTGCGCGATGTTCCCGTCGTCATCCTCTCGGGCAGTCCGCAGGCCATCGCCTCGGCCGAGCTGCCCATCGACGACTGGATCGTGAAGGCGCCGACCTACGCGGGCTCGCTGCACATCGCCGGGACGCTGGCGATGAAGTACCTCGCCGTCTAGTCCGCGGCGATCGCTCGCCGACGCGGCCCCGACATGGCCGATCCACCGCGCGCCCGCGCCGTAGAGACGTCAGGAAGCGGCCTCGGTGCCATCGGGTTGCGCGGCGAGCGCCTCGACCACCGACCACCGCGCCTGCCGCAGGGTCGACGCTTCCGCGTCGGTCTCGACGTGCGCCTCGAGCCGGCTGATCGTCGTCAGCGCGGTGAGGAAGTCCCGTGACGCCAGCGCGTGCGCGAGCGTCTTGGCCAGGCCGTCCGACGTGGCGCGATCCTTCACGGCTCAGACCATCCGGGTTCCGCCCGCGAGCGGGACGGGGGGATGCGCGCTCGACCGCGCGTGCTCCAGGTGGGTCCGCAGCTGCAGCAGCTGCAGCAGCTCGGCGTTGGTCAGCGCGTCGCGCCACGAGCCGACGAGCGCGAGCACGTCGGCCGGCGCGCCGAGGTCCTTGAACGCGCGGTAGAGCCGCCAGGCACGGTCGGTCGGCATGCGATCGGGATCGCCGCCGAGGTCGCGGAACAGTCCCGCGAACGCGCGCAGGACGTCGTGGTCGGTAGGTGCGGGCATACGAGCGAACGTAATCGCGACCAGGCAACGGCATCGCAAGGAGTGGGCGGCCTGTACAAGAATGCCCAAGCGGCATGCAACGTTCGCGTCATGTCGCCCACGCGATCGGCCGACCCATGGCGTGGGCGATGAGCGACGCAGGCGCAGGCGCATCAGGCGCAGCTGCCACGGCCGCCACGTCGAGAGCGGGACCAGCGCGCGATGCCGTCAGCATCCGCATCCTCGCGAGCGAGCAGATGTGCAGCCCGCACGAGGCGCCTCCGGCCTCGCCGCGCGTGGACCTCGGCATCGGAACGCGTGGGCTCTCCGCCCGACTGATCGAGCGTCGACGCGCCGCCACCGCGGCATCGTGAGGCGCACGGGTCGCGAGGTACTGGTGGGCCCACCGGGATTCGAACCCAGAACCAAGTGATTATGAGTCACCTGCTCTAACCGTTGAGCTATGGGCCCATCATCGTCGGCGCGAGGTTCGCGTGGGCGTCGCGCCGATGCAAGCCTAGCCAGGTCGCCGGCGGTGCGATGGAAGCGCTGCCGCACCGCCCAGGCTATCGGTGCCCATGCGCCCCGGGCATGCCCCGGTCCGGATCGGGCCTGGCGCACCCGACCCCGGCCGGACGCGGCACCATCGCTGGACTGCGGGCGGAAGTGCTTACTCCTGCTTCGCTTCGGCGAGAGAAAAAAGGCAGATACCGGATGATCCCACCGGACCGCGGTCCGCGCAGCGCGCTCACCAACTGGATCCCGTTTGCGGCGGGAGGCGGCTACCGCTGGTTCACCGGCAGCCTGGCCTATGGCCTGCACCGCGTCAGCGGGCTGGCCCTGCTGGTCTACCTGATCTTCCACATCCTCTCGATCACCAAGGCGAACAGCGCGGATCCGACCGCCTACGACCTGATGATCCGGCGCTTCCAGGAGCCCGACTTCAAGGTCGGCGAGGTGCTGCTGTACGCGGCGCTGCTGTTCCACGGCATCAACGGCCTGCGCATCCTGTTCGTCGACTTCGCGCTCGGCTCGACGCGCTTCCACAAGCGGCTGTTCTGGATCTTCGCGGCGCTGGTGCTGGTGCTGCTCGTCGCCGGCGCCGTGCCGATGATCCTGCACACGAACGTGCAGCCGCTGCTGCGCGACGACGTCCTGCCGGGAGGACGCTGACATGGTCGTCCGCCCGTACGTCTCGACCCGCACCGGATCCGGCCAGTGGATGGCCCAGCGCGTCAGCGCCGGGCTGCTGCTGATCCTGGCCTTCGCGCATTTCGGCATCCAGCACTTCACCAGCGACGCGGTGTCGACCGGACTCACCGTCGCGGCGCGCATGCACGACGCCTGGTGGCAGGCCTACTACGTGGTCTTCATCGCGTTGGCGATGTACCACGGCATCAACGGCGTCATCGGCATCCTGCGCGACTACGCTTTGCCGCCGCGGCCGCGACTGCTCGCCGAGATCATCCTATGGACGGTCGGCGGCGTGTTCGCCGCGGTCGGCATCGTCAACATCCTCAGCCCGCGGCCGCTCGGCGGGATCAAGGAGATCTACGCCACGCACGGCTTCGTCGCCGGCGAGTCGCGTGGCAGCCCGCCGCTGGCGCCCGCGATCGCGTACGACTTCCGCGCCGAGCTGCGCGAGCTGCACCTGCTCTCGCACTACTGGGACCAGCACACGAGCTGGGACGAGGAGGAGACCGACGAGCCGTTCCCGGAGCGCCTCGCCAAGTCGGAACCGGTGAATGCGGAGTCGGTGGCCAAGGTCGGCAAAGACTTCGACGAGTGGGCGCTCGACCTGATCGAGTCGCCTGCCGGAGGCGTGCGCGACACGCACATGACGTTCGCGAGCCCGCGTGAATTCGCGCTGTGGGCGGCCAACGTCCGCAAGGCCAACGCGCTGGCGCGCTCCGCCGCGACGCCGTCGCCGCGCGAGACGGCGATCCTCGAACGCCTCGCCGACGTCCCCCCCTACCGCGCCAGCGACCGGCACTGACATGATAATCTCCCACGACGTGGTGATCGTCGGCTCCGGCGCCGCCGGCCTGTACGCCGCCTACTGGTCGAGCACCAAGGCCGACGTGGCCGTGCTGTCCAAGCTGTTCCCCACGCGCAGCCACACCGGCGCCGCGCAGGGCGGCATCGGCGCCGCGCTCGGCAACGAGGAGGAGGACTACCCGCTCTGGCACTGGTTCGACACCGTGAAGGGCGGCGACTACCTCGGCGACCAGGACGCGCAGCACATCCTGACCTACGACGCGCCGCAGACGATCTACGAGCTCGAGCACCTCGGCGTGCCGTTCAGCCGGACGAAGGACGGCAAGATCGGCCAGCGGCCGTTCGGCGGCCACACGCGCAACTTCGGCGAGCGCGCCGTCAAGCGCGCCTGCTACAGCGCCGACCGCACCGGCCACGTCATCCTGCACACCCTGTACGAGCAGTGCGTGAAGCAGAACGTGAACTTCTACTCCGAGTTCCAGGTCCTCGACGTGCTGCTGACGCCCGACAAGTCGAAGGTGCTGGGCGTCATCGCCTACGACATCATCTCGGGCGAGATCCACACCGTGCACGCCAAGGTCGTGGTGTTCGCGACCGGCGGATCCGGGCGGAACTTCGCCGTGACCTCGAACTGCCAGGCCAACACCGGCGACGCCTTCGGCATCTTCCTGCGCAACGGCCTGCCGCTCGAGGACATGGAGTTCATCCAGTTCCATCCGACCGGTCTGGCCGGGCTCGGCATCCTGGTCACCGAGGGCGCGCGCGGCGAGGGCGGCTACCTGACCAACGCCAGCGGCGAACGCTTCATGGAACGCTACGCGCCGACGGTGAAGGACCTGGCGCCGCGCGACATGATCAGCCAGTGCATGTACAAGGAGGTGCTCGAAGGCCGCGGCATCGCCAAGACCGGGCGCATCTGCGCGGAGGACTACGTCTACCTCAACCTGCAGCACCTCGGCAAGGACGTGCTGATGAAGAAGCTGCCGGAGATCTGCGACTTCTCGTCGACCTACCTCGGCATCAAGCCATGGGAGGCGCCGGTGCCGGTGATGCCGACCTGCCACTACATCATGGGCGGCATCCCGACCGACAAGGACGGGCGCGTCCGTCGCGACGAGGGCGACGGCATCGTCGAAGGGCTCTACGCCGCCGGCGAGGTCGCCTGCGTCAGCGTCCACGGCGCGAACCGGCTCGGCACCAACTCCCTGCTCGACCTGGTGGTGTTCGGCCGCCGCGTCGGGCTGCACGTCGCCAAGAACGTCGATGTCGTGAAGCTCGGCGAGCTGCCGCACCACGCCGACCAGGCGGTGACCGATCGCATCGCCGCGCTCAAGGCATCGACCGGCAAGGAACGCGCGGGACTGCTGCGCCGCGAGCTGTCCGAGACCATGATGACCAACTGCGCCGTCATCCGCACGACCAGGACCATGGAGCAGGCCAAGGCCGACGTCATCGCGCTGCGCGACCGCTTCGCCAACGTCGCCGTCGACGACAAGGGCGGCGTGTTCAACAGCGACGTGATGGAGGCGCTCGAGGTCGGCTTCATGCTCGACTACAGCCTGGTGCAGATCGAAGGCGCGCTGGCGCGCAAGGAGTCGCGCGGCGCGCACGAACGCCAGGAGCCGGCGGCGGACGGCAGCCTGGCGAAGGTGCCGCGCGACGATCCGAACTGGCTCAAGCACACCTTCGCGTTCATGAAGACGGATGGCTCGGTGCGACTCGCCTACCGCGGCGTCTATCTCTGCCACGAGCATCCGGAGGACGGGTGGGAGCCGGAGCTGCTGGCGAAGATGAAGCCGAAAGAGCGGAAGTACTGAGACCGCCATGAGCGTCGACTACCGCCAGTTCATCGTCGACTGGCAGGCGTTCACCCGCGCCGCCGCCGGGACCGGCAGCGTCATCGCGGCGCTGCAGGTGGACGAGGAGCCGGATGCGCAGGACGAGGAGGACGTCGCGCCGCTCTCGCCCGCCGTTCTCGCCGATGTCACCACCGCCGAGACCGCCGCCGGGGGATTGCGCGAGCTGTCGATCGTCGCGATCCGCCACCTGCGCACGGCGCTCGGCAGCGAGGCGTTCACGGATGCGACGTCGACGCTGTTCTGGGGGTCCCTCGACGGCGAGATGACCTGCGAGCTGCCGGGCGCGGACGACCTCCAGATCGACTGCGTCGAGACGATCCTCGCCCCGGCGAGCGTCGAACTCGTCGCGAAGGCGTGGGCGGACGCCCGGCTGCCGGCGCGGCAGGCCGAGATCGCCGCCGCCGCCGAGCGCGTACGGTCGACACGGTTGACCCCGGCGGTGTTCGGAAAGTTCCTGTACGATTGGAACCACGCGCTCGACGCGGCCGTCGAGCGTCGTGCTGGTTTCGTCGAGATGGTCTACGACTGACGCCTGAGGAGGACGCACCATGCCCGCGACCATCGCCAAGACCTTCCGCGTCCTGCGCTACGACCCGGCGAAGCAGACCAAGCCGACGTACCAGGAGTTCACCCTCCAGTGCGATCCGATGGAGCGCATCCTGACCGCGCTCAACCGCATCAAGTGGGAGCAGGACGGATCGCTGTCGTACCGCCGGTCGTGCGGGCACGCGATCTGCGGCTCGTGCGGCATGACCATCCAGGGCGCGTCGCGCCTCGCCTGCCGCACGCTGGTCAAGGACATCGCCGCGCCGGTCATCACCGTCGAGCCGCTCAAGGGCTTCGCGGTGATCAAGGACCTGGTCGTCGATATGGACCAGTTCTACCACAACCTGCGCGCCGTCGTCCCCTACTTCGTCAACCATTCGCCCAAGCCGGCGAAGGAGCGGCGGCAGAGCCCGACCGAGCAGGAACGCATCGACGATCCGGTGAAGTGCATCCTGTGCGGCTGCTGCACCTCGGCGTGCCCGAGCTACTGGAAGAACAACAGCTACCTCGGTCCCGCCGCGCTGCTGAAGGCCTGGCGCTTCGTCGCCGACACCCGCGACGAGGCCGCCGCCGAACGCCTCGACGTGGTCAACGGCGCGACCGGGGTCTGGCGCTGCCACACGATCTTCAACTGCATGGAGGCGTGCCCGAAGGACATCGACATCGTCGCCGCCTTGTCGCAGCTGAAGCGCGCGGCGGCGACCGGGCACGCCTGAGCGTCCGCCGTCGTTCGAGACCGGGTTGCCCAGGGGCGACGTGGGCTGATCGGCCGTCGCGCTTCCGGTCGTCCGCCAGCGGCACGCGCGCACGCGGTCGCGTGCCCGCTCATCGACGCTCACAATTCCACACGGCTTGCTCATCGTCGCGCGTCCGGCGCCCGCAGGATCCCGCACGTGATCCGATCGATGCCGCACGACCGCCGGGCCGCAACGACGACCTCGGTCAGGTACTCCGATGAGGGCCGTCCTACCCGACCTCCGACGCCGGAAGCACGCCGGTTTCGCTGCAACGCGAAGGGCACCGATGACGTCTATGACGCAGTGATCGCCGATGACAGGATCGCCATGGAACCATTGTCCATCTCATCCGTCCCTCATCACAAGCCCCGTGTCATCTGCCAGGCTTGCGATGGCGGACGCCGGCGTTAACCCATTACCGATCTCAACCACGGTTTCTGTATCGAAAGATCGCCTCATGTGCCTGATCGACTGCCTGCGCGCCTTCGCCCTGACCCTGCTCCTGACCGCCTCCCTGTCGGCGGCCACCGAGCTCGGTGAAGCCGAGGGCTTCGTCCAATCCGGCTTCCAGGCCATGCAGGAGGCCCAGGCGGGCAGCAAGAGCCGCATCGTCGACGCTGCCTTGGACTTCACCAAGGCGCGCTCGCTGTTCGAGGAGCTGCAGCGCTTCGACCGTGTGCAGGAGATGAACGCGAACATCTTCTGGTGCAAAAAGCAGATGAACGAGTCCGACATCACCGCCTTCGTGGCGCAGAAGCCGAACGACCGCGAGCTGAGGAAGGCCGTCGAGATGATGACCGAGGTCGCCGAGCGCGAGGTCCCGATCGAGGAGGCGGACGAGTACTTCGCCCGCGCCAAGGCCTTCGCCGAGGAGAATCCGGATCAGCTGCTCGCCGTGACCATGCGCTGGTTCGAGGTCGCCGAGCGCTTCGCCGGGACCAAGGTCGCCATCGACGCGCAGAAGCTGTCGCTCGCCAGCCAGGACCAGTACCTGAAGACCGAGAAGGCCAAGCAGGACGCCGAGCTGGCGAAGCGGGAAGCCGGACTCGAGGCCCAGGTCGAGGCCCGGGTCAAGGACATGCGCCGCCAGACGCTGTTCAGCCGCCCGCCGTCGGCCGGCCCGGGCGTGGTCGCCATGCCGACCGAGGCCGAGGTCAAGCGCCGCGCGCCCGAGGTGAAGGCGTTGTTCAAGGACGACTCGCGCGCCAAGAAGCGCGACAAGCGCCTGCTCGCCGAGAAGGCGTTCGCCATGGCCAAGGACACGCGCGACGATCCCGTCCTGCGCTACGCGCTCTTCGCCGAGGCGATGAGCCTCGCCTCCGCCGCCTACGAGGTCGCGCTGCTGGTCAGCATGGTCGACGAGGTCGCGCTGCATTACGGCGAGGGCTACAGCCGCCTCGGCGAAGCACAGAAGTACCTGTCGCGCATCGACGGCCAGGAGGTCGCGGGCGCGGTGCTCGCGCTGCTCGCCGATCCGGTCGATCCCGCCGCCAACACCAAGGCGGGCAAGTACTGGTGCCTGGTCGCCAACCAGTGGGACCTCGGCCTGCCGATGCTGGCCAACGGCGACGATGAGAAGCTGCTCAAGATCGCGAACATGGAGATCGAGTCGCCGGACGGCGCCGCGCAGCAGGCCGAGCTGGGCGACTCCTGGTACGCGCTCGCCAAGACCACGTCCCGTCCCTACAAGGACCTGATGTTCGACCGCGCGCGCCACTGGTACAAGCGCTGCCAGGCCGACATCACCGGCGCCAGCAAGGACCGCGTCGCCAGCCGCCTGTCCGAGATCTTCGCCATCCGTCCCGATCCCGATGCCGACTACAACGACCTCACCGTCGAGCAGTGGGACGCGCTCAAGGGGACCGTGGTGGTCGTCGAGGCGGTCCGGAACAGCAATGACGCGCGCCTGACGCTCAAGGAGGGCCAGAGGGTCCGCGTCGTGCCGCACCCGACCGACGAATGGTTCGGCGACCGCTGGTTCGGCGATGGCAGCGACGAGCAGCCTGCCTTCACCTGGAAGGGCGAGGACCGCTTCGCGCGCTTCGGTTTCGGGCGCGACATGGAAGACGAAGCCCCGAAGGAGAAAGAGAAGGAGGCCGACCCCAAGAAGCCCGCGCCGCGCGCGCGCCAGCGTGGCTGGGACTTCAACACCATGGCGCTGGTCTGCTGGGTGGGCGGCAACAAGGGCGAAGGCGGCACCAAGAAGATCCCCGGCATCTTCACCGGCCCGGGCAAGCTCTGGCTCGGCTCGGCGCAGCCCGATGACGCGGCCAGCGGCAAGATCCGGGTCAAGCTGATCATGCTGGACGACGAGGACTGACCCCGCGCGTAGCCGACGTTCGCCGCTCGCAGCTCACAGCTCGCGCGTCGCTGCTCCCAACCCGAAGCTCGAAGCTCGAAGCTCGAAGCTCGAAGCTCGAAGCTCGAAGCTCGAAGCTCGAAGCTCTCGATGAACGCCGGCGAGTAGCGCGTCCACGCCCCTACGCAGGCAAGGCGGGGCCATGCCTGCCACGCTTTTGCATCGCCCAACGCATGTCTGGC
>Ga0196963_10001104_pt1 | contig 19714 bp, 18 predicted proteins | sample S1_5metaG_FD_148600 | JGI IMG/M metagenome (GOLD analysis project Ga0196963, IMG submission 148600) | Soil microbial communities from Anza Borrego desert, Southern California, United States - S1_5 | ecosystem: Environmental > Terrestrial > Soil > Desert | place: USA: California | collected... | reverse complement strand
TCGGCGTGTAGGTATAGGTGCCGTTCTCGTTGAGCGTCAGCGAGCCGTGCGCCGGCCCGTCCTTCACGCTGTAGCTCAGCGTCCCCTCGCCCCCCGAGGCCCCCAGCTTCCACGTCGACGAGGCCGTGCCCACCGGCGTCAACACCGCGCTCGCCTGCGCCACCGGCAGCGTCGTGGGGCTACCCAAATTGATCGTCTGGTCGCTGAAGCGCAGAGCCTCAATATCCGTTGCCAGGGTATCGATGCCCTCATCGCCGTTGGCCGTGTTGGTGTCAGTTATTTGCCACCGCTCCAGGCCGCTGTTGTAGCTCAGCTGATACCCGGCGCGCGCGCCGCCAAACACCGCCGTGTCCGACCCGGCCCCGCCCGTCAGGCTGTCGTTGCCCAAGCCACCGGTCAGCTCGTTGGCGCCGCTATCACCTGACAATGTATCGGCGAACGCCGATCCAAGAATCCGTTCAATATCCGTGAGAGTGTCGCCCTCCGCGTCCCCACCGCTGCCGCTAGCGGTGGTCAGACTGACAGTAACGCCGGCCGACGAACCGCTGTAATCCGCCGTATCGTCGCCGGCGCCGCCGTTGAGAGTGTCGGCCCCCGCTCCGCCGTCGAGCGCGTTGTCGCCGGCGTTGCCGACGATCACGTTGTCCAGGCTGTTGCCGCTGCCGTCGATATTGCTGCTGCCGATCAACGTCAGGTTTTCGACGTCGATCCCCAGCGTGTAGCTGATCGACGACCAGACCGTGTCGGTTCCCGCTCCGAAGCTCTCGGCGACTCCATCGCCGGCGTCGTCGACAACGTAAATATCATCGCCGGCATTGCCGGCCATGGCGTCGGCACCCGTGCCGCCGATCAGGACATCGTTGCCGCCACCGCCGCTCAACGTATCGCTGCCGGCATCACCGCTCAGCGTGTTATCGCCGCTGTTGCCCGTGATGACGTTTGTTGCGCCGTTCCCGCTACCGTTGATATCGCCGCTACCCGTCAGCGTCAGGTTCTCGACATCGGGACCGAGCGTGTAAGTGATCGACGACAGGACCGTATCGGTCCCCTCGCCGGCGCTCTCGGCGATCCCATCGCCGGTCTCGTCGACAATGTAGGTGTCGTCGCCGGCACCGCCGCTGAGCGCATCGGCCCCGGTACCACCATCGAGCGTGTCGTTACCGCCGCCGCCGTTCAGCGTATCGTTGCCCGCATCGCCGCTGAGTGTGTTATCGCCCGCGTTGCCGATGACGACATTGCTCTGGCTGTTGCCGCTCCCGTTGATGTTGCCGCTGCCGGCCAGCGTCAGATTTTCTGTATGGGCGCCGAGCGTGTAGCTGATCGAGGACTGGACCGTGTCCAAGCCCTCGCTCGCATTCTCGCTGACCGTATCGCCGCTATCGTCCACGACATACGTGTCGTCGCCGGCATTGCCGGCCATGGCGTCGGCGCCCGTGCCGCCGATCAGAGAATCGTTGCCGTTGTTGCCGGTCAGCATATCGGCGCCGGCGCCGCCATCGAGCACGTTGCCGGCGCTGCTGCCGATCAGCGTGTCGTCGAACGCCGAACCGATCAGATTCTCGATGCCGATCAGGGTATCGGTGCCGGCGCCGCCGATGGCCGTTCCCGTCACGTTGCTGATACTAACGGTCACCGCCGACGTCGCGTTGGCATACGTCGCCGTGTCGGTCCCGCCGCCGCCGTTCAGCGTATCGTTGCCGGCGCCGCCCTCCAGCAAGTCATTATCATTGCCGCCATTCAGAGTGTCGTTGCTGTCGACACCGATCAGCGTGTCGTTGCCGCTCTCGCCGTTCAGGACGTTACCGCCGCTGTTGCCGGTCAACGTGTCGGCAAACATCGACCCGGTAAGGCGCTCAATACCGCTCAGCGTATCGCCTTGAGCGTTGCCGCCCACGCCCGTGCCTGTCGTCAGGTTGACCGTTACCCCGGCCGAGGATTGCAGGTAGGACGCCGTATCGGTTCCGCCGTCACCGATCAGCACGTCCGCCCCGGCACCGCCGATCAGGGTGTCGTTGCCGCTGTTGCCCTTTACCGTGTCGTCCCCGGCACCGCCATCGAGCGTGTTTCCGGACGCGTTTCCGATCAGTGTATCGGTGTACGCCGACCCGACGAGATGCTCGATCCCGGTGAGCCAGTCGTCCTCGGCGTCACCGCCGGCATTATTGGCGTTGTTGGTCAGGTCGACCGTCACGCCGGACGTTGACGTCTCGTACGAGGCGACGTCCTGCCCCCCGCTACCAATCAGCGAATCCGCTCCGGCGCCGCCAATCAGTCTGTCGCTACCACCGTTGCCGATCAGGGTGTCGGCGCCCGCGCCCCCGGCCAATACGTTGCCGCCTCCGTTCCCCGTCAGAGTATCGACGAAGGCCGAGCCAGTTAGATTCTCCATGCTGCTGAGCGTATCGCCCTGGGCATCACCACCGATCCCCGAGTTGCTGACCAGGCTGACCCTTACGCCGGCAGCCGAGCCGCTGTAGTCAGCGGTATCGATGCCCGCACCGCCAACTAACGAATCAGACCCAGCACCACCGACCAACGTGTCGCTGCCGTCCCCTCCGGTCAGCGTGTCGTTGTCTTCAAGGCCGAGGAGCAGATCGCTCTCGCTTCCGCCGACCAAAGTATCAACGCCCGACGTACCGGTGATCGTCGCCATGACAGCCCCCTAGAGAATGAGTTCAGCCTCTTGCCCCGCCCCCGGGCTGCAACCGCAATCTGTACAGAGTGACTCGGTGACACCGAGCGCGCCCTGAAGACGGTACGTCGGCATTATTCTAGTAAGCCATCGGTACTTCGGTAGCGCGCAAAGAAAGCTGTGGACAACTACCGGCATGGCATCATTCCGGGCAACCAATGGCGGGCGCCGGGATCGGATTCCGAAAGCGCGTTACGGGCTGACAATTTCCAGGCTGCCGCACGAGGTGCGGATCTCGTGGCTTATGCCCACGAAGGATGGCAACAGGCTGCCCGGTGGAAAGAAACCCCGGGAACCTTACTCCGCACCCCATAGGGCCGAGCGTGCGGGCCCGTACTTTGCCCTGGGGCGGGAGGAAAATCGCCTGAGGCAGCGCCGCTTCCGCGACGCGGCCTCAGGCTTATCAGGGCGTCAGAAGTCCATATCGCCGGCACCGGGGCCCGGCATCGTCGGCGTGGCTTTCTTTTCCGGCTTCTCCGCGATCATCGCTTCCGTCGTCACCAGCAACCCGGCAACCGAAGAAGCGTCCTGAAGCGCGAGGCGCACGACCTTCGCCGGATCGATGATGCCTTCCTTCAGCATGTCGACATACTCGCCGCTCTGGGCGTTGAAGCCCCAGTTGTTGTTCTTCTGCTCCAGCAGCTTGCCAACTACGATCGCGCCGTCGGTACCGGCATTGATGGCGATCTGCCGTGCCGGTGCCTGCAGCGCCTTCCTGACGATGTCGATGCCGACCTGCTGGTCGTTATTGCTGCCCTTGAGGTTGTCGAGCGCCCGGCTGGCGTAGAGCAGGGCAACGCCGCCGCCCGGCAGGATGCCTTCTTCCACGGCCGCGCGGGTGGCGTGCATCGCATCATCGACGCGATCCTTGCGCTCCTTGACCTCGACCTCGGTGGCGCCGCCGACGCGGACGACGGCCACACCGCCCGCCAGCTTGGCCAGACGCTCCTGCAGCTTCTCGCGGTCGTAGTCCGAGGTGGTCTCCTCGATCTGCGCCTTGATCTGCTGAACCCGGGCTTCGATGTCCTTCTTCTTGCCCGCACCGTCCACGATCGTGGTGTTCTCCTTCTCGACAATGGCCCGCTTGGCACGGCCGAGCATATCGAGCGTGACGTTCTCGAGCTTGATGCCCAGTTCTTCGCTGATCACCTGACCGGCGGTGAGGACGGCGATGTCCTCGAGCATCGCCTTGCGGCGATCGCCGAAGCCAGGGGCCTTGACCGCCGCGACCTTGAGGCCGCCGCGCAGCTTGTTGACCACCAGGGTCGCCAGCGCCTCGCCTTCGACCTCCTCGGCGATGATCAGCAGCGGCCTGGCCGACTGCACGACCGCTTCCAGCAGCGGGATCATCGGCTGCAAGCTCGTCAGCTTCTTCTCGTGGATCAGGATATAGGGATCGTCGAGCTCAACCCGCATCTTCTCGGCGTTGGTCACGAAGTAAGGCGAGACGTAGCCGCGATCGAACTGCATGCCTTCGACGACATCCAGCTCGGTCTCGAGGCTCTTCGCCTCCTCGACCGTGATCACCCCTTCCTTGCCGACCTTCTCCATCGCCTTGGCCAGCATCTCGCCGATCGACTTGTCGCCGTTGGCAGAGATCGTGGCGATCTGGGCGATCTCCCCGTTGCCGGCGATCTTGCGGGCCCGGCCTTTGATGTCCTCGACGGCCTTGGTCACCGCGAGATCAATGCCGCGCTTCAGGTCCATCGGATTCAAACCCGCGGCCACGGCCTTGGCACCCTCGCGCACGATCGCCTGGGCGAGCACGGTCGCGGTGGTCGTGCCGTCGCCGGCGACATCGCTGGTCTTGGATGCCACCTCGCGCACCATCTGGGCGCCCATGTTCTCGAACTTGTCCGAGAGCTCGATCTCCTTGGCGACGGTGACGCCGTCCTTGGTGATGCGCGGAGCGCCGAACGACTTGTCGATGACGACGTTGCGGCCCTTGGGGCCGAGGGTCACCTTGACCGCGTCGGCCAGGATATCGACGCCGCGCAGCATGCGCTGGCGCGCGTCGGCACTGAAGCGGACTTCCTTGGCAGGCATGATCACTCCTCCTGTTCCTGGGCGTAACGTCAGGCGGCCTTGCGGCGGCTGACCGCGCTGCCTTCAACGACGCCGAAAATGTCGGATTCCTTCATGATGAGGAGATCCTCCCCATCGATCTTGACCTCGGTCCCGGACCACTTGCCGAAGAGGACCCGGTCACCGACACGGATATCGATCGGAACGAGCTTCCCCGTTTCATCGCGCGCACCGGGGCCAACGGCAAGGACTTCGCCCTGCATCGGCTTCTCCTTGGCGGTGTCGGGAATGATGATCCCCCCGGCCGTCTTCTCGTCTTCGTCGATGCGCTTCACCAGGACCCGGTCATGAAGCGGCTTGAACTGCATCTACCCCTCCATCACATTGAAAATATTGAATTAATGACTAGCACTCTGATCGGCAGAGTGCCAATCGGCCAGAAATTTAGACAGCGGCGACGCTTGGTCAAGACCGGGCGCTCAAATTTTTTGATCCCGGGATCAGGCTCTGACTTCCTGCCGCTGGAACGCGATATAGGCCGCCGCGAACAGCAGGATGGCCGCGGCCAGGAGGCCGGTGAGCTGAGGCCAGATCAACAGGATGCTTTGCTCGAGGGGCAATGGGGTGCCGCCGATGGCTCCCTGCACCTGCGACGGGAACACCAGCCCAAGCGCCCGGGTAGTGGGATGCAGGATCGCCAGGACGGTCTCGCCAAACAGGGTGCTGGGGCTGACTCGCGCCAGGTTCTGCTGCAGCAGGATCTGCTCGATACTCGGCACGCCGAGCACGATCATCGAATCCGACGGGGCGATGATCTGCGACAGGAAGGGCACGAGGATGGGCCAGAGCAGGCCGAACAGCAGCCAAAGACCGAGGGCGCACAAGGCCGAGGTGGCTGCCGATCTGAAAAGCACCGAGAAGAATATTGCCGCGGCCAGCCAGACGCCGGCATAAGCCAACGCCGCCGCCAAGAACGCCAGACCTCGCATAATTTCTTCACCGCTCGGCGGGACGCCGAGCATGACCAGACCGATGCCGACGATAAGCAGCCACAAGGCTATAAGGCTGACCGCCAGCGTCGCCAAGCCCCCGAGGAATTTTCCGAACAGGAGCGCATCGCGATAAATGGGCTGGGCCAGAATGCGGCTCATGGTGCGGTTATTGAACTCGCTGTTGACGCTGTCGAAGCCGAGGCCGATAGCCACCAGCGGCAGCAGAAAGCCCAGCAACGAGATGAATGAGGGCAACGGCTCTTTCGACAAGGTGAACAGCCGCAGGAACAAGAAAGGATCCTGGGCGCTTAGCGCCCGCATATCCTGGATCGCCGTATAGACAGCGGCGAGCCCAGTGAGCAGTACCAGCCATTCCAAGACACGCATACGCGCGCTGCCGAGATGATCGGAAAACTCCTTGGCAAACACGACCCCCAGCCCGGTCCAGGGCGATCCCTTACGCGGCATGGCGCACCCCTTCGAAGTAGCGGCGATAGATCTCGTCGAGACTCGGCTCCACGCGGTTTAGCCGCAGCAGCTCGTTCCCGCTGCCGGTGATCGCTGCGGCGAGATCGCTACGCACATCGCGGTCGGCGAACACCCTGAAGGCTGCGCCTTCCGAAACAACCTTGCGCACACCCGGCACATTTTCGAGCCGGCGAGCGAGGTCGCTGCCACTGGCCTCCAGGAGGACCGCGTGTTCTCCGCCGAGGACCTTCCCGGCGAGCTCGGCGAATGTGCCGATTAGGGCGACGCGGCCGCGATTGAAGAGAGCCACCCGGTCGCAGATACGCTGAACCTGGTCCAGCAGGTGCGACGACAGAAGGATAGTCACCCCGTCCTTCTTCAGATCGAGGATCATGGCGAGGATGTCGTCGGTCGCCTGCGGATCGAGCGCCGACGTGGGCTCATCGAGGATAGCGATTTCTGCCCGCTTGAGTCGGATTTCCGCCAGGCCAAGCCGCTGACGCATGCCACGCGAGAACGTCCCGACCCGCCTGTCGGCGACATCGCTCAACCCGACGCGCTTCAGCGCCTCGTCCAGCCGCTCGTCTGTCGCCTGTCTGTTCAGGTCGAGCAGTCTGGCCGTGTAGGTAAGGTTTTCGCGGGCCGTGAGGTTGTCGTAGAAGCCAACGGCATCGGGCAGGTAGCCGATGCGGCGCTTGACGCCGAGCGGATCGCGCGCCGGGTCGACACCGAGCACTTTGACCGCGCCCGCCGAAGGATCGGTCAGGCCCAGGAGCATCAGTATCGTCGTCGTCTTGCCGGCCCCGTTCGGGCCGAGGAGGCCGAGGATCTCCCCCTTGCGCAAGGAAAGATCGATCCCGTCCACGGCGAGCGATCCGCCGTAACGCTTGGTCAGGCCCCGAAGTTCGACGACTGAATCGTTCATCGCCGGCCAAACCGTGCTACCGCGCCCACCAGGACGAGCAGCGCCACCGCGATCACGGCGAGACCAACAGCGCCCCAGAGGGTCGACGTATTCACCGTGACCCGGAAATCAGCAGAGCTCGACTCTCCCTTGGCATTGGCCCGGAAGGTTGTCATGTAGTCGCCGGCGATCGCCTTGCCTGAAGGGATCAGCGTCGCCTGGACCGGACGAGTCTGGCCGGCCTCCAGACGGGCGATGGTCTTCGGCTCGAATTCGACTTTCCACTCAGACGGCGGCGAGCCGGACAGCTCGATTTCTTCGGCGGGTGCGCTGCCGTCATTCGCCACCACCAGTGCGAACTGTGACGGGCTGCCCGCTTCTGCCGAACCACTGAGGCGGCCATCCTGAGCGGAGACCCGCAGCCGCGGCTGCCCCGTGACCTCCATGGTCAGCGGTGCCTGTGCCGAAACGCCTTCCGCCTGGGCCCGGACGCGCAGCTCATACGTGCCGGCCGGAATGTTGTTGGGGGGTTGGACCTTGAGCTTGAGATCCTTGCTCTGCCCCGCTTCGATGGGGATCGAGGAGAGTTCCTGCGAGCCGTACCCTTCGGTGAATGTCGGCTGGAAGTTCGGTGGAGCGTCAGCCGCCAGGCTGACGAGCAGATTCCGGCCGCTGTCGTTCGCCACCGTGAAGTTGTATTCGAAGCTCGATTTAGGCGTGCCGCGTAACGCCGAAAGCTTTGTCTTCAGGTTCAACCGTGCGGGCAACTCGGACGCGAGCATCAGCTTCAGAGGCAACTGCGCACGCTGTGTCGCCCCGTTCGCCTGAACCACGAATGAGATCGGCTGGCCGTTGCTCTCATCCGGCACATCGACGCGCAAATCGATGGCAACCGACTCATTGGTCGCGGCCATCGCGGCACCGATAGGTTGCCCGGCGCCGCGGAACTCGGCCTTCCAACCTTCCGGCAGGCCGCTGACGGACAAGGCCACCTGTTCGGGCGGCACATTCGCGTTCTGCAGTTTCAGCTTGAAGGTTACGGTCTCCGCCGCTCGAGCCGCGAGCGCCGGGTAGTCCGTCACCAGCCACAGGCCGCGCATATCAGGCGGCGTCGCCGCACGGCTCATTCCCCCGCTGCCGATGAGCAGGAGAGAAAACACGATGCACAGTAAGCGATGCATGGTCTCATCCTCCGGGTCAAAAGCGACACCGAAATAGGCTTCGACCGGAGCTTTGCAAGTGGGGTGGCAAAACCTTACAGAAGCTTAATGATCGCTGAGCTCATGTCTGTTCCTGACCATCTTGACGGCCCGCGTTCGCCGAACCAGATCACTGCCGCCGGGCGCCAAGCAAGCACCCGGCGGATCGGTTCGGTCAGCAGCCGCCACGCGCCGCACATCGCTTGCAGGGGGTGTGTATTCGTGGGTCTGTACGGCAGCGGGCTTCCGTCACAGACGGAGCCGTTGCGGGACCACATCAGGCGTCGCTAGACGCCCTTTACCCCTGAGAGCCAGCGCGTGGCGGCCGTTTGGACGCGTTGTGGACGGAGGGGACAATGACTGGTCTAAGCGCAACATTTCTATCCGCGGCGCCGACTCCGCGGCGCGCCAACCAAGCGGCGCCCGAGCGGGCCGTCGCGTGGGGTGGCGTGGCAACGGCACAGACCGAGCGGGCTCGGTTGACGCCGTGCAATCGCCTTCTGTGAGGCCTAGGCCATGCCCATCCGTCAGATCATCGAGAACGTCGTTTGCATTCTCGCAGTAGCGGCCGTCTTTGCCTTCTTCGCCTGGCTCATCGGCGGCACGCTGGCCGCGGTCATTGCCGCTTGCGCCGTGGTTGCCTTGACGGGCCTGACCCAGATGGCAGCGGATCACTCCGGCGGCATGCGTTCCAACCGCATGACACGGCGCCACCGGCGGCGCTGGAGCGACCCTTGAAAGAGATTTGGGCTCAAACCAGTTCGTGGGGTGCGGGGTGCTGCCGCTGGTTCCAGGGGCGGAACGTCAGCCAGTCCCCTCCGGGATTCTCCTTCCTGGGCGAAGGAGGAAGCGATGGCGCGGTGCGCCGTATCGTCGTCCCGCACCGCCGGCGCCCGGATGGGAACGTTCGCCCCTCATCCGCTGGCCGGTGGCAGCATCCCGCACCATCAGCCGGCTCACTGAGGCGCTGGTGCTCTATCATGGGGCTGGGCGTGGCGCTCGGAGTGCTTGCCCCCGTTGCGTCCTCTTTCGCCGCCCTTCCCTTCCTCCAGGACGAGCGCGGCATACCGACGGCAGCGGCTGTCGTCGAGAAGGCCACGCCCGCTGTCGTCAACATCTCCGTCCGCACGCGTGCCCCGGGCCAGGACAACCCGCTCTACCGCGACCCGTTCTTCCGCCGGTTCTTCGAGCTGCCGGATGTTCCTCGGACCCAGATGAGTGCGGGCTCCGGCGTCATTGTCGATGCCGAACGCGGCTACGTGCTCACCAACAATCATGTCATCGCCAATGCGCGCGAGATCACGGTCACACTCAAGGATGGCCGCCGCCTCGATGCCAAGGTCGTGGGGACCGACCCTCCGACTGACATCGGGGTTCTGCGGATCAAAGCAGACCGGCTCTCAGCGATCCCGCTCGGCGACTCCGAACGCCTGAAGGTCGGCGATTTCGTCCTCGCCATCGGGAACCCCTTCGGGTTGGGCCAGACCGTCACCTCCGGGATCATCAGCGCCTTGGGACGCAGCGGCCTCAACATGGAGGGCTATGAGGACTTCATCCAGACGGACGCCCCCATCAATCCCGGCAATTCGGGCGGCGCGCTGGTCACCCTGGATGGGCTACTGATCGGCGTCAACACGGCCATCCTGGCGCCTTCGGGCGGCAATGTCGGTATCGGTTTTGCGGTGCCGAGCAATATGGTGCGTGCCGTCATGGCTCAGCTCATCCAATACGGCGAGGTTCGTCGCGGCCGGCTTGGCGTGTCGCTCCAGGACGTGACGCCCGACATCGCCAGCGCGCTGGGCTTCGAGGAGGGCCAGGGCATTGTCATCACCCAGGTTGAACCCGGCAGTCCTGCAGCCTCAGCCGGAATACGGCCGGGCGATGTCGTCCTTGCCGTGAACCGGCGACCGGTCTCGAGCTCGTCCGCACTCAGAAACCAACTTGGCCTCATGGAGATCGGAGCTGCCGTCGAGCTCACGATCTGGCGCAAGGGCGAGCGGCGCACGATACGCACCTGGCTCGCGCGAGCGGAACGGACAGAGCGTCCTTATGCGCGTCCAACCGAGGACTTGCCGGCCCCCTTTATGCGGCGCTGAGCCGCGACGGCACCGATCTCGATCAGCCGCCTCTTGACGGACGATCGAGCGATTCCCAGATAGACCGCCGCATCGGGGGCCTTCGCGGATCCGATGCATTCTCATCATCAACCGGGCCCGTCGGGTGCCGGCGGGCTCATGACCCATGTTGCTCAAGGAGGACGTGGCCATGATGTTCGACTTTACGCCCCTCTACCGGTCGACAATCGGTTTCGACCGTCTTGCCGACATGCTCGACGCCGCGATGGCGTCCGATGCCGGCGGCGGCTATCCGCCGTACAACATCGAGAGCACCGGCGACAACAGCTACCGCATCACCATGGCGGTGGCCGGATTCACCGAGGATGACGTCTCGATCGTCCAGCAGGAGAACGAGCTGGTCGTCACCGGTGAGACCAAGAAGGACTCGGAGCAGCACCAGTATCTCTACCGCGGCATCGCTGGCCGGCCGTTCGAGCGCCGCTTCCAGCTGGCTGACCATGTGAAGGTCACCGAGGCGCGGCTGGAGAATGGCCTTCTGCAGATCAACCTCGTGCGCGAGCTCCCCGAGGCGCTCCGTCCGCGGAAGATCCAGATCGGCAGCGGTACAGCAACCGCCCGGATCGAGAAGAAGGCTGCTTAAGCCAGTCCAACTGCGTGCCGCGGGCGTGCCCGTGCCGGGGCGTCCGCGGCCTTCATCAGAGGAGCACAACGATGAATATGCTGTCCTTGATCCCTCATTGGAGGCGCGGCCGGGAGGTTTCCCGGCAAAATGCCGATCCTTTCCTCAGCCTGCATCGCGACATCAACCGTGTGTTCGATGATGCGTTTCGCAGCTTCGGCTTGCCGACTGCCTTCGGCAGCTCCGGCAGCTGGCCGTCGATGGATGTCCGCGAGACGGACAAGGGTCTCGAGGTGACGGCCGAGATCCCGGGCGTGGATGAAAAGGACATCGAGCTCACACTGGCCAACGGTCAGCTAACGATCCGGGGCGAGAAGAAGTATGAGCGCGACCAGAATGAGGCTGGTTACCACGTGATGGAGCGCAGCTACGGTTCGTTCATCCGTTCGCTTCCGCTGCCGTTCGACGTCGATGAGAAGGCGGTCACCGCCTCGTTCGACAAAGGCGTGCTGAAGGTCAGCCTGCCAAAGTCGCCGCAGGCCGAGAGCAAGGTCCGCCGCATTCCGGTCGGCAAGGGAAGCTGATGCGCGTTGGAGGGCATCGCCAAGTTGCAGCTCCCGCGCATGGGAGCGAACATCGATGCCCTCTATCGCCCGGCTAGTCGTCGTCGCCCACCCGCCGGTCCTGTTCCCGGTCGTGCTCAACCAGGCCTTCATGGCAAACCCCCGGCGATAGGGGTTCCGTTCGCCGCGTTGTCCTGGGCGGCAACCGCGGTCTTGACCTTTTGCGACAGACAGGTCCGCACCGGTGTATTATCGGGCGATGAATCGTGCCCACCTGTTGTCGCTGCATCATCTGACGATGATCGAGGCGCACCCGCTGCAATTGATCGACGCAGCGGCGGCCGGGGGTTTCGACTATTGCGGCATCCGGCTGGTCGCGCCGCGCCCCGGAGATCCGCTGATCGACATCGCCGGCGACAAGGAGACCGTGCGCCAGGTCGACCGCCGGCTCAAGGACAGCGGCGTGAAGCTCCTCGATATCGAGGCCATCTGGCTGAGCCCGGACACGCGGGTCGAAACGCTGCGTCAGCCGCTGGAAGTCGGGGCCAGCCTCGGCGCCGCATACGTGCTCGTGGTCGGCTTCGACGAGGACCGCAGCCGGCTGATGGATAACTTCACGGCGCTCTGCGATCTCGCACAGCCCCTCGGGATGAACGTGGTGGTGGAGTTCATCACCTACTGCACCATCCGGTCCCTGCCGGATGCCCGCTGGCTGGTCGAGGAGTGCGGCCGCACCAACACGGGCATCCTGATCGACACGCTGCAGTTCTTTCGCTCCGGGGCCGACCCCTCGGATCTCGATGACGTCGCCCCGCACCACTTGCACTACCTGCAGATCTGCGACGGCGTAGGCCAGTCGCCGCCGACCGTCGAGGCCCGCCGCTATGAGGCGCGCACCGACCGGCGCCTGCCCGGCCAGGGCGAGCTGCCGGTCGGCGAGCTTCTGCGGCATCTTCCGGCCGGGATCACCCTGGCACTCGAAGCACCCTCGGCGGCGCTGCGCGGTCTGCCCTTCCTCGAACAGGGCCGGAAGGCTGGCGAGGCGTTGCGCGCCTTTCTCAGTGGCATCCAGCCCGGGCCGTGACGGCTGCCGGGAGGCACCGTATGGTGCTGATCGGTACCCACCAGCAGGACAGTTCCGACAATGCGTATCGTCGAAATTCGGGAGCGCTCGGCCCCGGTAGCGTCGGCCATCGCCAACGCCTTCATCGATTTCTCCAAGATGACGATCAGCGTCGTCGCCGTCGTCACCGACGTCGTGCGCGACGGCAAACCGGTCATCGGCTACGGCTTCACCTCCAACGGCCGCTACAGCCAGAGCGGCCTGCTGCGCGAGCGCTTCATTCCCCGGCTGCTCGAGGCGAAGCCCGAGAGCCTGCGCGACACGACGCGCGACAATCTCGACCCGCACAAGATCTGGGCCGCGATGTTCCGCAACGAAAAACCCGGAGGCCATGGCGACCGCTCGGTCGCCATCGGCGCCATCGACATGGCCGTGTGGGATGCGGTGGCCAAGATCGAAGACAAGCCGCTGTTCCGCCTCCTCGCCGAGCGCCACGGCGTCACCGCCAATCCGCGCGTCTTCGTCTACGCCGCGGGCGGCTATTACTACCCCGGCAAGGGGCTTGAGGCTCTGGCCGCCGAGATGCAGGCCTATCTCGACCGCGGCTACACTGTGGTCAAGATGAAGATCGGCGGCGCGCCGCTTGCCGACGACCTCACGCGCATCGAATCCGTGCTGAAGATCCTGCCCAAGGGCTGCCGGCTTGCGGTCGACGCCAACGGCCGCTTCGATCTCGCGACGGCGATCGCCTACGCCAAGGCGCTCTCGGCCTACGACCTCTTCTGGTACGAGGAGCCCGGCGATCCTCTCGACTTCGAGCTCCAGGCCCGATTGGCCGAGCATTACCCCAAGCCGATGGCCACCGGCGAGAACCTGTTCTCGATGCAGGATGCACGCAACCTCATCCGCTACGGCGGCATGAGGCTGGACCGCGACTGGCTGCAGTTCGACTGCGCGCTGAGCTATGGGCTCGTCGAATATCTGCGCACCCTCGCGATGCTCAAGGAGAACGGTTGGTCTTGGAGCCGTTGCATCCCGCATGGCGGTCATCAGATGTCGCTCGCCATTGCCGCGGGCCTCGGTCTCGGCGGCAATGAATCGTATCCCGACTTGTTCCAGCCTTACGGCGGTTTTCCCGACAGCGTGCGTGTCGAGAACGGCCACGTGACGTTGCCGGAACTGCCGGGCATCGGCTTCGAAGGCAAAGCCGATCTCGCCAGGGAGATGCGAGCCCTCGCATCGTAGTCGGCCGTCATTCGCTGCTGCGCCTTTCGAGATAGCCCCGCGCGTGTTGTGACAATGCTGTGAGCGAGCGTCACCGTATGTGACGGAAAGCGGGGATTTCAGACGCTTTTCTGCCTCACTCGGGGCTCTTTCCGCGCAGTCTCAGGACTCTCCCCCGCATCATCTTGGAAGCGTCGCCGGTAGGATGCCCGGGCTTAGCTGTTCAAAAGCGCTGCCGGAATCCACCGGCGACACAGCCCGAAAAAGGGGAAGATCCATGGATACACGTCACGCGGATATCCGGCTCCAGGCGGTCAAGACCTACCTCCCGGCCCTGCGCCGCTACGCCCATGCTTTGGCCGGCTCACGCCAGCGCGGTGACGCGTATATCGAGATCTGCCTCGAGGTGCTGCTTGAGGATCCTCGCTGGCTGCGCCGTCAGAAGACGCTGCGCCTGGACCTGTTCAAGCTGCTCCACGCGGTGATCGACCGTGTGGCCGGCGACGAGACGATCGACGCCGACAGCCCGCGTGACGCCGCAGGCCGCATGCGCGATGCCGTGCTGTCGCTCACCACGGAGCGCCGCCGCCTGGTCCTCCTCCTCTCCTTCGAAGATCTGAAGACACAGGACCTCGCCTATATCATGGGTCTCGAGGAAACCGCCGTCCGCGCCCAGCTCCAGCACGCGTGGAAGGACATCTATCAGCGCCCGCAGGCTCGCGTGCTCATCCTCGAGGACGAGGAGCTCATCGCCGACCTGATCAGCGACACGGTCGAGGAACTCGGCCACACGGTCGTGGGCGTCGCCTCCAACGAGCGCAGCGCCATCGAGCTTGCGCGCACCATGGACCCCGAGCTCGTGCTCGCCGATGTCCGACTGCGCGGCGGCAGCGGCGCGCGCGCCGTCGAGGCGATCCGCGGCAAGTCCCGCGTGCCGGTCATCTTCATCACCGGCTATCCCGACGGCGTGAAAGCCAGCGGCGCCGACGAGTACGTGATGGCCAAGCCGTTCCGGCCGGAGGATCTCAAGCAGACGATCTCGCGCGCTCTCAAGGAAGGCTCGGGCCCCCGCCCGCTCTATATGTAACCTACCGGGGGAACGCGGCCGCCGACCGGAAGGTCAGCTCCAGCCGCGTTCCCCGGTCGTGGGACCACACCACCTCGGCGTCGATCTGCCGGCCCAGCAGCTCGATCAGCTTCAAACCGATCCCTCCTCTCGTCTTCCCAGGCTGCTCCGGCTTTCGTGTTCCGGTGTCCGCAAGGACGAGCCGGATCCGGCCGTCCTCCACCTGTTCAATCAGGATGCGCACCACTCCCGCGCCGGTGGGAAACGCGTGTTTCAGGCTGTTGGTCAGGAACTCGTTGACGATCAGGCCAAGGGCAATCGCCAGGTCGTGGTCGACGCTCAACGGCAGTGTCGGAGCCTCAAGCCGGATCTCGCCCTTCGGGTCCAGCCCGTGCATCTGGAAGCGGCCGGTGCCCAGCGCCCGAAGATACTCGGCCAGATCGATCTGCCCGGACGCCGGGCCGCTGAACAGGCGCTCATGCACGATGCGCAACGAATCGATCCGATCGCGCACGCTTTCGAGCTGCTGCCTCGCATCCGAGCCGATGGGTTGGTTCATCTGCAGGGAGATGACGGAGAGAATGACCTGAAGATCGTTCTTCACCCGGTGCTGCAGCTCCCGGAACAGAAGGGTTTGGGAGCGGAGCAGCGCGTCGATCCGCTCGGCGCTGCGATGGCGCTGGATCGCCGCGCCCAGTAGATTGGCGTAGCTCGTCAGGAAGTTGCTGTCGTCCTCGGTATACGGCCGCTCGTCGGTCCGGTCGGCCTCAAGCGCGCCGTAGGGACCATCCTTGCAGCGAATCAGGACGTTGATCGACCACAGGACGCCGGCCCGTCGAACGATCTCTCCGGCTTCGAACCTGGTCTCGGTCGGTACGTGAGAGACGACAGGTTTGCCGGTCTTCACGGCGTGGCCCGCCGCTGACTGGCCATCGCCGGGCACGAGAGTCTCGCCCGGCACAGCAAGGCTGCGCGGGAGCCCCACTGAGGCACATAGGAGGAGGTCCTCCCGGCCGGGCAGTTGCTTCAGGACCTTGGCGATCGGTGAATCGAGCCCGTCGGCCACCAGCCGACAGGCTTCCCCCAGCAGCTTACCGATATCGTCGGATATTAAAGCATGCTCGCCAAAACGGGCCAGAGCCTGTTGACGCCGCAGCCAGATTTCGTCTTGCACCACCCGCTCCCGCGCGCCGCAAAGACAGCCTGGAGGGGGAACGCCTGGGAACGACGGGCCGTTCCGGGCCTTGATGATAGCGCTATTGCGCCGCTGATGCCGTCTGCGGGCCCAGATAGTCGCGCGGATTGAGCGGACGCGAGCCGCGGCGGACCTCGAAATGGAGCTGGGGCGTGCTGACCCCACCCGTAGCCCCCACCCGCCCGATCGTCTGCCCTCGCACGACCTCGTCGCCGCGCTTCACCAGAAGCTCATCAGCATGGGCATAGGCCGTGATCCAGCCATCCTTGTGGCGCACCAGCAGCAGGTTGCCGAAGCCCTTCAGCTCGTTGCCGGCATAGACCACCGATCCGCTCTCGGCGGCACGGATGGGAGCCCCCCGCGGCGCCGCGATATTGATGCCATCGTTCTGCATGCCGCCGGGCTTGGAGCCGTAATCCGAGATCACGCTGCCGCGTACCGGCCAGAGGAAGCCGCGTCCGCTGGGGCGAGACATCGGCTCGTCGTCGTCGGGCTCTGCGCGCGATAGCGGCGAGGCGGGCCCCGGCAGACTCACCGGCTGAACCGGCGACGGTGGGCTGGCCACCGGTACGGGCGCCGGCAGGGTCGCAACCGCTGTCGGAGTCAGTATCGGCATCGCCGGCGCGGAGGCCGGAGAGGTCGCAATCGGTGATGCCACCGGAGCCGGAGCCGAGGCCACCGCGGAAGGCGGCGGCAGGACCGCACTCTCCACAGCACCCCGCGGAGCGCGCTCCACCGTGGGCGCGGCAGCAACATTCCCCGGCGGCGAGGGCGGCGGCGTGGCCAGCGACGAGGCCGGGTTCGGCGTCACGCCGGCAACCAGCATCTCGGGCTTACCGCCCGGCAAGGTCAGGAGCTGCCCCGCTTTCACAGCGTAAGGCGGGGCCAGCGCATTGGCGCGCACCAGCTCGTTGGTGCCCAGGCCATAACGCCGGGCGATCCCGGCGAGCGTGTCGCCCGGCTGCACCTGGTGCGTCTGCTGCTGCGGCACGCTCAGGCGCTGACCGTTGGTCAGGGCGTACGGCGGACGCAGATTGTTGGCGTCGATCAGGGCGCGGACCGGCACGTTGGCGCGCTGCGCCACCGCGTAGAGGGATTCACCCGCACGCACGGTGATCTGGCCGTCGGCCGGCGGCACCACGGCAGCGCGCGCTGAAACCGGCGTACTCGCGGCGGCAGCGGCCGGCATCCCACTCGTGGCCTGCACGATCGGCGCAGGCGGCCCCTTGCGCTGCGCGCAGGCGGCGAGCAGCGACAGCGAGAGTACGGCGATGAGGAGGCGGCCCTTCATGGCGCCTAGCATTAACCGCGTGTCGCGCGCCCGTCCAACGTCAGTCGCAACTTCAAGTTTTTGCTTAACTGCGGCTGACGAGTCGAAACCGTTTAGACAGCACGGTAAAAGCCCGGTCGAACGACCGAAGAATTTCTTCGGCGCGCCGCCCCGTGTGACGCGCGATACCGATGGCGGCGTGCCGTATGGCACGTCCCCAGCGTCCCATCTCGCGGGCCTGGGCCCGCCGCGCCGCGCGCATGACCTCATAGCTGTCCAGCCTATCCACCGACCCCTCCGTCCTTTGTGCCGCGTCGGAGCGATGTGCCGCGACGAACACGAAGGACTGTAGGCAGGCGCCCTTTTCTCATATAATGAATTATAAGGAACTTATAATTCTCAAATCAAGAACAACTTGAAACCGCGAGCAATGGAACTTTCGGATCTTCACGTGTTCCGAACGGTGGTGGAGGCCGGCGGCGTGCTTCGTGCCGCCGACCGGCTGCACCGCGTGCCGTCGAACGTGACGACCCGTATCCGGAAGCTCGAAGCGGATCTGGGCGTCACGCTGTTCCTGCGCGAAGGCCGCCGTCTACGCATCTCCCCCACCGGCCGCGTCCTGCTCGCCTACGCCGAGCGGCTCCTGGCCCTCGCCGAGGAGGCGCGGGACGCGCTGCATGACGACCAACCGCGCGGCACGCTGCGCCTCGGCTCGATGGAGAGCACGGCCGCGGGGCGTCTGCCCGGTCCGCTCAGCCTCTTCCATCAACGCCATCCCAACGTCGCGGTTGAACTTCACACCGGATCAACCGGCCCTCTCACCACTCAGGTCCTGGCCGGCGAGCTTGACGCGGCCTTGGTCATCGACCCGGCGAGCGATCCGCGGCTCGACAGCCTGCTGGCCTTCACGGAGGAGCTGGTCATCATCGCGGCGTCCGATCATCCGCCCATACGGGCGCCGCGGGACGTGCGCAACCGCACGCTGCTCGCCTTTCATCACGGCTGCTCGCATCGCCAGCGGTTGGAGGAATGGTTCGCCCAAGGCGGCCAGCCGCCGGAGCGGCTGGTCGAACTCGCCTCGTATCACGCCATCCTGGGCTGCGCGGTCGCAGGCATGGGGGTGGCGCTGGTTCCACGCAGCGTGCTCGGCACCTTCGGCGAGAGCGTGCGCCTCAGCATTCACCCGCTGACCGGCCGGTTCCACTCCGCCCGGACGCTGCTCATATGGCGCAAGGGCGTGCCCTCGGCGAAGGTGCGCGCGCTGGCCGCGATCCTCGGTGAAACGACGGCAAAGAAGCCGAAGCGCTAGCCGCCGTTGGGCTCGGGCGGCAAGCCTTCGACCATGGGCACGAAACGCACCGGGGCGATGTCCTGGGTGACGTAGCCGTTCGGCGTCATGGTGAGCTTGATCAGCTTCTGGGTGCGCTTCTCGCCACCGACCGGCAGGACCATGATGCCGTCGGGGCTCAGCTGGCGCAGCAGCGCCTCGGGGATCTGCGGCGGAGCCGCGGTGACGATGATGCGCTCGAAGGGCGCCTGCTCGCTCCACCCGGCCCAGCCGTCGCCCAGGCGCGTCGTGATGTTGTGCAGCCGCAGCTCCTTGAATCGTGCTTCGGCCTCGGCCAGCAGCGGCTTGTGGCGCTCGATCGTGTACACACGGCGAAACAGCTTCGACAGGATCGCGGTCTGGTAGCCCGAGCCGGTGCCGATCTCCAGCACCTTGAGCCGCTTGTTCGGTGCGATCGCCTGGGTCATGAGCGCGACGACCGTGGGCTGGCTCAGCGTCTGGCCGTGGCCGATGGGAAGCGCCGTGTTCTCGTAGGCCTGGTCGCGGAACTGGGGTGCGGTGAATATCTCGCGCGGCACGCGCTCGATGGCGGCCAGCACCTCGGTATCGGTAATGCCCGAAGCGCGCAAATCCATCAGCAGGCGGATGCGATGGTTGGGCGTGGTCACGTCAGCGCCGTGCGCAGCCGCCGCAGCATCGCCTGGTGCGTCAGATCGAGATAAAGCGGCGTGGCCGTAATCCGGCCCTCGCGGACCTGCGCGATATCGGTGCCCTTACGCACCGAATCCTCCTCGCGCACCGAGCCGATCCAGTAATACGGCACGCCGCGCGGATCGACATTCTCGTGCAGATCGTCGCCGATCTTGTAGCGGCCCGCCCCGGCAGCGACCACGCCCTTGACCGACGCCGCGACGACATCGGGGAAGTTGAGGTTGATGAGCACGTTGTGCGGCCAGCCCTGCCCGCCCCTGGCGCCGAGCACCTTCATCAGCCGCCGGATGGTCTTGGCGGCATGCGCCTGCGAGGTCGCCCATTTCGCCGGATGCGGATGCGTCACCACCTGCGACA
>Ga0196963_10001103_pt1 | contig 19716 bp, 18 predicted proteins | sample S1_5metaG_FD_148600 | JGI IMG/M metagenome (GOLD analysis project Ga0196963, IMG submission 148600) | Soil microbial communities from Anza Borrego desert, Southern California, United States - S1_5 | ecosystem: Environmental > Terrestrial > Soil > Desert | place: USA: California | collected... | reverse complement strand
CAGGTCGCCTTCGAACACCCAGTAGCCGAACTCGATGCGCACGCTGAGCATGCGGCCGAAGAAGCCGGCACGGCGCAGCATGTCGAGCTTGCGCAGGCCGGGCAGGAAGAGCTTGTCCTGCACCGCGCCGTGCTTCAGGCCGGAAGACTGCGCCAGCTTGCAGACCTCCACCGCCTCGTTCAGGTTGGTGGCGATGGGCTTCTCGCAGTACACGTGCTTGCCGGCGCGCAAGGCCTGCGCCAGCAGCAGCGGCCGCATCTGCGTGGTGCCGGCGTCGAAGAACACCGTGTCGTCCCGGTTCGCCAGCGCGGCGTCCAGGTTGGTGCCGAAGCGGGCGATGCCGTGCGCGCGGGCCAGCGCCTCGATCTTCTCGGCATTGCGGCCGATCAGGATCGGATCCGGCATCACCCTGTCGCCGTTGGCGAGGGTGACGCCGCCTTGGTCCCGGATGGCGATGATGGAGCGCACCAGGTGCTGATTCAGGCCCATGCGGCCGGTGACGCCGTGCATGATCAGGCCGAGGCGGTGGGTGGGCATGGCTGCTGCTCCAGGTCAGTGGATGGGGGTCAGGCTGGCCCAGTCGGGCTCGGCGGCGGCCGCGAAACCCGGCGTGTGCAGGCTGCGCAGGTCGAGCCGGCCGTGGGCGATGGCCAGGCGGGGGCGGCCGCCGGCCGCGCTGTAGAAGCCGGGATGCGCGCTCGCGAAGGCGGCCGCTTCATGGGCCGGCGCAACGCCGAAGCCGTCGACGTAGTGGTGGCCATTGCGCTCGATGTGAGCGGCCCCCAGTGTCGCGGCCAGCAGCGTGTCCTGCTGCACCGCCAGGCCGGCCTGGCAGGTCAGGTCTTCGCCGGACAGCAGGCGCCGCGACGGATCGCGCGCCACCAGCGCGGCGCTGTGCAGCGAGCGGTACAGGCCCTTGCAGGCCTTGCTGGAGATGCCGCGGTAGCCCAGCGCCAGGCCGCGTTCGAACACCTCGTCCGCATCGTCCGATTCATCCAGGATCACCGGCACGCCGATGTCCAGCGCCTGGATCGGCTCGGCCAGCGCGATGCGGCGCGGCAGCGGTTGCTCCAGCAGCAGCGTGCGGCGCAGCAGGCCTTTCAGCGCCGGGGTGGCCTGCAGGCGGTGCCAGAACCCACCCAGCGCTTCGGTCAAGGCGAAGCTCTCGTTGCCGTCGAGCGTCACGCGCCAGTCCTCGGCCTGCGCCTCCAGCACGGCCACGATGCGCGTCAGGCGGTCGATGTCGGCATCGGCCTGGGCGGACAGCTTGAGCTTGAAGTGGCTGAGGCCGTGGCGGCCGATGGCGTCCTGCAACGTGGCGGGCAGGCCGTCCGCAGGATCCGCACCGGGGTCGGACGGTACAAGCCGGTCCAGCAGCCCGACGGTGTGCCGCAGGACGACCTGGGACGGGCGCGACAAGGCCAGCCGCGACGACCACGGGTCGCCGAGCACGCCGGCGCGCAGCCCATCGACGAAGCCCATGGCCATGGCCCGCAGCACCGCGTCGGCCACCGCCTTGTCGACCTGCGCCGGGCCGAACTGCGCCGCGAGCCGGGGCAGTCCGCGCGCCACCCCCTGCGCCATGGCCGCGTCACCTGCGTGTTGGGACAGCTGCCACGCCGACAGCCCCGCCGGCGCGGCCAGGTACTGTTCGCGCGTGGTGCGCAAGGCCTCACGCAGCTGCTCGGCGTTCTGCTCGTGCGTGAGCCCGGGCGACTTGTCGAACCACTTCGGCGGCATCAGCTCGGCGGTGGCGCCGTGGTGGCGGCGGCCGCGGACCTCCGCCTCCACCCGCACGAAAGCCTGCGGGCAGTGGGTGACGGTGGCCGCGCCGAAGCGGAAGGGCAGGCGCAGCGCCACCGGGCGCTCGAACAGCTCGATGCGCAGCAGGCGGACGGTCGGAGCGTGGGCGGGATTCATGGTCATCAGTCGTGCAGGCCATCGAGCAGCGCGCGCACGTAGCCGCAACTGAAGGCGGCACAGGCCAGCGGGTCGGGGTGGTAGTCGAAGGGCTCGATCGCGAGCCAGCCGCGGTAGTTAAGGCCGAACAGCGCTTCCAGCGCCGGCGCCACCGGGGTGCGGCCCTGGCCCGGGCCGCGGCGGTTGCGGTCGTTCAGCTGCACGTGCGCGATCTCGCCGCGCGGCAGGTGGCGGCGGATCAGCACGGTGGCGTCGCAGTCCTCGGCTTGCGCGGCGGCGCTCAGGTCCAGCATGCTGCGCAGCGCCGGAGAGCGCACGCGCGCCAGCAGCGCCGCGGCGTCGGCCAGCGTGTTGAGCACCGGCGTCTCCGCGCGCGACAGCGGTTCGATGCAGTAGGTGACGCCGGCGGCTTCCGCATGCGGGGCCAGCATCGCCCAGGCCGCTTCGCAGCGCGACAGCGCGTCGTCCACCGGCTGGCCGGGCAGGGGCGATCGCTGTGCCGGCGAGCCGTGCACCAGCACCTCGGCGCCGCATTCGGCCGCGAAGTCGATCAGGTGGTGCAGGAAATCGACCGTGCGGGCCTGCAGCACCGTGTCGGGCGTGGACAGCGACAGGCCCTCGGGCTTCACCAGCAGCCAGTGCAGGCTGCTGATGGCCAGGCCATGGTCGGCCGCCGTGGCGCGCAGGCCGCGGGCGATGGCGGGCGTCAGCTGCCGCGGGTCGTCGGCCAGCGTGAAGGGCGCCAGCTCCAGCCCGTCGCAGCGCAGCGCGGCGGCGGTGGCGCACTGCTGCTCGAAGGGCAGGTGCCGCAGCACCTCGTTGCACAGGGCCAGTTTCATGCGTGGCCTGCCGGTGCCGTGGCGGCGTGACCCGATCGGCGGCGCAGCGTGAGCAGCCGCCAGGCGACGGTGCCGATGATCAGCGCCGCCAGCACGCCGGATATCGGCCGGGTGAAGAAGGGCGCCAGGTCGCCGTCGGACAGGACCAGCGCGCGGCGCAGGTTCTTTTCCAGCAGGTCGCCCAGCACGATGCCCAGCACCAGCGGCGCCATCGGGTAGCCGAAGTGGCGCAGCCCGTAGCCGATGAAGCCGAACAGCAGCATCACCCACACGTCGAACAGCCGTCCCGCGATGGCAAAGCTGCCGATCGTGCAGAGCACGAAGATGATGGGCGTGATCACGTGCTGCGGCACCCGCAGCACCTGGACCAGCAGCTTGGTCAGCACCATGCCGTAGATCAGGATCCCGAGGGTCGCGAACAGCATCATCGCCACCACGTCGTACACGAACCGCGGGCTCTCGATCATGATCATCGGCCCGGGCTTGACGCCATGGATGATCATGGCGGCCATCAGCACCGCGGCCGGCGCCGAGCCCGGTATGGCCAGCGTCAGCACGGGGATCATGGCGCCGGGAACGCAGGCGTTGTCACCGGTCTCGGCGGCCATCAGGCCTTCGATCGAACCCTTGCCGAACTTCGCGCGTTCGGCGCTGGCGCGCTTGGCGGCGGCGTAGGAAGACCAGGCCGCCACGTCCTCCCCCACGCCCGGCACGATGCCCACGCCGGTGCCGATGAGGCCCGAGCGCAGGATGGTGCGCCAGTACTGCGTGATGTCGCGCAACCTGGGGATCACCGTGTCGAAGGCGTTGATCTTCACTGGCGCCTGCCGCTCGCGCATGGCCGTGAGCAGTTCGGCGAAACCGAAGGCGCCGACCAGCGCCGGCACCAGCTGGATGCCGCCGGCCAGGTCGCGCAGCCCGAAGGAGAAGCGCTCGTACGCGTACTGGCTTTCCTGGCCGATCATCGGGATGAAGAGCCCGGCGATGCCGGCGATCCAGCCCTTGAGCGGGTCATCGCCGGTGAGCGTGCCGGCGATGATGACGCCGAACAGCGCCAGCCAGAAGAACTCGTAGGCGCCGAACTTCAGCGCCAGGTTGCCCAGGATCGGCGTGAAGCATGCCAGCGCCACCATGCCGATCAGCGTGCCCAGCACCGAGCCGGTGGTGGCGATGCCCATCGCCCGGCCGGCCAGCCCCTGGCGCGCCAGCGCGTAGCCGTCCAGGCAGGAGGCAGCCGACGCCGGAGTGCCGGGGATGTTGAGCAATATCGCCGAGCGTGATCCGCCGTAGATGGCGCCGACGTAGGTGCAGATCAGCACCAGCAGCGCCTGGTCGGCCGGCAGCTTCAGCGTCAGCGTGGTCATCAGCGCCAGGCCCATCGTGGCGGTGAGCCCGGGCAGCGCGCCGATGACGACACCGGCCAGCGACGACAGCAGCGCATAGCCGATGACCATCGGCGTGCCGAAGTGCAGCAGCGAGTGGCCGAAGGCGATCAGGCCGTCGAACATGGGAAGGCGACGCTCAAGGCAGGCGGACGAGGAAGAGGCGTTCGAACACGGTGGCGATCAACAGCGCGGTGACCAGGCCGATCACCGTGGCGAGGCCGCAGCGGCGAGCCGGGGGCTGTCCGGCCGGCGCGAACAGCGCGACGGCCACGGCCACGAAAAGCGCGGTGCCGAGCCAGAACGGCATCCGCCCGACGAGCCCCAGCGCGTAGGCCAGGCAGGCCGCGCCGAAGCGCAGCACGCGGGCATTGACGAGGGGCTCCAGCATGCCGCCATCGACGCCGGCGGACCGTTCGCGCCAGGCGCGCAGCATCAGCAACGCGCCCAGCAGCATCAACACCGCGCCGACGATGCCAGGCACCAGGCCCGGTATCGTGTACAGCGTGGCGCCCATCTGCGTGAAGCGGTCCATGCGCCAGCTGGCAACGACGATGACGAAGCCGAGCGCGATCCAGACCGCGCCGCCGATGAAGTCGGCACGGGTGCGGCTGCCGGGGACCATGGGTGTTAGCAGGGCGCGCGTCAGGGCTTCGGGATGCCGACGGTATCGGGCGAGACCTTGGCCTTGCCCGCGGCCTGCTGCGTCCACGCGTAGGCCTGGATCGCCGGGAACACCGCGGCCTGCGCCGCGTCACCCGCCATCGGCGCGAACAGCGCGCCGCGTCCCTGGGCGTACTTCTTCAACGCATCGCTGTTCGCCATCGGCCCGGCCCACAGCTTGTCGAGCGCCGCGGTCACCTCCGCCGGGACGCCCTTGGGCACGAAGATGCCGAAGTAGTTGACCGGGTCCTTGAAGCCCGGCAGGAACTGCGACAGCGGCGGCACGGTGCCGAAGCCTTCGATCTCCAGCGGCTTGTCGCCGACCACCGCAAGCGGGCGGATCTTCTTCGCCCGGATCATGTCGGTCTGCTCGGCGGCGAGTTGCGTGGTGACCTGGGTTTCGCCGGCCACCGTGGCCACCACCGCGGGGTTGCCGCCGTCGTAGGTGACGTGCTTGTAGCTGATGCCGGCGGCACGGGCGATGGCCTCGATCGCCGCATGCCCGCTGGAATTGACGCCGGCCGTGGCCACCGGCACCGCGCCGGGCTTGGCCTTCATGGCGTCGAGCAGCTCCTTCATCGTCTTGTACGGCGTGTCGGCGTTGACGCCGACCACCGCGATGTGCGCGACGTTGAGGTACAGGTTCCAGTCCTTGGCCGAGGTGTCGAGCATGCCCAGCACCTTGTAGGTGCCCAGGTCCTTCGCGGCGCCCGCGGTCCAGGTGTAGCCGTCCTTCGGCGCTTCCATCGCGTTCTTGGTGCCGACGGAACCGGACGCGCCCGGCTGGTTCAGGATCACCACCTTCTGGTTCAGCGCCTTCTCGATCTCGGCCGCGGTCACCCGCGTGACCTGGTCGGTGGAGCCACCGGCGGCCCAGGGCACGATGATGGTGATGGGCTTGGCGGGCTGCCATTGCGCCTGCGCGGCGCCGGCGGCCAGCAGCACCGCCGCGGCGCCGGCCAGGCGCCGGGCGGCGCCGGCGGAAGAAGCGAACTGAACGCTAGAAGCCATGCGGGTCTCCCGTCTTAATTCACTGATCAGTGAATTCTGGAGCGTGACCTTTTTCACTCCCTCAGGACATACCCGAGGATCACGTCGCAGATGTGCGACAGCCTCTCGGCGCGCGCCTTCGGCCCCATCAGGTCGCGGCCGAAGATGGCGGACAGCGTGTGGTTGTTCGAGAGGTAGAAGTAGGCCAGCCCCGCGATCGAGATGTAGAGCTGCATCGGGTCGATGCCGCCGCGGAACGTCCCTTCGGCGCGGCCGCGCTCCAGGACGCCGCCCAGCGTCTGGATCAGCGGCGAGTTCATCTCGCGCACCCGCTCGGACTGCGCCAGGTGCCGCGCGCGGTGCAGGTTCTCGCTGTTCAGCAGGGTCAGGAACTCGGGATGGGCGAGGTAGTAGTTCCAGGTGAACTCGGTCAGCTTGCGCACCGCGTCCGCCGGCGGCAGGTCGGTCAGGTGCAGGCCTTTCTCGGCCTCGCGGATGTCGAGGTAGGTGGCCTCCAGCACCGCGAGGAAGAGGCGGTCCTTGTCCTCGAAGTAGTAGTAGATCAGCCGCTTGTTGACGCCCGCGCGCTCGGCGATGCGGTCCATGCGCGCGCCACCCAGGCCATGTTCCGAGAACTCGTCGCGTGCCGCGTCCAGGATGGCTTGCTGCGACCGGTCCGCATCACGCGGGCGGGGCAGGTCGAGCGCTTGTTTCGGGGCCTTGCTCACCCGGCCATATTAACCATATGGTGAATTATGTCGAGGCGTTCGCGGCCCGGTGCAGGGCGTGGCGGGCGCTGGCCAGGGCCGTCAGCCGCTCGGACAGGTAGGCGGCCAGCCGCGGGTTCTGGCTTTGCGTGACGTTGAAGCGGATGTGCAGGTCCACCTCGTCGCGCGGACTGAAGGTGGCGCCGCGCGCCAGCAGGATGCGGTTGTGCCAGGCGTCCTTGACCAGGCCGTCGACGTCGGTGCCATGCGGGAGTGCGCCCCACAGGAACAGCCCGCCTTCGGCCGGATGCTCCAGCAGGATGCCGGCCGCGCGCAGCTGGCGCGCGCTGGCGTTGCGGGCCGCGGCCAGCTTGCGCTGCAGCCGGTCCAGGTGCTTGCGCCAGCGCCCCGCGGCCAGCAGTTCCAGCAGCACCAGCTCGTTCAGCGCCGGCGTCGTCAGCATCGAATAGATCTTCTGCCGCAGCAGCGGCTTCAGCAGCGCCGGCTCGGCGGCGATGTAGCCGATGCGCAGCGCCGGGCTCAGCGCCTTGCAGAAGCTGCTGTAGTAGATGACGCCTTCCAGCCCGCCCAGTTGCGCCAGGCGCGTCGGGTTGCCGGGGTGGAAGTGGCCGTGCACGTCATCCTCGGCCAGCAGCATGCCGTGCTGGTGGGCGAGGACGAGCACCTTGTGCAGGTTCGCCGGCGTGCTGCCCCAGCCGGTGGGGTTGTGCAGCACGCTCTGCACGAACATCAGCCGCGGCCGCTGCGTGCGGCAGGCGGCCTCCAGTTCGTCCAGGTCGATGCCGTCGTGGCGGCGGCTGATCGGCAGCACCTTCGCGCCCAGGTCGCGCAGGCGGCCGACGAGCAGGAAGTAGCCGGGGTCCTCTACCAGCACCGTGTCCCCCGGCTGCACGAAGGCGCGGCAGATCAGGTCGATGGCATGGGTGCCGCCGGCGCTCGTCAGCACGCGGCCGGGGTCGACCGCGATGCCTTGGCCGCGCAGCAGCGTGGCGATGCGGTCGCGCAGGTCCGGCAGGCCCTGCGGCGGGCAGCGCGTGGCCATGCCGTGCGCGCTGCGCGACAAGGCGCGCGCCACCAGCGAGGCCGGCACCGCATCGTCCAGCCACTGCGGCGGCAACGCGCCGCTGCTGGCCAGCAGCACGCCGGGGCGCTGGTCGCTGGCCTGCTGCGCCAGCCACACGGGTTCCTGCTGTTCGCCGGCCTCCAGCACCGTGTCTTCCGGCAGCGGCGCCGGCGGCGGGTTGACGAAGAAGCCGGCGGTGGCGCGCGAGTCGATCAGCGCCGCGGCCACCAGCCGGTCGTAGGCGGTGACGATGGTGTTGGCGCTGACGCTCAGCTGCTCGGCCAGTTGCCGGATCGACGGCAGGCGCGTGCCCGCCGGCCAGCGGCCGGCTTCGATCAGCGCGCGCAGCTGCGTCTCGACCTGGTCGGCCAAGGGCACGGGCGACGAGCGGTCGAGCGAGAACATCAGCGGCGGCGAATCAAGGCTTCAGGAAGGCGAGGGCCAGCACGATCAGGCTGCCGGCCATGATGGCATTGAACACGCGGCGCCGGCGCAGGTCGGTCAGCAGCCGGCGGATGGCCACGCCGAACAGCGCCCACACCGACACGCAGGGCATGCCGATGGCCACCGTGACGAAGGTGACCAGCAGCGTGCCCGGCACGATCCCCATCCCGGCCGGCATGAACACCGAGGCGATGGTGATCGACTTGATCCAGCTCTTCGGATTCACCGCCTGGAAGGCCGCGGCCTGCCAGAAGGACAGCGGCCGGGCCACCGACACATCGCCGATCGCGCTGCCCGCCAGCTTCCAGGCCAGCACCAGCAGGTACAGCGCGCCGGCCACGCGCAGTACGCTGTGCAGCGCCGGGAAGGCGACGAAGAGCGAACCGAGGCCGAGGCAGGTCACCACCGTCTGCACCGTCATGCCGGCGCTGATGCCCAAGATGTGCGGCAGCGTGCGCCGGAAGCCGAAGTTGGCGCCCGAGGTCGTCAGCATCAGGTTGTTCGGGCCGGGGGTGCTCGACATCACGATCGAGTAGGTCACGAGGGGCAGGAGTTCAGTCATCAGCGCCCGCCCGGCCGCCCGAAGGGCGCTGAGCCCCTTGGGGGCAGTGAACGAAGTGAGCTTGGGTGGTCATGTACGCATGGTGCTCGGGCCGCAGGCTTGCGAACAGACACAGTCGCGGCCGCTTTGGCGCGCACTGTGTTCATGCGCCGATGAGCACAGTTTCAAGCGCGCCCTTCGCCGCTACCGTGCCGGCCATGACGAACCTTGCCATCTCCTTCGACGACGTGGCCGCGGCGCGCGAGCGCCTGTGCGGCATCGTGCACCGCACGCCGGTGTTCACCTCGCGCACGGCCGACGCGGCCACCGGCGCCCGGCTCTTCTTCAAGGCCGAGAACCTGCAGCGCGCGGGCGCCTTCAAGCTGCGCGGCGCGTACAACGCCATCGCGCAGTTCACGCCGGCACAGCGCGCGGCGGGCGTGGTGACCTTCTCGTCCGGCAACCACGGCCAGGCCATTGCGCTGGCGGCGCAACTGCTGGGCGTGAAGGCAGTGGTGGTGATGCCGCTGGATGCCCCGGCCGCCAAGCGCGCCGCCACCGAAGGCTATGGCGCCGAGGTGATTGGCTACGACCGCTATGCCCAGGACCCCGAGCAGGTGCTGGCCGCGGTGGCCGAGGCGCGCGGGCTGACGCCGGTGCCGCCCTTCGACCATCCGCACGTGATGGCGGGCCAGGGCACGCTGGCGCTGGAGCTGGTCGAGGAGGCCGGCCCGCTGGACCTGCTGGTCACGCCGCTGGGCGGCGGCGGCATGCTGTCGGGCTGCGCGACCGCGCTGACCGGCGTGGCGCCGCAATGCCGGGCCTACGGCGTGGAACCCGAGGCCGGCAACGACGGCCAGCAAAGCCTGGCCCGCGGCGAGATCGTGCGCATCGAGACGCCCAAGACCATCGCCGACGCGGCGCAGAGCCGCAACCTCGGCCGCCACACCTTCCCGGTGCTGCAGGCCCTGGGCGTGCGGGTGGTCACCGCCAGCGATGCGCAGCTGATCGACGCCATGAAGTTCTTCGCGGCGCGCATGAAGCTCGTCGTCGAGCCCACCGGCTGCCTGGCCGCGGCCGCGGTGATGAACGGCATCGTCGACGTGCGCGGCCTGCGCGTGGGCATCGTGCTGTCGGGCGGCAACATCGACCTCGCGCGCTTCGCGTCACTGGTCGGCGGCTGACGCGCCCGGCCCAGGCGCGGGCCACGGGTACTCCAGCTGCAGGCCGACGAAGTCGGCGGTGGCCCGGCCGTAACGCTGGGCGATGTCGTCGAGCGCGCGGTCCAGCACGCGCAGCGGCGCGGCGGCCGGCACCATCGGCAAGGCCGTGCCGACGCGGTCCGGCAGCACGTGGAGGCCGTGGCGCATGCGCACCGGCGCACTGCTGGCCGCCACGGTCAAGGCGCGGCTGCGGTAGGTGCGCGACCAGGCATCGGCCGCCAGGGCCAGCGCGATCTCGTCACCGCCATCGACAAGCGGCAGCGTGATCTCGTCGCGGCGCGAGAACCAGGCGTTGCCGGCGTAGGTCAGGGCGTGGCGCAGCCCGAGGCGGAAGGGCGTGCTGTCGTGGCCCGCGCTCCAGCCGTCGGCACCCAGCTCGCGGGCCACCTGCAGGGCGCGGCTCCGCCCTCCCAGCGCTTCCACCAGCGCCAGCGACACCGGGATCGCCGCGCTGACCCCGGCGCTGGACACCACCGGCCCGTCGGCCACGTAGCGCACGTTCGTGAGCCACCGGGTGTCGGGATGCTCGCGTTCGCGCTGGCGCTGCGTGGCCCAGTGGCCGGTGGCGCGGCGGCCCTTGAACAGCCCGGCGCGGGCGACCACCAGCGCCCCGTCGCAGATGCTGACGACGGTGGCACCCTTGGCCGCTTGCGCGCGCAGCCAGTCCAGCAGCGCCGGGTCGGCGGTGTGGTCCTCGGCCACCGCGGGCACGATGACGACGTCGGCACCGTCCGCGAAACGCTGGTCGAACTGCGCGATCGTGGCGTGCGGCTCCACCGTCAGCGCCGGCCGCATCGCGATCGGGCCGGGGCCGGTCGCCAGCGCGAACACGTCGGCCACGCCGGCATGGGCCAGGATGCCGTAGGGCACGACGAAATCGCTGACCTCGGTGCCGGCGTTCAGGCCGACGACGGCCACCACCGGCCTGGCGCGGCCCGCACGGGCGCTGAGCGAGGGGATGGCGGACGCGCTCGCGTCGGCGGCGGCATCGGGCAGCGGTGCGGCGGCGCCCGCGGCGGCGCAGAACGCGGCCAGCAGGCCCGCCATACAGCGGAACAGCCAGTGCACAAGGGGTGACGATTTCATCGGCATGGATCTCGCGAACGACAGCAAGGCCGGGCAGTCTGCGTCCGCAAGCATTGGCAGGACTGCCGATGAACCCTGGATTTCTGCCAAGCTGAGCGGCATCTCCGCCGTCGCACAATCCACATGGCCCACCGCATCGTGATCGTCGGCTTCGCGCCGGCCCAGCTGCTCGACATCGCCGGACCGATGGACGTCTTCGCCGGCGCCAACCTGCTGGCCGCGCAGGAAGGCCGGCCCGCGCCGTACCGCGTGCTGCTGGCCGCCCCGGAGGCCGGACCGCTGGCCACCACCGCCGGCGCCATGCTGCAGGCCACGCATGGCGTGCTGGGCGCCCCCGGCAGCCGGCTGCGCGCCGACACGCTGCTGCTGGCCGGCGGCCCCGGCGCGCGCGCGATGGTGCATGACCGCCCGCTGGTGCAGGCGCTGCAGCGCCTGTGCCGGCGCACGCCACGCGTGGGTTCCATCTGCACCGGCGCCTTTGCGCTGGCCGCCACCGGCGCGCTGGACGGCTGCCGCGCCACCACGCACTGGGCCCACTTCGACGAGTTCGCGGGGTTGTTTCCGCACGTGCAGATCGACCGCGATGCGCTCTTCATCGCCGGCGGCCGGCACCACACCTCGGCCGGCATCACCGCGGGCATCGACTACGCGCTGGCACTGGTCGAACGCGACCTGGGCCGGCGTGTGGCGCTGGAGGTGGCGCGCGGCCTGGTGATGTTCCTGAAGCGCCCGGGCGGCCAGTCGCAGTTCAGCGCCCAGCTGGCGGCGCAGGCCGAGCCGGCCGGCGGGGCCGAGCGCTTCGCCGAGCTGGCGCACTGGATGGCGGCCAACCTCAGGCGCGACCTCGGCGTCGAACGGCTGGCTGAGCGCATGGCGATGAGCCCGCGCAACTTCGCGCGGCGTTTTGCCGAGGCGCTGCAGGTCACGCCCGCCCGCTACGTGCAGCAGCTGCGCGTCGATGCCGCTCGGCGCCTGCTGACCGACGGCCATCAGCCGGTGGCGCGCATCGCCGAGCGCTGCGGCTTCGCGTCGGCCGAAGCGATGCGCGTGGCCTTCCAGCGCCACTTGAACGTGGCACCGGCCGCCTTCCGTGCGCGTTTTCGCGGGGCCGGCCGGGGCTGAAGGCCCGCCCATAATCCCGCGCACCTTCACCCCACGGAGCCGCCGGGCCGCGCCACGAGCGCCACGGCGCGGCCGGCTCCCCGCAGCCTCAGGAGAGCGTGCACATGACATCCCGCCTGGCCGGCCACGCGCTGGTCGAATGCCTGATCGCGCAAGGCGTCGACACCGCCTTCGGCGTTCCCGGCGAAAGCTACCTGGCCGTGCTCGACGGTTTCCACCAGCACCGCGAGCACGTCCGCTTCATCGCCTGCCGGCAGGAAGGTGGCGCCGCCTTCATGGCCGAGGCGCAGGGCAAGCTGAGCGGCCGGCCCGGCATCTGCTTCGTCACGCGCGGCCCGGGCGCCACCAACGCCAGCATCGGCCTGCACACCGCCTTCCAGGACTCGACGCCGATGATCCTGTTCATCGGCCAGGTGGCCAGCGACCAGCGCGACCGCGAGGCCTTCCAGGAGCTGGACTACCGCCAGATGTTCGGCCCCGGCACGCTGGGCATGGCCAAGTGGGTGGGCGAGGTGCACGACCCGCACCGCCTGCCCGAGTACGTGGCCCGCGCCTTCCACACCGCACTGCAGGGCCGCCCCGGCCCGGTGGTGCTGGTGCTGCCTGAGGACATGCTGACGCAGCCGACTTCAGCCCCCGTGCTGCCGCGCGTCGAGCCGGCCCAGGCCTGGCCTGCGCCCGGCGGCCTGCGCGACCTGCGCACGCTGCTGCTGGCGGCGCAGCGGCCCTTCGTCATCGCCGGCGGCAGCGGCTGGGATGCCGAGGGCGCGAAGGCGTTGGAACGCTTCGCCGAGAACTGGAATCTGCCCATCGGCTGCGGCTTCCGCTTCCAGGACAGCTTCGACAACCGGCATCCGCTGTACGCCGGCGACGTCGGCATCGGCATCAACCCGCGCCTGGCCCAACGCGTGAAAGACGCGGACCTGGTCATCGCGCTGGGCGTGCGCCTGGGCGAGATGACGACCAGCGGCTACACCCTGCTGACGCCGCCGCGGCCGCAGCAGAAGCTGGTGCACATCCACGCGGGGCCCGAGGAACTGGGCCGCGTCTACAGCGCCGACCTGATGCTGCAGGCCGCGATGCCCGCCGCCGCGAAGGCGCTGGAATCACTGACCGCGCCGCCTTCCTTGCCCTGGGGCGACTGGACTGCATCGGCTCATGCCGACTACGAGGCCAACCACGCCGCCCCCGCGGTGGAGCCGCTGGACATGGCGGTGGTGATGAAGACCGTGCAGCGCCTGGCGCCGGCCGACACCGTCTACACCAACGGCGCCGGCAACTACAGCGGCTGGCTGCACCGCTACGTGCGCTACTACGGGCTGCAGCACCACGGCCGCACGCAGCTGGCGCCGACCTCGGGCGCGATGGGCTACGGCGTGCCGGCCGCCGTGGCCGCGGCGCTGCTGCACCCCGAACGCACCGTCGTCAACGTCGCTGGCGACGGCGACTTCCTGATGACGGGCCAGGAGCTGGCCACCGCCACCGGCTACGGTGCCAACCGCGGCGCCGGGCGGTTGATCAGCCTCGTGGTCGACAACGGCACCTACGGCACCATCCGCATGCACCAGGAGCGCGAGTACCCCGGGCGCGTCAGCGGCAGCGATCTCTTCAACCCGGACTTCGCGGCGCTGGCGCTGGCCTATGGCTGGCGCGCGGCGCGCGTCGATCGCACGGCCGACTTCGAAGCCGCGTTCGCCGAGGCCTTGGGGCCCGGCGCGCCGACGCTGATCCACCTGAAGCTGGATGCGGACGTCAGCACCTCCCGCACCACGTTGACCGCCATCCGCGCGGCGGCACGGCAGCAGGGGCGCTGACGCCCGAAGGACGCGTCCACGGCATCGCCCCGGCACTTTGGCGCGCTGCCGCGGCGGGCCGTTCAGCGCTTCGCGCGCAGCAGCAGCACCACGCCCAGCAGGATCACGCCGGCGGCGGCCCATTCCAGCGGCGTGATGCGCTCGCCCGCCACCGCCACGCCCAGCAGCATCGCGATCACCGGGTTCACGAAGGTGTAGCTCGATGCCAGGCCGGCCGAGGCATTGGCCAGCAGCACCATGTAGGCGTTGAAGGCGATCAGCGAGCCCGCCACCACCAGGTAGACCCAGGCCGCGATGGCCTGCGGCTCGATGTGCGAGGGCAGGCTCTCGCCGGTGGCTGCGGCCAGGACCATCAGCACCAGCCCGCCGCAGATCATCTCGCTGGCAAAGCCCATTGCGCCGGGCGCCAGCGGCAGGCTGCGCTGGCTCAGCACGCTGCCGAGCGACCAGGTGACGCAGGCGATAGCGATCGCCACCAGCCCGGCAGGCGACGCCTGGAAGCCCGCGCCGCGCGTCAGCAGCAGCACGCCGGCCAGGCCAACGGCGATGCCGGCCAGCTCGCCGCGCGCCGGCTTGACACCGTACAGCCGGCTGATCAGCGCGATCATCAGCGGCACCACCGCGATGAAGGCCACCACCAGGCCCGAACCCACGCTGACCTCGGCCAGCGCCGTGCCGCCCATGCCGCCGCCCAGCATCAGCGCGCCGACGATCGCCGCATTGCGCCACTGCACCGCGTTTGGCAGCGGCGTGCCGCGCCACAGCATCCACGCCAGCAGCAAGCCGCCGGCGACGAGGAAGCGGCTGCCCATCTGCAAAAAGGGCGGCAGGCTGACGAGCGCGATCTTGATCGCGAGGTAGGTGGAGCCCCAGATCAGCCAGGTGGCGGCGAGGCAGGCGATGACCAGAGGCGGCAGGCCGGCGGCGCGGGGTGAGGAAGCGAGGGCGGTGTTCACGGAGTGACCTTCGTGCTGTGCGTCCGGACTCGCCGCCGGGGCGGCCCGGCGGGCTCTGGAGAGCTTGAATCGTAGAAGCGCCGCAAGGAGGTTGCCAGAGCGGTTTCAAGAATCACTGCGGGATTCACCGTTGATTTGAAGGCGAACCGGCTGCTAGGCTTTGAGCATGCCGCAAGCCATGGACCTCGACGCCTACGACACCCGCATCCTGGCCGAGCTGCAGGCCGATGCGCGCATCTCCATGTCCGAGCTGGGGCGGCGGGTGCACCTGTCGCAGCCCGCGGTGACCGAGCGTGTGCGCAAGCTGGAGGCGGCCGGCGTCATCAGCGGCTACCGCGCCACGGTGAACCTGGGCGCGCTGGGCTACGGCATCCGCGCCATCGTGCGCGTGGCGCGCGCCGAGTACGCCCGCGTCGTCAAGCTGATCCAGCAGACGCCCGAGGTCATCAATGCCTTCAACGTCACCGGTGAGGACAGCTGGATCCTCGAGATCGCGGTGATCGACGTGCCGCACCTGGACGCGGTCGTGACCCGCTTCTGCCTGCTGGCCGAAACCTCCACGTCCATCATCCTCAACGCCCCGCGCGAGCACCAGGTGATGCTGCCGCCGCGGGCCGAGGACGTGAAGCCGCCGATCAGGAAAGTCACCAATGCATGAGTGGGCGTGCCCGCCGGGCTCACGCCTATCATCGACCGCAGACATCCGACCAGAGAGGACCCGATGCCCTTGTTCGCCACCTGCGACCTGTGCGACCTGCACAAGAACGACACCGACGGCCACTTCCGCGTGCTGCCGCCGGTGCTCAAGAACTTCGGCGGCCGCGCGGTCTTCAGCGGCGAGGTGGCGACGGTGCAGTGCTTCGAGGACAACACGCCGGTGAAGGCCGCGGTCGAATCGCCCGGCAAGGGCCGCGTGCTGGTGGTGGACGGCGGCGGCTCGCTGCGGCGGGCGCTGGTGGGTGGCAACCTGGCGGCCGCGGCCGCGCGCAATGGCTGGGCCGGCCTGGTCGTCGACGGCTGCGTGCGCGACATCGCCGAACTGCAGCAGACGGACATCGGCATCCGCGCCCTGGCGCTGATGCCCCTGCCCACCGAACGCCGCGTGCCCGGCCGCAGCGACCTGCCGGTACAGGTTCAAGGCACCTGGGTGCGCCCGGGCGATTGGCTCTATGCCGACGCCGATGGCATCGTCGTGATGGCCGAGCCGGCCTGAACGCCGCCTCCGGAAATGACGAAGGGTCAGCGGCTGGAACCGGCTGACCCTCGTTGATCTTGGTCGGGGTGAGACGATTCGAACGTCCGACCCACTGCTCCCAAAGCAGTTGCGCTACCAGGCTGCGCTACACCCCGAAGCGGCGGATTCTAGTCCCGCCGCGCCGCGTTGCCGATTCGCCGGTCAACGACGGCGTAACGAGTGGCCGCTCAGCCCCCTTCGGCCGGGAAGTAGGTGAGCCCGTTCTGCACCACGCCGACGATGTCGGCGCTCGTGGCGTTGAGGTGGGCCACCGACGCCAGCACCCCGAGAGACACCTGCGTGGCCTGGCCGCTGTCGAGCAGCCCGACATAGAAACCCAGGGCTTCCGCCGCCGGCGCCGCGCCCACGACGTTGCGGTAGACCAGGTCGACGAAATCGGCGTTCGAACGCGAGCCGGCCAGCTGCAGGAAGGTGGCGCCCGCGACGATGGAGGCCACCACCTCGTTCATCGAGCGGCCCGCGTCGAAGTAGGCCAGCACCTGGCCGGCCGCCGCCGGGTCCTGCAGGTAGCGCGTGCCCGCCAGCGCGCGCAGCACCAGCGCTGCGCTGTAGCCGTGGCCGCCGGGCTGGGTGTCCAGCGCAATGGCACGGTCCAGGAAGTCGGCGCGCTCGACCTCGGCCAGCGTGTCCTCGCCTTCGGCGCCGCTGATGTCGCGCACGCGCCAGTCGGCGCCGCTGCGCTGCACGGTGTAGCCGGCGCGGGTGGACAGGAACACCGCGGTGTCGATGCCGGCCCCGCCGCGCAGGCTGTCGTTGCCGCCGGCGCCGTCCAGCAGGTCGGCGCCGGCGCCGCCGTCGATGCGGTTGTCCAGGCCGTTGCCGATCACGGTGTCGGCGTGAGCCGATCCGATGAAGTTTTCGTACTCGCCCCACAGCCAGGTCCAGCGCGAGGGGTTGAAGCCGAAGACGGCCAGGCCCACGGCATCGGCCGCGGTGGTGATGAAGCCGACGTTGTGGTTGCGGATGCCGTTGGTGGCCTCGCTGCTGCCCATGTCGGCCAGCACGCCGAAGGAGAGCTTCGCGGCATCCAGCGTGTCGGCGCCTGAAGAGTCCCACAGCGTGTTGTAGAACTCGCCGAGGTACAGCGACAGGTCGTGGCCGGTGTCGCCCGCGCTGCCGCTGGATTCGCCGTACAGGTACTGCAAGGCGATGACATCCATGATCATCGGCGCGATCGGCATCGAGCCGTCATATGCGCCGTCACCGCCGGTCTCCAGCCGATCGTAGGACATCACCGAAATCCACTGCCGGTCGGCGAAGGGCATGTCGAGGTCGGCATAGGTGGGGCGGCCTGTTCCGCCGCTGTCATGCGGATGCTTCAGGCCCAGGCCGTGCAGCACCTCGTGCAGCAGCAGCGCGAAGCCTTCGCTGCCGACCTCGTAGTCCAGCGAGCGGATGAAGGGGTTGTTCCAGTTCAGCCAGGTGTCGCCGGCGGCACCGCGGTACGGCCCGTAGTCGCTGGCCTGCGACGGGAAGAGGCAGAACGCGGTCTGCGCGGCGTTGGTGAACATGCCGTCCCTGACGGGCTGGCCGCTGCTCGTCGTCCCGTCGTACGCCATCGAGATGTTGAGGTTCGAACCCGCCGCCTGCGCGACCTCATAGCCGAGGTGGCTGACGCCAGACTCGAAGTAGCCGAGGAACTGGAAGCGCGCATCGATGTAGTACGAGACGAAGCTGAACAGCGTCTTGAAGTCCTCCTGCGTCTCCGCGGACTGCAGCACCGGGTGGTTCCACTGCGATCCCGACACCGACCAGTTCAGCACCCGGGCGCTGCCGGGCGTGAAGTTCCAGCGGTAGCCGTTGATCGTGGCTTCCACGTCGATGAGCGGGGTGATGGGCAGGGGGGTGGCGGAAGGGTAGGCACTCATGCTTCGGTCTGTTCACGAGGGTGGGGCGGCACGCAGCGATGGCACGTACTTTGCCAATTAGCGTCGTGGTGTGCCGCGCAAGGGCAGGCGCCTCGGGCGGCCGCAGGATGCGCTACTGTGCCGGCCGCACTGCCGCAGCGCCATCCCTCCCACGGAGGAACCGGCGATATCGGAATGAAACTGGCATCACCAGTCGTTGCGCCAGGTGTATGCCTGTGTCGAGCAGACGCGCATTTGCCGCGCTAGGCCCCTTCTTAACGCTGAGGGACGGCGTCAGGGGCGTTCGGCATAGGCCCGGTCGAACACCGCTTCCAGCCCGGGATGCACGCCGCGCAGGCGGTCGACCACCGACTTGGCCCAGTCGAAATACTCGCGCCGGCGCTCGAGCGGCCAGCCCGCGGGCGGCGAACTGGCCACGTCGCGCAGGTTGCTGATCTTGTCGGCCAGCTTCACCAGCTTGGCGCGGTCGCTGATGACCGCGGCATGCTCCACCTGCAGGCGCTTGCGTTCGGCCTTCGGCAGCGTGCGGTCATCGGTGACCTCGAGCACGACGGCGCTGATCTCGGCGCCGAATTCGCGCTGCAGTTCGTCGGCCGTGGTGTCGGTGTCTTCCACGGTGTCGTGCAGCAGCGCGGCGCACAACGTGATGGGATCGTCCACGCCGCCTTCGTTGGCCAGCAGGTTGGCCAGCGTCAGCGGATGGTTGATGTAGGGCGAGGCCTCGACGTCCTTGCGCCGCTGCCCGCGGTGCTTGTGCGCGGCGAAAGCGCTGGCGCGCAGCACCAGCGCGACGCAGGATCCGGCCGGAGGGTTCGAGGACATCAGGGGATGGTACCCCCGCCGTTGTGGCCTTTCGGTCAAGATGTTTCCGCTGACCTGATTCACCAGTTACCATGCACCGCTCCCCGCGTGACGGCAGGCGGAGGCGAATCAGCCAGATTTGCCATTCTTCCCCACGCGATCGCGGGCGTCACCGGCCGCCGCCCGCTAACCTGCAATGCAGGCGGCAAATGCAGCAGCAAGATCCGCGAGCCACGATGCACCGGTTTTGCTCCCGCCGCGCCCGGTCATGCTGCCGCCGGCGTCTTCACCCTCCCACGCACCCTTTGGCCGCGACGCGTCCCGGCCCTGAAAGCAACTCATCATTCAAGCCATTGAAATCGGCAGGTTCCTTGTCTCTCCGTTGACTCGGCGCCTCGCGGACGACCGCTATTCCGCCTCGGTGTCCATTCGCAGCGGCCGCGGCAGCCAGACCCACGACCGCGTGCTGCGGCTGCTGCCCCTGTTCAACGATCACCAATCCGCCGCCAGCTACGCCGTGGCGCAGGGTCTCGCCTGGGTCCACGGCCGCGGAGCCTAGCTCCAGAAGTGAGCGTTAAAACCGTGGCCGCACCGCTCGACGAAACAGCGCTGGAGCGCGAAGGCGCGCGCGCCGCCAACCAGGGCGCCAGCTGGCAGTCGAATCCGTACTTGCGGCGCGAGAACATGCCGGAGGCGACCGGCGAGAGCGTGCACGATTGGTCGCGCAAGCACGATGCCTGGCAACGGGGATTCGAAGGACATGGGACCGGCGCCGACGCGCCGCGCGACCGGTTCGATCAGGCCTGACGCCGGCAGGTCCCGCGCGACGCCGACGGGCGGAAAGCCGGTGTCTGCAAGGCGCCGCAGCGACATGGCCTGCCCGGAGGGACTCGAACCCCCGACCTGCTGCTTAGAAGGCAGGGCGCTTTACCCAGCGAATCAAGTACTTAGGTGGTATTTGTCTAACTCTGGCCGCTGATCCGGGCCCAGCATTTCCGCGGGTTTCCCGAGGGCAGTTAGA
>Ga0196963_10001102_pt1 | contig 19718 bp, 17 predicted proteins | sample S1_5metaG_FD_148600 | JGI IMG/M metagenome (GOLD analysis project Ga0196963, IMG submission 148600) | Soil microbial communities from Anza Borrego desert, Southern California, United States - S1_5 | ecosystem: Environmental > Terrestrial > Soil > Desert | place: USA: California | collected... | reverse complement strand
GGACGGCGACGCGACGGGTGTGCTGAAGTACCACCACTTCTCGGTGGTGATGCACGCGGAGCGCAGGCTCGCGATCTACACGGCGGTCAACATCGACGGCAAGAAGGGAAAGCGCCCGGCGCGCGAATCGGACAAGTGGTTCTTCGACCCGCGCATGGATCGGAAGTACCAAGTCGGCGAAGACCTGTACAAGGCCAACCCACTCGACCGCGGGCACCTGGTACGGCGTCTGGACCCGGCGTGGGGCACCACGAAAGTGGCGAAGATCGCCAACGACGACACGTTTCACTTCACGAACTGCTCGCCGCAGCATGCCAACCTGAACCAGAAGATCTGGGTAGACCTCGAGGACTACCTGCTGGACCACGCGCAGGAAGATGACGTTCGCCTGACAGTGTTCACGGGCCCGGTCTTCAAGGACGAGGATCCAACCTATCGCGGCGTGCAGCTGCCGCGACGCTTCTGGAAAGTGGCCGTGATGCGCGATACGCAAGGCCATCTGCTCGCCGCCGGCTTCGTGCAGAGCCAGCGGAGGATGATCACGGGCCTGAAGGAAGCCGACTTCCTCCGCCAGGAGATGCGCACCGATCAATTCAAGGTGTCGCAGATCGAGGCCCTGACAGGGCTGCTGTTCAATATCGACCCGTCGGCCGATGCGCTGCATGGAGAACCGGACGTGCCGATCCCGGAGACCGGTGGTTTGATCGGCCGGCCGCTGAATGAACTCGAAGACATCGTGCTGCGCCGACCTGCGCTGCAGCCCGCGGGGAAGTGACTGCGGCCTCTCCCATGGTCCACGTTGAAGCGCCGCACACTCGGGTCACGCCACGAATCCGCACGCTGGCCGGCCCGGGTCCATGCCGTCGTTGCCGTAGCCGCTGACCTCCTCACTCTGGAACGACCGTGTCGTCCGTCGGCCAAGGCAGGTCCAGTGCCACGTAGACCTCGCGCAGCGCGGCGCACTCACGCGGCCAGCGTTCCGGGTCTCGGTACTCCGAGGTGTCGAAGACCGCCCGCACGCTGCGCAGCGCAGACACTGCCCGGAACAGCAGCTGAACCGTCTCGGCAATCAGCGTCGCCGCATCGTCGCACTCGGCCAGGCGCAGGCAGCCGGGTGGTGCCTGGTCAGCCCCGGACGCCAGCGTTGCACTCTCGCGCTCCGGAAGATGTCCGCAGCTGCCACGGTCCTGCTCATGCTCGCTGCAATAAGCGACGAGGCCCATGACTTCCAGCAGCGTCCGCTCCCAGGCATCGGGGCGCCTGGATCCTTCGGCCACGGACGTCAGCACAAAGGAGACCAGGCGCTCGACGGTGTCGAGCCGATAGTCCGCGCCATACCTGCGGTGCAGGTCCACGATGTGCTGGAGTTCCTGCAGCACGCCGGCTTCGATGCTCACTTGCATGGTCACCGCTCCTGATGGCCGATAGTGGCGTCAGTGCGGTCAGTGCCGCCGCGAGCCGATGCCGGCTGGCGCGCGCTGCGGCGGCGTGGGCGAGCGCAGCGGGGCTTCGAGGCGGACGGCACAGCGGTGCAGGTAGCGCGCAACCAGCAAGGCGCGCTGCGGCTCGCCCGCCCTCACCTGGGCGTGCAGCCTGGCGAGCATCGCGCCGACCTCGATGTCCACCGATTCCGTGACGGGATCGTCGCGGCCCTCGTACACGCCGCCGTCGGCCTTGGGTGCCATGCAGTGCGCCGCCACGTCGAGGAAAAACCGGCGATTGGGATGGATGACGTGGTACAGCAGTTCGGCGCCGACGTAGACGCAGGCGTCCTGCGCCGGACCGACGACCACGGTGGTGTCCTGCTCGAATGGCCGAGCGCCCTCGGCGCCGGCGTGCCCGAGTGCCTCGTCCGTCCAACTCTGGACGAACAGCACCACGTCGCATTCGTCCTCGCGCGGGCGGCGGCCGCTGCAGCGCCGGCCACCAGCGCCACCAACCCGGTCGAGGTCGACGTTGAGCAGGTCCTGCTTCAGGGCGCACTGAAGCGCGCAGCGCAGGCTTCGGACTGGATCACGATGAGACATGTCGCGCTCCTTTCGTATTCACGTCACCACTGTCTGCCAATGCGACCGCCAGTCAAGCCGGAGCGCCGCCGTGGACGCGGCCGGTCCCGTCTGCAAGAAGAAGGCGATGCGGGCGGAGCCCTTTCGACGAGGGCTGGTCGTTTCGCGCTGAAGCCTCCGGCACGGTTCCGGCCTCTTTCTGGGCCCGGTTCCGGTATTGAGGCGAGGCCCACTGCGAGCGATCCTTTGGACGCTTCGCAGCGACCCCAGGGTCGTGGCCCTCCCCCGTTGGAGGTGTCTCTGCCGCAAGGCAGGACCGAGCTGCCGTAGCCAGCGATTCGAGCCTCGTGCTTCTTGAGCAGTCGCTCTGCCGAAAGGGCAGGTGACGCGTCACGAGAAAGTTATTCCGCCGAAAGCGGCTGGAGCGGGCGATGAGTCTTCGGATTCATCGCCCATTTTCATGTCGGCTGCGCACCAGCCGATTGATCGTCAACCCAGCGGGGAACACCAGCTTCCCTGCCGGGAGCGCGGCGTTCCCTCGTTCATCGAAGGAGAGCGCCATGTCGAACCTGAGCACCGTACTCCCGCGTCACCGCATCTGCGTCCTGCTGGGAGGACCGCACGAGCCGGTCGCAACCCCTGCGCCAAGGATTGCAGCGCTGTTGAGGGCCCGGCCCTCGAATGCCGCGTAGGCCAGCGCCCATCACTTCAACCAACCCGGCAGGGCCCCGAGCCCTGTGCAAGGGGCCGCCTGCCTTCGATCCGTGAGGAATACATGAGCCTGATCCAGTACCAAAGGGCCAGCTATGCCGGCCTGCTGCGAGACCAGCTTGAACTGGCCGGCTGCGAAAGCCGAGTGGCAACCGTCGTGTCGCGGGCGATCGGCGAACTGATCGACCACATGGCCAGCGCCGAGGCAGACCTGCGGCGCGACATGCAGAACCGGGAATTGCAGGCCTCGATGCGAAGCAGCACCGATCGCCTGCAGGGCGCCGGCTTGAGCGCCGCTAGGCAGGAGTTGTTCGACCGCTTCGTTGGTGTCTCGCTGTTCGTCATGGCGGTGGCACTCGTCAGCGGCGTGCTGATTGCGCTGTTCCGGTGAGGAGGCAACATGGCAACGTTTCAAGTCATCGGCCACGTGACGACGCCATTCGGCGATGCTTCCGTCCATGTCGGACGCTACCCGGCCGGCGGCGCCATCGCCGTGCAGCTCGTCGGCGCCGCCACAGGTGAACCGCTGGGCGTCTTCTCGACGAACCTCGTGCCGTACGGCGCGTCCGTCGCCGACTCGGAGTTCTGCGCCAAGGTGTGGTCGGAGAACGAGCCGCTGGTCGAGCCAATGCGGGCCTCGGGTCTCTTCGAAGACACCGGCCGCGTGGAGGCGTCGGGTTACGTGCTCGCGCCCGTGTGGCGCATCAAGAACCCCGATCACGTGCCACCGGTCCCACGGCACCGCCGTGCAAGAGCGGAAGGAGCAAGGACATGGTCGAAGTGAAGTTCCTCGACGGCACGCCGGTGCCCGACGACTACCTCACGTCGGTATCGCTGCTCGTTCGCGACGCAGCGCTGGCCATCGACCTGTTCGGCGAAGGTGAACTCGAGGCGGCGTCTCAGCGCAGCGATTCGCATCACGCTCGAGGGGCAGCCATGGCGCGCAAACGCTGCTGCGTCTGTGGCGAGGTGATCTTCGAGGAGTCGAGCGCCTTCGATACCTGCGAGGATTGCCTGGATGACGTCTCTCGTGACCCGGAAGCGTTCATCGGGCAGGCGCTCGTCGAGAAGGAGTGCGTCCTGCGCGCCTATGCGACCGGCAAAGGCGATGTCGATACGGTGTACCCAACGCTGCGGTCCGCCATCGCAGCCTTCCTCGCCGCACCGGTGAACTCGATGCCGGTCGTACTGCGAGACGGCGAGACCATCGCCGAACTCGATCCTGAAGCTGGGCTGATACCAGTCTTCTGGGATACCGATGCGCAACATGTCGGCCGAGAGCTGGTCCATCGTCGCGGACTTGGGGACAAGCCTGCGATGCCATAGGACAGTGACCCGAGGCCCAGCACACCCCGACGGGTGGCTGGGTCCTCTCACCTCGGGAACAGCCGCTCATGCCGGGGATGACAGTCGCAGGCGTCACGCAGCGGTGCCGCCTCCTTCCACACCCTGCTCGACCGCAGGAATCGCCGATCAAGGGGATTCAGACGAACCGCATTCGCGCCCCGTCAAACGGTCAACGACGTGAGGTAGTGGATTCTGGATCGCCTCGCATAACTGGTCCGTGGTATTCCGTGACCGAACGGCACGGCGCTTGCGGTTGGACTTCTTCGGGCAGAATGTGCTTTGGATCCGGAATAGTCCAGATTCGCATTGGAGCCCCGAATCAGCATGTCGAATTACATGAGTGTCACCGCGGAGATTGCCCGTCTGCAGGCGCAGGCAGAGAAGCTCAAGCAGTCGGAGAAGGCGGGCGTGATCGCGCAGGCGCGCAAGGCAATCGAGGTGTACGGCATCACCGCGACGGAACTCTTCGGCGCGAGCGGTCGCGGAGGCAATGCCGCAGCAGCGCCCGCAAAGGCGGCATCCGGCAACTTCGGCGTACCGAAGTACCGGGACCCGAAGACGGGCAAGACCTGGACCGGACGAGGCAAGCCACCAACCTGGATCGTTGGCGCGAAAGACCGTGACGCATTCCTGATCCCGGAGGGCGAGGCCCTGGGAGCAGAGGCCGTGAAGGGAGTGAAGGGGCGCAAGGCCGCCTCGAAGGCCGCTGGCCCGACGGTCGGCGTGCCCAAGTACCGCGACGCGAAGACCGGCAAGACCTGGACGGGTCGCGGCAAGCCTCCGCTGTGGATCGCCGGCGCGACGAACCGCGACGACTTCCTGATCAAACCCCAGTAGGGCGGCCGCTGCTGACGACAAGCTTGCCAACCTGGCTGAGCAAGCGTCGTAGGCAGAGTGGAAACGCCGCACGGCGCTCCACGACCATGAGCAGGCCCTCGCGTTGCGCATTTGCGTGGGGTGGTCTCTGGCCTCATCAACGACTCGCATGCCAAGCACAGCGACTCCGAAAGGGTGGAATTTGCTGCCTGAGAACTGCGAGAAGCAATTCCCAGTTGAAGGCCGTGGTGCCGGATCGGAAGTCCAAGTTTGCGGTCTGAGCAGCTTTCTGAGGTCGGTACAGTTGGCGATTCCGTCTTGCCTGCGGCTGCGGCCGGGTTCTGAATCGTGGATCCGGGCCACCGAGTCACGACGGTCAGGGAGAAAATGAAGGCAGCACGTCGCCCGCTTGCAACGCACCTCCTCGTCAAGGCCGTTCCGGGACGACAACTCGATGAGATGGAGCGCGGGGTGTAGATGGGGTGCGACAAGTTGGGCCAGGGCGATCACGCCCGGCTTTGCGCCTTGGTGTCCAGCCCGCCGGTCTCCCGGCTGCCCCAGGCCCTGGCCCCCGGCGGACTGTGCCGGCCCGGCATTGGCAGCGCTATCCCTCCGAAGGGGGAGTCAACGGTACCGCCGCACTCGGCCTGGGTCGCGGCTCCACTGATGCTGCGAACCGTCGCGCCAGCCTGGGAGCGGCCCTGCGGTCCGGTCTTGGGCGTGGGTGCCCGGCGGCGCGTCGGCTTCACGCGTCGGCCGAATCAGGTCGCCGGTGCTCCGCGTCCCACCCGTGCCATGGATGACCTCGGGCTCGCCCACCGGCACCGCATCTGGGTCGATCGCCTTTGCAGTCGGCTCTGCCAGCTTGTGCCTGGTCGTGTAGAGCTTGCCTGTGGTTGCGCTGCGCAGGCGCCACTGGTAGATGCGCAACAGCCCATCGTCGTCCCGCGCTGGAGACTGGTGCGGCACAGGAAAACCTGGCCGTGCCGGCGGAGTGGCAGGCTCCGGCAGCGGCCCGACCAGCACCGAGGCATGGCGAACGTACTGACCATCACCGCGCATGCCGATGCGCGGTGCGCCACAGCCTGCGCAGTAACCGCCGCTGGGGTCGGTGTCCAGGAAGTCGCAACGGCAACGCCAGCAGGTGATGCGATACCAGTCCATGCGGGCCACGGTATCAGCCTCGGTAGCTCACCGCGCGAGCCGGCGCGGGGGCTTGCGTGCAGAAGTCGCGAGCCGGCGCAGCACGGCAGCGTCGCCAGCGGGCAACCCCTTGTCCGCCGGCCGCTGGCGCGGCGGCGGGTTGACGGCCTCGCGCTTCGTGACCATGCAGCGCCGGAGCACGCGGTGTGCCCAATGCGAACCGCAGCTGCAACGGTAGAGTCAGCCAGATGTGCTCCAACTACGAACCCGTGACCCGGGTGGACAGGCTGCTGGCGTTCTTCGGCGTGGTACGCGGGGTGAACGAACCGCCGCTGGAGCTGCCGTTGGCCAGCGTCAGCTTACGGGCATCTCACCAACGCGCGCTGTCGCAACGGTCCCAGGAGCACACGACGCACCTCGAGCGCACTAGGAGGCGGTTGCCGCCGAGGTGGCCAATCTGGTGAAGACCCGATCTGAGCCGGTGCGACTGCGAAAATGCGCACCCTGGACTCACGCCGCGGCCACGGGCCGATACCCGGTGTCCCGGGTGTCGGTGCTGCCCAGGCCGCCGGCGATCGTCGCATGTGCCTCCGCCCAGGTCGGTACGGGAACGATCCCGGACAATGCAGAAGGCTTCCTCTGCGGCCCGAACAGGAACCGGTTGGGAACAACCCCTTCCAGGTGGCCCAGCACGTCGGGCCGATCATCGATGAAGTGCGTGAGGCCGAGTTCCAAGGCGTGCTGGGCCTTCTGGGATCGCTCCAGACAGAACCGCAGGTTCTCCGAAGACATGCCGGTACGTTCGAAGAACCGGTGATGACGCAGCCAGTGGCGGGTCTTCTCCTGCACCCGCGGTCCGGCCTTGGACACCAGCCAGACCTGCCCCCGGAACATCTGCACCAAGCGCGGGACGGCCTCGAACATCCCGTCGTAGGGGGGCGTGGCGAGCGCTGCCTTGAGCGACCCGCCAATGAACGATGTGTCGGCCTTCCCGTCCGGCGCATCCGGCGCGATCAGCACCCGACCGATGTCGATTCCCAGTTTCATCATGATGACTCCTCTTCCTTTGCTTCGTTGAGTTCGAAACGCATCGTAGAGAGGCATCTGCTAGCCAGGAACTACTATGTTCATAGCATTTATAATCCACGCCTATACATGATTCCGTCGCCACGCCTCGACTTCGATGCAGTGATCTCGTTCGCCGCCTTTGCGGACGTCATGAATTTCAGCGTCGCCGCACGTCACCTGCACATCTCCCAGCCGGCGCTGCACGTCAAAGTTCGCAAGCTCAGCGAGCAACTGGATCGGACGCTCTACCGCCGTGTCGGTCGCGGTCTCGAGTTGACGGAGCACGGGGAAGCGGTTGCCCGGTATGGCCGTCAGCTGCGCTCGAGCGCAGAGGAAATGCTGGGCCAGCTTGACGGCACGGTTGAGCAGCAAGTGACGTTGGCGGCCGGCGAAGGGGCTTATCTGTACCTGCTCGGACCGGGAATCGAAGAGTTCCAACGCCGGGCCAACGCGCCGCTGCGCCTGCTGAGCTTGGATCGCGAGCAGACACTGGCGGCTGTGCTGGGCGGGAAGGCTCAGCTCGGCGTCGCACCGCTCGATTCGGTGCCGGACCAACTCCAGTCGACCGCGCTGACGACGGTAGGGCAGGTCCTCGCGGTGCCCGTCACGCATCGGTTGGCCGGGCGCTCGCGATTGAGGCTGAAGGATCTTGCCGGCGAGCGCCTCGTCGTTCCGCCGCTCGGTCGTCCGCAGCGAGAAATGCTGAGCACCTTGCTGCAATCGGAGCAGGTCGCCTGGGAGGTGGCCATGGAAGCCAACGGCTGGGAGCTCATGCTGAGCTTCGTTGCGATGGGACTCGGTGCTGCCGTCGTCAACGCCTGCTGCCGCATGCCCAAGGGGGTCGTGGCAGTTGCACTCCCGGAACTGCCCAGCCTGCGGTACCAGTGCTTTCATCTGCGTGGCATGGCCAAGTCAGCCAACGTTGGCAGGCTGCGCGTGACGCTGCTGGCGCATGCCGACGCATGGAAGGGCTGACGATGGATACGGCGTTTCTCAAGCGCGTGAGCAAGCACATGGCACTGTTACTGCGCCACGCGCCGGAACGTGCCGGGCTCGTGCTGGATCCTGAGGGCTACGTGCACCTCGAGGATCTGGCCGCAGCGCTTCGCCGTGAGATCGCAGGCGTCGATGTCGACACGATCCGGACAGTCGTCGAGCACGTAGAGCCGCGCAAGCAACGCTACTCCATCGCTGAGGACTGCGTGCGTGCGAACTACGGGCACTCGACTGCCGATCGGATCGTGCACGTGCCTGCCGTGCCGCCGGACGTGCTCTTCCATGGAACCAGCGTCTCGGCGGTGGGAAGCATCCTGGCGCATGGGCTGCAGCCGATGCGCCGGCAGTACGTCCATCTGACGCCGGACAAGCAGTTGGCCGCGTCAGTTGGCACGAGGCACGGAAAGCCGTGCCTGGTCAAAGTGGATGCCCGAGCAGCGCATTCGGCTGGCGTCCAGTTCTACGAGGCCAACTTCACATTCTGGCTGGCCTCGAGCGTGCCGCACCAATACCTGCAAGCTACAGGATCCGAAGGCTAGCGGGCGGTTCAACGCATTGAAGTACCAGCGTCAAGGCACTCGGGCTGAAGACAATCGGACGCACCAAGGAGGAACCTGCTTGAGTCACGAACGAGGCGCTTCCCAGCTTGAGGAAGGGCTACGCGCGGCAGTTCGAAGCTTTGCCGCATCGATGAGCTCAACAAGCCCGGTTGTCGCGGACATGTCGACGCTCGTGCGTGCCACTTCGACCTTGCCACTCTTCAATCTGGCGTACTGGGAGCGACTGATCCGCGACGAGTTTGAGCTTGCACGACCTGTTTGCCCGATAGCCGAGTCGAGTGGGTGGCGAGCACTTCTCGCCTCGACGGTTTCCAAGGGGAAGGAACGAGCTGAGAGGCATTTGACGTGGATTGATCTGAATAGTCGGGACGGGCGCGAACGCGAAAGAGTGTTGCGCACTCTCGCCGGTCCGGCGCCCAACAGCTTCTTTTTCGCCTTGGCTGCGCGTCGGCTGAACGACTGGGTTCCCCAGGTCAGAGCGGCAGCCAGAGAGGCCATCCCAAGGCTCGCACTGAGCTCCGATCCAGAGCACGTTGTGGAGACGCTGTGCGCGATGCTGCCGAGTTGGATCGCGTGGGGTCGAGCGGAGGAGTCGGATAGGCAGGTCATCGCAACGCTCACAACGTCCCCGGGAGTCGCCGCTTCGCTCAAGCGCCGGCTGTTCGAATCAACGGCAGGGCCCATGCCCGTGGTGCTCTCACAAGCACTTCAAACGAAGGTGTTCGATGAGGATTTGGCTGACATCGCGGCGAAGGCCATCCAGCCCGCAGTGCGCGCTCGAGCCTATCGAACGCTGCTCATGGGAAAGGCAGTTTGGGTTGCTGCACGTCGCTGGCAGTGGACCGATGTCAGGTACTGTCAGGGACGCGTCACGAACGTGCTTGGAGAACGACCGCTGACGGTCTCGCCTATGCTCCTGGACACTCTCATCGCCGCTGCAGCGGACCAATCCTCCTTGGTGAGGCGAGTTGCAGCGGAAGCTTTGGTTCGAGAGATGGGCCACCTCGGAGACGCTGTCTTGCCATTGGCGCGCCAGTTCGCCCACGACCCGTCGCCGCCGGTAGCTGAGCGCGGGGCCTTCATCTTGCAGCGGCTCGCGGCAGGCAACTAGTATAGTTGCCCGCCTGCTTGATCGAACGCGGAAAACCTTACTGGCGTTCGATGGCGCAGAGATTCAAGAGGTTGCGGTGCAGCGGTGAGGAGCATGGCCGCTATCCGAGCGAATTGATCCCTGCGAGACATGCCGTCTGCGGGCCGCTTGGCAGCCAACTGACCGCTCCAGGGCGTTGAGTTCGAAGGGTTGAAGGACAGCACTGGGTCGGCACCGGAAAATGACCGCCCGCTTGCGACGCGCCGCCGACAGCGGAGAACATCAATTCCCGGCTGCACTGCGCCCGCCCGCTTACGGTCCCGCGCAGAGGCCCCTGACGTCGATCGCGCAGTCCGCAAGAGCCCAAAGCTCAGGCGTCTGCGACACGAAGATCTCACGCTCATAGCCACCCAGCCGCAGCACCTCGCGCTTCATCGCGACAAACATGCGCTTGCGCTCCGGGTCGAGCGGTCCATCGGCCTCGTCGGAGAACAGCGTCCGATACCGCCGCCCCGCCGACTGCGCGAGGTAGACGGCGATCGCCCGCGTCAAGGCCTCGTCGATCCAGACGCGCTCACCTCCACTCATCAGCGCGACGCTCTTCGACGCGCCGGTCTCGGCATCGAACACGATCACGTCGAAGCCTTCCTTGAGGTCCTTCTTCACGGTCTCGACTTGCGTCGCGATGGTGACGGTGAAGCGCGGTCCGTAGCACGCGACCAGCAGCTCGTTGGCCAGGCTCGCGAGCGTCGGACCGACGTCGTCGATGCACAGCGCGATCACGCCGTCGTTGCCCAGCGCCTTGGTCAGTGCGGTCCAGAGGGCGACCTCCGTCTCCAGATGCGCGACCGCGCGCACCGCAGTCTCCCCTTCGGCGAATTGAGCGGTCGACGACTGCAGCCGACCGACCAGCTCGGCGTGCCGCGTCACCGCCGCGGTGTGCGCGGCTTCGGCCTCGCTCAGAGCCCGCCTTGCCAGCAAGACCATCCGCTCGGCCGCCGCAGGCAGACTAACGTCGAAGGCCGGTGGCAGGCCGGCAAGCTGCTGGGCCAGGCGCGCCAGCACGGTGTCCAGCTCGTTCATCTCTGCAGCATGCCGCTCGCTCGCCTCGCGCTCGGCCGCATCGCACCGAGCGCCCTCCTCACGTGAGACGGTCTGTGTGGCATGCACCCGCTGCCCAATCTCCGCAGCCTCCGCCGCGATCGCCTTCAACCGGTCGCGTGCATGGCGCACGGGCTCGGCCAATGCCGCATCGGCCTCCGCGGTGCGCCGCTGCTCGGTCAAAGCGTCCAGCGCCGCACGCGCCCGGGCAACCTGCGCCGCCGCATCAGCGAATCCGTCCAGTTCGCGGGTGAGCAGCTCACGCTCCCCGTCGAGCTGCGCCACCTTTTGCCTCACTTCAGCGATCTTGCGGTCGGCGCTCGGCTGCAGCGCCTGGGCTTCGCGTGCGTCGGCGAGCAGCTTGCAGGAGCCCTGCAAGTCCGTGCCGCTGCACGGCACCTCGTGCGTGAGCCGGAAGCGCTCGCGCAGTTGCTGTGCGCGCAGTGCCGCCGCGCCGGCCTCGCGCTCCAGCCCCTGGCGGCTCGCGGCAAGAACCTGCAGCCGCTGCTGAACTCGGGCGCACCGCTCGCCCCTCTCCTCCGCCGCCCGCAGTGCCGCCTGCGCCAGTGACTCCTGCTCGACCAACACCGGCAGGCGCTCGACCGCGGCGCAGATCGCGTCCTGCCGAGTCAGCAGGGCCTGCGCGGCAGCGAGGTCGCGCTGCAGCCTCACCCGCGCCGCCGCAGCCGATGCCTCCGCGGCATGCAACGCATCCTGCGTCCGCTGTCGTCTTGCCTTGAGGTCGGTGGCAAACCGCGTGTTCGCGTCGACCAGGACGGTCTTGCGCCGGACCAGCTCGGCCATCTGCGCCTGCACCGACCGCCGCAGCGTCTCGACGCCCACAGCCGCGGCGCGCTCGGCATCCAGATCGGCAAGCTGTTGCTGCGCGGTCTGCAGGCCCGCCTGCGCCAGCGCCCTGCGTTCGGCCGCGGAGCCAATGTCCACCTGCGCTTTCTCGGCCATCGCGCGCAACTGCTGCATGGACTGCTCCATGGCCCGGTGGCGCGCAACCACAGCACGCCGCTGTTCGAGCGCCTGCTGCAACCGCGCGGCGACCCCAGCAGCGCTCTGCCCGGTCGCACGGATCTGCTCGAGGCCGAGCAGTTCGACGAGCAGGCCCTTGACCTCGCCTGGCCGGTACGCGCAGAGCTGGCGCCGGTTCTGCGCATGGAAGGCCGACGTGAAGAAGGTCTCGGGCGATCCGAGCAGCGCCTCGACGCAGCGGTCGTAGGTGTCGGTCTTGCCGTCCGAGCGCGTGCCGTCCGGCATCACGACCGGCGCCCAGCGCTCCGCTGTCCACTCGTGCAGGAAGGCCTCGGTTCGACGCGCGCCGTTCATGCGGAACACCAGTTGCGAACGGAAGCGCCGCCCATCGTGAAGCCATTCGAGGTCCTTGCGGCCTTCAGGACCACACAGGTGGTCGTAGTACGAGAAGCCACCAACACTGGCGCTCGTCGCGCGCGACGGCATGAGCCGGTAGGGGTGCGCGTTGTCGATGATGGTGGTTTTTCCGCTGCCGTTCGGCCCCACCAGCGCGACGAGCTGAGCGTCGGCGGCAAGGGCGTCGAAGTCGATCGTGAGTTCGTCGCGGCCGAGTCCATCGCGGATGCCCGTGAAGCCCTTGAGGGTGAGTCGCAGAGGTTTCATGTGAAGTCGAGGGCAGAGTGAAGCTGCGCAATTGCGCGGCGGATTGCCGACGTGGCGCGGATCTCCCGCCCCTCGCGCACGGCGGCGCCGGCGCCGGACGCCACGGCGGCTCGTCAGCAGTTCTGTTCGCCAAAAAGATCGGCCATGATCTGGACACGCTCCGGCGGCCTCGAACACGGCTGCCGTTCGGCCGCCGTGCCGGCCAGTTCCGCCAGGTCCGTGAGAACGGCCCGCGAAATCTCATCCGGCGGTGTCGCCTGCAACCAGGCCAAGCGCTCCACCAAGGGCTCGCCATCGACGCCCGCGAGCGCCGCCCAGCGCCGCAGCTTGTCGGCCAAGGTCGGCGCGGCGCTGATGCCGGCGGCGCGGGCCCGCAGCAGCGGCACCACGCGCCCTTCGAGCCGCAGTTCGGCGGCGCCGGCCAGCAGGCGCTCGATCTCGGCGCGGTCCACCGATGCGCGCTCCTCCTCGGCGATCTGCCAGCGCACGCGCACGAAGGCGCCCGCCGCGTCGCTTGCCGCAGCGCGAACCGCGTCCATGTCCGGCCGGCCGTTGAACGTGAGGTGCAGCATGCGGCGCGCGGGCGTCTCGATGAACCTAAAGCTCGCCCCGATCGGCGACACGTCCCACAGCAGGCACCCCTTCGCGTCCTCCTCGCCATAGTGCAGCCGACCGATGGAGCCGGGGTAGGCGATCACCCGCCCGCCCTGCTCCCAGGCCTGGTGCTTGTGGATGTGGCCCAGCATGAAGGCCGCCGCCTGTGCGGCGAAGAGGCTGCCGGTGGTGAACTCATGGTCCAGCCCCGCCATCGGAACACCATGCTCGGTGACGCAGCCGCTCACCGTGCCGTGCGACACGCCAACGGTCGGCACCCCGGCCGCTGCGGCTTGGGCGTTGATTTCGCCAAAGCCGGCCAGCAGCGCAACCAGGTGCTGGCCGACAGCTTCGGCAGCGGCTTGCGTGCCCACCGCGGCCGCGACGGTCGCCTTGTTGACGGTCGGCACGCACGACAACAGCACCTGCGCGCCGGCGGGCATGTCGTCGAAGCGCCATGAGTTGCTGGCAACCCAGCCCCGCGGGCCGCACCACGCCACCTGGTGAATGCGGTCGGCGACGTGGACCGGAAAGCGCCCGCCGAGCAGGCGGAACACGTCCAGCGTGCCTGGGGGCTCGTGCGAGTACGTCCCCTGCAGCATCAGCACGGGACAGTGGTCGGCGAGCCGGCGCACGAGACGCGCCAGCGCGACGAACGACGGCGAGTGCACGTCGATCGCGTGATCCGTCGAGTCGCCGCTGATCACGGCCAGTTCGGCACCGGCGTCCACGGCAGCATCGATTGCGAAGGCCGTGCAGCGCTCGACCTCGGCGAGTGTCTTCGGACTGCCGAAGTGGAGGTCGGACAAATGGGCGATGCGCATGTTCGTCCTCCGTCAGCCGACGTCGAGTTCGGTTTCGATCCGCGCCGCCAGCGCTTCGGGCGCCTGTGCGTGCTCCTCGGCCTCGCGAATGGCGCGCGCGACTGCGTCCGGATGGAACTGCCAGTGCTCGCGCCGGAAACGCCGTGCCGCGTAAAGCGCATGGCGGTCGGTCGGCACGTTCATGGCCTGCAGCAGCATGCGCAGCCGCACGAGCTGGGGCCCGACGTCCGTCAGCAGCGCGGCGGCCTTGCCGAGGATCTCGGGCGAGCGCCCCCACTCTTCGCTGCGCCAGGTGTCGCGGGCGAACTGCTTGAAGACCTCGACCTCGATGCCGTACTGCTCCAAGGCTGCCGCGACCTCGCCGCGCAATCGCTTGACGGTCGCCCGCTCGTCGGGCATCGCCCCGCTCGGCGCCTGAGGCTCGTGCCGGTCAGCACTTGGTGAAGGCGGTGGACCAGCGTCGACGACACCTCCTTCGAGCACCATGGCCGCCGCCTGAGCTTCCGAATCCACACGCCGCGGATCGTGGGCCAGCAGGCTGCCGACGTCGATCGGCGCCTGCAGCTCGATCAGCCACGCGCCGCCCTTGACGGCATCACCGTTGTCATCGATGCGCGTCACGTCCCGGTAGACCTTGGTGATCCAGAAGGTCTGCTGGCCGAGCAGGTACCCGGACAACCTGCCGCCGCGCATGCTGGCCACGTGCAGCAGCTGCTGGCGGAAGCCGTTCATGCTGTAGAAGCTGCGCGTGGGCAATGCGATCAGGTTCACCGTCGGCAGCCCGGGCACGATGAACAGCAGCCGCGCGTCGAGGTTGCACTGGCGGTCCTGGTACTGCGGGCAGCGCTCGGGATCACACAGGCCGCCGAAGTCGGGCCGGTCGACAACCTTGCGGCCGCCAAACAGGCGAATGACGCGGCCGGTGCTGTCTTTTGGCACGGCCGCGTAGGTCTTGCAGCGCCGCACGCCGTCATCGTCGTACTCCGCCCAGAACTTGCGTTTGCCGGCAGCCCACACCTGCAGCGTGTGCGGCATCACGAGTTCCCAGGCATCGGCCGTAAAGATCACCGGGAACCGGTACAGCCGGCGCACGCCGTCATCGCGTGTCTCGCCGTACTTGTCGAGCAGCATGTCGGCCAGCCCCGGCATCGGGAAATCCCCCCGCCGGGCCACGAAGTACGGCACGTTGGCCGGCCGCAGCGGGTTCTTCAGGCCCGGCACCGCCTGCCTGATCTCGTTGTCGATCGTGTCGAAGTCCTTGCCTTCGGCGCAGCCACGCTCGTAGATCGCGCGTGCGGTGTCGCTCTCTTGTGCGGCTTGCGTGAGGATCCTGATGCCGGGGCGGATCACGCCGCCGTTGGGCATCTGCACGGTCGCGCGCTGGCCGAGGATGGTGGTCGCCGCCGCGACAGGCGTGGCAGCCGGTGCCGGCTGCGGAGCGAGTTGGTTCATGCGCTCTCCTTGGGATCAGTTCGTCCGCGGCCCGATACCGCGGGGACGATGTGGCTCCACGGTACGGGAGCGATCCTCGCAATCAAGACCTTGGCTGGCCGCTGCTGTTCGTGCGACCGGAGACTTCCAACCGCATTGGCGGCAGCGAGCGCAGCAGCTCGCGTCCGTAGCTTCGCGTGACGATGCGGCGATCGAGGATGGTCACCGTTCCGCGATCCGTGTGCGATCGGATCAGGCGGCCGACGGCCTGCGCCAGGCGGACGCACGCCTCGGGGACGACGACTTCGCGGAACGGGCTGCGGCCGCAGCGCTGCAACCATTCGGCACGCGCCTGCTCCCAGGGATGCGCCGGTGTGGCGAACGGCAGCTTGGCGATGACGACATGCGTGCAGTAGGCGCCGGGCAGATCCACCCCTTCATGGAACGAGGCGAGGCCGAAGATCATCGAGGCACGGCCTTCGTCCACGCGCTGGCGGTGATGCTGCAGGATCGCCCGCTTCGAGAACTGGCCCTGCATGAGCGCCTGCTCCTTGATCCACGAGGGCATGCCGTCATAGACCTCGTGCATCTGCTGGGCGGAGGTGAAGAGCACGAGGGAGGCCCCATCGGCCACGAGCATGGGCAGCAGCTTGGTGACCTCGGCGGTGTGCGCCGCCACATCGGTCGGGCTCGACGACAGCTGTGGCACGACGATCCGCGCCTGCTCTCGGTAGTTGAACGGTGACGCGAGGCGCAGCGTGCGAACCGCAGGCAGGCGGCCCAGGCCGCTCCGGTACAGGAACGGCTTGAACGAATCGCCTGCGGTCAGTGTGGCCGACGTGACGACAGCGGCGCTGACACGCCGCCACAGCGCGCGCTCCAGGCGGTCGCCTGCATCGAGCGGCGACGCGGCAATCACGGGGTCGTCGCCGGTGCGTTCTATCCATCGCGCAGTGGGCGCGGTGCCCAGGCGGTCGCGGCGGAGCATCAGCGTCCAGGTGTCAGCGACGCGCGTGCCACGCGCGATCTGCGCGCCCACCTCGGCCAGCAACTGATGCACGAGATCGGGCCACTCGGCCACGCGCTTGAGCGCTTCGGCGCGCGCCTCGCCGAGCAGGTCGAGGACTGCCTCCACCGCCGCGAGCAGCGATTCGCCCGCGTTCGCCAGATCGTCAGGGACCACGCCGTCCACCAGCCTCAGCACGCCATCGATCCAGCCCTCGGCCTGCGCGATCCATTGCCACACGCGCCCGAGCGCGTGCATGGCCTCCGCGCAGGCGGCTTGCACGCGCGAGTGAAGCGAGGCGTCAAGCCGCAGCGCATGGATGACGGTCTGGAGCACGGCGGGCACCTCGCTGGCCCAGCCGTAGTTCGCCCTGACGGGATGCCGCTCGGCGTAGTGCTGCACGATCTTGTGCGGCAAGGCGTGCCCCTCGTCGAACACGAAGAAGCATTCGGACGGATCGGGCAGCACGCTGCCGGGGTTCATCTCCAGGGCGGACAGCACCAGGTCGTGGTTGGCAACCACGACGTCGGCTTCGCGGACGCGCTGGCGGGCGCGATAGAACGCGCATTCCTGGAAACTCGGGCAGCGGCTGCCTGCACAGCCGTTGCGATCGGTCGTTAGCTTCTCCCACAAGGCGGCAGGCACCGCGTCGTCGAGCTGGTCGCGATCACCGTCCCAGCGGCCAGCATCGAGTGCTTGCGCGAGAGCGGTGAGCATGTCTGCATCGGACGCACAACGCGCATCACCGTCCTCGTCCAGCCGGGCCTGGCGGGCTGCGTCCGACGCAAGATCGAGGCGCACCTTGCAGACGTAGCGTCCACGCCCCTTGGCGAGCGCAACGCTGAACGGCCACGGGGCGCAGGACTGCAGGAACGGCAGGTCCTTGGCTGCCAGCTGTTCCTGCAGTGCGATGGTCGAACTGGAGATCACCAGCTTCTTGCCGATCGAGCGCCCGACGACCAGGCCGGCGATCGCATACGCGAAGGTCTTGCCCGTTCCGGTGCCGGACTCGCAAACCAGGACATTCGATCCGTCCGTCTCGGCAGTTGCGCTGCGGTGCAGGCAGCTGTCGAACGTCTCTGCAACCGCGGCCATCATTTGCCGCTGCTGCTCCGACTCGCGGTAGCCGGGCAACGCCCGACTCACTGCCGCGACGAAGCGCTGCAGATCCGCGGACTCCTTGCGGGTAAGCATGCGGCGACGGTAATTGCCGCCGCGGCCAGATCAAGGCCTTGCTGCGTCCCCGATGCCGACGCAAAGCACGAGCAGTCGCGCGCTCATGGCGTTGGCGTGGCCGCGTGCAGTGCGGCCGCCGCCAAACTGCGTGGAGCGGCCGCACGAGGCAGCAGCGGCACTTCTTGCTCCGTCTCCATGTTCCATGTCCATCCCGACGGACGCTTGGCGAGGGCCTGCTTCTTGAGCGCGCGGTCCCTGGCTAGCATGAAGGGCGTGACGATGTCGAGCGGCGTTTCGGTGTCGCCCGTGTCAAGGAGAACCGCGTTCGGAAACATCGCGCCCTCCTTCGACTCGAATCGCAATGGCTTAATGAATCGCCGCTCCTGACGCACCAGTTCGTCGATCAGCACTTGCTCGTACAGGTGGTCGAGCGGGATCCACGTCGAGGTCAGCACGATGAGCGTCGCGGTGTCGACGAAATACACACCCTCGCGCTTGGCGTAGATCAGTCCACAGAAGAGGAAACGAAACCGCCAAGGGGTGGCCTGGCCCGACTGCTCGGCCGACCGCTGGTGCGCAAAGGCCTCGTACTCAGTCTCGAACACCCTCTTGAAGCGGTCGCCGGCTTTGCGCTCCATGTACAGCGGGCAGTCGGGCATGTGGCGCAACACGATGCGGTAGTCGATGTCTGTGGCCGAGAACTCCTTGAGTTCACTCATCACGAGCATTAGCCTGAACTGCACGTCCTCGGCGGGCGACAGCAGGACGGCCATGGCCCGCGCACGACGCTTGGCGATGGTCGAAGCGTCGTCCAGCACGAACGGCTCGGGGACAAACAGGACATCGGCGAGCCGCGCACCCTTGGTCTCGATCTCGTAGGCAGCAGCCATCAAGTGCTTTCGCACGACGTACCAGCTGCGCTTGCCCTGCATGCGCGGATACCAGCGGTTGAAGCCGGCGCGCTGGAGCAGCAGATGCGCCAAGCCGCGCAGGCCGAGGCGGCGTCGACACGCGGCGACCTCGGTGCGGACCACACCACCGTCGCCGGGCACGACGGAACGGCCAGGCCGCCGAGTGAGGGGGAACTCGAGCCGCACCTCAATCCGATCGGGTGCACGTTCGATGACGGCGTCGCCGAGCACTTCTCCGAAGCCGGACTGGCTCGCCGGCTGTTCGTAGGACAGGCATGTTGGGTGGTGCTCGTGACCAGTCTCCGGTAAACGCTTGACGAAGAACTGCTGATAGCGCGCGATGTACATCGGAACCCCGGCTGGCCGGCAGAGGCACAGCGCCTTCACGCCGCTGGCATGGGCCCGTTCAAGCGCCCGCTGCCAGCGGCCGTCGCCGGGCGACAGAGGCACTCCATCAACCAGGTAGGTAGGGCCAGGATCATCCATCTGCGCTCCCACATCGACCGGACCCCTGCCATCGGAGTCCAGTGCCAGAAGGCGGACTGATCTTGGACTTCTTCGACGTCCGTATCCAGTCGGAACAGGGCTCGCGGCGTCGGCGGTTCCGATCGTGGGCACGCTCCGATCTCGCAGCAGGCCGTTGCGCGTTTTGGCCAGACGGGCACTGCACCCGTTTTAGGTCTGCCGGATCAGGGGTCGTTCCCGCCAACACCTCGGTGCATCACGCCCCTGACGTGCCCGCACTGGAGATTGAACGGAACCGGGGCAGAAACGGCGGCGGTGCAGCGTTGACTGCAGGCTGGGCAACCTGCCTACTGCCAGGTGTCCGCTGCTGCGCCAGCGCAGTCAGCAGGACGACGGGAGGCACTTCGGTGGCGCTTGCCTGACCACCTCCGATCGGTTCGTCAGCCAAGTGGATTGCGCATGCCGGCTTCATCAAGCCTGTGCCGCGGATGAGCATCCGAGCTTCGTTCTGAGCCCCACTGCACCAGGTGCGTCACGGCCAATCAGCGAGCAGGCCCGGGTGCACCAGCAAGCCAAGGATCTCGGGATGCATCCTGCCCCGCATGGAACCCTGCCCGCTACATGGCCCGTCGCGGGAAGACTGCCATGAAACGCGGTCTCACCTACCTCGAAGCGATCGACTACGTCGGCGTCAAGCGGCGCACGTTCGACAGCCAGTGGCGGCCGCACCTTGTCGCAATATCACAAGGCACTTGCCTCATCTTCGACCGCGAGGACCTCGACAGGCTCTTCAACGAGTTCAAGCAGAACGCTGGTCGCGAGGTCG
>Ga0196963_10001101_pt1 | contig 19741 bp, 21 predicted proteins | sample S1_5metaG_FD_148600 | JGI IMG/M metagenome (GOLD analysis project Ga0196963, IMG submission 148600) | Soil microbial communities from Anza Borrego desert, Southern California, United States - S1_5 | ecosystem: Environmental > Terrestrial > Soil > Desert | place: USA: California | collected... | reverse complement strand
CAAATTATGCCTGAGGGCCGGGACACCGAAGGAATCCAAGGTTTTGGCCAAGCAGCTATAGGCGTCGCGGTCGGTGATATCGCCGCGGCAGTAGTGGAGATTCTTGGCGAATTCGGACCAAACAGCTTTATCGACGGGCTGAGTGCGTGAGAACTGGCCGAGAGCCTCTTCCAGTTCGTTGCGCCATTGCTCATCGGTTTTTTCGCGTCGAGCGAAGCCGATGATGCGGAAAGGGCTTGGGAGCTGTTTGGCGGCAAAAAGATGGTAAAAGGCTGGAATGAGCTTGCGCGCAGTGAGGTCGCCGCTGGCTCCGAAAATGATAATGGAGCAAGGCTCGACGACCTTGGCAGCGCTCTCGATCCGGCACGTTATCAACTCATCCAATTGGTCCGACGAATTCATCAGGGGGTGGAGAATGATTTAACGGGTGGCGGCTTTCAAATGAATTTGAGTCATAGAAATCATCCGAAAAAAGCGGAGGAAAATTCCCGGAGGCCACTGGAGCAGACAAGGCGAAGTAATTTGTTGCACACAGTGCATGGGCTGAAGTAATAAGGCGCACCCCTCATGAGCACCCTATCGCGCAAGCAGCCGTTCTTTGTTCGTTGCAAATACGCGTTGGCTGGAGCGGCATCGTCTTTTTCCCTTCTCTCGTTCGGTGTGATTACGGCCCTGGGAGTCTTGGATGGAATATTTAAATGGCACGAGCACCTCGCGAAGCTCCTGGGGCGGGAAGAACTTCCTTTATCGAGCCTTACCGTTATTTGGATCGTCTCTGGGTTGATGGTGGTGCGGGCGATATTCTTGCTGTGCGAACGGGTCGGCCTGTTGCAGGAGAACGAGGCACACGTTAACGGAGAACTGGAGAAGGCTGTGAAAGAAGCCAAACAGGCGAATGATGCGCACCTAGACGTGTTTGAGTGCCTTCACGCAGTGATTCATCAGACACGGGATTGCTTGCTGAAGCGCCACAACTTCTTCCGATTCAGAGAAGCCGCGAACAGAAAAGCGCATCTGTGGTCCATAATAGAGCTGCAACTTGGCAAAATGGAGCAAGCGGTGAGGAAATTACTGAGGGAAGATTGCTGCGTGGTGCTGAAGGTTGTTCATCCAGGGGAGAACGGCGGGCCTGCAACGCTCCGCAGCGCGTGCTACAGCCCAAGCACTCCGATCGGGAGGAAGGAATCGCCGACTGTGCTTCCATTAAACCAAGGAATCGCGTACGAAACGGTAGTTACGAAATCCATTTGTTATTGCAATGACATTACAAAGGACAAACGGTTCTACCCTCAGAAAGGCCTTGAAGCATACGCGGAGCGATACAGAACGCTCGTTGCATGCCCGGTCATTGTTAATGACGAAGTGATCGCGGTGCTTTGCTTTGACTGGACGAAGCCGGACCGGTATGACCCTATTTACCATCAGGTTTTCGCCGCTTTCACCGATATCATTAGCGCCGCATGCTACATCTGCAGCGACGGGAAAGTTTTTACGGAGCAGGATAGGAATCGGATAACAACACACCACCCAACTTTATGGCAGGAGAGCAAAAGAGAGGACAAATAACCGAAAGCAAGCAACAGCAGCCAATGCGCACCTTCTTTGCTGGGTTGGTGGCGCTGGGAGCTGAACGGCAGGGAATCGGTCGCTCTGCCGTTAACCAGGAGCCGCAAAGGCCACAAGAGGAAAGCCGCCCCACTAAACTGCGCCCCGTAACTTCGTCTATTGGCATTTAAGTTTGACGCCAACCGGCCGCACACACGCTGCTATCGGCGCAACATGCCTCGAAGCGCGTCCGCAATCACCTGCCCCTCAGCATAAAAACTCTCATTGTGGTCGGCTTGAATCTCCAGGAAGGTCTTCGGTTCGGGCGCGGCAGCGAAAAGTTTCTGCCCGTGGTGAAAGCCAATTAGCGTGTCTAAGCGACTGTGGATCACCAGCACGGGGGCGTTCACGCGTGGGATCCGTTCAAGAGAGTTGAAGCGGATGGAACCGAGGAATCGCGGGATAAACGGGAAAAGCTCACGTCCAAGATCAGGAATCGAGGTAAATCCACTCAGCAGGACGAGGCCGCCGGTCGGCTCGGTTGAGGCCAATTCTGTGGCAACGGCGGACCCGAGTGATTCGCCAAACAGTATGATGTTGGTCGCAGCCACTCCTTTCCCGATAAGAAAGTCGTAAGCGGCGCGCGCGTCGGCATACAACCCTTTCTCCGAAGGCTTACCGGAACTGCGGCCGTATCCACGGTAATCGAAGAGGAAGGCGCTCGCGCCCGCGTTCAGAAAGGTTTCGGCATGGGCCAGGCGATGCGAGATGTTCCCAGCGTTGCCGTGACAAAGGAGGATTACTTTGCCCGCCCACGGAGCGTTTGTGTCGGCAGGAAAGAACCAGGCTTGGAGCAATGCGCCAGGGGCGTGCAGCTCAAACTGGTGAAAGGGGCGGCCCAGTTCTGCTGGCTCGGCAGCCATCACCCTGCTCGGCTGGAAGACGCTCGCTCGTTCAAACCACCGAACGAGAAACCATAAGACAAAAGGCAGGAGTATGATGCCGATCACGTTTTTAACACGGTTGCGTTTTCGGCTCACGTTTAGAGTGGATCCTTCGCAGGAACGAACCTGCGCACGAGACAGAGAATTACTCGGTGGTGGGTTTCTTCGCAGGAGGTGGCGGAGGTGAAGCCAGTTGCAGTTGCGGCTCCTGTTTTGTGATCGGATTCCGCACATAGACGCTAGCGCCTTCCAAAGGTGTTCCAGTTGGGCCTCCGCCCGTCGCTAGCCATTGTATTCCGGAGCGCAGGTTCCGCCGGAAGGTTTTGGAGGTGATATAGTCGGTGTAGATGACACAGTCTGCGTTGGTTTCGACCAGCATGCTGAAGGTCTGCGTCGCTCCTGGAGCAAGTTGAAATGTATGGGGGCCGCCCAGCATGCGTGTAGCCATAAAAGCGCCGACGCCTGCCTGGATGTTGAGGGCAAATTCCGGCGCTCCGTTTGTCTCCCGGACTTTCACCGGCAAGGCGCTGACGTTTACTAATTCTCCGAACACCTGGTAGCCGCCATTTGTGACAACAGTGTTCGTGACCCGAAGCACAGCGGCTCCAGCGGGACGCATTGCATAATAAAAGAGTGCAAAAACGAAGAAGATCAGCGCAAGCAACGCGGCGATATATTTCAGCATGTAATCTCCCCAGTTAGACAGCCAAGCCCGGACTCCATCACGTTGGCGGGTGATGGCGGAGAGGGTGGGAATCGAACCAACCTCAGCGTGTCAACACGCCGACAGCAGTTTTGAAGACTGCGGAGGCCACCAGGCGCTCATCACTCTCCAGCGGCAAGGGTATGCAAGAGTGAGACCGCTGGCGAGACCAACCGCTACTGGACTTGCGGACGAGGCTGTTGGACGTAAACAGTCGCAGCGTCAAAGGGCCGCGCTGGCCCGGCCCCGGCGATCCAGCTAATGGCGTTTTGAAGCTTTCGCTTCGTTCCCCTCCCCCGCTGAAGTGGGCGTAAATCAGGCAATCCGAATTTGTGGCTAGAAAGACCCTGAAGGTCTGCGTTGCCCCTGCTGGGAGCGTGAAGGTGTGCGGGCCCGTAATGCGCTTCGTCATCACGAACGAGCCAGGCCCAGTCTGGATCGCGGTGGCTAGTTCCGGGGCACCGTCCTTTTCCGCCAAAAGGAGTGTTGTCGTGCTTTTGTTGACCAGAATTCCTTCGATTTCGTAGCCGCCGCTCTTTTCAAGGATGTTGGTCGTTTGCAGCACGACGGAGCCAACCGGGCGGATCGCATACACAAACAAGCCCAAAAGACCTAAAAGGATGGCCAGAATTCCGGCGAGATGCTTCCACATGATGCGCTGCCGAATTGGACAACAAGCCGTCGAGGCTCTCACGAATACTGCCGAAGATTTGTCAAAATCAGCGCAGGGCTCAGCAATATGTGGGGAGTGCGCTCGCTCGTCGGAGGGCATGGTGGCTCCGGATAAAAGCGCGGATGCTGCCACTTAGCCAATTTAAGAGATTTGATGTTCGCCCGCTGCTGGCGAAGGGCGAAGAACCCCTCCCGGCCATTCGCCAGCGAGTGGACGAATTGGAGGGGGATGAAGGGTTGATCCTGATTGCGCCGTTCCTCCCCTCTCCTTTGATTCATCTGCTGGGCGGCGAGGGCTTTTTATCGCGGGTGGAGCGTGGAGAAGGTGGAGATTGGGTTGTTTATTTCTGGAAAGGAGAAACCGAATGACCAGTTCCGTCGTGGCCGAGTTCAAGCAAGCGGCGGTGGCCACAGGGCTGCGGAGTTGCCAATTGTTCATCGGACTTTCGGCCCAGGAACTCGCAAACATCGCGGCCATCACGGTGATCAAGCCCCTCGAGAAGGGTGAATACCTCTTTCGCCAAGGTGATCCTTCGTTGGGGTTCTTCATCGTTCAGCGTGGCGCTGTAAACCTTCATCGCGTGAACGCCTTGGGGAAGGAACAGATCATCCATGTGTTCCGGGTGGGTGAATCTTTCGCCGAAGCCACTCTGGCAACGGACGCGGGTTATCCGGGCGATGCGCGCGCCGTTGAAGAAACGCAAGTGTTGTTGGTGCAGAAAAACGGGTTCATCGCGCTGCTGCGGCGACAGCCGGAACTTGCCTTGAGAATGCTCGGCGCGATGAGTCTTCATCTCCGCGTGCTGGTGGGGCAGCTTGAAGATTTGACGCTGAAGGATGTCGAAACGCGGTTGGCCAACTGGCTGGTGAAGCGCTGCCCCGATGTGAAGAGCACGGAGCCGCATGCCATTGAACTGCCCATGACCAAGCGTCTGCTAGCCGCCGAACTTGGCACGGTTAGCGAAACCTTCTCCCGCACTTTAGCCAAGTTTCGCGATCAGAACCTGATCGCTGTGGAAGGCAAAACAATAACTGTGCTAAACCCAGCTCGGCTCGCTGAGATTGTGCGCCGGGCGCTTGGCGATTTCTAAGTTCAGTTCGCGCACGTTTGCTCGTCATGCAAGAGGGCGCGCGCTAATGTTGCGGGATGAAGCTCGGCATCATCAACAGCGCCTTTCAGCAGGTCGGCATCGGCACCGCCACCGGCCTGGAGCACATTTCCAGGATTGGCTTCGACACGGTGGATATTTTCACGGAGGCGGAGGGCATCGCTCCGGAAGAAGTTTCGTTGGTCGCGCACACGACCGAGAAGCTCGGGCTTCCAATCATCTCCCTGCCGGTGGTGGCAGTGGGTTTGGTCGATTTCAACGATCCGGTGCGTGAGTTTCACGTCGAGCGGTGCAAGAAGTTTATCGACCTCGCCGCGACCTGGCGGGCGCGGAATATCCTGCTCGTGCTCGGCGAATACATTTGGCAGCGGGAGGTGATTCCCGCAGCCGCGCAATGGCAATGGGGCATTGAAACGTGCAGGCGGTTGGGCGACTACGCCGAAACAAAGGGCATCGATATCGCCCTGGAATTGGAGCCGTTTCGGCTGAGCCTGCTGAACAATGTGCGCGAAATGGATCGTTTCATAACCGAATGCAATCATCCCCGGGTGCGGGCGAACATTGATATCTCCCATCTCGTTCTCGCCGACACTGGCCCGGAACAATTGCGCGTGTTGAAGGGCAAAGCAATTCATGTGCATCTCAGCGACTGTGACGGCAAAGTGCATGGAGACCTGCCGCCGGGTCGCGGAGTGGTGAAGTTCGCGCCGTATCTTCAGGCGATCAAGGAGCTGCAAATCGATGGAGTCGTGTCCATCGAACTGGAGTATTCACCACAACCCGAGAAGATTGTCGAATGGGTGACCGAGGCGTATCAGGAGACTGACAAGCTGATGCGCCTGGTTGGCTTGCGTAACTAGCGCTCAGTCGCGGCGCTGGTAGGCTGCGTGGTTGGTGGGAACGCCACGCGCGTGGAAGTTGCGCTCGAAGTCGGTGACAAATGACTTCAATTCAGCAGGCGTTTCAATTCGGGCGAAATCCGACGCGGCCCCAAAAACCGCAACCATCTGCTGGAAGTAATCCAGGTCGTCCGTCCGGAGATAAACCACTCCTTTCGAAACGAGGCATTTCTTGGCGAGAGCGGGAAACGCTTCGTTGATCAAGCGATTCCGGCGGTGCTTCCGCTTGGGCCATGGATCGGGAAAGTAAATGTGCAGGGCTTCGGCGCCGTGCACCGGCAGCATGAACTCCAAGGCGTAGCTTGCCTCGATGCGGAAGCCGCGCAGGTTCGTGAGCTTGTTGCGCCGGCCTTTGCGATCAATCTTCCTCAATCGTCCAAGCAACCGCTCAATGGCGAAGAAGTTCCGCTCCGGATGCGCGGCGGCGTAGTTCACGATAAACGAGCCGTCCCCTGCCCCAATTTCCACCTCGACGGGGTGAGGGTTTGCGAAGAGTTCCGCGAAGTGCAGCCGGTCGAGGTAGGACGCAGGAGCCAGCAGCAGTGAATCTTCGCCCGAAGTGTGGAGATCATTGACCATGGCTAAACTTTGGGAATGGAAGGAACGCCTTCTCAAGTTGCACAGCCCCCGTCAGATCAAGAAGCTGCAGGTTGATCATGGGCCCGCTTCGCAACCACTTGATCTCGATTATCCCGACGTTTGGCTGATGATACGTTTGGGGCAAAGCTCGGTAACGATTGGGGGTTGGGGTGCCGCGAGGGTGAACCTGGGTAATCGAACTGGAAGTAAGGTCGTAAAGCGAGTATCGGCCTGGCCGATCGAGCCGCGACAGCTCCGCCCAGTGACGATCGCCGCTGATGAAAAAGACCCCTTCAGTTTTATGCTTTTCCAGCAGCGCCAGCATCCGCTGCTTCTCATGCGGGAAATTGGCCCACGCTTCCGCGCCGCTGAACTCCGAAATGAACTGGATGCTGGTGGCGATGATGCGGACCTCAGCAGGTTGGCGTAGTTGCTCTTCGAACCAGCGCCATTGCGCTTCACCGAGGATGGTCGTGTTCGTGTCCGGATGGGGAATGTATTTGCCCCCGCTAGGGACGACACCGTTCTCCCCCGTCGCTGGTTTGCTGCGGAAATAGCGGGTGTCGAGCATGATCACCTGCACTCGCTTCCCCCGTGGGCCAAAAGTGTAAGCGTCGTAAACCCCGGGGCGCTTCCAGCGAGGTGATTGCGGCGGCTCATCCATAAATTCGAGGAAGAGCTTTTGGGATTCATCTTTCATGGGATAATTTCCCCCCGCGTCGTTGCCGCCCATGTCGTGATCGTCCCAGGTGGCGAGTGTTGGAGCTTTCTGGCGCAAGGTTTTCCAGAACGGGCTGAACTCGAGCGCGTCGTATTTCGCTTTCATCACGGCCATGTTGGTGGTGTCGGCATAAATGTTGTCCCCCAGCATAATGGAGAAGTCGAAGTCCAACTGCAGGATGCGGTCGAGCATCGGATGCGAGTTGGTGTTGATGCACGACCCGAACAGGATGCGAGAGATAGGAGGTTCCGGGAGGCTGTGCAGATGAGCACAACCGGCGGACAGTAAGAAAATCCAAGCAATCAACGCCAACAACAAAGCTGATCGCCGCTCACACCGAGGCTGTTTTCCGGAAATCATGCGGACTAAGGCGCCGCCTGAAGGCCCTTCTCAACCTCTTCAAGGGTTAACCATTTCGCGGGATCTTTATCGTTGAGGATCCGGCTCATTCTTTGTCCGAACTCAAGATCCTCGTCGAAGTTCAGCTCCAAGAGATAAGCAGCTAATGCTGCCCTTTCCTTAACAGAAAGCGCCTGAGCCTCATGCTTCAACTCAGCCAGAGTCATTTGAACTAAAGTACTTTGGCCTCTATGACTCTCAAGTGAACTACAGCGACACCACGCTCTTCTCTTTATGCGAGCGCAGCGCAGCGTTGAAGAGTTGATGGCTGAGCAAAGCTTCTTCGGGAGTGACGCAGCCGAATTTCCCATCAAGCTTGCCTGCCCATTCCGCGGCAAACGAAGCCCACATTTGCAGGAAGCAATCGGGGAAGCCCGTCTCGAAAATGCCGCCTGTGATCGTGGTGAATGGAACCTGGTGGCCCAGGTCGGTCTTATACCAGAATTGCTCCTTCTTCCTCTCGAAGAGCCAGAGAGTCTTTGGCTCTTTGGTGCTGTAGCGAACACCACCGTCCGTGCCGAGGATTTCGATAAACCATGTATTGGTTTCGCCGGGAGCAAGACGCTTCATCTCCAAACGCATGGGAACTTCCTGCCCGCCGACAGACACATCGGTGTGGAGCATGGCGTTATCCCAGGTGTCGCAAGGGGCTGTTCCGCCTTTGCCGTCGGGGCGCTCCGTGTAGATCTTCTGCAACTGGGCGTAAACTCGTGTTGGCTTGAAGCCGAGGCGGAAGGGCACGTGCACGGTGTGCATGCCGAGATCGCCCATGACCCCAATCTCGCCGCAGGTCTTTACCTGGCGCTTCCAGTTCACTGGCTTTGTTGGGTCGAGATCGCTCGCGTGCCAGAATCCAGAATTAATTTGGAGAAGCTTGCCGAGCTTGCCTTCGTTCACCAACTGGACGGCACGCTGCACACCAGGAAGAAACGGGAACTCAGAGCTGCAACGAACGAAACGTCCCGAGGCAGTGATTTTGTCGCAGATTGCGCGAGCCGCTTTCAAGTCGATGCCGAAAGGCTTTTCCGCGAGCAGATCTTTGCCGGCGTTCAGCACGTCGGTGTAGAGCTTCTCGTGCAGGTTGTGCGGGACAGCGACGTAAACGACATCCACGTCCGCAGAACGGAGCAGTTCGGCCGCGTCTTTCGTGAGGAGTTTAACTGTGGGAATCTGGCGAAACCATTCCAGGAGCGATTCCTGGAGGTCGCACACAGCAGTGAGTTCAACCTTGACTGGGAACTTGTCCAACACGAACCAGCGGCCAAAAGCGCTCGCTGCCTCGCGGCCCATCAATCCGCCGCCGATGATCCCGACCCGCATCGTTTTGCGATCCATAAACGCCTTAGCTCTTGCGGATGTGCGCGGCAGCCTGGGCTGCGGTTGCGCCTTCGTGCACGATTGCCATCAAGGCTTTCGTCATCCCGGCAGGGTCCGCGTGTTGGATAATGTTCCGGCCGTAAACGATGCCGGCAGCGCCTTGCTGCATCAGTTTTTCTGTGCGCTCGAGAATTTCTTTATCCGGAGCCTTGCCGCCGCCACGGACGAGCACTGGAATGCGGCCGGCAATCTGGACAACTTTGTTGTAGAGGCTCACATCGTCTGTGGGATCCGCCTTGATGATGTCGGCGCCGAGTTCAACAGCCTGGCGCACAAGCGGGAGAATTTTGTCTAAATCGCCATCCACCATATAGCCGCCCGCTTTCTGGTTCGATTGGAAGACCAGCGGCTCAATCATCAGCGGCATGGAATGGCGGTCGCACTCTGGTTTAATGCGAAGGATGTTCTGAATGCACTGATCGGTGACCTCCGGCTGCTCTGGGATGCGGAAGAGGTTCACCACAACGCAGGTCGCGTCGAGGCGAATGGCTTGCTCGACTGGCTGCTCGATCATCCGGCTGAAGAGTGTGCGAGGGAGGTTCGTGCCGTAAACATTGGCGACATCCGTGCGCAGAACCAGGGCAGGCTTGTTGCGGCCTGGAATGCTTTGCAGATAGTGCGCTTGCCCGACCGTGAGTTGGATCGCGTCTGGCGCGGCCTCGACCAGAACCTTGACTGCCTCCCGGAGGTTCTCGATTCCCTGAAGAAAGCCTCGCTCATTGAAGAAGCCGTGATCTACGGCGACATCAAAGCAGCGTTTGGAGCGGTGGTGGAAGAGACGATTGATCCGGTATTCTTTCATGTTGGACGCGCGTTATGCGTGAAAATCGCGACACGTTTGTACGCGGGAGCAGCCAAAGTTGTCCATGCCAAAGGCCGAAGAGCGGGCTGAATGAGGGGGATTTGAAGGCGTTAATAGGAGCGGGAGCGCGGCCCTTAAGGGTGGCCAGAAAGTTGCTAGACAAGGCCTTCAACAATTGTAATTTGCCAACCCATGGAGATTTTCCACCGCGTTCTCAATGCCGCTGTTCAAGGCGGAGCGTCCGACGTTCACATCAAAATTGGTGCGCCGATTATTTTCCGCATTAACCGGCAGCTCGTCGCGATTGAAGCCCCTATCCCCACCGTGGAGTGGCTCGATAATGTCGTGGAAAACATCATTCCGAAGCATGCGCGCAGGAAGCTGGACGAAGAGCGCGAGGCGGATTTCTCCTATTTCTACCCCGGCGTCGGTCGTTTCCGCACGAATGTGTTCCAGCAACGCGGGCAATGGTGCCTGGCCATGCGCTATGTGAAGACGAACGTGCCGAGCTTTGAGGAGCTTGGGCTGCTCCCGATATTGAAGCAGATCGCCCTGTCCCCACGCGGCATTGTTCTGGTCGCGGGCTCCACAGGATCGGGCAAATCCACGACGCTCGCCGCCATGCTTGAGCACATCAACGCCTCGCAGAAGAAGCATATCATCACGTTGGAGGATCCAATTGAGTTCGTGTTCGACGACAATCAATCGGTGATCGAGCAGCGCGAGCTGGGGTTGGACACAATCACCTTCAACCACGGCTTGCGGAACATTCTTCGCCAAGATCCGGATATCATCATGATTGGCGAAATGCGCGACGCCGCGAGCTTCTCAGCCGCTATGAGCGCCGCAGACACGGGGCACCTCGTTCTCTCCACGCTTCACACAACGAACGCGGCGCAGTCAGTGACGCGCATTCTGGATTTCTTCAAAGCGGACGAGCGTGAGCAGGTGCGCCGCCAATTGGCCGGAACGCTCCAGGCGGTGATCTGCCAGCGCATGGTGACGACGGTGAACGGAACTGTGACCCCGGCCCTGGAAATCCTCATCAACACGCCCACCGTGCGCAAAATGATTGAGGAAAACCGGTTGGATAAACTGGGAGCGGCGATTGAGACCGGCACCGAAGACGGGATGCAGAACTTCAATCAGGCGCTCTTCACACTGGTTAAGGAACGGAGAGTCAGTGAGAAGGAAGCCTTGGCCAAAGCAAGCAACCCGCAGGCGCTGGAGATGAATTTCAAGGGCATCTTCCTGGACGAAGGCCGGCGAATTCTCGGCTAACCTATTGGTTAAGCCCCAGCCAATATTCGCCCAGTTGGCGCACGTCGCGCGTGAACTGGTCGTAATCGACGGACTTCACGAGGTAACTATTGGCGCCCGCTTGATAGCTGGCGTCGAGGTCCGCTTTGCGCGAGGAGGAAGTCAGCATCACCACGGGGATGCGCTGTGTGCGCTCGTCCTTTTTGATGCGCTTTAACACTTCGATCCCATCCACCTTGGGCAGCTTGATGTCCAGCAGGATGAGGCGGGGAGTCTCCTCGACTTTGCGATGGGCGAAGGGGCCCTGGCAGAATATAAAGTCGAGCGCTTCAGCTCCGTCACGGGCCACAGCGATCTCCCGGGCCGCGCCAGTCTCGCGCAACGCGCTCATGGTGAGCCCCAGCTCATCCGGATTATCATCAACCAGCAATATGTCCACTCGGGCCATGTTCAGTTCAGGGTAAAAAAGAAAGTGGCGCCTTTGTCCGGTGAGCTTTCGGCCCATATTTTGCCACCATGCCGGACGATAATGCGCTGGACGATAGCCAGCCCAACACCGGTGCCCTCAAACTCATCGGCCCGATGGAGCCGTTGGAACACCCCAAAAAGCTTGTCCGCGTACTGCATGTCGAATCCAACGCCATTGTCGCGAACAAAATAAATCGGTTTGCCATCGCGGTCCATGTACCCGACCTCAATCCTGGGGTTAGGGTGCTTGCGGCTGTACTTGATGGCATTGCCGAGGACGTTGGCGAAGACTTGCTCGATAAGGGCAGCGTCCGCGCTGGCGGGCGGGAGCGGGTGGATCAGGAGCTGAGCGCGCGAGTTCGCAATCAGCGGCTCGAGCGGCTGGAGAGCGCGCTGGATGATTTCGTTAAGGTTCAAGGGCGCTTTCTCGATCGGTTGCGTGTCGAGGCGTGAAAATGCCAGCAAATCGTCGATGAGTTCGCTCATGCGGCGCGCATTGTTTTGAATGCGTTGAACGCAGTCCAAATCATCCGCTGTGAGGCGGTCCGCCGCGCTCCGTTTGAGGATCTGGGCGTAACCGGCCATGGCGCGCAAGGGCGAGCGCAAGTCGTGGGAGACAGTGTAAGTGAAAGCCTCCAGCTCCTTGTTCACCGCTTCCAGCTCCGCGGCGCGCTGGCGCAGCGTTGAGTCCTGCTGCTCAATCTTTGAAAGCATCTGGTTGAAAGCGCGGGTGAGCACGGAGAGTTCCGGGCCTGGCTGCTCCTCCACTCGCACGGTGTAATCCGCATTCTGCGCGACAGAGCTGGCAGCCCCGCTGAGTTGGCGGAGCGGGGTTGAAATGTGATGTTGGAAGCGTTGGGAGAGCAGGAAACTGAGGAGCGAGAAGGCGAGCACCGCGACCGACGCGGAAGCAAGCAGAATGAGCGCGCGGCGCCAGAATCGTTCCATTCCGCTCTCGATGTAGATATGGCCGAGGTGGGCCCGGTTCTGCACAATCGGCTCGAAAACGGACACTCCGCGCGACGCGGGGGCTGGCGCGGCAGCGTTTGAAAGCGGCGCAAACTGCCGGATAGCCCGCCCCTTAGCGTACGAAGCGAAAACCGCCCCCTGCCGATCGAAAATAACGGCTGCAACGATGTCTCGGTTGCCGGAAAGGCCGCGCAGGATTTCCACCGCGCGCTCCTGGTCCTCAAAGCGGAGAGCAGGCTGGGAGCTGTACCCGATAAAATGCGCCAGGGCGCGAAGCTCATCACCCATTGCGCGCCGAAAGGCGGCGAGATCATAGAAGGCAAAGACAAACGCGGCCAGCACGAGGACAACGATGCTTGGCGCGGCGCCCAGCAGGATCAGCTTCGACCGGATGGAGAGATCCTTTAAGGAGACACGCTTCATTTCCTCGGCTCTGTTTCCTTAAGTGTCGCCATCTGCAGCAACTCGGCATCCACGCGCAATCCGGCCGCGCGAATCGCTCCCGGGTTCATCACAAGCCGAATATTCCGCCCGTCTTTGCGGAAACGCGCCCCTCCGCCCACCTGGCAGAATGGCTCGAAATCTGCAACGGTGAAGATGGGCTTGCCGCTGATGCTGTCGAAAATTTCCTGCAGCCGCCGCTTTTCTGAAACCGAGATGAACAGGAGATGGCACTCCGGCACGGCAGCACCCGTTGGGGCGCGGACGATGCGAATGGGCCGTCCATTCACCTGCTCCTTGACAAGGCTGTCGTCCAATGGCGCGCCAAATGGATCGTCACCGAGAATAGCGATCACGAAAGGAGAGTCCTTCCCCTTGAAAGCCGCCGCGGGCCACCGGGTGAACAAGGCGAAATTGTACAGGTAAGCGCCTTTAATCTGCCATTCAGTTGCCTTGAGCCGCCCGGCTGAGCTGCTTTCCTGCGCGTGAGGGGGCGCGAAAAGCAGGCCAGCGAGCGCGGCAACCAGCAGCGCAAACAGGCGGATGGATCTTAAAACCGCCATGTCACTTTTGCGTAAACGCTCCGCTCGATCTCCGTCGGGGTAACCAACGGCGTTGTCGAACCGAATTCCGGGTGCTGCGGGTCGAGCAGGTTTTGAAAGACGAGGCTGAACTCCAACTCTGGGCGCGGAACCCATCCAAGCCGGACATCGAGCCGAGTGTAATCCTGGACGGTTGAGCTGCCCAAAAGGCGCTGATTGGGCAGTTCATCCACGTAGTAAACCGCGCTGTCCAACTGAAGGTGATGCGGGAGATCCAGCATCGAGCGGAGATGGAACTGCTGTTGCGGGCTGTCCCCTTCAATGCCGATGGAACTCGGGTCGGGCACAGCGGTGAAGCTATGCACGTTGACTTTCAAGAGGCTATAACCCGCGCGGAGCCGCCAGTACTCCCGCACTTGCCACGACGGCGCGAATTCAAATCCATAGGCTTCGGCTTCGGTGTTGTTCCTCCAAGTGGCGGGAATGATCGTTGGCGATCCCGGCGCACCGGGAATCCGGGCCTCGCGATCGCTGGAGCGAAGCTCATCGTAGTCGTTGTAGTACAACGCCAGGTCCAGGAAGATGTCGTCGCGCGGCTCGATACGGTGCCCCACCTCGTAGGCCACCAACTTTTCTGAATCGAAGCCACTGCCTCCAATGGTTCTGCTGACCATGTTTGATCCTCCGGGACCCGGAGGGATCGCTGTGTGCACCAGGCTATCGCGCTCAAAACGCGCTGGTGTGCGCACGGCGCGCGACACAGCGGCCCAAAGCGTTTGCCGCTCCTGCGGTTTGAACGTCAGCCTTGCGCTCGGCTGGAACTCCCACCCGCTGTAATCGTTGTGCTCAACTTTGGCGCCGGCTGTCGCCCACAAGCGGTTCTCAATCAGCTCGTAGCGATCCTGCAGGAAGGCGCTGGCCAACTGATCATGGGCCGAAATCGGATCATAGAGCGCGCTGTAGCCCCCTCGCACCTCATCGCTGACGAGGCTATACGCGGCGCCCCAGATGATTTCATTCCGGTCACCGGTCTCAATCCGGTGTTGCAGATCCACGTCGTAAGTGTCCACAGAGGCATCCAGATACACGTTGCTCCGCTCCGTGCGGTCATAATATGCCTGGAGGGTGAGTTCCGAGATTTCCGAGAAGGTGTGATTCCACCGCGCCAGAGCGTCTCCGCCCGCCGCGCGTGCGCGCTCAAAAACCGATTGTTGAAACGGAGGTGTTGGCTGCGCGAGAGTAAGTCGGTCGCCTGACCGGCCATAGTATGCGTCCCCTTGGAAGGTGACGAGATCCTGCGGGGTGGGCCGCCAGTCAACGCGGAAACCTTCCCGTTGCTGCCACCACTCGTCAGCCGCTTCTCCACCGTCCAATTCCAGAAAGTCTTCGTGATTGAAGGCTTTGGCATAAACACGGTAATGCAAATTGGTCGCCAAGGCGCCGCCATAACGAAAGGCTCCCCCTTGGTTCAACTCGGAGCCTGCCGTCGCGGTCAACAGGAACCCTTGTGTTTCCCAAGCCGGTTTTGTGGTGATGTTAATCACCCCATTGACGGCGTTCGCGCCCCACAAAGCGCCTCCGGGCCCGCGTATGACTTCGATCTGGTCGAGATCGGCGAGCAGCGTGTCCTGAATATCCCAATGAACGCCGGAAGAGAGAGGGGTGTACACCCTGCGGCCATCCATCAGGACCAAAAGCTTGTTCGCGAAGCGGCTGTTGAAGCCCCGCGCGCTCACCGCCCACTTGTTTGCATTGATCTGGGCAACATTCAGGCCGGGAGCCATCCGAAGCGCATCCGCGATATTGAGCGCGCCCGATCTGCGGATGTCCTCATTGCTTATCACCGAAATGGCGGCGGCCGCATTTAGAAGCGATTCCTCCGTTCGCGACGCGGAGGTCACTTCCACGCCCGCAAGCTCACGCAGGGACAAGCGGGTTAAGGGGAAAGCATTGGTGCCGGCGGTTTGTTCCGGCTCTGCGGCCGCAAGACTGACGGCGACTACGAACCAAGTCCAAACCAGTGCTCGAAAAATGCAGCGCTGTTTCATACCTCCCATCAGGGCGAAAGGAGTGGATACTCCAGAGCCGCACCGAGCAGGTATCGGGGAAAACCTGAATCTTTCTAACTACTTCACTCGCAATCGCCAGAACTGCCGCGGGTTCGTCGGGCGCGGGAGGCTGATCTCATGGATGGCCGTTGGCATCGTGATGGTCTGTTGGCGGGACCATGAACCCGTTGTAAGGCTGGTGCGGGATTCTAAGTCGTAGATCGCGCCAATCGCGCCTTCGATGCGGAAGATCAAGCTGTTCCCCGACAGGCGCACCGAGAGCTTTGGCGCCAATGGACTTGGATTCGTATTTGGGTCTGTGAGATCAGGAACGCCATTATTGTTTTTATCCCGCGGATCCCGCAGCACGAACACGGCAAATTGGTAATCGGATGCAGCCGTGGGGCGATAGCCATCCTCGAAGGCGATCGCGTCGGCGTAGGTGGCGCCATTGCGCTGCAGCACTCGATTTATGGGAGTGAAGGTCAACCCGCCGCGATCCTGGTCCATCCACGAGGCCGAGCCGTCGTCCCAGGCAATCTGGTTGGCGTTCGAGACAATCAGGTTCAAGCTGCCGCGTATGGTGTGTTCGGGCACTCCCACACGCACCATCGCATTCGTGCCTGTAAGATTTTGCAAGTCTTGCACATAGGTGTAGGTGCCCCGGTACTCCAGAATCTCAAAGAGGTGGTTAAACGTTAGGCCCAGGGTTGGAAAGTTCAGGGTGAGAGTGCCGACCGAGTTGCTGGCCGCGCGGTTCCACGAGACGTTCACCGGCCCGGGATTCTGACCTGTGGTGGAGAATCGTCCAGTGGTGTTCGTTGAGACCGCGTGCTTATATTCGTAAAAGTCGATGACGGCGTTGGTGTCCTTGTTCGCCAATGGCACATACATCTCGACGAAAAGCACGATGTCTTCAAACGAGCTTGGGTCCGTGAGCAGGTACAAGGCCGCGTGGTCGTATGGGCTGCTGGAGCTGGCAAGGCCAAGCTCGTTGTTCACCTCGAACTCATCGGTGGTGAATCTCCCTTCGTACTCGAAACCGAAGGGCCCGCGAGTCTCAGCAGGATGCACTCGCAAGGAGAGGTAGTTCAACGTGGACTCAACAGTGGCCGCTGCTCCGGTTGCGACAGGCAAAACGAGAAGGAGAAGCAGAAATAACAGACGCAGGCACATAAACACTCCGGCCCTTAGTTTGCGCCCAAAGCGCCCGGAAGCAAGGGGCAATTGACCGCCGACAAAAACGGCAACATCATTGAAGCCATGGGATTTGCGGAGATCAGCTTCACGTGGGCGACACAACCGGAGGTTTGGATTGCCCTTCTAACACTCACGGTTCTGGAAATTGTCCTGGGCATCGACAACATCGTATTTATCTCCATTCTCGCCTCGAAGCTGCCCGCGGAGCAGCAGGCCAAAGCCCGCAAACTCGGCCTCATGCTCGCGCTGATCACACGCGTGCTGCTCTTGATGGGCCTTGCGTGGATGGTCAAGCTGACGGCGCCCCTTTTCCATATCCCCGCCATTCTGGGCATGGATCATCCGCACCCGATCTCCGGACGCGATCTGATTTTGCTGCTGGGGGGATTGTTCCTTCTTTTCAAAGCCACACGCGAGATCCACGAGCGCCTGGAGGGGGAGGATGGGCACGCCACGGCAAAGGCAGCGCCCAGCTTCACCAGCGTTCTCGTTCAAATCATGCTGCTCGACATCGTTTTCTCGCTGGATTCGGTGATCACCGCCGTGGGCATGGTGAAGCAGGTCGGCGTGATGATCGCCGCCGTCGTCATCGCCATGGTATTCATGCTGGTCTTCGTCAACAGCGTCAGTGCATTCGTGGATCGGCATCCCACGGTGAAGATGCTCGCCTTGAGCTTCCTCATCCTGATCGGCTGCGCCCTGGTGGCCGAAGGGTTCCACAAGGAAATCCCGAAGGGGTACATCTACTTTGCGATGGCGTTTTCGGTGATTGTGGAAACGCTCAACATCAAGTCGAAGAAGAAAAAGGTGGAGCCGGTTCACCTGCACCAGCCTTACCGCTAAGCTTATGCAACTCTGGATTCGCCCTGTCGCCGCGCTGGCGTTCGCGCTGACGGTCCTCATCGGCTGCCAAAGCAGCAAGCACGTGCCCGCCATGCAACGGCCGGTCGGGCGGACGTCCGTCAGCATCGTGGGCGACCAATTCTACATAAACGGGGAGGCAACTTACAAAGGCCGGCTTTGGCGCAATCACAAGATTGAAGGGCTGCTCATGAACTCACGCATGGTTCAGGGCATCTTCGATGACCAAAACCCCGAAACGGTTTCACGGTGGGCTTACCCGGACACTGGGCGGTGGGATCCAGAAAGGAACACGACTGAGTTCATCGCAGCCATGCCCGAATGGCGCCGGCACGGACTGTTGGCATTCACCATCAACCTCCAAGGTGGCTCGCCACAGGGTTACTCGCGTGAACAGCCGTGGCATAATTCTGCTTTCGAGTCAGATGGCTCGTTGCGGGAGGACTACCTTAATCGCCTGGAGCGCATCGTAAACAAGGCCGACGAACTGGGGATGGTGGTCATTCTCGGCTACTTCTACTTTGGCCAGGATGAGCGGCTGAAGGATGAGGGCGCTATCTTAAACGCTGTCGATAATGCCACCGATTGGGTTCTGAACCATGCCTGGCGGAATGTGCTGATCGAGATCAACAATGAATGCGACGTTCGTTACAATCACCCGATTCTCCAGCCGGACAGAGTGCATGAACTGATCCGCCGTGTGCAGGAACGGACAAGGACCAATCGCCGCCTGCTCGTCAGCGCGTCCTACGGAGGTGGAACGATTCCAAAGCCAAACGTCGCGCGCACTGCGGACTTTCTGCTGATTCATGGGAACGGTGTCTCGGATCCAAATCGAATCGCTGAGATGGTGCGCCAAGCCCGCGCCGTGTCGGGTTACCGTGGACAGCCGATCGTGTTCAATGAGGATGATCACTTCGACTTTGATAAGCCCCAAAACAATTTCGCTGCGGCGGTCAGCGAGCATGCATCCTGGGGCTACTTCGACCCGGGCTTGAGCAACTATCAGGATGGCTACCAATGCCCGCCGGTGAACTGGGGAATTAACACCGAGCGAAAGCGTGCATTCTTCAACCTATTGGCCGAAATGACAGGCAGCCCCCCGGTGCGGGGCGTTGTGGCTAATCCCGACCCAGCTCACACGCGCCCGGCCCCGGACTTGCAGACACCTCGAGCAAACCCGCTGGCGCCAGTGAATCCGATCACCACGGCCGCGCAGGCCACGCCGCTGAAAAGGGGACAGGTGCAGGTCTCCCGCACGAACTACCACGGCTGGGCCAATTCAATCCTGATGTCCAACGGCTCTGCGGAAATCATCATCGTTCCAGCGATCGGAAGGATCATGCAGTTCCGCTTCACGGGCGATGAGGATGGGCCTTTTTGGGAGAACCGTTCCCTCGACGGCAAGGCCCCGGATCTGGCCGCGAGTGATTGGATCAACTTCGGCGGCGATAAAACCTGGCCGGCGCCGCAAGCGGACTGGGGCCAAATCGCGAAGCGCGGGTGGCCGCCCCCGGCCGCGTTTGATTCCATGCCCGCGCAGTATCGCATTGAAGGAACCACTGTGATGTTGGTGAACTCGGTGGATTCCAATTACGGCATTCACGCGCGTCGCTTCATCGAATTGGATCCCGACAAACCGGTGATGCGAGTCCGCACTCAGTATGAGAAGGTCAGCGGCAACCCGGTTCGTGTTGGGGTCTGGGTGATCACGCAGTTGGATGATCCTGTGTTGATGTACATGCCCGCTCCAAATCCTTCTCCCTACCCGGAAGGGTTCAATCGCCAGAGCGACAAACTTCCGCTCGGCCTGGAAACGACCGACGGGATGCTCACAATGAAGCGGAGCCGCCAGGACAGCACGAAAATTGGCAACCATGCGGGAGCCTTGCTCTGGGCCGGCGAAGAGGAGCTTTTGCTGATCGAATCTCCGCGAGTAAAGAATGCGGAGTATCCCGACCAGGGGAGCAGCGCGGAGATCTACACGAATCCTGACCCACTGGAGTATGTGGAGCTTGAGTTGCTCGGGCCTCTTCAGAACATGCAGACCGGCTCATCGATCGAACGCACCTGCACCTACACGCTCTTCCGCCGCGAAGGCGACCTCGACCGGCAGGCCCGGAGAATTCTTTCGGCCACGCGTTAACCGCCCAGTAGCGTTTTTGGAGAATTGCTGCGGACGCATGTCCAGCGTAGCATCCG